>Ga0307509_10007531_pt1 | contig 14189 bp, 19 predicted proteins | sample 10_EM_MG_FD_202245 | JGI IMG/M metagenome (GOLD analysis project Ga0307509, IMG submission 202245) | Populus trichocarpa ectomycorrhiza microbial communities from riparian zone in the Pacific Northwest, United States - 10_EM | ecosystem: Host-associated > Plants > Roots > Unclassified | place... | reverse complement strand
GTTTGGATGTTTCTTGGGGTGAGGAGGGTAGGGTTTTTGTCGGCCATATCGTTAAAGATGCATGCTGTCTTTGTACCTTAATAAAACAAACGCACTTGATTTAAAAAAAAGAAAAAAAGAAAAAAAAAAAACGGTCACAGTAGTTAGCACGCTTCCGCTCCCCTCTTTCCCCCCCCCTACATTTCTCAACACCACGTCGTTCTGCGCACGATCTCCTCTCCCATACTTTTCGTCCTCATTGTTGGGCCTCGCGTCCCCACCCTCACCCCCAGACATGGCCTCCCACCAGGGTGTCCCCTCCAGAATCGGTACTCCAGCCCCTCTCCCTCCCCTCCCAACCACTGGAAACCTCGACCACCTGGTCTCGCTTTTCCATCAAACTGCCACCGACCTAGGGCTCCCCGCCGCAGGTTTTCCCCCCATCACTCCAACAAACATCTCCACACTCTCCATTGGGGAACAAATGCTCCTCCCTCTACTTTGCACCTCGCTTCGATTAAGCGTCCACATCGCTACTGCTCTCGAGAACCTTTCGACTGAGATCCATGAACTTTCTTCACAGGTAGCCAACCTGGATTTCTCCCCACAACCCCCAAACCTCGCCCCACTCCAGGCATCTCTCCGTGACATTGCCTCCCGTCTTCCGTCAACTGCTCAGGCCCTTTTTCCCCCTCCAGCGCCCTACAGCCCCACAGCAGACCGCACCCCCCTCCGGTGGATCGCGCCCCGCCCCCACCAGCGGCACCAACCCCGCTCGCGAAGAGAAAGGGAAGGAAAAAGCTCCTCCGGCTCCACCCCCACCACCACCTAATACGGTGTGGCCCTCCCCCGCAGCTGACCCGGATCTCCCGAGATACGACATGTCAACTTCCCCTCCCACACTATAGGGCAACCCTGAAGTGTTTGCCAAGAAATCCCCCCACACCTGGGAAGTGGAGGAATTCGCGAAAGGGAAATACCCCCCCGGTCCCGCCTGGACCCCCGGTCATTTGGACCCCAACTGGCATCCCCCCACCACCATGGCCCCCAAGACCACCCCCACCTACGCTCAAGCTGTCGCACCCCCTGCTAAAGGAAAGAAGAGTCGCCAGGGGAAAAGTCCTGTCCCGGCTTCCTCCGTTGCGGTTGCGTCGGGTGAGGTTTTTACGAAATCTCCCCCTCCTCTCCCCCAAGCTGTCCGCAGATTCTTCGCCTCCAGAACCACCTTCGAACCCCACCCAGAAGCGCTTAAGATTGCTGCCCACTTCCCAGATATCGCTGCCTCTGTCCTCAGAGAGGCCAACTGCTCCCTCCCCCTTTCTTTCACTTGCACGGTCAACGACAAAGGCTCAGTGTCACTGCTCGGTACCGACCTTCACACCCCCGCCTCCGCCTATACCCTGTATTTCGCTCCCCTCACCTTGAGGTTAAACAGGGCCTTTCCGGTGGGTAACTCCCCTTGGGATCTCTTCAAACCCGCTCCGAACGAAACACAACTTTTGGTTCATTCCATTCCTCTTGCGTTCCTCCCCTCAGGCGATGACCAACTCTTCCCCTCTCTTCATGAGTCCATCCGCAATGCCAGGGGAGTCTCCATTCTCTCAGCACGTTACCTTAACCCGGACCCGGAGTCCCGCGATTAGAAATCGGCAACCTCCGTTCTCATCACCGTGGCCCCGCCCCACGCTCTTGCCATCCTCCCCTCCATCAACCTCTTCTCCCGGAACCGGAGAGTGGAACAGATGTACTCCTCCTCTAAGAACTCCCAATGTAAGAAGTGCTGGAAGTTCGGTCACATCGCCACCAGCTGTCCTAGCACACTACCAGTCTGTCCATTCTGCTCGCTCGCCCATACCACGGCAGAGCATCGCTGCCCTAACCCTTCCTGCCCTCAGGGTGGCAATCTCCGACCTGTCCTCGCCTGCTGTCCATCCTCGGTGGCATGCTGTCCTAACTGCCAGGAAGAGCACTCTGCGCGCAGCAAGGATTGCCCCTCCTGCCCAAAGTCCACTCCAGAGGCACCAGAGGTGCGACCTCGACAGACGCAGGATAGCATGGATCTCGCTGAGGACCTGGCTGGCCCTTCGACTATCCTTCCCCCAGCACCAGGTACCGCTCCCCGAACCCCGAAGGCCTCTATACTCCCCCGCGATGCTCCTCCACCTAGGCAGAGAGCCCAACGGACCATCACCATAACGGATCTCGCCCCAAGAGAGAGCGGTGATTAATCCCTAGACTCCGACTCCTCCACGGGCTCTGCCCAATAATGGAGAGGTTTTTCACCCGATACACTGACAGCAGTGCTGTCTTCCCGTCCTTTCCAATCGTTCAGCATAACTGCCTTGGGAGCTGGGATGTTTTTCTTTCACTTTTTCACAGCTTTACCATGCTGCCTCACCCTCCCTTACTTGTGGCTATTCAAGACCCCCCCTCCAGACGATCGACTCTGCCTACATTCCCAGGGTTTATTTCTTTTGCCCCCCCCCCTCCTGGCCGCCCGCGGGTGGCCATTTATGTGTCTCATGCCTTGAACCAACATTTGTCCTGCTCGACCGTTTTTTACGTCTCCGCGGAGATGCTCTCGGTTGATGTTTTTTCCTCAGAGGCCCTTTTTGGGTCACCCCACCCCTCCCTCAGAGTCACCTCGGTGTACCTTCTTCGCACAAATCGTCCCCCCTATCGCTCCATACTGCCTGATCGGGCTTTTTCCTTTTTGTCCTATCCTCACCTTATTTTAGGTGACTTCAACCTTCACCACCCGCTGGCAGATCCATGCCGCTCCCTGTCCGAAAGGGAATTTGCCATCTCTACACGCTATTTTGACGCCGCTTTCGACGTCCCATACCACCTTCTCAACACCCCCGGGGTTTATACTCGGTTCCCGTTAGACGCCATTTCGCGTCCCTCTGTTTTGGACCTGGCCTTCACGAATAGCTCCCTCTCCCCCCTTGTCTCCTCGTGGGACACCCCCCTCCCCTCCACTGGTTCAGACCACGTTCCATGTGTGCTTACCCTAAGACCACCCGCGGTTACGCTGCCCCCCCCTACCCCACACTGGGCCCTTCTTGACCTAGATGCGGTGGGGAAGGCGCTGGACTCCTTCACGACACTACCCTGTCCAGCGAAACCCACGCCTAACTCCCTAAGTAGATGGTTCAACATCTCCTCTACCCGCCTCACCACCTTCTTAACCTCCCATACCCCGAGTAAGCGCCTGTGCTCCCACTCAAAGAGATGGTGGTCCCCACGCCTATCCTCTCTCAGGAGGGAATATCACAGGTTTGCAAGGATATCCTGCCTTGGCCCGTCCCCCCTCAATTGGAGCAATGTGAAAAACTCGAGAAGGACATACTTCAAGGCCATCGCGTCGGCCAAGAAAGCACATTGGTCGGACTTCCTGTCCTCGGCCACTCCACACTCCATCTGGACGGCGAAAAGATTTGCATTCAGCCGCCCACCACAAAGGTTCCCGAACCTACCAGGGGACTCCAACCCGGCCGAGGTGGCGGAAACGCACCTGGACCACTTCTTTCCCTCCAAACCCCCACTGCCCCCGCTCCTTCGCCTCACGCAGTATGATGACTACACCCCCCTCACCTCCGAAGAGGTCTCCAGGGTCCTCTCCAAGTGCTCAAACACCTCCGCCCCTGGACCCAACCACATCCCATACTCGGTATGGAAGGCTGTCCACCGCATCAAACCCTCCCTTCTTCCCTCCCTTCTGGATCCCCTGTTGTCCCACGGATTCCACCCCCCCTCCCTGAAGAAGGCACTTGGTATCGTCCTAGACAAACCTGGCAAGCCCTCATATGACTCACCCTCCTCCTTCAGGGTCATCGTCCTCCTTCGAACGCTCTCTAAAATCCTGGAGAGAGTGGTAGCTTCCCGCCTCTCGGCCTAAGCAACGATGTGCTCACTTATCCACCCCCTTCAGTGCGGATCCCTCCCTGGGAGGTCCACCGCCGATGCCGCCCTCGTCCTACAACATAATGTTGAATCCTTCCACCGCCTCCGCTACAAAGTCTCCACCCTCTTCCTCGATGTGAAGGGAGGCTTTGATAATGTGGAATCTGCTTCTCTCCTCTCCCACCTTCGCAGAAAAGGGGTTAGCCCATACCTGGTTCAGTGGGTCAGTCAGGGTCCCTCAGGGGTCCACCATCTCACCCCTATTGTTCGTCATTGATGTTTCCTCCCTCTACCTGGAAATCCCCAGGTCACTCATCATCTCCTACGTCGATGACTTTGCCGTCACGGTGGCCTCTCTGTCTTACAGGACCAATGTCCGCCTCCTTCAGAAGTCCTTCTCGGCGCTCAAGAGAAAGGCCTCCCCAATCAACATCTCCTTCTCAGTTCCCAAGACTGAGCTGATCCACTGGAGGACCACCAGGAGCAATGAGCCACCGTGCTCCCTCCCGGTGCAGCTGGAAGAGCAGCTCTTCTATCCACAGTCCCGCCTGAAGTGGCTGGGATTCATCTTCACACCCTCCTTTGACCCGAGGTCCCACTTTTCCAGGAGGTACACGCTCGCAAATGCCGCCCTGGCCACAATTCGCCGCCTCTCCCCCCCTGGGATGGGCCTTCCGCCCTACCTTTGTCTCTCCCTGGCATGTTCGCTTCTTGCTCCAATTCTCCTATATGGATCCGCTGTCTGCTATCCCCCGCCGTCTATCCTAGGCCCGATGTCCGTTTTTTGGCATCGTGTCTGTAGGTGGATCACTAACTGTTTCTCCTCCACCAACTTGACCTGTCTGCACAGGGAGGCCTGTCTTCCCCCGCTGCCGATCCTAGTACGCCACCAGCGCCGCCTTTCCAGCCTGAGGCTCATCTGCTCCCCCCCGGAGATAAACCCAGCCACGGCGCGCCTCCCTAAGTCCGTCCCCACATTCTCGCCCCACCGTGCAGCCTTGATAGCGCGTGGGAAGATAACCTCTCAGCCCTACCTCTTCTTCAACCTTGACTGGCTTTCTGCTCCGGACAAGGCCAGGAACCCGAGATACCGACACAACCCCATCACTGCGTTAGCCAACTTGGCCGTCCCCCTAGTAGATAATGTTTCTACGCTCCAACCCATTTCCCTCCACCTGACAGACTATCTGCCCCCAGTACCGGGGATCGTCCCCTCCTACGCCCGCCTCAAATTGAGGGCCAAATAAAACCTTCTCTCTGACTGGGCAGCTATCCCAGCCCCCCCGTACTACCCCTTTCCACCCTCGACGCGCCCCCACCCCTTTATGGGCTTAGGGAAGTTTGTTGCGGGCAGGATACACCAGATGCGCTCTGGGAAAAGCTACCTTGCGGCTCACCCCTCATGGGGGAATCCTGATGCCGACTTGTCCTACCCGCTGTGCTCTGAGGCCCCGCAGACCTTCGAACATGCCATCCTGTCCTGTTTCTCGTCCGCCCTGCAGAGATCCCGCCTCCTCCAAGGGGTCTCGGACCTGGCCCCCGAGGCCCAAGTCTGGTCTGACCAGCAACTGCTGATTGCTCTGGCTGAGTTCATTCGCACCACCGCCACTGGCTTTCCCCCTGGGATGCCCCCGCTTGCCCCCTCCCTCCACAACCCCCAAAATCCTCTCATCACGTTACCTCCCTGCCCGCCCCTGGCCCTCGAGGCTGGTTAGGCAGTTTGTACTCTCCTTAACACTAGCTACGGCTGTTTTGTGACGCTTATTGGTCGCGTTGGGGGAAATGGTTATGTTTGTTTCATTTGTTGATTGTTATTTTGATTTTCGGTTTTGTTTTGGCCATATCGTTAAAGATGCATGTTATTTCTTGTACCGTAGAAATAATGAACATATTATTTAAAAAAGAATGAAAAAAAAAGTGAAAAAAATGAAAAAGAACAGTCAAAGTAGTTAGCACAAACCATCTCCCCTACACCTCCGGCGATTGAAATCTCAACACCAGGGAAATCATCGTGGGATTCCACCACCACCCCCTCTCCTCCCCCTTGATGGCTTCTGCCTTGGCGAGCGATGCTACAGCCCCTCCTCTCCCTCTAGGGTCTACCCCCTCCTCAACGGGGTTCTTGTTCCTGTTCATCGTTGACTCCCGCTCATGAAGTTCAGTTCTCCCCCACACCCCGCACTTCCTTTGCACCTCGCATAGGTTTTGCACGGTCGGCATTCTGTCCGCTTCACTTACGGTCGGCGCTGAGCTTTCCAAGCCCTTTGCGAAGTACCTTTCTGTCTCGGTGATGTGGTCCTGTCTGGGAACACTTCGGTTAGTAACTTCAGCACCTCTTTTTCGTTTCGCATTCGGAAAAGCATCGGCCGCGGTTACTCTAGTCGGTCGTCTCAAGTGTTCGGAAGTCCTTCCTCCTCCCATCTCCCTTCCTCTACCTTCTTGGTTTTCGTCCTGTTGCTCGGTTACAGCTACTCCCATCCCCTCTCTTCCCACCCCCTCAGCTGGCCCCTTACGGCTTCCCCCCCGCAGTCGATCTTCGGTCGCTATACAAAAACCCGCCTCGGTTACGCCCGTCCTCCTGGCCGTCGATAATGCCGCTTTGGCACTCCCTTCGGCGACCCCTCACCAGAGTCGCCTCCATACAGCGTCCTATCCTGCCATCGGGCACCGCTTCGTTCCCCGGCACCGCTCCGGTGTGCTGGTCAATACTCTCCCTTCGTAGCTCAGGCTGATACCCATCACTTATCAGACGTAAATTTCCTTTGTCAGGGGTTCATTTATCTCCTTTGTTTCATATTTTGTAGATGTCACTAAGGGTTCTCCTCTCCTTCCTGCTTGTTTCTTTCCTTTCAACTTCCTTCGGGTGTATGTGTATATTCGTGGGATTTGGTTGGCCAATAGGCGAGATGTGCGGTTGGTCTCATACCAGAGGGACTTGGGGGTTTGGATGTTTCCTGGGGTGAGGAGGGTAGGGTTTTTGTCGGCTATATCGTTAAAGATGCATGCTGTCTTTGTACCTTAAGAAAACAAACGCACATGATTTAAAAAAACCAAAAGGAAACCAAAAAAAAAGAAAAAAAAGAAAAGACGGTCACAGTAGTTAGACCCTCCAATCTTCCCTCCCTTCTGGATCCCCTATTAACCCACGGATTCCACCCCCCCTCCCTGAAGAAGGCACTTGGTATCGTCCTCGACAAACCTGGCAAACCCGCATATGACTCACCCTCCTCCTTCAGGGTCATCGTCCTCCTTCGAATGCTCTCTAAAATCCTTGAGAGAGTGGTAGCTTCCCGCCTCTTGGCCCAAGCAACGATGTGCTCCCTTATCCACCCCCTTCAGTGCGGGTCCCTCCCTGGGAGGTCCACCGCCGATGCCGCCCTCGTCCTACAACATAATGATGAATCCTTCCACCGCCTCCGATACAGAGTCTCTACTCTCTTCCTCGATGTGAAGGGAGGCTTTGATAATGTGGAATCTCCCTTTCTCCTCTCCCTCCTTCGCAGGAAAGGGGTCAGCCCATACCTGGTTCAGTGGGTCAGCTCTTTTCTGAGAGATCGCACGTGCTGCCTGACCTTTCAAGGGTTCCCTCGCATCTTCGCTCCCGTTTCAGTCAGGGTCCCTCAAGGGTCCCCCATCTCCCGCTTAATATTCGTCATTTATGTTTCCTCCCTCCACCTGGAAAGCCCCAGGTCGCTCATTATCTCCTACGTCGATGACTTTGCCGTCAAGGTGGCCTCTCCGTCTTACAATGTCCGCCTCCTTCAGAAGTCCTTCTCGGCGCTCAAGAGAAAGGCCTCTCCAATCAACATCTCCTTCTCCGTTCCTAAGACCGAGCTGATCCACTGGAGGACCGCCAGGAGCAATGAGCCACCGTGCTACCTCCCAGTGCAGCTGGAAGGGCAGCTCTTCTATCCACAGTCCCGCCTGAAGTGGCTGGGATTCATCTTCACTCCCTCCTTTGACCCGAGGTCCCACTTTTCCAGGAGGTACACAATCGCAAATGCCGCCCTGGCCACAATCCGCCGCCTCTCCCCCCCTGGGATGGGCCTTCCACCCTACCTTTGTCTCTCCCTGGCACGTTCGCTTCTTGCTCTGATTCTCCTATATGGATCCGCTGTCTCGTATCCTCCGCCGTCTATCCTAGGCCAAATGTCCGTTTTTTGGCATCGTGTCTGTAGGTGGATCACCAACTGTTTCTCCTCCACCAACTTAACCTGTCTGCACAGGGAGGCCTGTTATCCCCCACTGCCGATTCTAGTACGCCACCAACACCGCCTTGCCGGCCTAAGGCTTATCTGCTTCCCCCCGGAGATAAACCCAGCCAGAGCGTGCCTTCCTAAGTCCGTCCCCACATTCTCGCCCCATTGTGCAGCCCTCATAGCGCGTGGGAAAATAACCTCTCAGCCCTACCTCTTCTTCAACCTCGACTGGCGTTCTGCTCCGGACAAGGCCAGGAACCCGAGATACCATCACAACCCCATCACTGCGTTAGCCAACGTGGCCGTCCCCCTAGTAGATAACGTTTCTACACTCCCACCCATTTCCCTCCACCTAACAGACTACCTGCCCTCAGTACCGGGGGTCATCCCCTCCTACGCCCGCCTCAAATTGAGGGCCAAACAACACCTCTTCTCCGACTGGGCCGCCATCCCAGCCCCCCGTACTACCCCTTTCCACCCTCGACGCGCCCCTATCCCTTTATGGGCTTGGGGAAGTTTGTTGCGGGCAGGATACACCAGATGCGCTCTGGGAAAAGCTACCTTGCGGCTCACCCCTCATGGGGGAATCCTGACGCTGACTTGTCCTGCCCGCTGTGCTCTGAGGCCCCGCAGACCTTCAAACACGCCATCCAGTCCTGCCCCTCGTCCGCCCTTCAGAGATCCCGCCTCCTCCAAGGGGTCTCGGACCTGGCCCCCGAGGCCCAAGTCTGGTCTGACCAGCAACTGCTGATTGCCCTGGCTGAGTTCATTAGCACCACCGCCACTAGTTTTCCCCCTGGGATGCCCCCACTTGCCCCCTCCCTCCACAACCCCCCAAATCCTCTCCTCACGTTACCTCCCGGCCCGCCCCTGGCACTCGAGGCTGGTTAGGCAGTTTGTACTCTTCTTAATACTAGCTACGGCCCCTTTGCGACGCTTATTGGTCGCGTTGGGGGAAATGGTTATGTTTGTTTCATTTGTTGATTGGTATTTTAGTTTGGGGTTTTGTTTTGGCCATATCATTAAAGATGCATGTCATTTCTTGTACCGTAGAAACAATGAACATATGATTTAAAAAAGAAAAAAGAAAGAAAAAAAGAAAAAACGGTCACAGTAGTTAGCATCCTCCGTCTCCGCTACACCTCCGGCGATTGAAATCTCAACACCACGAGAAATCATCGTCACTTCCATCCACCCCCCTCTCCTCAGACACGCCACATTGCCTCTGTCTGGGTGAAGCCATCTCCCTTCCCTCTTCCTTTCCCTTCTGATGGTCAGGCCTGGCAAGCTTGTTCCTAGGGGTTGGTTGAGTTCGCCTTCACCCCCTCTTCTCCGGGCTCGCTTAGGCAGCCCCCCACGGTCGGCAACCCCTCACCCGTCAACGGTCGGTCTTTAGTCTCGGTCGATCGATAAAGTAGTTGCCACCGGTGGCACTGCTCTCTGGTATTGCACTGTCTCCTTTGTGCTCTGCTGGTACGGTCGGTTTTTACGAAACGTCGTGACCCCGCTTCCGTCGGCCCTCCTCGTACTTCTCGTGTCGGTTAGCCCTCCACTCCCCCCCTCCCCGACGGTTGGATCGGCTGGCACCCTACTGCTCGTGGCTCTACGCCCACCCCCAGCCTCTGTCTCCCTTCTGATGTCCTTGGACTAGGGGGGTTATGTTATCCTTTCTCTTCCGGCTCCGTTTCCCGAAATAGCCGACCGGATCTTCTTCCGACTGCCACGAGCCTTCCTTCTTTAGGCGGCATCCTCTCGAACTCGATCACTCTTCCTGAGCCTCGGCTGGCAGGGCTATATGCCCCCGGGAGTTACCTCCCCTTTGTGTGTCCCCGTGACCCAACATGTAGGAGTCCCTATTCCTTCGGGAGCTGGGCCCGGTGGGGTTTTACTACGGTTTAGCTTATAGGTGGTTTGATTTGGGGGAGTGGGTTTGCTTTTCTTTGTTGGTTGTGTCTACTGTCGGTTGGGGATGTTTTTCTTTTAGGCTAGGCTTTCGCGGGGGTTATTGGTTCGTGGCTTTCAGGCCCGTGGTCTCATCTCCTTGTAGTTTCTACCCATAGTACCGGGCGGGGGATTCTTTCTTTGTCGGGCAGGGTCAGAGGGTTTTAGCTTGGGGATAGCGGGAAGGACTGTAGTTGGAGGTTTTGGTCCACATGGCTTACGTTCCAGCCCAGGACCCTTGTACCTAACACCGTGGGATGAGCACAGTTGTGCATTTTGTCCCCGATAGAAACAATAAATAAGCGAGATTAAAAAAAAGAAAAAAAAAAAAAAGAAGGAAAAACGGTCACTGTAGTTAGCATCCTCCATCTCCGCTACACCTCCGGCGATTGAAATCTCAACACCACGAGAAATCATCGTCACTTCCATCCACCCCTCTCTCCTCAGACATGCCACATTGCCTCTGTCTGAGTGAAGCCATCCCCCTTCCCTCTTCCTTTCCCTTCTGATGGTCAGGCCTGGCAAGCTTTTCCTAGGGGTTGGTTGAGTTCGCCTTCACCCCCTCTTCTCCGGGCTCGCTTAGGCAGCCCCCCACTGTCGGCGACCACTCACCCGTCAACGGTCGGTCTTTAGTCTCGGTCGATCGATAAAGTAGTTGCCACCGGTGGCCCTGCTCTCTGGTATTGCACTATCTCCTTTGTGCTCTGCTGGTACGGTTGGTTGTTAAGAAACATCGTGACCCCGCTTCCGTCGGCCTTCCTTGGACTTCTCGTGTTGGTTAGCCTTCCGCCCTCTCCCTCCCCGACGTTTGGATCGGCTGGCACACTACTGCTCGTGGCTCTCCGCCCACCACCAGACCTCTGTTCCCTTCTGATGTCCTGGGACTAGGGGAGCATGTTTAAACCTTCTTTCCGGGTCCTGTTTCCTGAAATAGCCGACCGGATCTTTCCTTGGCTGCCACCAGCCTTCCTTCGTTTGGCAACATTCTCTCGAACTCGGTTGTTCTTCCTGAGCCTCGGCTGGCGGGGCTATATGCCTCCGGGAGCTTTTCTCCCCTCGTTGCGTCCCCGAGACCTGTATTCAGAAGTCCTTATTCCTTCAGGAGCTGGGCCCGGTGGGGCTTTACTACGGTTTAGCTTATAGGTGGTCTGACTAGGGGGAGTGGGTTTGTTTTCCTTTGTTGGTTGTGTCTACTGTCGGTTGGGAATGTTTTTCTTTTAGGCTAGGCTTTCGCGGGGGTTTTTGGTTCGATGTTATCAGGCCCGTGTTCTCATCTCCTTGTAGTTTCTACCCATAGTACCGGGCGGAGTTTTCTTTGTCGGGCAGGGTCAGAGGGTTTTTGCTTGGGGATCGCGGGATGGACTGTAGTTGGAGGTTTTGGACGAGATGGTCTTCATTCCGGCCGAATGTCCGTTGTACCTAGCACTGTGGGATTTAGCACAGTTGTGCTGTAGCCCCGATAGAAACAATTAATAAACAAGATTCAAAAAGAAAAAAAAAAAAGAAAGAAAAAAAAAGGGTCACAGTAGTTAGTCATGAACTATCTCCCCTACACCTCCTGCGATTGAAATCTCAACACCAGGGAAATCATCGTGGGATCCACCACCACCCCCTCTGCTCTCCCTTGATGGCTTTTGCCTAGGGGAGCGATGCTACAACCCCTCCTCTCCCTCTGGGGTCTACCCCCTCCTCCACGGAGTTCTTGTTCCTCTTCATCGTTGACTCCCGCTCATGAAGTTCAGTTCTCCCCCTTACCCCGCACTTCCTTTGCACCTCGCTTAGGTTTTCCATGGTCGGCATTCTGTCCCCTTCGCTCACGGTCGGCGCTGAGCTTTCCAAGCCCTTTGCGAAGTACCTTTCCGTCTCGGTTATGTGGTCCTGTCGGGGAACACTTCGGTTAGTAACTTCAGCACCTCGTCTTCGTTTTGCATTCGGAAAAGCATCTGCCGCGGTTACTCTAGTCGGTTGTCTCAAGTGTTCGGAAGTCCTTCCTCCTCCCATCTCCCTTCCTCTACCTTCTTGGTTTTCGTCCCATTGCTCGGTTACAGCTAACCCCATCCCCTCTTTTCCCACCCCCTCAGCTAGCACCTTACTGCTCCCCCCCTGCGGTCGATCTTCGGTCGCTATACAAAAACCCGCCTGGGTTACGCCTGTCCTCCTGGCCGTCGTTAATGACGCTTTGGCACACCCTCCGGCGACCCCTCACCAGTGTCGCCTCCATACACCGTCCTATCCTGCCATCAGGCACTGCGTCGTTCCCTGGCACCGCTCCGCTGTGCAGGTCCATACTCGCCCTTCGTAGCTCAGGCTGATACACGTCGCTTATCAGACGTAAATTTCCTTTGTCAGGAGTTCATTCGTCTCCTTTGTTCTTATACTTTGTAGATGTCACTAAGGGTTCTCCTCTCCTTCCTGCTTGTTTCTTTCCTTCCAATTTCCTTCAGGTGTACGTGTATATTCGTGGGATTTGGTTGGGCGATAGGCGAGATGTGCGTTTGGTCTCATACCAGAGGGACTTGGGGGTTTGGATGTTTCGTGGGGTGAGGAGGGTAGGGTTTTTGTCGGCCATATCGTTAAAGATTCATGCTGTCTTTGTCCCTTAATAAAACAAACGCACTTGATTCAAAAAAAAAAAAAAAAAAAAAGAGAAAAAAAACGGTCACAGTAGTTAGTCGGCCAAAAAAACACACTGGTCGGACTGCTTGTCAACGGCCACCCCGCGCTCCCTCTGGACGGCCAAGAGATTCGAATTCAGTGGCCCACCACAGAGGTTCCCGGACTTACCTGGTGCCTCCGACCCAGCCGAGGTAGGAGAAACCCTTCTTGACCGCTTTTTTCCCTCCAAACCCCCACCTCCCCGGCTCCTCCGCCTCACGCACTATGAGGACTACACCCCCCTCACCTCCAAGGAGATATCCAGGGCCCTCTCCAAATCCTCGAATACCTCCGCCACTGGCCCCGACCGTACTCTGTCCGGAAGTCTGTACACCGCATCAAGCCCTTCCTTCTTCCTTCCCTCCTGCACCCTCTGCTAACCAACTGGCTTCTTCCTCCCTCCCTCAACAAGGCACTTGGCATTATCCTCGACAAGCCAGGTAAACCCTCATATGACTCACCCTCCTCCTCTAGGGCTATCGTCCTCCTTCGGATGCTCCCTAAGATCCTTGAGAGAGTGGTAGCTTCCCGCCTTTCAGCCCAAGCGGCAATATGCTCCCGCATCCACCCCCATCAGTGCAGGTCCCTCCCTGGAAGATCCACGACTGTTGCCGCCCTCGTCCTACAACATAACGTTGAGTCATTCCACCGCCTCCGCTACAAAGTCTCCACTCTCTTCCTCGATGTGAAGGGAGGCTTCGATAACGTGGAGTCCCCCTCACTCCTCTCTCTCCTCCGGACATATGGGGTCAGCCCATACCTTGTCCAATAGGTCAGCTCTTTCCTCAGAGACCGTACCTGCCGCCTTACGTTCCAAGGGTCCCCTGGTGTAACAGCCCTATGATAGGTAGCTACAATCACTATCACCTTAGCCCAAATGGTATACCAAGAGGTAACCAGAGGTGGTATGGTCTCGTATACTTTATACAAATAGCTGGTAAACCTAGGATAAGGCCTAGGGAATAGTTGAGTAGCCTTGAGGTACTCTACTAGGCAGGGTAACCTTTCGGGAGAACATTCACATAAGGTCAAGAGAATTATGGGAATGTTACACGGACCTCCGAGACGACCTCTGTGGTCGCCTGGAGGACTTCCTGAGCGGTTAAAAGCATAAGAGGGCAAAGTTACCCTACCTTGGGAATTTGGTCATTATGCCCATGGGTCCCAGTTACCCTACTGAGGAACCCAAGTTACCCTACCTTCACCGGCAAACTCATCCTAGAACTAAGAGGTCGATTGCCTCACATTCTATGGGCTCTTAGATGTTCTTGGGCGCACACAGATCTGCGCGGGGAGGCCCCACGCCTGTATAAGGGTGGCCCAAACATACTATTGAACTTGGGCGGGTTTAGCTAACACCCCCCTCTGGCCCCAGCGTTGGAACGGCGCGTCATAGGCAGACAGCTGTGTAGTTGCTCGTTTGCTAGTTAAAAGAGGTCATTGGAGCAGCTGCCGTAACACCGTATAAGTCGTCGCCGTCCGTCCGACTGAATGTCGTTCGCAGGATAT
>Ga0307509_10007530_pt1 | contig 14190 bp, 14 predicted proteins | sample 10_EM_MG_FD_202245 | JGI IMG/M metagenome (GOLD analysis project Ga0307509, IMG submission 202245) | Populus trichocarpa ectomycorrhiza microbial communities from riparian zone in the Pacific Northwest, United States - 10_EM | ecosystem: Host-associated > Plants > Roots > Unclassified | place... | reverse complement strand
GCGGCGGTCGCATGATCATCATCGAGGTCTTCGAGCGCGGTGCCGCGCCACGGTATCGGCCAACAGGTCCAACGATCGTCGTCAGGCTGGACACCTCATGACCGCATCACAATCCCGCAAATCCGCGCATCGCGCTCGCTGCCGCTCCGTCGGCCACGACAGAGTGCGCTCAAATATCCAGCCGTCGACGCAAATTGGTCGCCAACTCACGGCGTTCAACGCCGCCAGCCGCTCATGCATGAGCCGTTTCCCCTTCGGCCAACCCCACGGATCGGCTCAACTCCAATCACACACCTCATCCGCGGTATTCAAATCCCCATAGCCAATGCCGTACCATCCACGTTCCCCTCCCGCGGTTTCCTCCCTGGGAGGTTTGCGGACGCCGGCGCCGGCGTCCGCGGCGCCACCGTCATGGGGCCGGCATCCGCAAACCTTCACCCAAACTGACATGCCAGCGCAGCGACGAGATTTCTGTTGTCGAGGGTTGAACGGACGTAGCCAAGTTGCCTGCGTCCGACCGAATTATGGCCCGCAGTCGTCGTAGGTACGCCCGACGAGATGCCGCACTTGCTCTTGGGTCAGGCAACGCCTGAACCTTGGTCCATCATGTCCGCGACCAAGATTCTCTGGGGGCAAATCGTCCTCGTTATCGCGATCGTGCTGGCCACAATGTGGGCGGCGACGCAGTGGGTGGCCTGGAAGCTCGGCTACCAACCTCAGCTTGGACAGCCGTGGTTCGAGTTGATATCGGGAGTTCCGATCTATTTCCCGCCAGCATTCTTCTGGTGGTGGTACGCCTTTGACGCGTATGCGCCGCAGGTCTTCGTAGAGGGGGCTTACATCGCGTCGTCTGGCGGATTCATCTCGATCGCGGTTGCCGTTGGCATGTCGGTGTGGCGGGCGCGCGAAGCCAAGACTGCCGCGACCTACGGTTCAGCTCGCTGGGCGACGCTAACAGAGATTCGTACGGCCGGCCTTACCGGCCCTGACGGGGTCGTGCTCGGGCGTTTCGAGCGTGATTACTTGCGTCATGATGGACCGGAACATGTGTTGTGCTTCGCGCCAACCAGGTCCGGTAAGGGCGTCGGCCTGGTGGTGCCGACGCTGTTGACCTGGCCGGGCAGCTGCATCGTTCACGACATCAAAGGTGAGAACTGGACCCTGACCTCGGGCTTCCGAGCCCAACACGGCCGCGTCTTGTTGTTCGATCCGACCAACGCGAAGTCAGCGGCCTACAACCCATTACTGGAGGTGCGGCATGGCGAGTGGGAGGTGCGCGATGTTCAGAATGTCGCTGACGTCCTGGTCGACCCCGAGGGATCGCTGGAACGCCGCAATCATTGGGAGAAAACCAGCCACGCGTTGCTGGTCGGCGCCATCCTCCACGTCCTTTACGCCGAACCGGACAAGACGCTCGCCGGTGTTGCCGGTTTCCTCTCCGATCCAAAGCGGCCGATCGAGGTGACGCTTCGCGCCATGATGACGACGGCGCATCTCGGCAAAGCCGGGCCGCATCCGGTGATCGCTTCCGCGGCGCGAGAACTGCTCAACAAGAGCGAGAACGAGCGGTCCGGAGTCCTCTCCACCGCGATGTCGTTCCTGGGGCTCTATCGCGATCCGGTGGTCGCCAAAGTCACCCGTCATTGCGACTGGCGTATCCGCGATCTGGTTGAGGGCGATCGGCCCACGACCCTCTATCTCGTCGTGCCACCGTCTGACATCAGCCGGACGAAACCGCTGGTGCGGTTGATCCTCAATCAGATCGGACGGCGGCTGACGGAGGATCTGCAGGCGAAGGGGAGGGGCCGCCGGCTGTTGCTGATGCTCGACGAATTTCCCGCGCTCGGCCGGCTCGATTTCTTCGAATCGGCGCTGGCGTTCATGGCCGGCTATGGCCTCAAGAGCTTTCTGATTGCCCAGTCCCTCAATCAGATTGAGAAGGCCTATGGGCCCAACAACGCCATTCTCGACAATTGCCATGTACGCGTGTCCTTTACGACCAATGACGAGCGCACGGCCAAACGTGTCTCGGATGCACTGGGTACCGCGACCGAGATGCGGGCGTTGAAGAACTATGCCGGCCATAGGCTCAGTCCTTGGCTCGGTCACCTGATGGTCTCGCGCCAGGAGACAGCGCGGCCGCTGCTCACGCCGGGCGAGGTGATGCAGCTGCCGCCCGGCGATGAACTGGTTCTCGTCTCCGGCGTTCCACCGATCCGCGCCAGGAAGGCCCGGTATTTTGAAGACCCTCGACTGACAGAGCGCGTCCTGGAGCCACCAGCGGCGCGCGAGCAAAGTGGCGCGCATCCACCCGACGATTGGAGTGGGTTGCCGGTTCCTGCCGTCGGCGCTGGTCCGGAGGCCCATTCATCAGGCAAATCGGCTGACCCCGCGAATGGCGGCATCCGCCGCGAGCCAGAACTCCCTCAACACGAAGAGATCGCACGAGAGCTCGTAAGGCCGATGCCTGAATTCTCTTTCGGAGAGGAAGCGCCCGACCAAGATGCCGCACGATCCCGCGCGTTGCGCCAGCAGGTCCGCAATCTGGCGCGCCAGGGCGTGACGGATCCTGACGATGGCATGGGCCTCTGAGGCCGGCCATGCGAACCAAGCACACGTTTCGTCTTCCGCCGCATTTGGCGGCTCAACTCGCCGATTACGCCCATCGAAAGCGCGTGCCTCAAGCTCTGGTCGTTGAGACCGCGCTTTCGTCACATCTGTCGCCTGATAATTCCGAGCGAATGGAGGCTGCGCTCGGGCGTCGGCTCGACCGGTTGACACGACAGGTCGAGCGGCTGGAGCGTCATGTCACGATCTCGAACGAAGCACTGGCGTTGTTTGTGCGGTTCTGGCTGACCAGTACTCCGCCATTGCCTGATACGGCGCAGCCGGCCGCCCAGGTCAAGGGCCGCGAGCGCTACGAAGGATTTGTCGAGGCGCTCGGTCGGCGCTTGGCGAAGGGGAAGACGCTAGCCCAGGAAATCTCCCAAGACGTGATTTCCAAGGACGAGAGGCCGGATCGTACGGACGGCTCTTCATGAACCGCTTCGCCGTTGTCAGTCTTTCTGCGCCAGAGCGCTACACCTGATCTGATCTTGTTGCGCGAACGCACGTCGGCACCTTTCTAATGATCCCCGACATCTCGGCTGCAATTCGCGGCCGTCACGCTTGGGGACGGAAGTGGCAGTCCACCATCTCAATCAGGAGGCTGTGTCGCGCGGCGCGCGCATGCTGCGCACCGCACTTGGCCCGGCCATCGCGCTCTGGCTCGAGGACGCTTCGGTGGTCGAGGTGATGCTCAACCCTGACGGTCGGCTCTGGATTGATAGGCTCGCGGGCGGGCTCGTCGATACCGGAGAGCGTTTATCGCCCGACGACGGCGAGCGAATTGTGCGGCTTGTCGCACACCATGTTGGCACCGAGGTTCATCCCGGCTCGCCGCGGGTATCGGCTGAACTGCCCGAGACCGGTGAGCGCTTCGAGGGATTGCTGCCGCCTGTGGTGGCAGCGCCTGCCTTTGCGATCCGGAAGCCCGCGGTCGCCGTGTTTACCTTGGAGGACTATGTCACCGCTGGCATCATGACTATGGGCCAGGCCGCAACACTACGTTTGGCCGTCGCCGATCGCCGCAACATCCTTGTCGCCGGCGGCACCTCAACCGGCAAGACCACGCTCACCAATGCATTGTTGGCAGAGGTCGCCAAATCAGCCGATCGGGTCGTTCTGATCGAGGATACCCGCGAGCTTCAGTGCATGGCGCCTAATCTCGTTGCGCTCCGCACCAAGGACGGCGTCACCTCACTGTCCGATCTCGTTCGCTCCTCGCTTCGGTTGCGGCCGGATCGCGTCCCCATCGGTGAGGTCCGGGGTGCCGAAGCGCTCGATCTCCTGAAGGCTTGGGGTACCGGGCATCCCGGCGGCATCGGCACCATCCATGCGGGTTCGGCACTCGGCGCGCTCCGCCGGATGGAGCAACTGATCCAGGAAGCCGTTGTAACGGTTCCTCGCGCAATGATCGCCGAGACCATCCAGTTCATCGCTGTCTTGGCAGGTCGGGGTTCGGAGCGGCGGCTTGCTGAGCTTGCCCGTGTCGAAGGGCTCGGGTCCGACGGAGACTACGTCCTTCACGCCGCGGGAGATCAGCCATGACACGATCATTTTTCCACTTCAATCGCTGCATTGTTCTGGCTGCTTCCGTCGGTGCTCAGATGTTGGTCTCCGGTTCCGCGTGGGCCGCTGGTTCGAACATGCCATGGGAGCAACCGCTCAATCAGATCCTGCAATCGATCCAAGGTCCGGTCGCGAAGATTCTGGCCGTGATCATCATCATCACGACCGGTCTGACGCTCGCGTTCGGTGACACGTCAGGCGGGTTTCGTCGGCTGATCCAGATCGTGTTCGGTCTTTCCATCGCGTTCGCGGCCAGCTCCTTCTTCTTGGCGTTCTTTGCGTTCGGTGGCGGAGTGCTGGTGTGATGGATGAAATTGATCCCATCGCAGGCTTCACCGTGCCGGTGCATCGCGCGCTGACCGAGCCGATCCTGCTCGGTGGAGCACCGCGAGCGGTTGCGATCCTGAACGGCACCTTGGCGGCGGCGCTCGGCCTGGGTTTGCGGCTGTGGCTCGCCGGTCTCTTGCTCGGGGTCATCGGTCAGGCCGCCGCGGTGTGGGCGGCGAAGCGCGATCCCCAATTCGTCGACGTCGTGCGGCGGCATCTGCGTATCTCCAGCTATTTGGGGGTCTAGGCCCGTGATGAACCTCAGAGAATATCGGCGCTCGACCACTCAGCTTGCGGACTTCTTGCCGTGGGCCGCCCTGGTCGACGAGGGCATCGTCCTCAACAAGGACGGCTCGTTTCAGCGCACGGCAAAATTTCGGGGGCCGGATCTGGATTCCGCCGTGCCGGCCGAACTCGTCGGCGTCGCCGGCAGATTGAACAACGCGCTGCGTCGGCTCGGTTCGGGTTGGGCTGTCTTTGTCGAGGCACAGCGTCATGCCGCCAGCCAATATCCCGAAGGCCATTTCCCAGATGTCGCGTCGGCCCTGGTCGACGTCGAGCGCCGCGCTCAATTCGAGCAGGAGGGCGCGCACTACGAGTCCAGCTATTTCCTGACTTTTCTCTATCTGCCGCCAGCGGAAGAAGCTGGGCGCCCCGAGCGCCTCTTCTACGAAGGGCGCGATCGCAAACATGATGCGGAGGCGCGCGAGGTCCAGCGCGGTTTCGTCGACCGCACCGAGCGCGTGCTCGGGCTCGTCGAAGGCTTCATGCCCGAAATCACCTGGCTGGATGACGAGGGAACGCTGACCTATTTGCATTCGGCCGTCTCGACCAGGCGCCAGCGCGTTCGCGTGCCGGAGATCCCGATGTATCTCGACGCGTTGCTGGCCGACCAACCGCTGACCGGCGGCCTCGAGCCGATGCTCGGGAAGGCGCATCTGCGCGTGCTGACCGTGGTCGGGTTCCCGACCTTCACGACCCCCGGGATCCTGGACGACCTCAACCGGCTCGCCTTCGCCTATCGCTGGTCGACCCGCGCGATCATGCTGGACAAGACCGACGCCACGCGGCTGCTGACCAAAATCCGCCGGCAATGGTTCGCTAAGCGGAAATCGATCGCTGCAATCCTGAAGGAGGTGATGACCAGGGAGGCCTCGACCCTGCTCGATACTGACGCCCACAACAAGGCCATGGATGCCGATGCGGCTTTGCAGGAACTCGGCTCCGACGCGATCGGGCAGGCGTTCGTCACAGCCACTGTAACGGTGTGGGACGACGATCCGCGCGTCGCCGATGAGAAGCTGCGGCTGGTGGAGAAAGTTATCCAGGGGCGCGACTTCACCTGCATGGTGGAGAACGTCAATGCGGTGGAGGCCTGGCTCGGGTCGCTGCCCGGCCATGCCTACGCCAATGTCCGGCAGCCGCCGGTCTCCACGCTCAATCTCGCGCACATGATCCCGTTATCGGCGGTCTGGGAAGGTCCCGCCCGCGACGAGCATTTTGGCGCGCCGGCATTGCTCTTCGCCCGGACGGAGGGAGCGTCGCCGTTTCGATTTTCGCTTCATGTCGGCGATGTCGGCCATACGCTGGTGGTGGGTCCGACCGGAGCCGGCAAGTCAGTGCTTCTGGCGCTGATGGCGCTGCAGTTCCGCCGTTATCCGGACGCCCAGGTGTTCGCCTTCGACTTTGGCGGCTCGATCCGAGCGGCCGCGCTCGCCATGGGCGGCGACTGGCATGATCTCGGCGGCGCGCTGTCGGATGATGCCAGCGAACCGGTCGCGCTCCAGCCCTTCACCCTGATTGATGATGCCGCCGAACGCGCCTGGGCGGCGGAATGGATCGCCGACATCCTTGCCCGCGAAACCATCGTCGTCACACCAGAAGCAAAAGATCACATTTGGTCGGCTCTGACTTCATTGGCATCGGCGCCTGTCGGCGAACGCACGCTCACCGGTCTCTCGGTGCTCTTGCAGTCGCAGACGCTCAAGCGCGCGCTGCAACCCTACTGCCTCGGCGGTCCGTTTGGCCGCTTGCTCGATGCGGAAGCCGAGCGGCTGGGTGATGCCGATGTCCAGGCCTTTGAGACCGAAGGCTTGATCGGGACCTCGGCTGCGCCGGCAGTACTGGCCTATCTCTTCCATCGCATTGAAGGTCGGCTCGACGGCCGGCCGACACTGCTGATCGTCGATGAAGGGTGGCTTGCGCTTGACGATGAGGGTTTTGCCGGGCAATTGCGGGAATGGCTGAAGACGCTGCGCAAGAAGAACGCCTCCGTCATCTTCGCCACCCAGTCGCTTTCGGATATCGACGGCTCCGCGATCGCACCGGCCATCATCGAAAGCTGCCCGACGCGACTGTTCCTGCCGAACGAGCGGGCGATCGAACCGCAGACCACGGCGATCTATCGCCGCTTCGGGCTGAACGATCGCCAGATCGAGATCCTCGCCCGGGCCACTCCGAAGCGCGACTATTACTGCCAGTCGCGGCGCGGCAATCGCCTGTTCGAGCTCGGTCTCGGACGCGTCGCCCTTGCGTTTACGGCTGCGTCCACGAAGTCGGATCAGGCTGATATCAAGCAGATCCTCGAAAAGCATGGCCGCGACGGCTTCGTAGCCGCCTGGCTGCAGCACCGCGGCCTGGCGTGGGCTGCCGACATCATCCCCGATCTCCCTGCCGAGAGAAATAAGCCATGAGCCGTATTAACGGTCTGGCGGTGTCCGTTGCTGTCGCGCTCGCCGTCAGTTTGGCGACGCCGTGTATGGCGCAGGTCGTCGTGTTCGATTCGAACAATTATGCACAAAACGTGCTCTCGGCCGCTCGCGCGCTGCAGCAGATCAACAACCAGATCGCCTCGCTGCAGAATCAAACGCAGATGCTGATCAATCAGGCGAAGAACCTTGCGAGTCTGCCCTATTCGTCGCTGCAGCAGCTGCAATCGTCGATCCAGCGCACCCAGCAGCTGCTGACCCAGGCACAGCATATCACCTACGACATACAGCAGATTGATCGTGCCTTCTCGACCACCTACGCCCCGGCTTCGGCGGGGACAACCAGTCAGGCGCTGATATCGAGCGCGCAAGCGCGTTGGCAGACCTCGGTCTCGGCGTTGCAAGATGCGTTGCGGGTGCAAGCCGGCGTCGTCGCCAATCTCGACACCAACCGCACGCAGATGTCGGCGCTTGTGACATCCAGTCAATCCGCAACGGGAGCCTTGCAGGCCACCCAAGCCGGCAACCAGCTGTCTGCCCTGTTGGCCCAGCAACTCGCCGATCTCACAGCGACGGTTGTTGCCCAAGGGCGCGCTCAGAACCTGGAAGCCGCGCAGCGTACATCCGCGCAGGACCAGGGCAGGGAGCAGCTCCGCCGCTTCCTGACACAAGGTGTCGGTTACCAACCTACAACCGTTCAGATGTTCCATTGATGAGCCCCTATCTCACTTCTCAACAATTCCTGCGGACTGCCGCCGTAGGCTTCGTCACGCTCGCCGCAGCGGTGGCCGTAGTCCAGAGCCGACGCGGCGAAGACACGGCCATCCCAGCGCCTGTGGGGCGTGGTGAAGCGGAAGCTCATGTCAATGAACTTGCGCGCTGTCGAACGATCACGCTGGACGACGCCGCAGGTTTCGACGCCTGTCGCCGCATATGGGCGGAGAACCGTCAGCATTTCTTCGTCTCGGGCAAATCGCCGCGGTTGCCGGTCCCGCCAGCGGCTGATGCAGCTCCGGTATTCCTGAAGAGCCAGGACCGAGTGCCGCCGCAATCAGATCAGAAGAGGGTCCGCTGATGGTTGGTACTGGCGTCATCGACCGCTTCCTCGAGGTGTTTGCCCGTTACATCGACTCCGGTTTCGGCCTGCTTAGCGGCGAGGTCGCGTTCCTGGCGACAACGCTCGCCGCAATCGACATTACGCTCGCGGCCATATTCTGGAGTTGGGCCGCCGAAGAGGACATCATTGCCCGGTTAGCGAAGAAGACGCTGTTCGTCGGCATGTTCGCTTACCTGATCGGCAACTGGAACAATCTCGCTCGCATCATCTTCGAGAGCTTTGCTGGTCTGGGCCTGAAGGCGTCCGGCACGGGCATGTCGACGGCCGACTTCTTGAGCCCGGGGCGCGTCGCGCAAGTCGGGATCGACGCTGGCCGTCCGATCCTGGACTCGATCTCCGGTTTGATGGGTTACGTCAGCTTCTTCGAAAACTTCGTCCAGATCGTGGTCTTGCTGTTTGTATGGATCGTGGTGCTGCTCGCCTTCTTCATCCTGGCGATCCAGCTCTTTGTGACACTGATCGAGTTCAAGCTGACGACGTTGGCGGGCTTTGTGCTGATCCCCTTCGGTCTGTTCGGCAAGACCGCGTTTGCCGCCGAGCGCGTCCTCGGCAATGTCATCTCATCGGGTGTCAAGGTTCTGGTTCTCGCCGTGATCGTCGGCATCGGTTCGACCTTGTTCTCGCAATTCACCGCGGGATTCGGCGGAAATCAGCCAACAATCGAAGATGCCATGTCGATGGTGCTGGCAGCTCTATCTCTCCTGGGGCTCGGCATCTTTGGTCCTGGGATCGCTAACGGCATTGTATCGGGCGGTCCGCAGCTCGGTGCAGGCGCTGCCGTCGGGACCGGCGTTGCGGCGGGCGGAGTTGTCGCCGCGGGCGTCGCGGGCGCGGGCCTCGCCGCGGGTGCAGCAGGCGGAGCACTTGCCGCAGCCGCTCGCGGAAGCGCTTCGGTCGCCGCAGCTGCTTCCAATGTTGTCAGCCCGATACGTGGCGTCGCGGGCAGGGCTGCGTCGAATGCCGGTGGTGTAGGAGAGGGCGGAGCTTCCGCTGGCACGTCGTCCGCTAATGAACCGCCGGCGTGGGCGAGGCGCATGAAACGAGCGCAGACAGTCAGTCACGGTGCATCCGCCGCAACCCAAACCGTTCGCTCCAGTGATCACGGCGCTGGCGGCGCTTCCGTCGATCTTTCCGAAGGTGAGCGCTGATGTTCAAAAGACCTTCCGTGCGGTACGGCCGAACGCCCGCGCCGGAGACGCCTTATCAGAAGGCAGCACAGGTCTGGGACGAGCGTATCGGCTCAGCCCGCGTTCAGGCCGGCAACTGGCGGCTGATGGCATTCGCCTGCTTGCTGCTTTCCGGAGGACTCGCATCCGCCCTCGTGTGGCAATCCATTCGTGGCACGGTGACGCCGTGGGTCGTTGAGGTCGATCGTCTCGGTCAGGCCCAAGCGGTAGCGCCCGCAGAAGCCAGCCATCAGCCAACCGATCCGCAGATCGCATTTCACCTTGCCAGGTTCATCGAGGATGTCAGGGGATTGCCTGCCGACGGCATCGTGCTGCGCCAGGACTGGCTGCGCGCCTATGATTTCACCACGGACCGCGGCGCTGCGGCACTCAATGAATATGCCCGCGCCAACGACCCCTTCGCCAACCTGGGCAAGCTACAGATTTCGGTCGAGGTCTCCAGCGTGATCAGGGCCTCGCCGACCTCGTTCCGCGTAGCCTGGATTCAACGCGCTTACGAGAACGGTAGCCTCCGCGCGACCGAGCGTTGGACCGCAATCCTGACCGTCGTGATCGACGCGCCCCGCGATGCCGATCGTCTCCGCAGGAATCCGCTTGGCGTCTACGTCAACGCGATCAATTGGTCGAAGGAGTTTTGATAGTGAAGCAATCGCGCAAGGCTGTTTTGCCGGTTCTGCTCCTCTCGGTCTCGATGGTCGCGGGTTGCACCGTTCCGCTCAGGCCGCCGCCGCAGATTTCCTACGACGATGATGCACAGCCCGCCGTCCAGCTTGCCGATCCGCCAAAACCGGTCGAAATCGTCGAAATGCCAAAACTCCTGCCGCTCCCCGGACAGCTCAAGCCACTGCATGGAGCCAAGTCCAAGCCGGAATCTGGCGATCCGCGCACACGCGTTGAGAAGGCGAATGCGGCAGCACGCGTGCAGCCGACCCGCAATGGCTACATCAATGCCGTTCAGGTCTATCCGTTTGCGCCGGGGGCGCTCTATCAGGTCTATGCCGCGCCAGGACAGGTGACCGACGTTGCGCTGCAGGAAGGCGAACAGCTCGTCGGCTCCGGACCGGTCGCGGCCGGCGACACCGTACGCTGGATCATCGGCGACACCGAAAGTGGGACCGGTCCGACCAAGCGCACCCATATCCTGGTCAAGCCAACCCGGCCTGAGCTCGTCTCCAATCTCGTCATCAATACCGACCGGCGCACCTACCTCCTGGAACTTCGTTCAGCGGAAAAGACCTACATGGCTTCGGTATCCTGGCAATATCCGGAGGATCAGCTGATTGCGTTGCGCCGGCAGAATGCAAGCGCAGATGCCGCGACGCCGATCGTGATCGGCGTGGATATCTCGCGATTGCGGTTCCGCTACGCGATCGAAGGCGACAATCCGCCCTGGCGCCCGGTCTCCGCGTTCGACGATGGGTCCAAGGTCTATATCGAGATGCCCAGCGGGATTGCGGAAGGAGAGGCGCCGCCGCTGTTTGTCATCGGGCCCGAGGGCGACGGTCAGCTCGTCAATTATCGCGTGCGGCAGAATTACTACATCGTCGACCGCCTGTTCGCCGCGGCAGAGCTCCGCATGGGCGGCGAGCATCAAGAGACCGTTCGGATCAGCCGGACCGACGGGAGGGCGCGGTGAGCACGGATAGGGAAACCGGCATTCGCCCGGGCGGTGACAATGCGGACCCGTCGACATCGATGCGCCTTGGCGCAGAGCGACCGCGCGTCACAAGGCTCTCCAGGAAGGTTCTGGCTGGCGCGGCGGCAATCGGATCGGTCGCCATTCTTGGTGCGACATTCTGGGCATTGCAGACCAACCGGTCGCATCCGACCGAGCCATCAGAGCTCTACACGACCGATCATCACAACGTTGCCGACGGCTTGGAAGGCCTGCCGCGTGATTACTCCGGCGCACCCCGCCAGGCGCCGCCGCTCGGGCCGCCATTGCCGGGCGATCTCGGGTGTCCGATCTTGAACGCGCAACGCGCTCCTTCGACAGCCTTATCTGCCATCGATTCCGACCAGCAACGTCTTGACCAGGAAGTCGAAGCAGCCCGCCTGAGCCGATTGTTCGCATCGACCAGTATTCGGGAGGTGGCATCCTCGATTGCACAAACGGCTTCGGTGGGCGCCTCGCCGATCGTACCCAACCAGACGAGCCAGCCGGTTCAACCTGGGGCGAACGATACCTTCACGCAGAACGGCCAGGATCGAAAACTCGCTTTCGTCAACGCGCCAGTCGATACCCGCACCACAAGCCCGGATCGTGTCGCGGCACCGGCGTCGTCTTATGTCGTGCAGGCGGGCAATATTATTCCGGCGGCCCTTATTACGGGGATTCGCTCGGATCTGCCCGGCCAGATCACGGCGCAGGTCACAGAAAACGTCTTCGATAGCCCGACCGGGCGTTTCCTTCTCGTACCGCAGGGGACCAGGCTGATAGGAATTTATGATAGCCAGGTTGCATTTGGTCAGTCGCGCGTGCTGCTGGTCTGGACCCGCCTGATCATGCCGAACGGCCGCTCAATCGTGCTGGAGCGCCAGCCGGGTGCCGATACCGCCGGTTATGGAGGACTCGAGGACGGGGTCGACAATCACTGGGGCGACTTGTTCAAGGCCGCGCTGCTATCAACCTTGCTTGGCGTCGGCAGCGAACTTGGAGCTACCACCGGCACGGGCACCAATGGCGACGTCATCACCGCGCTCCGTCGTGGAACCAGCGATAGCCTGAACCAGACTGGACAGAAGGTTGTTCAGCAGAATCTCAACATCCAGCCGACACTTACGATTCGGCCGGGGTTTCCGGTGCGCGTGATCGTCAATCGCGACCTCGTGCTTGAACCATACAAGACTTAGGAGATGTTCATGGCAAAGCTTAAGCTCGGCGCTATCACAGACGAAAAGCCGGTAAAGTTGACCGTCGAACTATCCGCAGGCGTACATCGCGATTTGCTCGCTTACGCCGAAGCTCTCGCTCGGCAGAGCGGACAATCGATTGGCGATCCGGTCAAGCTCATCACGCCCATGCTTGCGCGGTTCATGGCTACGGATCGAGCTTCTGCAAAGGTCCGCCGTGCGCGTCAACTTCCCAAACAAGGCGAGGGATAGCGCTCGGAAAGCAGTTTCAGGAAGGCTTCCAAGGCGGGGTTCTCATTGTCGTCTTGCCAATAGGCTGAATAGCGCAATCGGCTCGGCCCAGCGCCATCACGCAGCTCCTGATACACTAAACCCGAGAAATTGGCGCCAACGTCTGATTCCAGAACAAGGCTGATACCGACTTTCATAGTAACGAGGCTCTTCACGACGCCGCGACTGATGTCATGGCGCTCGATCTTTGGACGATCGTCTGGGGAAACGAGCTTCGAAACCAAGAGATCTTCAATCTCGCGGCCTGGATCGTATTGGCCGAAGATGATGGTCTCATCGCGCAAGTCGGTCCAGTAGGCAACCTCTCTTGCTGTCAGCGGATGGTCATCCGGCAAGACGACTAACACGCGCTCACTCCAAAGGAATTTTTTCTTGCTCTTCAGCAGCGGCATGCTTCCCGTTACAATTAGAACATCGAGCACACCATTACGAAGTGCGGTCGCCAAACGTGTGCGCCTTCGCTCAACCGTAGCGAGTTCGATCTGGGGAAATCTCTGCCGGAAATCGAGCAAAGACGCTCTCAGATTGCCCGCCGAAAGCGATGTACAGAAGCCAATAGCAAGCCGGCCGATCTCACCGTTACGGGTCGATCTCGCTGTTGCTATCAGCGTCTCAAATTCCTCAAGAATCGTTCTTGCCATCCTGAGAACGCTCCGACCGGCGGGCGTTGGCTTCACCCCACCGCTAGAGCGATCGAAGATTACAGCGCCAATTGAGTGTTCGAGCTGCCGAATGCCGCGGCTGAGCGTGGACTGCTGAAGCAATAGTGCTTCGGCCGCTTGTCGAAAGCTTCCGTAATCGTCAGCTGCTACAACGTACCGTAGATGCTGCAGGTCAATGGCCAACATCCGGCTGTGAAGTGCCGATCCGGCGGAGTGCTTATTATCTATCATGCTGCAATAAGAGATTGCATAGAACGTGTTGAAATCACGCGGAATGTACTTGGCTGCGAATGAGAACTTGGAATCGAAACACTTATGGCGGCCGGATTCGCAAGGCTGCCAGTTGGAGAAGTTGGCTCGTTAGTAGAAGCAGATTATTGGTCGACAAGATGATTGTGTGGCGCACAATCTTGGGTTTAATGATGGCCAGTAAATGGCCAGCACCCAAGTCACAATCTGCCAAATGACCGACGCCAAGGGGGCGTGATCAACTGACCTGCCACCGAAGTTTCATCCAGCGGTAACAGTCCGGTGGGGGTGTGCAGTGAGACCAAACTTTAGACCACCCAGAACTAGAGTTTGGCCCTTCTTGTGCAGTGAGGCCGAACTTTGGACCACCCATAACTAGAGTTTTGCGCCTCTGATCACGATGACGGGCTGGTTGCGCCATCGTGGTTTTGCAGCAGGATCGGGGGTTTGTTGCCGATCGCGCCGTGCTCAGGAAATTGTTATTTGTGCTGCCTCACCCGATGCGCAAAGACTATTTTTGCAAAAGCGCAGGCGTTGCGCATCATACTGATGAACATCAACTGGACGCGCTCGCGGATCGATCAATTTATCCCGTGACCGAACCCGACCCAAAGATCGGAGATGAC
>Ga0307509_10007529_pt1 | contig 14191 bp, 6 predicted proteins | sample 10_EM_MG_FD_202245 | JGI IMG/M metagenome (GOLD analysis project Ga0307509, IMG submission 202245) | Populus trichocarpa ectomycorrhiza microbial communities from riparian zone in the Pacific Northwest, United States - 10_EM | ecosystem: Host-associated > Plants > Roots > Unclassified | place... | reverse complement strand
ATGAAAATATGATAGGTCATTAAGAGATTTTTTATATATTTATAGATATAGGGAGAAGAATATATCTGATATTAATATTTTATTTTAAAAGTTATAAAGATAAACAAACAAGGTCTTATAATCCAACATGAAGCTTATAATGATCTAAAGACCTTTGATCCTTCATGCTTGATATATTTCCAAGCTCATGGTCAATAAATATGATAGTGAGCCAAATCCATGCTTAATTGGGTTTGACATCCAACCAAGTCCAAGATTAATAGGTCAAGAGGGTTGCTAGTCTTGGCGCGCAGCCAAGTCTAGAGAAGAAGAGTCTAGTAGTTCGCTAGACTCATGCTCAATTGGACTTGATGCATAACCAAACCCAAACATATTGAGTCTGATAATTCGTCAGACTCATACCGATTAGGTCTAACAGGAAGATCATCAAGCATCCTTTACTACTAGTACTTTACTACAGTAAAAAAAAAATGATTCAACAGAAGAAAACGAAGGTAAATCATGAACAAAGTTTTCAAACTTGGGAATTGCAATCTAATCCAAGTGAATACATTTAACAGAAACCTAAAAGGTGGTAAATACAACCTGGAAGGATACTCAACTCTTGTAACCTCCCTGAAGCCTGTTTCCTCTTTACAACAGATGCACTGCACATTCTGTTAACTTATGACACCTAGAAAATACAAATTAACTCCTACTGCTTAAAGGCTTGTCGGAATCTTACACCTAAGTTATTTGTGATCTTGTCTGGCTAAAACCAGTGTCTTGCATCATTGCCACAAATTCACTATAATCGATGCGCCCATCCTGAGAAGAACATGAAAGTGAAAAATTAAATCATGCTGATGAGATAAACTAATTTCTACCCGAAGGCGAATGAAAATGATTACTGGGAGGAAGATACTTACATTATCCTGATCAACCTCACGTATAATTTCTTCTAACTGAACATCTCCTAAACCAAACTGCTCACAGGCCTGTTGGAGCTCATCTTGTGTAATGTACCCGCTCCCATCTTTGTCAAAGTATGAGAAGGCTGAATAAAGATGATCCTCCTTCACAATCTTGTTTAGATGGAGCATAGCTGCTATGAACTCGCCATAGTCTATGGTACCACTGTTGTCAACATCAGCCTGAAAATTTTTATCAGGCAGGAAGCTAAATCAGAATCAAGCTGAATGGATCAGAGGAAACACTGATGCGGTAACATTCAAGAAAATCACCTGGGGGATCCCAAATGCTTGAGTGGTGATTCATAAGTTAATTCAACGTCCATGATAAAATCTCAGAGGTCATAATTTTAACCAAAAACATATCAATTTCTACATACAGACATGCGCTGCATTTACATTTAGATATGATAGCAAGTTTCTTATGATCTGAGCATGAGTGCCAACGTGTGTTTGTATCTCGTCCCAAGACTCCCAGGGACCTGGGCTCTTTAAGCATAACCTACAAAAGTCCTGCTCCATGCTACAATATCTGGGGTTTTTCCTGCTTCTTTCTCCATGTTTTTCTACCTTTTTAGCTAAATCGAACAACAGCTTGTCTAAGAGTTGTTTAATAGGTAATCCACGAGAAAAATAGAAGCACAAGACTTCAATCTTGGTCACACTAATTTTCTAAGATTCAGCTTGGCTCAAAGAGACTCGGACTAAATTTCATCATGTTTAACCAAAGATGACCTGGAACTAAATTTCATTCTGTTGTCTGAAATCTCTTAATGGTTTGCAGCAGAAAATTTCAAGATAAAGAGTTCTCTAAAAAGAAAGAAAACTACCATCATGATCCTATGCTACATAACTATAAAACCAGAATCTGAATTTCAAACGAGCTTACAGCTTGCATTAGGCCAGCAAGTTCAGAATCCTTGATATTAGCACCCACTCTTTCCAAACCAGTCTTCAGTTCCTCAAGAGTTATATGTCCACTACTGTCTGTGTCTATCATCTTGAACATTTCTTTCAGACCTGCAATTTCCTCTTCAGAGAGGCTTTCAGCAATGACCTGAGATGAAAAGGAAGTTATCTAGTAAATAAAAGAACAAGCCATACCAATTAAAGCTCCAAGTCTGCATTGTTGTCTTAAAAAATTAAATGAAAACTTGAAGCAATTCAACCAAGAAGTCTCTTTTAAGAGTAAATACTAGGAGAAAGGGATTCTGTAGAACATGTAATCACACATTTAACATTTTGACGACATCTTTGAAAAATAGTTTTCCTTACTATTTGAAACAATGTACTCAAATGAAAAATGCACTGTTGCAAGTCCTTCAGCTAATTAATAAGAAATGCTTGAATACCTGTGATTAGAGATTTATAATTGTAATGTGAGCTTAATTGTATGATGACTTTATGATGATATTTGGTTACATTTTCAACTTGTAATGTCGTATTTGTATTTATAAATGCAAAGCACATTAGATTAAAAATTTTAATGAAAAAATAGTGATAAATATCATAAAGATGATTGCATCACGAAGAAAAATGAGCATAAAGCATGGAACAGTCATAAGATTTAACACCGCAATTTTCAGGTTATGATATATGTACTTCTTGTCTGAAAAGACAAGCAACATCTTTTCATTAACAGATGCAAGAAACAAAGCTGCAGGTGATATTGAACTGCCATATTACCTTTTAATTATCAAATCAAATACAAAATGATGTTTCTAGTATTTGTGTTTTAGTATTGCAACTCCACTCAAAATAAGCCCGGCAACCAAACAAAGGAACAGATCCGCTTCATTGCATTCGTTGTTTCAATTATTATGATACAGCATCGAAGTATGACCTAAGTTTTCCACAGTTACCATGCGTGCACCAATTTTCAAGATTTCAGGGATTAGAAAAACTCACTCGAATGGCAATTTTCTTGAGCTTATTCATGGCTGAGAATTTCTTCAGCCGACTTAGGACAGCTGGATCAAGAGGTCTATCAAGTGCTACACCTTCCATCTTCACCCAAGGGTGGCCTGCACAAGAACAAATGCATCGTGTAACGATTGCTATTCCTTGGCGACAGAAGAAACCAGTAATATCAAGACAAGTTCTTTACTTGGTCTAACTCCTATACCATTATCTATCTAGCTTAGTACTATGGTTTATCTTCACATCAAGCAAGAACTTAATTTATGATTTTGTAACATTCCTCCATTTAAGCAAAAACTCGACTTAATGTATGAGTTTTTTCCTCCATTCAGTTCTGTTATATGCTAAACTTTCTAGAAGCTATAATGAATCATGATAAAAGAAATTTAGGATTATCATTAAACAAACACAACTTAAAAAAGAGACACGACTAACCAAATAATAAGCAATGCACTGGTTTATCTGCCAAATATATAATAAAAGATTAGATCATAGTGGTACTCACAGAGAACTTCATGGGCTGTCAGCCGTTTTTTAGGGTCCCTTACTAGCATTTTTCGAACAAGATCTTTTGCACTTTCAGATATATTAGGCCAAGGTTCTGATTCAAAGTCTAGTTCCCCTTTCAAAACCTGCTCAAATATTCCTTGCTCTGATTCTGAACCCAAACATGACAGAACATAAATTAGATTCAGTCAAAGAATGTCTAGAATCATTAGATAAAACTTAAATATAAACAAATTTCTAGATCATGAATCTCACCATCCCAAAATGGAGGTACCCCACTTAACAAAATATAGATGATCACTCCAGCACTCCAAACATCACATTTTGGACCATATAGCTTCCGCAACACGTCTGGAGCTACATAGTAGGGGCTGCCAACTACGTCAGTGAGAGTTTCACCTGAGATGATGAAATAATTAGTCAATTCTCAGAAATGGGAAAGCTTAGTGAGGAGGAAACAATTTAATGCTGACTAAATTTTGAATAAGCATGAGCAATGAAGAGACTATGTGCAGACTGCAGGCAAATATATCCATTCAAAAGCGACAGACATAGGAGGCATGCTAAAGTAATCTATTGGCGTGGGTGTTGAAATGTTCATGTACTAAATTATGCAAACGTCTGGCATAGTCAACGAAGAAAATCACAGTCTAATGTGTGTTTTTAGATATTACAAGGAAACAGTATATTTTACAACCATAGTGTGCATTGCAACCAATAGATCTTAAGCAACAGCTTACAATAGCTTCTAATGAGAAGCCAGTTAAGTATTTGGAACTTAAGAAATTCAACATTAGGCCTCTAGCACTTATATAGCCCACAGTTATCAGCTCCAGACCTACAACTTTAGAATGGAAAACCATTTCCAGACTTTCTGATGTTGCCATCGAAACTCACACTGCAGGCTATCAAAATAAAAGTAAATATACACATATTTTGTTGTTCAGAGTCAAAATCAAAAGCAGGATCCTGAACCATCGATGGCCCTATGTGTGTCGCACAGCTTGCTTGCGTTTACTGCTCACACTCTAAATAATATTTGAATGATGTAATTTCTTTCATAGTGTCCAGTCAGGCTTGATCAGAGCACTGTTTGTTATCTGTTATAAGCTCTATGTAGATCTAAGAATCTCTTTCACTCAACTTACTCGTGCACTAATTTCACATGGATATGATTTTTCTGTAATCATGCATCGTTAAGTGGTTCTTGGGTGTTGGCTGGTTTTGTGTGATGTCTCCTTTCCCAAACAAAATCAAAGGGAAAAGGTATGCTTTGAACATAGCAACACATTCTCTGCTTTTGATAAGTAAGAATGTCTCAGTAGCAGGACGCTAGCTAGTGAAAATGATGGACTAAAACAAACTCTTCAGGAGGGTTACGGCCTTCAGAGAATTTTCTCAGGGAAGAATCAATCACCTGGTCTAACCTCAAGCAAAAATGAACCTACACTGTTCTCCTCTGCATATGACAGTCTGTCAGATAGAGATCGTTGCAAAGGACTTGATTAAGGATTTATAGTTCCAAAGGAGGAATATCAGGCCTGAGAAAAGCATTACCAGGTCTCCATAGCCCATACCACATTGTTGATCATGATATCAAAAATGAAGAGAAAGGGTTTTGATCATGACTGCCTCAAATTATTAAAGCAAAACGTCTATCCTTGTCTCGATAGCAAGAAAAAAAAATTCAAAGCAATTATTTGGGGATAAATTCAGATCTAACAACAAACTTTAACTTCCTTAAATTTGGAAGAAGACTTTACGAAACCAATCGTACCTTTCGCCTAGCCATTAACGATATCTGTGACCACTGCAGTGACCATACCTCTTCTTTGGTAATTATTTCCACAGTTGATAAGCATCGTTTTTCGAAACATGCAAACATCTCCTACAGCCAACCACTCCCCCCAGCCCCTAGGGGGGCACAGAAAGGGGGCACGTTGTTCTATTCTCATAGTAAAAGCAAATAGCATATGAAAATCTTCATAATTAAGAAAAGATACTTATAATTGAGCTAATATTCTTATCCATTTAGTCAGTGAATTGTTGGTGCTATACTTGTCAGAAGGAGGTCATATTAATTATTAGTGGAATTTGCATGACCTCTCTCAGTTATCTGAAAAATACAAGATGTAGTGAGGCATTGTAACTCATGCTCCATTTCCAAAATCAATCTACAAGCAAGATATATATATATATATATATATATATATATATATCTAAAAGTGCATTATTAGTTCCTGTAAAGCAGGAAGTCATACCAACACATAATTCATTCAACAAACATCTGATAATAGAACTGAGCAAAAGCATAATAGGGGAAACAATTTTCAAGAACTCTAAAGTAATAGAGTAAACGAGAAGGCTCGTATGGCTCTAGCTCTAGAATGCTTCAAGTAAAGGGGTCCTAGATCTAACCATTGCAACAAAAAAGTGAAGCTCAGACGTGTACCTGGCCTGAAAAACACTGAGAGGCCAAAGTCTATTGTTTTAAGTGGCGAATCCTCTTCCTGACTGACAAACAGAAAATTCTCAGGCTTCAAATCCCGGTGCATTACTCCCAAAGAATGGCATGCTTCGACAACACCAACAATTAATCTCGCAAGCTCAGCCGCCTTTTTTTCTGTATAATGTCCCCTCTGAACAATTCTGTCGAAAAGCTCCCCGCCTGAACAAAGTTCCATAACAACATGGACTGCAACAGCATCCTCATAAGCATCCACAATTCTTATCACATTAGGATGACCCTCCAAATGATGCATTATCTGAATCTCCCTCCTGACATCCTCTACATCCTCCGGTGTCGTCAACTTCCTCTTTGCAATGGTTTTGCAAGCAAACTCTTTTCCAGTAGCCTTCTCAACACAAAGAAACGTCGTCCCAAATTGCCCTTGTCCAAGCTTCCTCCCTAAACTATAAATATCTTTTAAATTCCCAGTTTTCCTCCCCAACACGGATTCCATTTGAAGCGCTATACTCGAAACCCTCTTAACATGAGTAGGTTTCTTCCCCTTCTGCTCCTCCCCAGGCTTACCAATCCCCACATCTCTCATTTCCGGCTTAATGGATTTTTCGTGCTCAATGAATTTAGGTGGTGGCGGCGCCTCATTGAGCATTTTAACTGGTTCAGGTGGGGTGTTCTGGACCGGCATTGATGGATGATCAGTTGATCCTTTTCTAGAACCCTCAGATTTTTTTGATCCATCAATCAGACCCGCATTTGAGTCACCATTATTATTGCTACCATCCCCTCCTTTAGGAGAAGGCAACCTGTCCTCTGGTGGCCGGGAACGCCATATCGCAGCAGTAACACTATTTAAGAATCCCTTATTGCCTAGATTTGGTCCTACACATGTATTCCCCATAAAAAACAACTAGTCCTATTAATCTTCAGGTCCTTATTACCACCTCTCTTCTATGAAACGCAGTATAAAGATTGAATCTTTCTGATCCCATTAACATTAAAAAGAAACAATTTGATATTTCTTGGTGATCAGATCACAGGCCTTCAATCAAATCCAAATTTTGCAATTTGGCTCCAAATGACATTAATTTGGAAACAATAATCAAAATATGGCTACAGATTCACCAAAAACAATCCCCAAAAACAATCAACAAATTGCAACAACAAAAGCAAAATCCATGCACAAAACTAGAATAAAGAATCAGATAAATAATGTAAAAAATAGAGAGAGTAATGAATGAAGCAAAAAAGTACTTATCTTGAGAAAAAGGAAAGGAAAGGAAAGCAAAGAGAGAGATGAAAAGCATTGCATTTGATTGTTCAAAAATAGAGACGGATGGTTGTTTTAAGAGAAATCAGAGAGAGATTAATAAAGAAAAAAAAGAAGAAGAAGAAATCCATAATTACGTGATTAAACCATATAATAACCATGTTTTTTCATGCATGCACGGGGACTAATGGGCCGTCGGAGAGTGGTAAAAACTAGAAAGGCGCGCGGCATGCGGGAGGGAGTCTGCTTGCACACGTGCGTGGGGAACCCTGTCATCTCCCAAATTATAAAAATTATTTACCTATGACAATTTAATAAAAACAAAATATAGTTTATTGATTTTAATATCTTCATAAAATATTCTATAAACTTCAAGCACATTAATGTATAGAATATAAACCAGCAAAACTGAAGCAAACACCCCGGCTGATGGCAATTATTTTCCCGTTTTACCTACTTAAGCTATTAATACGAGCAATTAAATAGAGAAGCGAAGGATGGTGATAAAAATTAAACCTCATTTGGAATTAAAGGTTGAAACTGTTTTTTTTTTTTTTGTCAAAATTTGAATTATTATTTTTTGTTTTAAATTAATTTTTTTAGTATTTTTAAATTGTTTTGATGTGTTGATGTCAAAAATAGATTTTAAAAAAATATTATTTTAATGTATTTTCAAGAAAAAAATAATTTAAAAAACATCTTTTATCGTATCTTTAAACATCTTTTTAATTAAATCTATGGTGTTTTGGGTGAAAATAAACCATAGAAAAAATATATAGAAGTAGACCATGCACCTCGTAAGTAAGCATTATTAATCACTTCAATTATAATTATATATAAAAAAATATTAAGTCCCCTCAGCCATTCATTGTAGACCACAAGGGGATGCATTGTTCATCCGGATAGTGTATCTTTTTTTCCTATGATTTTTTTTACATTTTAGTCTTTTAATTTCATTGTTTTCTTATTTGATCCCTTTAAAATTGCCCATATTTGCAAATAGTCTTGGTGATTTATTTTCCATGCATGTGTATGGAGATCTTGAGGTGTCGAGATATTGTTTTGTTTCTCGGTTAATTCTTGGTTTGACAAAACAAAATTTTATTTCATTGATTTAAAAAAATTAGAGTTTTAGAAACCGGATTTGAAGCTTTAAGAAATGTTCAGTCCCTTTTTTTTACATTATCAGAGACTGATTTGCATAGCTAGGGAAAAAGTCCACGTCTCTGTTTTAATTTCAATCCTCAACCATATTTTTTGTAAAAAATGATCATTTTATATTGTTTTAATTTGAGATTTGACTTAATAGTTTTTTTGTTGCCTTGATATGAAAACCTTACAATATTAAGAGAAATTTTTGTTGCTCGGCTTTGCAAAATAAAACAAATTCAGCTAATTTAAAACAATTAAGTGTTGAGAGATCAAAATTGAAAATAAAATAAATATAGGGACTAGGGTAATCAAACAAGATAAATAGGTTGGTGTTTGTTGTCTTCAGGCGACGTGCAATGCGCAAGACGTCATATGGAGGCCAAGCACTAACTTTCAAGTGATGTTGGAACTGGCCCGTCGTGATATTCCGGGTGGTTAAGCAAATGCCTACGATGGGTCGTTTGGTTTTTTTCTTGTCATCCCTACTCTCTCTCTCTCTCTCTCTCTCTCTCTCTCTCTCTCTCTCTCTCTCCCTCTCTCTCTCTCTCTCTCTCTCTCTCATACACACACACCCATTCATTCTCTCACTCTCCCTCTCCCTCTCCTATGTCCTTAAGATTCACATTGGTTTGCCAAAATTTAAAAGTTTCTTGTCATTAATTTTTATATCATACTTGGTCCCTTTTTTTTATTATTATTGATATAGGTATTGTTTTAAATCTTTTTTTGATTTATTATTTTTCAATTTCATCTCTCGACATTTGATTTCAACTAATTTTTATATCAAATTTGATCATCGTTCTTTTAATTGTTATTTATTTTTAAAATTATTTTCTTAATTGATTTTTTTTTTAATTTTACCACTCAACATTTGGTTTCAATTTATTTTTACTTCAAATTTGATCATCGTTCTTTTTATTGTTATTTATTTTGTTTCAAATCCTATTTTTTATGTTTTTTTTTAATGAATTGTATCCCTTAATATTTGACTGATTGAAAACTTTGCTCCATGATTGAGAATTTTGCTATGTGTCATGGTTTTCAAATATTATCTCGAGTTGACCGCGGTCTTTTTTTTTTTTTAATTTCATCCTTCAATATTTGATTGATTAGGAATTGGTCTTTGTGTTTTTATTCACTTTCCTTTATATGGAGTTGTTACGATCTCATGTCTTAGGTTACAAGCATAACAATTTAACCCGAGTTGACTTAGATTTTTTTTTTCAATTTCGCTTTTCAATATTGAGTTATTTAATAATTAAGGTTTTATTCAAATTTTTTTATGAGGTTACCCTGGTATCACAACTAGGCAATATATTTTCAAGTGGGGTCAGGATTAAATATAATTTAAATAAAAAATTGGTTAGCACGTGCCTCACACAAAACTGGTAAACGGGCGCCTCCTTCACCCTTCAGGTAGTGTGTACAACGCCATGAAAACTTTGAATGTTACTTTTTGGGATGATGTTAGTTATGTCTTGCTGCTCCTGTCATGTTGGTGAGGCAAAAACCACAAAACAAGTTATAGTTGAGCTTTGACAACGTGTTTTTTCCCCCTCTGTCTTTTATTTCTCCCTACTTGAACATGTGGCATTAAAAAAAAAAAAAGTCTAGTTATTTATTTATTGAATTAAATTAGATCTTTATTTTTTTGATTGCAATGTATTTGACCTTAAATCCTTTATTGATTTTTTTTTAATTTCATCATTTTACGTTTGTTTTTATATTAAGTTTTGCCTCGTTCTTTTTATTGTTATCTAAATGTATTTTTTTCTTATCTTTTTATTTATTAAAATTATTTTTCAATTTCATCCATCATCATTTTTTTTTCAAATTTTGTCATTATTCTTTTCAAATCTATATTTTTTCTTTTTGATCTTTTTTTTTGTTGAATATATTTTTCAATTTTACCCATAATTATTTTGGCTGGTTGAGAATTTGATATTTTTTTTTTGAGTTTGTCTTTTATGCTATGATCTGACCTTATGATTCATGTCACGAGTTTTGAAGATTATATCAAGTTAGATTTAATTTTTTAGGTCTTTTTTAATATTATTTTTTTAAAATTTTCTTTCTATAGAGTTATCTTGGTATCATGTCCCGGTCATGGATTATATAGGTTCACCGAGGTTGACTTAGACTTTTTTTATTGCTTTTTTTTTGTTTTTCAATTTCATCATTTAATATTAGGTTGGTTTGAAAATTTAGCTTCGTAATTTTATTCAATCTGCTTTCAATGAGGTTATCTTAGTCTCACGACGAGGTTATAAATTTGGTGTGCTAGCTCGGACAGACTCAGGTTGATTTATTTTTTGTTTTTTTTAAATTATTTTTTTAAAAATATTTTATTTGCCTGAAATCGAGATTCATATTTATTTTTTTATTATTATTTTTAAATGAACTTATCTTGTTCTCATTTAATATTTACCTTATTAACAAATAAAATCATTGAGATTTTTTAATAATATTATAAAGATATATTTTTATAATATTGACTAACATACATCTTTGTATTGAGTTATTGTTAGGTTTTTTTTGCTTTATTTACTGTCAATAATTTTTTTAATCATATTATTAAATTAAATAATTTTATTAAATTTATTTGATTTAATGATTAGGTCCTCAATTTGTTTTTTTAAAAGACATTTATATTATCTTAATATCTTTTTTATGTTGAAAAAAAAAAAAAGGTCTCACAGCGGAGTGAGTGCCGGCCACCTATCCAGTAACTATACTAAACTAATATTCCAAATATAAGTGAATGGGCCTAAGTGGGCTTTATTTAAAACATTGTACTAAACGCTTAGCCCATCAAGGAGTAATAACTAATAAATGGACGCTTCGACTCTCTGCCTGAGACACACGCGTGAGAAAATCCTAGAGAGTAGTAGAATTAATAACGCCATATCATCAAACTCCCACTGCTAAACCTAAACGTCACTCTTCAAACAAATCTCTGACCGTTAACTCCTCAAACTAACGGCGTAAAGGACAGGGGGGGAAATGAAAACTACGAAAATGTTCAAACCCAAAACATAAACTTTACCGCAACTTTTAAATTCTCCCTCCCTCACTAACCTGCTCTTATTTTTTGTTCAATTTTTGCCCTAATTACACTTAATTGTTGGGGCAAATCGATCAAAAAACCCCATAATTGAACCCTACTTCCATTTTTTAATCGTGAGATTCAAAAATCGGTTATTCTCAAATTTTGCTTCGCAGAGGTGACATTGACAACACATCGTTTCCTTTTTCTTTCTTTCTCTCCCCCCCCCCCCCGCAATTTCTCCGTAAATCTGCGTTTAATGCTGCTGCTAGAGTTATAGTTGAAACGAAATTAGATTGTCAGAAATCGATTCTCCTCAGCATTAATTGGATTGTTTAAATTTGTTATATTATTATTTAATTGAAGTTGAAGGAGGTTTTCGATCTGATCTTAGATTCTTTAGATTTAGGGAAGCTTATATGGTGTTTGATGTTATGTTTCTGTTAATAATGAGTAACATGTATTTATTAATTGCAAATTAGTTGTTTAAATGTTACGGAATATCTGTTTGTAGGTGGTGAGTTGATTGGTGGGAAGGGGGTTGGTTGTTATGAAGTGTTTGTGAGGGTAATTTATGGCAAAGGTTGCTCTACCGGGAGGTTCTTTAGGTTCTGTTGATGTTCAAATTGGTGGCGCTGCTGCTGCTCTAACTGATGGTACAATGGTTAAAAGGAAGACCCCGTCCGAACTGAGAGTAAGTTTTCAACTTTCTATTATGTGTTTTACAGCTTGTTCGGAACCAATTCTATGCTAGAATTGATTTCAACTATTTAAGTAGATTAAATTGATTTGATTTGCTAATTGAAGTTTTTTGTTTGGAATAAGTTTTAAAGTTATGAAATTTATTTGACTTGTGTTAATGAAAATACATCATTTACCTTACTTGTCCTCATCCCTAATTGGGTAAATGGTGTTTAAATGACTTCATTTCCACTCAAATCTTAAGTTTCCAAACAGCATGTAAGGTCTTGAACTTGGAAGTTTTGATCACTTTTTGAATGGTTGAATTTTGGCATTTTCAACCAAGTGAGATTAGATTCATGCGCATGATGGTTTGTCTTATGTGTCCACTTCCCTTGTAAATGTTGGATAGGAAGGGATGGAAGACTGATATTCTGCTTACTTGTATGTTCATTAATCAATTTCTGATATCTTTTTTATTTTTTGTTTGAACCTCTTTATTTCCTTTTTTTTTTGGATGTGTGTGTGGAAATGGGTTAATTGACCAGTTTCCTCATAATTCCTTGACTCACTTTCTCATTTTATACCTGCTTAATGCTTTTAGTTTGTTTTATAAACACTTCCATTTATATGTTACGAAGCGTTTGAGGAGAGGGTGGGGGTAATTGAGAATTGCTTTTCATTTTGAATTGCAAGAACTGAGGATTTATATATAATACATCACATGTTACCTCAATGTCATTGGGACTGTCGTTTATTAATTGCATTAAATTTGAGTTCAAGAATCTTTTCAAATCTATTTAGTTGTAGTGGAGGAAAACCTCTCAGTTTTGTCATCATTGTTGGCATGCAGGGAGAGCAGCTGAGGAGGAAAAAGGTTATAGAGATTGTAGATGAATCTCCAGCCCCACTGGGTTCAAAGAAGTAAATTACTCTAATTTTCTATTTCTGAACTACTATTTTTTTTTTTGTTGATCTTATGACCATTTCCTTTTTACCTTCCAGTAATGGTATTGAGATGGATAATGGGCTTAGGAAACCAGATGCATCAAGGACTCCTAGATACATTAACACCCGCATGGATGAAGTTTATCCTGTCAAAAAATCCAGGCTTAGGATGCTTTCTGTAAAAGACAGTGCAAAGGTTATTGTATTTTCCAGATTAGGATACCGATGTTCTGGTTCTGATTATGTTATCATTAATACTTTATTCATTTGTTCACTGTATTTCCATTTACACTCAGGAAAATACATCAACTGAACAAACTAATAGCCTGAAGAATATCTCTGTGCTTTCAACTCTGGCTGCCAAGAGACAGCAACTTTCATGGTATTCCTTTTAGCACAGTGTATCTCATCTGCAATCTATAGACAGTTCCTTTTTTCCTCACTGGTTTGCTTTTCATCTCATGGCAGTACAGAGAATTCGGTTGCTTCTGACGAAGTTTTGAAAGATGATGTGGTACAACCTCATCAAACAATCAAAAACTGCAGTCAAAGTATATTTCGCAGTGTTACTGAGCTTTCATCTAGTGGTGAAAGGTCATCTGGCTTGGCATTTGTTGAAATGGTATACTTTGCTGGCAATTTTTCTTTCTTGTTAATCAAAGTTGTGTTTGTTCTGACTTGACTTACTTACATAGGATAAAGCATTGAAAGGACTTGTGGCCCATGAACCGCCTGACACTTCTGGTTTAAATGCTGATTCTTCTGAAAAAGCTGGCAATCATGGTGGCAATTTCTGCTCTGAATGCCATATAGCTGGCAAAAAGGCACCTCTTGATCTTACTTTGAAAACTAGAATGCGGGTGGCATCCTCCTGTTCAGTTAATTGGTGAGTTTGTCAAAGCACTTCAAAAGTTAGTATCCCTATACTTGTTTGTTCTGCTGCCTCTAATTAAGATAATATCAACCCTTGAACTTGTTTGATGGTTGGTTGATCTTTCATCATGTGAGTGTTTAAAACTTCCAGCTAATTAATTTTCTTTCTCAAGGTAATTTTTCAGTCATACTGTTATATTTTCATTTGTGATCAAAATTTGTTGTTATTTTACCATGCACCTGAAAATCTCAATTAAATGCATACATGAATAATTGACAAGGTATGAGTAGCTTATGCTCTTGTTTTCAATCTGGATAAAGGTTCCGTTTCTGACTTCCTCGGCTATTGATTCATGAAAATAATCATGAAATATGTGGTC
>Ga0307509_10007528_pt1 | contig 14193 bp, 15 predicted proteins | sample 10_EM_MG_FD_202245 | JGI IMG/M metagenome (GOLD analysis project Ga0307509, IMG submission 202245) | Populus trichocarpa ectomycorrhiza microbial communities from riparian zone in the Pacific Northwest, United States - 10_EM | ecosystem: Host-associated > Plants > Roots > Unclassified | place... | reverse complement strand
CGATCAATCATTGCACCGCCTGTCATCTCACCTCATAGAATTTTGCCCCTCGACAGTCTACCAGCAATCCCTGCTCTTACCCTCTTTTCTTCCAACCCCTTTAGTGCCGGACACTGACACTGAAATTTTAAACTATTATAGATAGAACAGCGTCCGTAATATCCCATTCCGCGTTTCAATCGACTCTATGAATTTTAGTCGGCCCAGTCAACTGCCAACTCCACCCGAGACCGACACCGACTTCCTAGCCGGGGCCAGTGGTCATCACACCGCAGACCTTATGAATGCATCCGCTGTGCATGGCACGGATCCGGACGCGAACTCTCACCCATTCGTGGGTGTACCATTCCGCCGCGTATCCACCCTCACCTATCACAACTCACCTCTCCATGGCCCACGCGAGAAACCCAATTCACGACAATCTCGTTGGCTTATTATCGTCATTCCTCCGCCATCCCTCGTCCAGGACCATGGGCCGCTTGGTAACACTTTGACTTCCGGGCCCTCGCACCGTCTCTCCCAGGGTGTTGTGATGCCCCTCCAATCAACTGTAAGAACAGGCACCTTATACTTATGTTTTGCTTAACGATGCGTTTAGATGTATAGCCAACTCAATGCCATTGCCCGTGAATTCAACTTCCCTAGTCCTGTCGGCCTCTGTCTCTACTTGCAGGTCACGGAACACGGTATCACTATGGCACCCCGCATCTCGGATGATATTTGGCCGGCTCTTTGGGGTCACTTGTTCGAAGCGCGATCTCCGGGGTCAACTTCTCAGATGCCAATATGTGGACGCGTCGAGTTCGATATTGATCGGCGGAAGGCACGCTGGCTCGATTCATGGCTGAATACCGACCGCAGACATGCAGCAGATGTCCCGGTGTCAGTGCCGCCATCACTGTCTCACTATCGTGAAGATAGCAAAACCTCCTTTGACGAACGCGGCGATGAACGCCCAGAAGTCTTTTCAGGGTTGCAAACAGTGTCGCGGAGCCGCCACATCCCCAAAAAACTCTCGCTTGTTGACAGACTCGAGACAATATCCTTGACATCGAGCGCGGGAAATGCACTCGCAGGAAACGGTGTTGTCCATGCCCTGTCGACCTCTTTGGCTACGGTTCTTCAAGAAGACGAGCCAAAAACAGCTAAAGTTGCCCTCGAAAAGCGAGTCGAGTCATGGAGAGTGAGCTCATCTGTTGCTCCTACCCCAATGGCGACAACAGGTCAGATGAGCTTTGATACCATACACGTTCCAAACGACATTCAGCTCAGCGACACCGATATTTTGGCTGAGACTGATGGTGTTGATGACATTGACCTTAACGACTTCGCGTGGTCAGCGTCTTCCGCGGGTCCCCCTGACTACGAGTCCCTCGTGACGCCCGTTTCTATGTCCCACGTCCCATCTGTACATCTTGATCGTCGCCTCGAGGGCTCTGTCCTCCTCACCCCATCGACAGCGACCTCCTGGGGTCCAAAGACGCTCGACGACTCTCCCTTATCAACGCCATTACACCTTCCCTCACCCGACATCGGCCAACGCGTAATCGAGAATTGCCCACCCACACCTTCCACTGCTACGTCATGGGGGCCAGAAGAGCTTCTGTATTCACCCGCATCCGTGGAGTTCCGTCTTCCCTCACCCGACATCGGACAACGCGTAACCGAGGACTGCCCTCCCACGCCATCCACGGCTACGTCATGGGGACCAGAAGAGCTTTTGTACTCTCCTGCATCCGTGGAGTTCCGCCTTCCCTCGCCCGACCTTGGCCTGCGCATGTTGGAGGATTGCCCACCTACTCCAATTACATCTTTGCCAGGAGAACTATCTCACCCTCCCTTCTCTATAGTGTCATGCCACCCCTCACTTAATCTCGGCATACGTATGCCGTGTATCTGGCCGTATACTCTGTCAATCTTTTCAACTGGAGACTCACCTCTTAACCAAAATGCTATAAGTGGGACATCGGGTAGCTTTGGACTTTATCCGAGTAGTCATGTCTTCCCATACTTGTCCACTCCAAGTCGCGAGGCATGGTCATTTATCTGGCCTTCTTTCACAACAGAAAGTGTATCGAAGCCACTGCCGTTACTATTCCCCAACCTGGGCCTTGTAGTCGAGACACGTGAGGAAACGCTACTCGATGCCTCTCGGTGTTTATTCACGGAACATGTCACAGACGTCCAACCCCTCCTTGAAGCCACCCATGTTCATCTAAAGAGTAGTTATCCAAGCTTGGTGATCTGTAAGTTCTTTATGTCCGCCTCGTTACCTCCTCATCTAAACTATGTGTAGATCCTCCAGTCTATCCATATTTATCCATATATCTCCCACATCATGTAGGCCTGGGCATGAAGCAGGAGGCCCAGCCTTCTTCCATGCACAATTTCTCTACTAATTCACATCTGGGTACCCAATATCCCTATTTCGATCTATGTAAGAAATTTTTGATGCGGTTCAATGTTGGGCCCTAACGTAAGGCACCTCTGGCAGATCCCGCTGGCTATCCAAGTGACCTTATGTATATTTATCCGCCAGCAGTGTGGCCTAAATCAGCTACTTCGCTACAAGTCCGCCTACCACTCAGCTATCCTGCAATAGAACTATGTTCGTCCTTGTGGCCTAGAAATACCGATAACTGACTGATTTTTCCACTTAGATCCACCACAATATCCCTTCGTCATACCTTACCCTCCCAAAACAGTTCCTTCCTTCGCTGAGGCAGGTCAGACTGGTGAGCAGATATGTGGGTACCTGCCAATTCTGAGCCTGATGGCCTCACCATCGTAACAGCCAAGTCTCGCCGAGTTCGATCAGTTAATTTGAGTGAGCATACGCACAACTCCTACCCTCCGACCCATATCTTACTAGACCGATAGCGCCAAACGCCCCCCTGTATCCTGTATTCGACATCTACCCAGCAGTCGCGGGACCCTCAAAAGGGACTAACATGGGTCTCCGTCTTCAGGTTTACCCGAGGTTGATACTCTGTCAGAACACGTTCAATTCCAACTTGATTACCCGCATGGCTGATTCCATTTGACCCATAGATCCTGCGGTGTATCCTGAATTGGATCTCTACCCTTCCGTCTTCGCCGAGGAGACAGGTAGCATCGAGAAGACCGATCTGACGTCACGATATCCGTGCTTACGACTATGTACGTCGATTTGAGGCCGTTGAGACATTATTAATTCGACCTTTATAGATCCTGTCGTCTATCCGTGGTTCGAGATCTACCCTGGCCACGTTTCAGTTGGAGAAAATGACGTTTCAACCCCCCACATTTCTGTTTCGCTAAAGCCGGTCTATCCCCAGTTTGACATATGTAGGTCTACTACTTATTTCTATCCCTTCCGTCATCTCATACCTTCAAGACCCCGCGGTATATCCATACGTTGATATCTACGGTACAGGTTCCCCTAAGAAGGAAGACCAATGGGCACCTCTCTCAACCTTACTGCCCGCACAATACCCAGCGCTCAGCTTGTGTGAGTTCTGGCATCATTTCACATAATACTGCGACATCTGACAGACTTTCCAGACCCCCCGATTTATCCTCATATCGAGATCTTCCCTCCTGTTCCGCAGACGCACGGGAACCTAACCCAATCGCAACATCCAACTCCCGTCAGCGAGCGGATTTCCGCCTCAGACCATGCACCCTTGAGGAGGGTAAGGAGAACACATAGGGAACTACATGAGGAAGTTTTTGAGGCGGATACCCCAATCGACGGGTCTGGTGAACGGACTAAGGATGAACCGTTGGGAGGAATCCAAACACGACCTCGGGCCCGCTCAAAGTCAATTAACGCACACCCTGCCGTACTGCAGGCTGCCTCATTACCTCCCAGCACTCCGCCCCCGGTTCCCCCACTCCCTATGTCGCACCGACTATCGCTGCGTATACCTTCCCACGACGCAGAGGGACGACATGGTAGCTCTTCCACACACCCTTCAGAAGCACGTGGTCGATCAATAGATCTGCGGACTTCTTCACTTATTGCATCGAACACACATTCGTCTCCCATTCGCAATGGAGAGTCGATAGCTCGGTCGAATTCTCTTAGGACTGGCAATTCTAGTCCGCGCAAGGATCATGTGCACTCCAGACAAAGTCGTCCACGAGATAGTTTGGTATTGGAGAAAGCACGACATTTCGACTACCTTCATGCCCTAGGTATGGTTGCTACTTTTCGGTAATGTCGTGGTCCTGACGTTTTGTGCCTAGCGCGGGACGACCATGCTTCTACTGCGGTCGGTGAACATGCAAACTTGCCGGTTCCCCCAGTACCGCAACTTCCCTTCGAGATTCCTCAACCACAGACACTCAATCATACAAAAAATCCCTTCGCATAATCTGCCGCTGCGAATCCCTTCAGCGCTGCGAGGGTTTGCATATCTCTTTGCTGTATCATTCCCCCAAGTGGACTTTACACGCGAGGTTAGCTTTACGACTGAGCGTTGTGATATGTTTTTCAGGTGTACTAGATAGCAAGATCATATGTACAGCTTTCGACCACTGTGTAGTCGACATGTGTAGAGCAGTGTACCCCTAGGGTGGGACGCAGGGCTTTGGGATTATTGTGTAATCCATACCCAAGCCATATTGCTGCGGGTTGCTCAACACGACATATTTCTGGGAAGCGCTTTATTCTCGGTACCAGCCTAGGTGCTATTTAGCGAGGTAAAGTACCAAGGTACAGGAGACGAACCATCAACATGGCGCGGTACAGCTGGGACGGTGGATTGGTGTGGCGCGAAATCAACGACATTAACGCAGCGTCTCCTCCGCGTCATTCCACAAATCCCGCTGTCCCCAGACGCACGTCACAGCACAAAACACCATCCACATAGAGCATTCGCTCAGTGTTTTGGAATCTCCCTCAGAATTTAAGGGAGTCGCGCATCCCGTTCCACTGCTATCGAGGTCCGTCTTTGTATCCGCCAGCTCATCGTGGGTAGATCTGTCGGACGATAACAGAGTCCTCGATTTTCTACGACGAGCAATTGCGATTAGCGCAAGGCATATTCTTGCGAGACCGCGTAGACTGTTCATTTCATCCGCAGAACAGAGCAGGTCTATACGAGTGAGGAGCGCAAAGATCCATCGCATGTGTACATCCGTAGGTGTGTGGGTCGTGGCGGAATTAACGTCGTTGCTGGTAGTGTCGGCATCCACGGACTTAAGATACAAGTCGAACCAGTGCGTAAAATACATGATAAGATGAAGAGAGAGGCGCTGGGTTCAAACATGCTGTTAGAGTTCCAGTTACGTCGAGAAGGGAGGGACACACGTGGTCAATATGGAACAGTTGCGTTGGCGAAAGCTCTCTTGGTTTCCGTGGGGCATCATCATCAGATGGGGTGACAGAAGGAGACTGTTGGGTAGCTGTGGGTTTCGTTAGAGGGAGGATCTGCCCTGAATATGGTGTAAACATACCTCCATGGCTCTTCCTCCCGCGTTGCTTGCCCTGCTCCGTTGGTCGCGAAGGGTTCCACACGGATTCCGGGGCACCCTCCAGAAAGGCCCACCAGGCATCCCTGTTTTTCTTATCAGGGACCACCTTCTGCAGCGGTCCCGCTCGCCGGGGTTGAGCGGTGAGCTGAGTTATGTTCTACTGGAGAGATGAGCGCGCGAGTTTCGAAAATAAACGAAAGGAAACGGTCGCAAAGACTCACACCACGAAAGTTGCGAAAGTGGCGTTCGAATTCGCTACACCATGCTTTACTTGGGAGCGGCGAGGACGCCTCTACGTGTTCGGTCGGTTTGGAGGGTTCGGTGGTAGCGGGTTCAGCAGGTCGTGGAAGGTCGCAATCGTACGGGTTGTCGGCGCGCTTGACGTTGGGTAGTCTCCGAGCATCTCGCCTGTGGATGCTATCTCATCGGGGTTCGGAAACGCGACAGATAGAACGTACCTCACGGTGAAGAGGTATTGCAAACCGTCCATAGGTTCACCATTGAAATCAATGGGGAGATTTGCAACAGGGAGTATCTGGCGCATGCCACGCGCATCGTCGTCGTCGTCATCACCATGACCGTCCCCTCTGGCATCGCGCTTGCGTTTCCGTGAATTCGCCATTTCACTCTGGGTTCGAAGTGATGAGCAATGACGAGCGACGGACGCGGAAGCGTGACTCGAACGTGGCGGCCCGGAAGGAGTCGACTGACTTATGACCGGCTGAGCTACACACAATAGTTGATATTGGCAAAACATATATATATCTACATCACATCAATTCCCAATACCCTGATTCTATCTCACCGCGACAGGGCCAATAAAATACGATCTGGAGGGTATGGATGACGGTGTCTATTGCAGGTTGGACGCCCCATGGAACCAGAAGGGGCTGTCTTGTTGCAATGTCCATGCTCTCATTCCGTATATGTAAAGAACGACACCAGCACAGTACGCCAATATAATCTCTAGATTGCATACAGATCAGCCCAATACACGAAATAAGTTATAGGTCTGACGTACGTCTTCGGCGATGTGGGTACCAGCGGAGCTCATACTGAATTGCGGGAAAACCCATGATGTTGCAAAATACGTGCGAGGTTATCGCAGGTATCAATGAACTTGTGCGCAGGAATAGGAAGGCAGAGTGGAATCCGAAGAGCGTGGTATAAGTGAACTGGAAGACTGCCAAGCTAACTCAGCGTAGATACGTTTACGGTTTTGGGGGACTCCTTACGTGCCGAGAAAATAACACGCCGCAAGGCTTGGGTGGTGCGGCCATGCATGTTGTAGATTTCCCATGCGTGGTGCAAATGAGCTGGTATTGGCTCGGATTTCATTCCACCGCATTAATATGAAAAGGACGCACCAGACCCAAATGTCAACGGTGTGAAGAATATTAGGAATTTGTTCGAGGCACCAGCAAGGCGGTATGCGCAAATTATGCATGAACGCCAAACCAGTTCTTCGGATATGGGTCCCTGAACAGCCCCATGCAGTCGTGAGTTTTGCGAGTATTCACGGGACTAAACACTCACGGCGACATAATTCCGAATGCTGACCCAGTTTAACAGGTCCCTCTTACTCCAATTTGTCATGAAAGGCAGCCATTGACCCAGATACCGAGCGTACAGCGGGCCAAGGAATAAGGCAGGTGTGACGAAGTGTGCAGGGAGATTACTCTTGCATAAAGAAAACCCGAGATGGACGGCCGTTGTGTCCCACCCGGTCTGTGAAAACCAGACGTATGAGCGACACGTGCACAGAAAGCGACGCTTTGCTTACTTTCAGTGGGTCGCTTTGAACCGCAACTGAGATATAGTGCATCAAATACACCGATGCTATCGTGCTGGCGGAAACTGACAACAACCGGGCTTTGATGACTGCAGGGTCGTCTCGCCACCGTTCCGATGGGCCCTTTGAGCGAGTCACATTGTCTTGTGGGTTCTTTGAGAACGAGAGGCGGGTGAACTTAGTGAGGTAAAGAGGAAGAACATATCCAAGAGTTAGAACTGTATTAATAATGTGAGCATCTTGCAGAGATAGCGGTGATGTGGTAGCCCGAGACAGAGGGAGCATTAGCAACTTGTAGTAAGTGGTCTGTAACCGGGCCGTGTGAAAGCACAGTTCTTCACTAGCTTCACTCCCTGTTAATTGTTCAACCAATTAATTGTTAATTGAATACACGTGTCTGACATAGATCGAGCATAAAACATAGATATGAGCACAACATGCGAACGACATAATTATCAGTGAATCAACATTTGCGATGTCAAAAGTATGCAAGCCAATCCTCCAAAGGTCCCTATGACCGCCCACTTCGTGAAATCTTCAAAGTGACGTCCACCTATACTCGACGTCATCCCTCGAAGGGCGTACAATGTGATCCCCGCCATGAATGCGGAAATTGCGTAGAGCAAAAAGACCAAGGGGAGGGATAGGAGGACGCTTCGTCGCTTCAGATTGAATTTCCAGTCAGCTATGGGAAGAAGGAATTCGCTAATGACACATACCGAAAGAAGAACGAGTCCTTCTCCGCGAGGATAGGCAATCGGGTTCTCTATGTCCGACTTGTATCGGAACAATGCGATCACAGCAGAAATAAGACTGGACGCGGAGAGAAGAATGGCGAGGAACCCAGCAACACGTGAAACATCATCGATGCCGGGGAGCGTAATGAACGTCACTGAGGCACTCAAGATGATCGCAGCCTGGAGGGGGTAGACTTGGGATCAAAACGGCATCACATTTTCAGGACTTCCTAACTCACGATCAAGCAAGCAAGCGCGCCAACAGCGAGCATAGGGCCCGCAGAACTGCGTGCTCCACTCTCGGTGTCGAATCGTTGATGATGTGATCGTTCCAGGAAAAGATAAGGGAGGCCAAGACAGACGAAAGAAACGATGAAGTCCCCCGCCGTACGGAAAAGTGGAGGGCGAGTTCCATTGTTGATCTTCCGTTGTGCTTGATATGCTGAACCGTCCCAGTGACGACCTTGCTTCCAAGCAGCTAAACAAAACTCGATTGAGAAGATCGGGTAACTTGCGTGCGGACCAAAACATACCGATGCGAAGAAGTACTTTGGATACGACACGTGTGCGGATAATTGACACGGTCTGCGCAGACACGTCTAGGAGCGGGATGTATGTCAAGAAGCCAACGACTACAATAAGAATACTCACGACTGAAAGAACGAAGTAGCGTTAAAAGCTCCTGGCACTCTTCTTGACTGAATGGGGGTAAGGAAGGGTGGGGCGTTGGCAGCAGACGATCTAACGCGAGGCCAATGATTGGCGACAAAAGATGATGAGCAAAGGAAGCAACCCACCAGTATAACACCATGTCAGGACGTCGATGGCTTCGGAAACAGATCCAGATGGCAACAGCGCATGGGCGGGATGCGACACCATAAACGACCAGTATTGGTATTCCATGTCCGTCTCTGTCGAAACATCAACACGACCATCAAGGCAGGTAAACTCTCAGTGACGTACTGTCCAAGCCTTTGTTAATAATCTCTCCCGGATCCGATGAAGGACGTTCGAGCAACACCATCCGCGACCCGTGGTGTACCCAGACTTTGATAAAAGCTGCCGTTGAGTCACTCGCCTCACGGAGCCATAATTCCCACTCAGGCGGGGGTAAAACCTCTGTGTCGGGTCCTTCGAGGAATTTCGTGACTGATTCTAGTCTTTCGGCATGGGACAGATCGACATCTGTGACAGTGTGAAGTGTATCGTTCGAGAAGTAACGAACGCCATCAGGTAACGAGATTTCTTGCCACCCCAGGCTTGCGAATCGGCGCATTGGCACTACCCACATGGCACCTTCAGTAGGCGGGGCAAGGATCGAGACAGACCGCGTGGCTTCAGTCTGTCCGTAATTGGGGAGAGTTTTGAGAGATGTTGCGGATGGTTGAAGAAGTGGGCGCCGCTCGCTATCAATTATAAGGAAGGTCCGATTTGTAGCATACGGATCACATACTCTGTGTCATAATCCATGAATTCTCTGGGTGAAAATAAGCCGACTTTGCCTGCCGCACTGACATTTGAGGGCGCGGTCTGAATGGGCCTTGAAGTATACAATTTGAATGAGCTGGTTTACACTGGTATGGCAGTGACTCACATCGCGTACACAACCTCACTGGGGGGTGGGAGGGGAACGTCATTTGTAGCCCAAACATTCGTGGAGCTGGATTCGTGTAAAGCTGGTCTAGGAACACCGTCACGCCGAAGGTTACAGTACAAAGAAAATTATCTTACTCGGGCATCGACATGGCGGGTTGCTCTGTTGGGTGAGATGGTGCGGATCGCACATTGTCAAATGGATTGGGAAGTGGGTCCTCCATTGTCCTTACAAAACGGTGTCATGTTCAAGCATCGCCTTTGCAGCAACGAACACACCTGGTACGTTCAGGGAGCGTAGCAACACCCTCCCGACGAGGTTCCGTAGAAGCAGCATGGATTGGCTGGCCGGCCAATATTGCGGCTGAAGACGCCAAAGAGGATACGCTCGGCCTCCTGGACGCTGGGCCGTTGGGAATAGACGGTGTGCGTGGTCGCACCTGAGAAGAAACAGTGGAACCCCGCGTCCTATTCTTCAACGCAAGACCAGCTACCGAAGATTTATCCACGGGGGGTGTTGAAGCACGGTCAATGGACACCGGATTGGGTAGAGCAGGCATTGCACTAGGAGCCACAGGTGCTTCCTGCTCGGGCTGAGAAGATCCCTCGGCCACAAGGGTACCACTGTCCCAAGGCGCTGCAAGACCCTCGGTCGTTAGCTGTCGTTCATGGGGAGGGAGGACCTGTCCATGCGATCGAGTACTGCCGGAGTCTTCGGACCGCCGAACAGGCAGCAGAGCCTCGTCCGCAGCGTGCTCGGATGGAGCACGACTGAGAGATTTGGGAGAGTGCACAACATAGGACGCGGGTTCAGCGGATTTATCTGGAACAGCAGTGGAAGAGGTGTCCGGAACTGACACCGGGACGGCATCCGATGTCGGGGCGGGTGCAACGTCTGCTGCAGGAACAGGTTCCGACGTATGTTGTACGGGGGGAATTGATGCCTCTTGAGAGGAAACAGCGGCAGGAGGTTCGGGAGTAGGTTCTGCGGCAGTGATAGAAGGGCCTGATAGTTTGGATGGCCCCGTTGGATCTGCCATAGATTCGGCAGCTTCACGGGCTGGGGACTCAGCTACGGGACTTGGCATAGCATGCTCCGTGCCAGGGGCGTTAGCGTTAAGCCTGAGAGACTCGGACGATGACCTGCGGGAGGGGGTTCCTGGCCTCGCCAAACCGCCGACGGCGCTCAGAGCAGTTGATGATCTCCTCATTATTGTGCCCATGCGGGATCGGAGCGATTTCGAGTTGGGCGACCCCTGGGGCTGAGGTTGCTTAGACATGTTGTGAATGAATGGTCACTTGATACGATGTGGAAGGCGATGTTACTGGGGAGTGCGATGGGAGGATGGAAAGCAAGTGGAGAATCAATCTTCGGGAAGGGGTTTTTATCATAACACTCGCAACCCCTCAGAATGAGGCAACCTGGCGGCATCATTGATCGAGGCCAGCACTGCGACAGCGTGTCTCTCCTCACAACGCGGCCAAAGTGACTGCGACGGAATAGCCGTCACTTTGGTAAATGTATGCCATTGGATGGCGCATCCCGCCATTTCCGGCTGCGGGAGTGATATGACCCATTCGCGAGGCACACACGTGTCGAAAGACGTGCTTTCGCACAGGTGAAGGTGTGGTGTGACACAATGCACAGCCCGCGGACTCCATACCAAAATCAGGAACGTCGTTCGCATCCCCCGGGTTCGACTGTGATAGCGTAAGAGCCGAATACAATTGAAAGCTCATATTGCAGAGCAGAATGTATTTACTTTGGTAGGGAGTTGGATATACAACGACATCTCGAAATGTTTCACGGTGACGGCGAGCCTTGCGGGGGGGCTATGCCAGTGGGCGCTCAAGCATGTGTGATTGGCGTGGAAGGGGTGAACGTGGAAACCACGTGGCCGTTGGATCCCTTGATCACGAAAGAGCGGTCTAACTATTTGGGAAGGAAGAGTAGGGTTTTGAGGGATCCGAAGACGAGGACTTTGTCGCGTTTTAGGGAGAAAGAGAAGCAGTGAGGCCTAGTGAGGCCTAGTGCCAGTGAGAGGTGTGGTGCTGGTTTGAGCCTTGCCTTGCCTTGCCCAACCCGAGTAAGACTCACTCACCGTTCACACTCACTCTGTACACCTCCCCTTCCTCTATCACGTTCCTCTTCACCACAATCTTCACTCTACGATCTATCACGGCCATAACCTCTTCTCTCAGATATCATGGGCTTCTTCGAGAAATTTCTACCCCTTGGAAGCAGGAGGAGAAACAAGATGCGCGCAGGTAATAACAAGGACAGGAAGAAATCGCCAACATGCTTCTAAGGTCTTCTTTCCGATACGCAGGAGTTAACGAAGTTGATTATTCTTCACTACCTCGACTTCGTGGGTACTATCTCACTGGTACGCGTGACAGCCATGTGCATTCCTAACCTATCGTGAACTTGTGTATCTAGGGCATTCCGTAAACAGCCTATCTCAAAGAGCGAGTGCTCCCCCGAGCCGTTCTGCTAGCGTACAGACACGTACACCGTCACAATTCGCTAGGATGGTCAAGGCGCTCAACGAGTTTCCCAATGCGAACCCGCCTCTTGACACGCCATCCACTCCTCGCCCTCTGGATGACCCATCTGGCCAAGTGTCGACATTGCAACCTTTCACCCCGAAGGACCAGAACCGGTTGGGTGCGCTGAGACGAGACCCCTCAATCGCGAGCTTACTCGGCATGTACGACAGTAAAGATCGCCTTGATATCAGCGCCTTTTCGGATACGCCACCAAAAAGGAAGCCTTCAAATTTCAAAGGTCGTGCCCAACTCAAATATGGTGGCTCGACCCTCCTACAAGCGTTACAAGGAGAACTTCTGGCTCTTAGTCACTTCCTCGAATGAACTGCAGCATTGCGCGTGGCATCTGGAAACTGGTGTCTCGAAGCCACTGACCTTTTCTAGTCTCCAGCGCTCCTTTTCACTCGGGCTACCAAAGTCAGCGGGATCAGACATGATGCATCTAGGTGCTCTAAACCTCTCAGATCTCATGATAAGTCTATGGTGCGACACATTGAGATCCAGCGGATTTTGGGTTATATCAACAAAATTTAATCAATCGATGATTTCCTTCTTTTATTTTCTTTGCCCGATTTCTCACTGGACGTTATGGCGTGAAGTCCAGTCTCATCAATTCGATTTACAGTAGCAAAGTAAAGCTCTGCTGAAGATCTTCTTAACAGAAATGACATTTCCACTTGAAATATGGGCATTGATAAGAGATAGACAGACTCGTAATTAGGCTCGTGGGAATAAACGCACACGCCGAGATGTCTTGGTTGTTTTTCGCATCGCATGCTTTCAGATTCAGAAATGGAAGGGACTCGGATGCGTCATTTGCGGTATCTACAGCATAAGCGTGCAAGATATGATGCAGGCCAAGGACAACATAAAAAAAACAGACAAAAAGGGGGAAAGAGTCCGTCGCAAGCTAAATGACCCTAAAAACGGCCACGCCGCAAAACACTGGGCAGGGCAACGGAAATCAGAGGAACCCAAGACAGAAAAAGATAAAAAGAGGAACGCTGAAAATTAGAGGCAGCGGAAGAGATATCATAAATGCGGGTAACTTCGATTCCAGACCTTGTGTAGAGAAAAAAAGAAAAGAAAAGCGATTCAAGATCGTGCTTTGGCCTTCTTGGCCTTCTTGCCCTTGGCGGCTAGTCCGCGCTGCGCAGGCGCGGGTACGGGCTGCGTCACAGCAGCGGCAGCCATCGCACGAGTAACGCGCGCAGAACGTCTCACACCAGTTCGTCCCTGTGAAATCGGACGCTCGTCACCACCACCAGCTTCTTCGACCTCGACAGCGACACCACGAACGACGGCGACGGTAGGACTGGGGGTCGGGGCTGCGGCGCGCTTGCGACGTTTGCGCGGTGGCTCTGCGCCCTCCGCCGGCTGCTCCTCCGTCTCCACACCCTGTTGTTGATCCTCGGCGCTGGTGGAGTCAAGTTCGGCGGTTCGACGCCCGCGCTTGGTCGGTCTTGCCTTTGGTTGTTCAAGTTCGGGCGCGCTCGACGTAGTGTTAGTGATAGAAGAAGTAAAGGTCGAGGGCGAGATCAGAGCCGAGTCAGATGCTGAGGTGGTAGTGGTGGCGGTGGCACCCCTCCGTTTGGTCCCCTGCTGCTGCTTCTGGCCCGCGGGTCCAGTCGCTTCGGTTTTGGCTTTAGCTTTGACTTTGGATGTGGATTTAGATTTGGCTTTGGCCTTTGCGATTTTGGTGGTTGTGGCAATTATGGCGGTGCGGGAGACGCCCGATGGAGGCGGCGATCCGATCGTGGCCGTTGTGGAGAAGGTCCTGCTGAGCGAGGTTGTGGAAGCCGGTATAGATTCAACATGGACATCGACGTCGCCTCCAGCAGGCATGTTGGTCATGTCGTTGTTGCAGGTGGTGGCAGCGGCACTTGCTGCCCTGTGGACTGCAGAACGTGCATCGGAAAATGCAGATTGTAGCATGGCCGTGGTGCAATCTGTGTTTTCCAGCGTGGGACCTCCGATGTGTGCTATTGCTCCGCACCTGCGAAGAGGTGGAGGGGCGGGCCTGGAGGTCGTAGTAGATCCGATAGTGGCCATGGTAGAGGT
>Ga0307509_10007527_pt1 | contig 14194 bp, 9 predicted proteins | sample 10_EM_MG_FD_202245 | JGI IMG/M metagenome (GOLD analysis project Ga0307509, IMG submission 202245) | Populus trichocarpa ectomycorrhiza microbial communities from riparian zone in the Pacific Northwest, United States - 10_EM | ecosystem: Host-associated > Plants > Roots > Unclassified | place... | reverse complement strand
ATAATAGAGAAATGGAAAGTGATGATTTGTCAAATTGTAATGATTTGGAAGTTAAGTTAGGGTTAGAGAAGGGTTTGTCACAGAATTTGTTGAAACCTAGGGTTAGTAAAGAGATGGAAAAAGAGGAAAAGAAATTCTTGGGGAAGAAAATTGAGGCTGGTATTGATTCTGATGATAATGAGCCTATTGGGTCTTTGTTCAGGTTGAAGAGACCTAGAAACCCTAAAAAAGCTAAGGTAGGTTTGGAGAAGGTTGAAGTTAGGGAAGCTAAGGATGAGGATCTGGGGGGGATGGATGATACACTTGCGAGTTTTAAGAAGAAGTTGAAAGGTCCTAAGAAGGATTTGGGATCTGTAAGTGCTAGTCATGATGATGGGTTATTGGATGTGAATGTGGAGAAGAAAGAACAAAAATGCAAGGAGAGGGCGAGGAAAGTGAGGATTGATGGGAAGAGAGTGAGAACTGGGGGTGATGTTGTGGGTGATGATGTTTTGGAGGGTTTGCAATCCCAGGGTGCTTTATTAGAGAATCAAGGAGAGGAAAGTTGGTTGCCTGGTGAGAGTTCAAATCGGCCTTTGGATGGAAAATTGGAAGATTCGATATCAGCCTTTTTTCAGAAGAAGCAATCGGGTTTGGCAAGGAAGTCTCGTGCAAATTCAAGTTTTAAACAAATTAACAGGGTTCAGTGTTTGGATGACAGGTTGAGCCCTGGATCTGGAGTTGGTTCTGGGGGTTCAAAGGATGTGGCAGCGAGGACAATTGGATCAGGTTCTGTCTCAAGTGTGGTCTGCAAAGATCTGGAAGCTGAAAACAGTTTTCACACAGTTGCTGATTTGAGTTTGTTAGATTCTAGCTCTAGACAAATTTTGCATGAGAAAAACCAGAGGCTTGATAATGGGTTTTGTGAAACTTCCTATTTCACAAATGAGAACTCTGATAGAATTAAAGGGATCCCTGCAACGAAGGATGAAACTATGAAATCCGATGCCAAGAGACATGGTAAATCTTCAGAAGTTACTGCAGAGGTTTCTGCACCTGTATTGCCAGCATTTTCATCTCAGGATGGGGTGATGGAAGATGAACAAATGCAGGACCCTTGCATCTCAAATACTCAAGAGGAACCTATGGTGGAACCTTGTAGTTCAGATAGGATTTGGAATGAAAGTCATTCTGCTTCAGGACATAATGATGGCTTGGAAACACAAACTTTAAAGAATGGGTTAAGGCTTTGTTCTGTGAGTAAAGCAAGCTCCTTGAACGCATTAGAACAACAATCTAAGGATGTTTCAGCTGCATGCATATCAAATGCAGAACCTCAAATTTCGTTATCTTCAGACGGAAGAGAAATTTCAGCTTCCTCTAGCCCTAATAGTCAAAATGAACTGCAGGATCTTGATTCAGTTCCTAAAAAGGAAAATGTTGATATATCTGATGGTAGGTTATCTCCTGTCACTTTAATATCCGGGGAGGTCCATAAATCTTTGCACACAAACCACAATGGGAACTCCTTAGATTATCTGTCCATCAATGAAGAGGCCAATGGGCTGTCTCCTCGATCTGTAACTCCTGAAGAAAATGAAAGTTATCTGGAAGATGCAGTGTTGGTGCCAGGTTCTGATATTAAAGATGGTCACTTAGCAGCTGTCCAGCGTGCCGTGCGGAAGGCCAAAAAACGTAGACTTGGAGACATGGCTTATGAAGGGGATGCTGATTGGGAGATTCTGATAAATGAGCAACAATTTCTGGAAAATGACCATGCTCTTGAAAGTGACCGATCTCTTAGAGCCAGAGAGAAGTCTGATTCCTCTTCAAATAGTGTGGAGGCTGAAAATGGCGGGATTGCAGCAGTTTCAGCTGGATTGAAAGCCCGTGCAGCAGGTCCAGTTGAAAAGATAAAATTTAAGGAGGTCTTAAAGCGCAAAGGTGGGCTTCAAGAATATCTGGAGTGCAGGTTAGTTATTTATTTTTGACATCAAGCTTTGCATTGCATACATTACATTTCCGGTACAGATTTCTTTTTGTGTTTTCTTTCCTTTTCTTGTTTCCAGTTACAGTTTGGAAGAGCTGCTTTTGTTATTTTCGGTGTTAGCAAGTTGACAGAACACCGATGGTTCCTTTTATGTTTCAGTGGCATTGATTATTTCTATGTATGCTTTACATCGTTGTTTTTGCATACACAACTAATAGCCACCCTCCACCTCTTATGAATCAACTGGTAAGTATCATTCCAACAAGAGCAAAAGATCGTGAAATCTTGGTGTGTTATTCCTGTTTATGTGCTGGAATATGCTGGGACATACACGTAGTCAACAACGTGTCCATCTTTCACTTGTTGCTATTTCTTGCTCTATACAATAGTATGTTTGAACTGGACATGCTATTTTATGGACAGTTATTATATCCAGTGGAAGGTGCCTTCTGTTAAGAAAGCATATTGCGATCATAGACTGGCTAATTGCTAGCCTCCTATTTCTTTGAAATAAAATATCATGATAATCTCAGTTTGCTTTGCAGTTTTTATAGCATAGCTTCTAAGAGCATCAATGTTGTGGTTATTATATTTAATATTTTGGCTCTTTACTGTCTTCCTGTTTCAAAAACTAGAATTAGTCACCCTCCTAGTTTCTTGTTCTCCCCAACATGTTCTTGGGATGGCTTATGGTTACCCATAGTGGACTATGGACTGTGCCCCTCTTCCCATTGCTTACTCGTCTGCCTTGGTGTGTTCCAGGAATCGAATATTGTGTCTTTGGAGCAAAGACATTAGCCGTATATTGCCTCTTGCAGACTGTGGAGTCACTGAGACACCTTCCCAGGATGAATCACCTCGAGCTTCTCTAATAAGGCAAATTTATGGATTTCTTGATCAGAGTGTAAGTAATGCTACTTTTGATTTTGTTCTTTCATGCACGTTCACAGCTGTGCCTCCCCATAAATAAATAAATAAATAAATGTCCGGTCTTTTGGTTTCAGTTACATCATGTCTGGCATATAAATGCTCATGTTGTGTTGACAGGGCTATATAAATGCTGGAATTGCTTCTGAGAAAGAGAGAGCAGAACCTAGTACCAATCACAATTATAAACTTGTTGAAAAAAAAACTTTTGAGGGAAATTCTGGAGCTTCAGTAGCTGATTTAGAGGATGGGGTCTCCTTTATCCTTGGCCAGGTTAAAAGTTCTGAAAATTCCTTGGAGCCAAAAAATGGAGTTTCAGTGGATAATCAAGACCTGGCATCAAAAGCTTTGAAAAGTGGGGAGCTTGTTACTCCAATGACACCAGATTTACCCAATGTCATGGAATATGAAGAATTACCAGCTGCTGGTATTCAGCAAAATAGTGCTAGAAATTCAAAGTTACCTAATGGACTGGTCAGCTTGGATCCTTTGAGTACTGATCCATCTTGCACAATGCTGGATGGCAGAACGGTGGTCACTTCCATAACCCCAGAGTTAAGGGATGACTTGCAGAGTGTTAAATCTAACTCTTGTGCCAATATAGGAGAAAGTCATAAATTGCTGTGTGATTCTGAAGACAGAAAGAAAATAATTGTCATTGGAGCTGGTCCTGCTGGCTTATCTGCTGCACGTCACTTGCAACGTCAGGGTTTTTCTGCCATTATACTTGAGGCTCGAAGTAGAATAGGTGGTCGTGTTTATACAGATCGTTCATCTCTTTCGGTCCCTGTAGATCTTGGGGCTAGTATTATAACTGGAGTTGAGGCTGATGTGACTACTGAAAGAAGACCAGACCCTTCCTCATTGATTTGTGCTCAGTTGGGTCTTGAGCTGACTCTGCTAAATAGTGATTGTCCTCTTTATGATGTTGTGACTAGAGAAAAAGTTCCTACAGATCTGGATGAAGAATTGGAATCTGAATACAACAGTCTTCTTGATGACATGGTATTGGTTATTGCTCAGAAAGGGCAGCATGCTATGAAAATGTCTCTGGAGGATGGTTTAAACTACGCACTGAAGACTCGTCGCATGGCTTATCCTGGACCCACTATTGATGAAACTGAATCAGGAATTGCAGTGGATACATTATATGATTCCAAAACTTGTAGTGTTGATGGTGGAGCTCATGAGAGGAGTTCTAAAGAGGAGATTCTGAGTCCCCTTGAGAGGAGGGTTATGGATTGGCATTTTGCTCATTTAGAGTATGGCTGTGCTGCTTCTCTCAAGGAAGTTTCTCTTCCCTACTGGAATCAAGATGATGTTTATGGAGGATTTGGAGGAGCTCATTGTATGATAAAAGGAGGTTACAGTAATGTTGTCGAGTCTCTTGGGGAAGGACTTCACATTCACTTGAACCATGTAGTCACAGATATCTCATATGGCGTTAAAGATGCAGGAGCAAACGAAAGTCATCGGAGTAAAGTCAAAGTCTGCACCTTGAATGGCAGTGAGTTTTTGGGAGATGCTGTGCTGATTACTGTCCCTCTTGGGTGCCTGAAAGCAGAAACCATCAAGTTTTCCCCTCCATTACCCCAATGGAAACGTTCTTCCATTCAGCGACTTGGTTTTGGAGTTCTTAATAAAGTGGTCCTTGAATTTCCAGTTGTTTTCTGGGATGATTCTGTGGATTACTTTGGTGCGACTGCTGAGGAAACTGACCAGAGGGGTCACTGTTTTATGTTTTGGAATGTCAAGAAAACTGCTGGGGCTCCTGTTCTTATAGCCCTAGTAGTTGGCAAGGCAGCGATCGATGGCCAAAGAATGAGCTCATCTGATCATGTAAGTCATGCACTAATGGTTCTTCGTAAACTTTTTGGGGAGTCTTTGGTACCTGATCCAGTTGCATCAGTGGTGACTGATTGGGGCAGGGATCCTTTCAGCTACGGTGCTTATTCCTATGTTGCCATTGGATCATCTGGAGAAGACTATGATATATTAGGCAGGCCTGTTGAGAACAGTGTTTTTTTTGCGGGTGAAGCCACCTGCAAGGAGCATCCAGACACAGTTGGTGGTGCTATGATGAGTGGGCTCCGGGAGGCAGTGCGTATAATTGACATATTGAGTATGGGAACTGATTATACAGCAGAAGTAGAGGCAATGGAGGGGGCACAGAGACACTCAGAGGTTGAACGGGATGAAGTCAGAGACATAACGAAGAGACTTGAGGCAGTTGAGCTGTCCAATGTATTGTATAAGAATTCTCTGGATCGGGCCCGTCTTTTAACCAGGGAAGCTTTACTACGAGACATGTTCTTTAGTGCAAAAACCACTGCAGGGCGTTTGCATCTGGCCAAAATGCTGCTGAATCTTCCTGTCGGAACTTTGAAGTCCTTTGCTGGGACCAGGAAAGGGCTCACTATGCTCAACTCGTGGATTCTGGTAGATTTCATTTCACAGCATGCTACCCTATTAGGAGTCCAGAGTGTTAGGGTTTTACAAATTATTTCAAAATTCTCAAGCTGCTAGTGTCATTTAATAATGGTCATGTGCAGTTTAAAAAGGCTCTAATCATATGGATTCATTCACTTCATGGCAGGATTCAATGGGGAAGGATGGGACTCAACTCTTGCGTCATTGTGTTCGTCTTCTTGTGCTTGTTTCAACTGATTTACTTGCCGTGCGTTTGTCAGGTATTGTTTCTGATTTACATGCAATGCAACTTGAGCATATCTGCTCATTGAATATGAAGTGCTTTTCTTATAGCAGATGTTTGATGGGCTTATAGAAAAGATCAGATATCAGAAGTCTTGAATAGAAAGTATGTAATCATTGTGTAATTGTTGAAATTTTAATTTGTTCGAACAGGCATAGGGAAAACAGTGAAAGAAAAAGTTTGTGTTCACACAAGCCGTGATATACGTGCCATAGCTAGCCAGTTGGTTAGTGTGTGGCTTGAAGTCTTCCGCAGGGAAAAAGCTTCAAATGGTGGGGTTAAGTTTTCAAGGCATGCTACTTTATTGGATTCTTCAAAGAGAAAATCTTTCAGCAATTCAACCACAGGAAAACCACCATTGCGCACCCATCACGGTGCTTTGGAGGCCAGAGGCAATTCGCAGGTTTCTGCACCAACCAGAGGCCCCTTGCCATCAAACCCAAACATGAAGAAAGCAAGCAGCAAGCCAGAAACTCTGAAAGACTCAAGCAGACAGGATACTGAGTTAGAAGAGGGTAACACTGCCATCTCTGAAGAAGAACAGGCTGCCTTAGCTGCAGCGGAGGCAGCTCGTGCTGCTGCTCGTGCAGCTGCCCAGGTTTGTTTCTTTTGTACCGTCGCATGAATTGCGATTCTCTCTAAAGTTTCCTCATTCCCATGAAATTTTGCAAATCAGTTTTGTTGTCGACCTGGAAAATTTTACACACATCCACTCCCTGGTTATGATTTTAACAAAACAACCTTAACTTTTGTGAATTTTAGCCTAAAGTTTAGAAAATATTTTGTGGAATAAAAACTGCATTTTTTTTCTTTTCTTTTCTTTTGTCCCTTCCTCTGATATATGGATAGTGGATTGGTGTGTTTTAATTGTGTAATCCATAGTAAAAAATGACATATATATGTTCAAGGATACTGCTTTGCACCTTGATTTTACATAGACTAGCTCGTTCCTTTACTTTGTGGCCACTTCTTTTCTTATCCTGTTGTGATTACCATTATGAAGAAATTAAGTGGTGGTAGCACATTGCACAGGCATATGCATCATCAGAAGCCAAGTGCAGCACATTGGTGCAGCTGCCTAAGATACCTTCATTTCACAAATTTGCTAGACGGGAACAATACGCACAAATGGATGAATATGATCTTAGAAGAAAGTGGTCTGGTGGCATTCTTGGAAAACAAGACTGTATATCAGAAATTGACTCTAGAAACTGCCGGGTTAGGGACTGGTCTGTTGATTTCTCTGCTGCCTGTGCCAACTTTGACAGTTCAAGAATGTCAGGTGACAACTTATCTCAGCGGAGCCATTCAAATGAGATTGCTTGCCATATGAATTTTAGAGAGCAGTCTGGAGAAAATTCAGCAGTTGACAGTAGCCTTTTTACAAAAGCATGGGTGGATACTACTGGTAGTGCGGGGATAAAGGACTATCATGCTATTGAGAGATGGCAATGCCAAGCAGCAGCAGCTGATTCAGATTTTTTCCATCGTGCTATGCGTATAAAAGATGAAGAGGATTCAAACACGAGTTCCAGACCACCCACCAGGAAGCATGATGGAAGAGCAAATGAGAGCTCCATCTCACAGGATACTATAAACAAGGAACCATCAAAACATCGTTCTCGAGGTCCTGATCGTATTAAACAGGCTGTTGTTGACTTTGTTTCATCATTGCTCATGCCTGTCTATAAGGCAAGGAAAATTGACAAGGAGGGATACAAATCAATAATGAAGAAAAGTGCTACCAAGGTTTGTACATTTTCCTTGAGCTTCTCCTCTATTTTATATTTTGTTCCAAATTAATCATTCCTGGGCTATAAATGTGTACAATTTGGTTATCCAGGATCTTGTGACTTGTCTTTCTGTCACTGTCTTACATGTATGTTAATTATCATCAGGTCATGGAGAAGGCTACAGATGCAGAAAAAGCCATGGCTGTCTCTGAGTTTCTTGATTTCAAGCGCAAGAATAAGGTGCGTACTCCAATAGCATAATATTAGCATGAAGTGCAGCACTTATTTTGATTGTTCTTACATTGTATTACCTCTAAGAAACCTTGTCCGTGTTAGTATCATCTTGCCATGAGTGTGTTTTTCCTCTGATGATCTTGGTGTTATTTTCAATTTTTGTCATCTCTGTGAAACTCAATAATCTTTGGATGCTTTTAATATGCAGATCCGTGCCTTTGTGGACAAATTGATCGAGAACCACATGGCAATGAAACCAGCTGTTGAACCTTGATGGTCCCAAGATTGACTCGCCAGTTTTTGGGTGTGCTTCCGTGTGACATTTACAGAAAGTCCATTCATTTCTGTTCCTTTGCAGTCCACAGTATAAGATGGTAGCCATGGAGTTCATGGCTTGGCACCTTTGTAAATTCTTGATTCGAAGTGCCAATATGCTGTCAAAGATCTTGAAAGTGCCATGGAAGGGAGGGGACAGTTTGCCTGTTGAAATCACAAGGCCCCAGTGAAGATTGTTCGACATCTAGTATTGTTGCAAATGTCTTCAGATTGCACTGAAGTGCCTCTCAGGGGACCAAAGGAGCTTGACAATTGCTGTAGCTCTTATTATCTGGATCGTGAGCATCAACATATTTTGAATCAGATTGCTTCTTGAAATTGGATTATCACGTCAATAATGTATTCTGAGACATGGAGTTGATGCCCAGCTTTTTTAATTTAGGGATTGGCATAGAGGAGACACTACTTATTCCTGACATTTTCTTGTTTTCTGTGTACAGTCTAGGATTGTTTCAGTCATGACAATTGACAAACATACAGAATATTTCTCTCTTACTCCAAGAAGTGCTCAAGTGCTTCACTGATTTTTCAAGTCAAACTGTTACTAATTTTTCTGTTCTCCAAAATTTTATTCAAGGAACAGTTCTGCATTTACGGCAGCCTTTCTGGGCTCTGCTTTGTCTATTTGCCCTCTCTGTGGGTATGCTTTTGCATTTGTTGATGTACATCAACATAGTATCAATGTGCGTGGAGTTTAACTTCCATTACCTTAAATCCCAGCTTGATACATGAAACAGTGCAAGGCGATATTTGTATACATGGCATTTGAAAATCAAAACAGTGAGGTCTTTGTTTAAGTGATTGGTTGACTCAGCACATGTGGAGTTTTCAAATTTGTTTAATTGCAATGATTGCAGTGTATGTAGGCTGTCACATTTTCTGTACCTCAAAGTGACGAGTCTAATTAATCCTTGCTTGTCTTTTTGGCTATTATCTTACCGCTTAAATTTTCTGCTGTTGCCAGGTTGGGAAATATACAGTGAAAGCCTTGCTGATGCCAGGTATGCCCTTTTCTTGTACAAGTCATTCAATTTCTCTTAATAAACTTTAGTGACTCGATGCACTGCAACATGGCAGTCTGGTGTGCTAAATATCAGTGGCCTGGAACTACTGAAGCTGTGGTTCATGTCCAGAAAGCGAGTTGCTTTGAGTTTATGTAAGCAGTAATGAGAAAATCCTGCCCCTGGTTAGCCAAAAGAATATGATAATGCTTTAAGCTTTGATCGTCTCTATCATGGTATGCTGTTCAGTTTGGCACTTCAACATAAGTCACTGATAGTTGTCTGGCATTTAATTTGCACTTTGTCCTCTTATAATCACTGATCGATTTCAGAATTAGGGAGGGAACAGAAGTTCCTTGATGACATTGAGTGTCATTCAGTGACACATTTGTTTTCTTTCATTCTGATCTCTTTATGGAAAGAAGAGGGTTTTTTGATTTACAATTTTCCAGGTTCCTCTGTAGTAATGTTTCACGACATTTTGACGGGACTTGCGGTTCCTTTATGGACCTGAAACGACCTGGCAAGTTTCAGCTTAAATGAAGTACTTAGTGGCCAATGCTTGTGCTGTCATTTTTTGCTCATTCATGAATTGCTGACTCAATTGCGATTCATCCTAGATTTGTTTCCATTGGCGAACGTTTTCATTCTGGATGTACTGTATCATGAAAGAATAATATACATTGGTAAGTCTTTTTGATATGCTCAGAAACTCAGACATGCTCGTCTTCGTCAAATGTCACTTTGGTATGTTTTTTGTATCCTGCCCTCGATATGCTTAGGATTTGTTTGTCGGGAAAACCATAGTATGAGAATGACATTCACCATAGGAGTTTCAAAACTTTGCTTGTTTATATGATGTCCTGGGATAGTTGGATATGCGGGTTTACTACTAGTAAGCTACGGTCAGGAAGCATAACCGACCGTGCTATGCATCATATTTGCAATTCACTTGTGTAAATTTATCACTTTATGACAGGTGGATTATGGGTCCGGCTACGAGTAAGCATAGTTTTGAAATTTAGCATGATTCATACCCGGCCGAGGCTTGGATCATGAATTGGGTGGGTCAATGTAAAGCTATGTTGGTTCAATATTTTTTTTTTAAAAAGTTGAAATAGTTGAAATGACATTGTTTTGGAATTATTTTTTAAAAAGTTAAAACCAACTTTTATCTTGGTTTTGATCTGATTTACCTGATTGTGACTTGATCTAGTTGATGGAATTTAACTAGGTTAACTCCCATCTTGATATGACATGAAATTTAGCCATGGCTAGTCTCAGGGTGTTGATATAAAATTAGTGACTTTGTCAAAGATGGTTTCTAAATTTGATCAAAGTTTAGAAGGTTTTTTTTCTATAACATGCTGATTCTAATTCATTTTTTTTATTTTTCAAAAACTAGTTTTAAGTAAAAAAAAAATTCCAAATATAAATTAATTTTTTTCTCAAATTATTTATGAAATAAAACGTACTATGACTCAAAAGTTAGAATAACATGACTTTTTATAATAATAGAATATTTTTATAATTTAACATATCAATTTACGCAAGACTTTTTATATGATAATTCTGCTTAGGGAAAAAAATTAAAATATTTTTTATTAGAAATAAATTTAAATTTAAATTAAAAATGAATATTTTGCTTTAATCCAAGTTAAAATTTCCCTTCATTTGTTTTTTGCGCAAGTAAAATTTCCCTTCATTGATTTTAATTTTTAATTTATACTAACCTAATTTCGGCCCCGCAGCCCAGTCTCTCTTTTCTATTTCTCTACCCAGACTGGCTTAAGAGCCCAGTGACTTCCTTGGCTCTAAAAATCTGTTAATCGCGAAGCATCGCCAAGAAGCTCTCTCTCCAGATTTTTTTTTTTAAAAAAAAAAAAACACAAAAGAGCTCTCAAATTCAATCATCTTCTCCGATCTCGTCAAAATCCAATAACAAAATGGCTTCGACATTCAGTGGCGATGAAACCGCTCCGTTCTTCGGATTCCTCGGCGCCGCTGCCGCCCTTGTTTTCTCCTGTAATCCAATAATTTTAATCTCATTTTATTTTGAAAGCAAATTCTAATTCCCAATTTCCGTTTTGATCTAGATCTACTAGTATTAAGACTCTAATTGTTTTTTTATTGACGAGGGCGTGGGTCTGGTGTTTTGATTGGGTGATTGTACAGGCATGGGAGCTGCGTACGGTACCGCGAAGAGTGGAGTTGGCGTTGCATCGATGGGTGTGATGCGACCAGAACTCGTGATGAAATCCATAGTTCCGGTTGTTATGGCTGGAGTTTTGGGTATATACGGTCTGATCATTGCTGTGATTATCAGTACCGGTATTAACCCTAAAGCAAAATCCTATTATCTTTTTGATGGATATGCTCATCTCTCTTCTGGCCTTGCTTGTGGCCTCGCTGGTCTCTCTGCTGGTATGGCTATTGGCATCGTTGGTGATGCTGGTGTTAGGTAAATCTCTTGACTGCCTTGATATCTGATTACAATAGCTAATTTTTTTTGCCTGCTTGGTAATTGACCTCATTTAGGGTATGTTTGTAGCGGTTGCTTTTTAAATAATTTTTCGTGCTGAAATGCATGCCAATGATGTTTTTTTATTTTTTAAAAATTATTTTTGACATCAGCACATCAAAATGATTCAAAACGTACAAACCGTATTAAATTTTAGCAAAAAAAATTTTTTTTTTGAATTTTGTGGGAACGCGGTTTCAACCGCGTTCCCAAACGCTTCCTTAATTGAATAGTAGGAACCTTAATTGAATAGTAGGAATTGAACGAGAGCGTGCTGCTTAGAAAAATGTAAATGTTACTGGTTTTTTAACGTCAATGTACGAGTTTTCTTGTCTATGTAAGCCTAAAAGAATGTTTTGGCTGCATTGGTATCTGAGGAGACTAGGCACTTAATTACGTGCAAGTTAACTTGCTGTCTTCAATTGTTTGTGTTCCACCTTAGGAGCAGTATTTGAAGCTGCGATATGATATGAAATACTGGGTGTAGCTTGCTTTATGTTTTTGTATTCAATATTTGTTTTGCTCGTGTATGTGATATGGCTGCAAGCTTGATTTAGCTTGATTGAATGGATTGGAATAGTTTCTCAAGCTTGATTCAGTTGTGAATTGAGCTCTGAAAGCTAGTTTATAAGCTTCTCCATTGAGTGTTTGAGATTCGCTCAGCGGTAACCATGCTCATAGTAGTTGATTGAGCAGGGGGGGCCTGTAACTTGGACTCAACTCTGACTTTGAATTTAGTTTCAATCAAATTAATCAAATGTTCTCAAAGGGAATTCAAAGCAAATTTTAATCAGCTTTAAGTTTCTGTAAACAGAAGCGTAAACATAACAATTAGAGACCGTGAAAATTAATGATTGGAGGAACCCCAAATATCGTCATATATGAAAAGCCATCCAAACAAAAATTAGATACAAGATGCAGTCACTAAAATAAACGCAAGCTAAAGTTTTCTAGACAGTGCTTAGAATTCTTGTTAGCCAAAATATTTAAGGTTGTGTTCTACAAGTGGTTTATTGTTGGTCTGCATTTGTGAAGATATTTGAAAATATAAGCTTAGATGTATGGAGTTTGCTGTTGGGTCCTGATGTTTAGAGCCTGGTGAGAAGCAGGTATTTGATTATAATAATTTTATCTTCACCCTTTTGGTGTAGATGACTCGTAGTGTCTGCGCAGCTTAGTTGGGTAAAATAATGAAGTTTGCAGTATACTTTATACCTTTTAATTGATGTGGGGCACGTTGATTAGCCTTCCATTTTCAAGGTTGATACATGCCATACAGATGGTCGGTTGTGTTTTCTTTGATGTTTTTGCCCAATGAGTTATTGGTTTTCAGTTTTTTGTTGAAAGTTCCACTTTAATGTTGGCTTGTATTTTGCAGAGCTAATGCCCAGCAGCCAAAGCTTTTTGTTGGGATGATCCTCATTCTCATCTTTGCTGAAGCACTTGCCCTCTACGGTCTCATTGTTGGTATCATTCTTTCCTCCCGAGCTGGTCAATCGAGAGCTGAGTAAAGAGTCCCTCTACTTGGTGTTTGGATGGCCGTTGTGATTTATCTATGTATGTTACTGGAGCTTAATTGTTTTGTGCTGAAAAATTCTTGTAAGAGTTGTGTTTTTTTACCAAATGATCTCATTAAGTGCCATTGCTTATATGATAAAATGCAGAATTAGTTATGAGCTAGCAAGGATAGCCAGATTATTTTTGCCAAGATTCCTTGATTCTGCACCTTCCCGCTCTGTGGGGAACGAACCAGATTGACCTTGCCATCCATCAATGGGTGTCTCAATGGCTGATGTGTACACTGAATGGAATGATGAACGATGCACTTGAAACATGGTTTCTGCTAAAATTGGGATTAGTAGTCTGTGGTCTACGGTTGCTGTGGCTATAAGAAGGGAGCTGTATGTCAACGATGACGTCGGGGGGAGTGGGCGGCGGCCGCGGGGGCCATGCTCGTTCTTAAAGCCACTCATTTTGTAATTTCTTAAACAAGTTATATGAATTGGTCCCTCCTAAAAGTTGAAATTAGATTTTAGCCCCTGCATGGCAACAAGTCTGAATCCGTCGCTGTTTGTATAGGAGTTGCTTACCAGTAACTAATGGCAGCTTGGAGCAATATAGCCTTTAATTTAATTTAATACAAACAGTAAATTGAATTCAATTTTGGCTAACCGGAGTTTTAGTTCCTTCGAATATTCAAATGGCGAGGGAAACAGAGAAATTGAATGGAAATTTTCCCTTTTTTTACACCAAATAATTGACTATCTTGAGCAAAAATCAGCAGCGAAGATTCTAAATGTGATAGCTATACGTCCTCGTGAATCTTTATAGATAATACTAGTTACATGCCCTGTGCGATGCTGCGGGTCAATTATCTTTTGTATTTCATAAAAAGCTAAGATCTAAAAGTATTAAGTTTTTTTGCAAAGTTATACCCAAGAGTTTTAGGTTTAGTTGCAACGCCTAATCCAAGAGTAATATTTATAATATTAATAATAACATTAAACTTGCATGACTTAAATTTAAGTGGGTTTGATTGCAATACCAGACCCAATAGCATTGGACGTGGGTCTAGCTGCAAGGTCGTATGATAAATGTGTGATAATTAAATAGATTAGTTAAAAAGAAAAAAACAAAGAAAAAAAAACCAACAGGAAAATAAAAACTAATGAAGAAAAAGAAAAAGAAATATGAATTAACTGGGTTAACCCTTCAAACCAGGTTAACCCGTCATACCTTGAATTCGCATCGTGAAAGTTT
>Ga0307509_10007526_pt1 | contig 14195 bp, 16 predicted proteins | sample 10_EM_MG_FD_202245 | JGI IMG/M metagenome (GOLD analysis project Ga0307509, IMG submission 202245) | Populus trichocarpa ectomycorrhiza microbial communities from riparian zone in the Pacific Northwest, United States - 10_EM | ecosystem: Host-associated > Plants > Roots > Unclassified | place... | reverse complement strand
GCTCACCTGTGTCAGGTCACTGCTTGACTTCACCATGATGGCTCAATACCGAAGTCACACACCCGAGACTATATCTTATATGGAAGAATATGCGACGCAGTTCCACGAGACGGAGGACATCTTCCTGGAGTTTCGCATCTCCAAACGGACGCAAGAGAAGGCTGATGAGTTGCGCAAGGAGTTGTGTAGTCAGAGAGGCCAGATGAGGGAGCGAGTGCTCCCATCCCAACGGCGCCGGATCCGTGACGACGATCGTGAAGAAGAGAACGACCAACGTATGGAATTGATACATTCCGAATCTACTTTCAACTTTGTTAAGATGAATCTAATAAGTCACTTTCGCGATCATATCTACATGTTCGGCAATGTTCCCATGTATTCTACCGAGTACGGAGATCTCGCACATAAGGAGCAAATCAAGGATGGATGGCGACGCTCAAATAAAATCGACGCAGCACGACAGATACTAAGCAGCTACGGTCGACAACATGCGATCCTCATGACAATTTGGAACTTGGACTTCCTTCAATGTGCAGGAGCTGATTTACCAACTGAGGTAGTAGAACATTTAGAGAAGACCAGGCCCGCGCCAATCCCACCAGCCCATCGGAGGATTCTGAAGCGACGTCGTGATAATATCGATGACGTCGTTGATTTTGGCAGAGCATGCCATATATCTCCGGAGACGATTTGTCGAGAATTGATACGATATAGCCGACTGTGCCTGCCTCCCAAGCGCCGACTGGCAGAAAATCCGGCGATACTTCGAGCTTTGCCGGTGGAACTACTGACGCAACTGGAGATCCCAGTTCTTGCGTTCCAGGAGTCAGGTGTTTACGACATACACAGGGCCCAATGCACGGGTGCTCGACTCTTCCATAACCAGACCAGTCGGAACGATTGCGTTTGGATACAGGCTGGTGGGGAGAATATATATGGTGTGCTCAGAGGTCGTCTCCCGGCAAGGCTCAAAGCTCTCTTCAAAATCCTGTCGGGCTATATGCAGAAGGATACTGTCTATCGCCTCGCCGGGGTTCAATTCATGAGCCTGGTAGACTCCGGACGACGGTCGGACGTACACAGTCTGGTAACCGTTCAGCTCAGAGACGTTACCTGAGAGCTCACAATTGTGGATATCGGGACGATCATAGGCCTGGCACCGCTGATACCGGAGACAGAGCTGTGCTGGCTTGTCAACAGTCAGATCAATTTACGCACGTTTAACGAGATCTATTAGAATCACATAGGGGGCTTGTATAATAAAAGAAACTCGGGGAGCGACGTAGCCTAGATGAGGGCAACATCGCTCCCTGACGGAGATGTAGCGTCACGATCATGACTAGACGATAAACGTGTATAATAGACAAGTATATAGTAGAGATATAGACATAGAGGAATAGAAACATCTCGAAACAAACAAATTATGCACGATAGTAGTAGTAGGAGGCACACCGGCAGGAATGACTAGGGTGATATCGGCGGCAAGTTGTTATGAGCACGCCCGGAAGCAGAAGGAACAGGGGGTACCTGGGGGAGGTGTCCGGATGCTGCGGAGATGCGAGGCAGGAAAAGAGACGTCAGGACGTGAGATAAGGGGGGGGAGATGAGCAGGAGATGTGGGGTGGCGGCGGGATGTGGGTAAGGTCCCACGTCACGTCAGGACGCAATCGGCGTTTGGAATGGCGTCAGGACGCTGGGGACCCAGAGGACGAAAAAATGACGTCGGATGCGTCCAGACGTGGCGCCCGCGCCTCAGACGCGGGATTAATTTTTGCTGATGGAGGTATCATGTATAGCGTGATTGCTCAGACACGGAATATAAATATCAAGCATCTTCGCCGCTGTTAAAACCAACAAGTACAGCGAAGAGATCTTATCAATATAATATGTTTTCTACTATATCGTTACCAATACTTTCACTATCTATGAGAAGAGCATGGGCTTATGTGACCACATATTACTCGCCTCTTCTTAGCGAAATTTCTGATGCAAACGGCCTAGGTCCTGGCTGGCAGAATCTCTCACTCTGAACCTACCACCTAACAGTATATTGATATGTCTCATTGCTACCGAGACCAGTGTTTGGCAAAGAGAACCTAACTTCCAAACAGGACTCACTCATTCAACCACGGCCCTTGCAAACTATTGCAGTAGTGCAAGTTTGGGCGCCTGAAGACACAGAACAGCGAGTGACGGAAAAGCCCCACTACAAGTCCTATTTCATGTGGATAAACCAAGAAAATACTAGTACTCGCGAAGCCATCGCTGCACTATATCGATACCAGGACGGTCAAAGCTTCGTATACCTCATACCAAGTGAGTAGCTAGAGCATATTTGGTACACCTGGTACAAGAAGAGATACAGACAGACAAGGCCAGACTTTGAAGTGCTGAAAGTTTGGAGGCAAGACAAGACATAAGTGTCTATTACAAAGAGGTCTTAAGAAATAGCTTCAACCCCCAAGGAGGCTGAGGCAATCGTGTGGCAGTCAGGCGACAGAGAAGGGGACGAGGTGTTCCTGGTCCCAGCTCCGGGGGAGGGGTCTAACAATCCTGGGCTAGTCAGGTTGCACTCGGCTGGACAGATGGGATGCTTGCCTAGTCTCCATTTGGTGTTCGTCGGAAGACACGGAGCCACGAGGATAGGACACTCGAAGGCGTGATTACACCCCTCATTCAAGGCCAAAACGAACGACCAAACCAAACCCTAACACAATTCGTCCCCCAGCGGACTGTGAGCCATGATGCCCAGTAGAATCCTTTGTGTGCCTTACCCCGTGGTGCAATAAAAGTGGCAGATGAAGTGCGAAAAATCCAAACGCAGTTGAAATCTGGTGCCAATGTAGTTGGCAATAAACTCAACCGATTGGACAACCAGATGCTGCTCCTGAATCAAGAATCCCAAAAGGTCCAGGAGCCGTTAGCCTCCCATGTTGCCAAACGACTAGAGGAGACAGATATCAGACCGTCTCGACATGAGGCTGTCCCATCCCAGTTACATTGAAGCAGTCCAAGGGGGAGACGGACTGTGAATGCCTGGAGATAGACTCCTGTTCCAGAAAATCCTTTGGTTGAAAGGGCAACATTGTCGGTAGCTAGACAATCACAAGGTAACCCTTAACCTCATGAGACAAGAATTGCAGTCACAACAAAAGTTGCAAGAAGCCCGAGATGTTGAGGGAGCGGAGCTGAAAGAATATGTCAAGGATTTGATGGAACAGGTGAAGGGGAAGGGGGAAACATTGGACACAACCCCAGAAGCCTCAGGAGGAGATAGTGGAAAGGGTTCACCATCAAGGTAAGGAGCAGCTGGGGCGCCCGGAGGTGATGTCCCCAATACTTAGGGTGAAGATTTTGGAAGTAGGCTAGATGAGAGAAGCAAAGGAAGAGGGCATGAGCGACCCTCCAGTCTGCCGGAGGCCGACGATGAAGGAGAACACAAACAGTTAGCCTTGCTTGCCGAAATCAGGGCAAGGGCCTTGGGACACTGTACGAGGATCCTAGCAATGCCTCCAGCTTTTTTCAAATTGACAAATATTAAGACATTCGCATGTGGTTGCTATTATGGGAAGATTTTTTCAATTGCAATAGCTGGGCGCAGGAAAAGGAGGTGCAGCGAATGCAATACACACTGAGCCGAATGGATTGGAAAGAGGTTGCACCATTTGCCTTAACTTACCAAAAACAAATGACTGGAGAGTTAGGATACACCAAGCACAAGGGATATGAGTTATGACATGTTTTTACGGAACAAGGATTGTGATGCTTTTGGCCTAACCCACAAGGCCGAAAAGGCTCTACACCAGATGAGCTTTGCACCATACCACTGTGACATTGCAGAGTTCATGGTCAAAATTGAGAACTTGAATACCCATGCGCATGTCACCGCAGTAGTCATGAGGGAAATGATTGAAGACCAGCTCCACATGGAAGCAGAACAGAGACTTTCGATAGGGCAGTAGGCCGACAATAGGGAATGGTTAGAAGCGGTCAGGACTTTCATCCGAGCAGAAAAAGTGTTTAAGTAAGGAAGAAGTCAGTGGGAATGCGGTCCCTGCAGCGCCAAACAGGGCGAATAACGAAAACAGGAGGATTCGAAGTGAGCCTTAGCCGCAAATAGAGTCAAGAAGCAATACACAACTAAAGAAAAAGTGCATTACCAGGCAACACAGGTGGGGAAAGAAAGGTGAAGGAAGAAGGGTCAGAGGCACCGAATTGGGAGGTTAAGAATACGGTAGGGGCAACCGCCCCTGAGGGCGTGGATCAGAAAATGGTTGATCAACAAAACAAGGACGACAAACGCACCTGGTGTGGAATGAATAATCACGATTGGAAATAAGGTCAAAACACGGTACAAGTATTGGCTGTACATTGTGGGCCGGCTAAGCCCAAATGAGAGCCATCTTTCGTACCGAAACGACGCCCTCAAGTCGCCAGTGTGGCTGTTGATAGCCAGGGAGAAGGCTCGCGATGAGTGGCATCAAGGGCCCCCTGGTGGCGATTTCGAGAATGACAATATTTATAAAAAGTCATCATAGTACCAACAACCAGGGTGATTGGGTAGTGAGGTTGCTGTCTGGAATCAAAATGCCTGCAGTTTACTCAGTGACGGAGCCCCACATGGCTTAAAAGCCAAATATTATTCAGTTACCATTTTGATCTGACAAAATGGGTAGTCAGTGCTCATCACAGGAATCTTAAAACGTTACAAGCAAAGAAGGCCGTCGACCAGACTACATAGAAAGAGAAAACAACCATAAGTCAAAATAGGCTTGAGTTGCAGGACACGTGAAGGACGGTAGAAATCCAGGGCAACCTGACTATCCCACCTGAGTCACATAAAAAGGTAATAGATACCAGTAGTGCTTCCATGCTGTACAAGGTTTATGTTTTGAAGAATGGTGTCAGAGGAGGTCCCTTGACTGGAGTTGCCCCAAATTGAAGACTAAGCTATAGCTGATTCCTTGCAGAGGACAGCCTAACACCAGGGATAAGTTGACAATAAAAGCCACCACACCCTAGTCTCAAACTCAAGGGGCACTCTAGTGAACCAGTCCCGTAATATGGGAAGTCCTAGGCAGGAGGTAAAGACGGCTAGTAGTGCGCTGCACGATATTCCAAATCTTAATTAGACACACAGAAAACATTTGTCTGAGAAGGCTTTAATAGACGAAACTACGCAGGTACAGTAACACACCCTCGTGTTGTGTTAAGCCACAACAATGAAAAGATTTCATCAAGAGACAGGCGAAAGCTCGCGACCAATTAAGAAGTCCAAACACTATGGCTGCCCAGAAGGGAGCACATTGAATTGAAACCAAAGGACAAAGACACCTGATTCAAGTACTTCTAGACTCCGGTTCAAACATCTGTCTCTTAAACCAGGAAAGAGCAAGACGGCCAGAAATTCCGAATCAAGCTCAGAATTCTCTGTTAGAAATTCCAACCTTCGATGGTGAGATAGTAACCACTGGAAGCACTTTTTATACCTACCCCATTCTTATAGCAATTGGTACCAATGATCACCTAAGTAGAATATCCTGTGAAATTGCCAATGAAGGAAAGTATGACTTAATCATACCGTTTGGGTGGTGGCACAATTAGCACCGCCTAAAGATTGACGACCCGGGGAAGTGAGTTTTTGAAGAGAAGGAATGCTATGCTCACACCGAGAATGAAGGTGTGGCTGACTTATTCGAGAGGGACGAACCTGTGGCTTATGACCAAGATACCCAGTATGTAGGAAGGATTGGATGAGAAGAAGCCCGGTGAGTACAGCTGGAAGGCCTGCCAAAACCATAGTGGCAGTATAAGAAGCTTTTGGAAGAGAAAAACGGTGTAATGTTGGTGCCTCGAAGGAGTTTCGCCCACACCATCCATCCCAAAGCAGTGGCCAAGTGCACCTGGGAAGCCATTTATCCAATATCACTATACGAGCTAAATGAGTTGGACAAATATATGACGGCATGCAAGTCTACGACTGTATGTAGACTATAGGAAGCTCAATAAACTGACCATCAGATATAAGTATCCACTACCTCTCATGGACCAGCTCTGCGACTGTATTTCCCGGGGTGCTCATGCCCTTTCTTTCCCCTTCCCAGAGAAGACTGGGCCTGGGGCACATCGAGGAGGGTGGGCCTTGGGCGATGGGGCAGGCGCTTGGGGGAGGGTAGGGACAGGGGCTGACAGCCAATCTGACAGGTCGCAAATTGACGCCTGGACATCCCCCAGGGGTAGGGGAGGGTGTTGCTCGTGTGTGGGGGGGAGGTTGGCGCATTGCGTGGACAGGTCATGGAGCTCCTCCCTGAGGGCTTCATTTTCCTGGGAAATGGTTGCGAGCTTTTGGGTTACCCCACGCAGCTCATGTGAGACAGCGACCCAGCCTTTGACGAGCTAGGCCAGGGGGGTGATGACAGTGCACTCGGAGGGGAGGGTGCCGGATACCTTTTCAGGGTTGAAATCCGGGAGGTCTCGTGGGTTCAGGCGAAGGGGGCTTCTTGCATGGGCAAGTCGCTCTCCCATGAAGCCCAGGATGTATTTGATCGCCGGCGTACTTGACCTGCCACGGCAGTGGGGAGTGGAGGGCTGACATCCTGCCGAAGGGAGGGTTCCCAGGCCCGTGCTGGTGGGGATCCGCAATGAGGGCTAGCAAGGGGGGAAAGGTGGGCGAGGGATTTGTCCCAGAAGGAAAGTGGCGTATAGCATGAAAGCTTGTAGAATGTACCGGGGGGGAAGGAGAGTACTCGAAGCTTGAGGCTATCTCTGAGTCAATCTTTTCACTTTTTCTTCTTTTCTTCTTTTCTATTATTATTATCATGCGTTCCTTGTTTCTAGACGCAAAAAGGCTCATGCAGCCCGAGGTATGGAGGAAACAAAAGCTATAAGAAAAAACCATCGCCGGCTTCACCTCTTCATGGGAAAAATCAAACACCACGAATCCATAGGATATGTCTACCTCGCCGAGCACCTAAGAAAATATACCCCGGGCAGTCAAGGAAACAATTCAGCGAGACATACAGGAGAGTGGCCCAAACCCTTCCACAGGCTCCACTTAAACAAAAGAAGCGACGGCTTCGCTAAGGCCCTGCAGGGCCCGGGGTGGAGGCTGTTGTGATCACGTATTTGAGAGAAAACCACCAAACCTGTGGGTGGACATTGGTAACGGTTGGAGCGCGGCCGTGCCGGTAATTACATGGATCCAAGCGGTTGGCGTCAGGCACGGAGGTAGTGCAATTCCGCCTCTGGATGTAACCGAGGAGGAGTACGACATTCGGGGAGGAAGGTGAGGCACTAAGATGCCAGCTCATGTGGCAGTACTGTGCCAGCAGACAGAACCGCGAGGTAGATGGAGGAAGGATTGCGAGCGGGCTAGCGACAACGGAAAAACGGGGGATAGGAAGGGCATTTGGGACGACAACGAGACCCAGGCCTGACCGAGATCTTAGTGACCGAAGGTGTCCTGATCAGAGGTATAAGCCCGGCAAGGCGAGGCCTACTTCAACCGAGAGTTCGACACCATGACTATGACCTTGAACCCTGCGAGAAGCTTTCCGACCCTGCAAAATGGTAAGGCAGGCACAGAGCAAGTGCTGAGTAAGGGGGACTACCGAACTTCATGTGCGTGTCCACCATGAACAGGAACAAAAACCCCAAGTAGGGGAGGCCGACAGGCCACAGAAGAGGTGGAAAGGTGGCTTAACGTAAACTCCTAGGCAGTAGCTATCATGGGAGAAGAGAGGTAGGTGGGGGAAAGTGACAATGATTTCGTGTGGTGTTGAGATTTCAATGGCCGGAGGTGTTGGAGAAATGGTTTATGGGCTATCTCTTGCTCATTGTTTTCATTTTGCTTCTTTTTTTTTTTGTAATGATGAGTTCATTGTTTAAGGTACAAAAAGCCTCATGGAGCGCGAGCTATGGAGAGAACAAAACCTATAAATCCAACAATCCAACCCCCCGCTTCACCTCCTCATAGGCAAAGGTCAAACCCCCAGAAACCATAGAAAAAGGCCCCATCGCCTAGCACCTAAGATCCGAATACCCCAGACACGTAAGGAAACAATTCATAGAAATGTAAAGGAGAGAGAGACGAAACCCTTCCGCAGGCTCCCCAAGACAAAAGAAGTTTTCACGGAGGCCCCACCGGGGCCTTGAGGGCAGGGGTGAGTGAAAGCTGGGACATGAGAAAACCAGACAAAGCCTGGGCCGACAGGTAACCATTAACATATGGTTGCGCCAGGTAATTACATTGATCCAAGGCGTTGGTGGCAGCCACCCAGGAAGTGCCATAGCAGGACTGGGCGTAATCGAGAAGGTCCGACGATCGGGGAGGGTAGAGAGGGCGTAGGGTGCCAGCCATTGTAGTAACGGTCGAAGCGGACGAGAACTGGAGGTGTGAGGAGGAAGGATTGTGAGCATGCCAGCGACAACCGATAAATGGGCCATAGCAAGGGCGGTTGGGACGACGACGAGACCGCTGCGCAAATGCGATGTTCCTGACCGAACCTTTCCCCGTCCGAGGTACAAGTCCAGCAAGCCGAGCCCTATTTCAACCCAGAGTCGGACCCGCAGACGCTCCCCGTGAACGAACTGATAAGCTTTCCGACCGTGCAAAATGCCAAGCGAGGTGCAAAGCAAGTGCCGGGCAAGGGGGAAAACCGAAATTCATGCGCGTGTCAACCATGAACAGGAACAAGAACCCCAAGGAGGGGAGGCCGACAGGCGACAGAACAGGAGGAGAGTGGGCTTACCTTCAACTCCTACGCAGTAGCCATCATGGGAGATGCGAGGTAGGTGGGGGAAAGTGAGGATGATTTCCCGTGGAGGGGAGATTTCAATCGCCGGAGGTGTTGGAGAGATGGTTTGTGGCTATCTCTTGGTCACTTTTTTTCATTTTTTTCATTTTCATTTTTTGTAATCAGATGTTTCTAGGTACAAAAAAGCCTCAGGCAGCCTGGGCCACAGAGAGAACAAAACCCATAGAGCACAAAACTTAAACAAAAGAAAGTCACGGCACCAATAAATATCTCCTAACCCGCTGGTTTGTCCTCTGCTGGGCCATTGCCCATTTGAAAAGGAAAGTACCAACTAAAAACCTAGTTGTTTCTAACAGGAAAGCCTACATAAGTAACAGGAAAGAAAAGCCTGATAGCCCTGAACCTCAGCCAGCGAGAAGACGTGGAAGACCGGGGGGGGTACCCTGGGGGGAGAGAGGGGCAGAGGGGGGGAAGACGGGGGAGTACTGGGTGGGAACATTGTCGGAGGAAATCCTATGGAGGTTATGCTGATGAACAGACCAAGTTTTTTGAGGAGGGGGAGAGAGGTCCAACGTGGGTCCTGGTGACCAACGCCTGTCAGACCGTGGAGGAGGCCCAACCTGGCGTGCTGTCTAGCGGGACAGGAGAGGCTGGCATGCGTGAAGGTTTCTGGTTCCAAGCCGTAGCGGGGGCAGGGGGTATCGGCATCGGGGCTCCTCAAGGTAGGGTGGGCGGGCAGGTAAGTTTTACAGGCTCTTATGTGATGAATTCGCCCAGAAATGAACTTGCCCATTCCCATGAAGGGTCGCGGGTTCACCATGGGGGGGTGGTGGTAGTCCCCTGGCATCAGGAACAGGTGAGCCACCTCTTCGAGGAGGACATCACTCACCCTTTTCTTCAGGGTGCAGTACCTGTTGTCCATTAGGCATAGGGGAGGGACGGCTAGGCCTGGGGAAACTAGGTGGGAGTTTATCATTCGCATCCTAGACAGCCCCTGGGTGAATTGTATCGTCCTGTGGGCTATCCTGTCCACCGGGAGATGGTTCCTAATGGGGGGGACGGGGTGGGGTGATTTCCAGCTCAGGGGGAGGTATAAGGATTTGCAGCCCTTTGTCAGGTCTCTCGCTGAGTCGAGTGCCTGGTAAGTGGAGAGGGAGGGGAAGGAGGAGTAGAGGCGTGCCGTTACCGGGTTGACGTTGGGCGGGAGCATACGAGCCTAAGTGTGGCTAGTCTCTGCCGTTGGGAGACCAGAAGAGGGATTGGGGTGAGCCAGGACTCCACAGAGAGGATCCCGGTCGGTGTTGCAGAGTAGCAGTTCCTAGTTCACCTTTGGACCTCATGGCAAAAGGTGTTGAGGTGGGCTGTGGTACCCGCACTGGGTCTGAAGAGGTCTGCCCCATAGAGTAGGATGGGGGCGACTAGAGAGGAGGCCAGCCTCCGGCATAGGTATGGGGCAAGGCCTGCGCCGCGGGGGCTAAGGCATCTGATCAGGGCAAACGCAGCTTGGGCGAGGGCTAGTCAGTGGGAGAAGTGGGAGGAGGAGTTGAGGGCGGGGGTGAAACCAGCCTGAGTATCCGAGACATGGTATCGAGTCGTCGGGCCGGTACAGCTCTGGATAGAAGACAGGCACTTCGGAGAGTGCCGTTGGCTAGCAGTCCTCCAGTGTATGAGTTGTCTCTTCGGGACAGAAAATCAAACGCCCAAGTGGTGGGCCCTGGCTTCCACAGTCTGAAAGAGCTTTTGGAGGTGGCGGATATTGCCATGATGCGAGAGGGAGGCGGCGGTGAGGGTGAAGTTGTCCACTTACGAGATCATCAGACTTCAAGGGATCCTGAAGTGCAGAGGGGCCACATAGAGTAGGAAGAGGACAGGAGAGATCGGGGAGCCCTGAAGGGCACCGACGTTAACGGGGGCAGGGGTCCCAGGGGCCCCTTGCATGATAAGGGTGAAGCTCCGCTCACAGAGGAAGGATGAGACCCAGGAGACCAGGTAAGGGAGGATCCCGCTTGCCCTTACGATGCTGGCCAGGGTAGCATTGTCGACGTTATCAAAGCCTGCTTTGATGTGCAAGAACAGTGAGGAGACCTTGAGTCTTGATCTCGGTTGGGTTTTCACATCATTGAAGAGGGCGAGGCACGCATCATAAGTGCTAAGCGCAGGTACGGAGCCGCATTGGTTGGGGTTCAGCAGCCTCTTCAACCGGGCTGCCAGGAGGAGGCAGGACGCTATAAGCCTCGCAAGGATCTTTGCGACGGTGCCGATGAGACAGACTATCGGGAAGGAGCAGGGGGATTCATAGTACTGTTTCCCAGGCGTGTCAAGTACCATGCCATTAGACCCCTTTAACGAGGCCGGGTGCTAACCTAGGCTCACCAGCGGCGAGAGCAGTTGGAGAAGGACTGAGGGGTTGATCTTGTTTACCTGCTTCCAGGTGGAGTAGGCGATGCCGTCTGGCCCCGGGGCCAAGGTAGGGGATTATTTGGAGAGAGCGGCAGCTATCTCGTCCTTCGTTAGCGTGGCTGCCTTCTTGTAAGGTCGAAGCCAGGGTGGAGGGGCGAAAGCCTCTTGTGGGGGCAAGTAGTGGTCTAATAGGACTTCATTCATCCCGCCCCCTAGGCGGGAGGGACAACGGGATGGCGCACAACCGTAGGCGAACAGCTTGGCTCTCCACAGGCTCTGGGGGGTTGGGATCAGCTGGAAAGATGACCAATCGTGGTTTTTCGCAACTTTAATCGCTTTGAAGTACCCCGCTTTGGAAACGCTAGTCAAGTCCCGCAGGGTGGGCGTGTTATGTTTCCTAGCCGTCCTGGAGGCCTTATGGAACTCGCGGTGGAGGGTAGTCAGGTGGGGGGACCACCAGGGTTTGCAGTGGTGAGAAGGTCTAGAGCCTGGTGTATGTTCTTTGACAAGGGCGGTGAGGCGGTCCAGCGATCCGGACAGCCACTCGTCCAACTCTGACTGGGAAGGGCATGAAGGTGGTAGAGGGGCCTGAATGTTGTTCATGATGGGAGAAAGAGTCTCCCAGTCTGTGTCGGACCAATCAGGGCGTTTGGGGCTGGGGGTCACGGTAGGGGGTGGGAGTTTTATTGTTATTGGCATGTGGTTGGAGGCAGTCGAAGGGAGGGAGGCCTCTGAGCTTTGTACCATTGGAAGGAGGAGGGGGTTCGCGCATGCTAGGTCTATGAGCGAGGGGTGGGCGCTTCCCACTTCAAGGAACCTAGTGTACTGCTCGGGGGGATTGCGGAGGGTGAAGCCTGCTTCTACGGCTTTTTCGAAGTAGGGAGTTGAGGAGACAATCCCTTGCCATGAAAAGGGGCGTAGAGGTTCGGGGAGAGGCTTGTGTAGGTAGAGGTCCCCTACTACAAGGAGGGGCACCCCGAGATCTAGAAAAAGGATTTTTGGTGAAACTGAATGAACCCTGGAGTCACAGGTGTTGGTGGACTAGGCGTTAATCAGTGTGAAGGAGTGGATTTTGGTGCCAAAAAAAGGCTCTTGGGAGGAGAGATCCAGGGCATGGATGTCATCCACTCCCTTGAACTTGTGTAGCACAGAAAAGTGCGAAAAAAAACACTATGGACGTAGGCTGCCACAAGCGGCGCCCTGACCGGGGGGAAGAATAACTTGAAGCCATTGAAAGAAGGAAGGTGAGGCTGGCTGACAGGGGGATCCTGCAGGAGGACTATCGAGGGGTATGTAGCCGCTTCCATGAACGACTCAAATAAAGGCAGAAAAACATCGCAGCTCCCAAGGCAGTTATGTTGAACAATGGAAAGAGAGGTAGGAACAGGGGCCGGCCCTTTCCCCGGGTGTGAGGGTTAATTATTCATTACCGGGAAGAACCTGACGTTCGGAGGCAGCAATGGACGGGCTTGGGGCCTCCAGGGGGAGAGGCCCACAAACCAGTGGATAGTACCAGGACGCGGGGGTGCTGCCAGGGGGGGTTGTCTAGGGGTTACTAGGTCCACTTCAGTGGGACCCACCCTGGAGGGGGGAATATTGTGTGCGGGGCCGCCATCGACCGCCATATCCATGGGGTCTTGACCAGGTTGGACTGGGGAGGCCGGTCGGGTGGGAATATATGGGACAGGTCGAGCCAGATATTTCTTGAATGTGGCAGTGTGGTCGTTACCGCAGTTGCAGCAATGGGGGGGCGAGGTCGCGTAACAGGATAGGACGGGCTTATTGTTTCCGCCCCTGGGGCAAGTGGGATTCTGACATCAGTGAGCTGCGAGAGAATGATGAAGCACAGAAATGGGGCATGTTGGGTGGGTGGCGGGGCATCGTTGATGGGCGTGTCTGTATCTCCAGCCGTTTCTGCACTTGGAGCACCTGCTGGGTCAGAAGGCAAGTTCGACCTTGGGCCTCTGTACAAGGATAACCCCTCTGGGGCCGGTGGGATTCTGACATCTGTGAGCCGCGCGAGTATGGGGAAGCGCACAAATGGGGCAGGTCAGGTGGGTGGTGAGGCATCGTTGGTGGGCGTCTCCATATCTCCAGCAGTTTCTACACTGGGTTGACTTGTTGGCTGAGAAAGCACGCTCGGCCTTCGGTCTTTGAGAGAGGTTGACGACTCCTGAGATCAGGGTCGAAATGTGTTGGGGGTTGACAGCAACAACCACCAAAGTGGCCTGCTTGGTGCGCCGAGAATCTTGGCTCGGCTTAAGGTACCTGGGTGCGAGAATTGGGGTCGCTTTGTCTTTGACGATCGCTTGCCTGATATATGGGATGAGTTCCGCTTCATCTTGTGTGAGGAACCTGAGTGGTAGGCTGTGAATGGCGGGTTGTACAGCAGTGGGGGCGACAACCAAGGTACACCAGGGGTTGTTGCCTACTGGGAATGACTGGTTGAGGACCTTGGTGAAGGAGACGAAGTATGGGGGGTATGAGGCAGCCGTGGTCGCTTTATCTGTTACGGTTAGGGACATTGCGCCACGTGGGTTGACAGTGGCAGAGAAGCCAAGGGGGAGGAGGCAGTTGGATTCCTGGAGGACACGGGCAGCAATGTCGGGGAAGGTTGCTGCAATGGTTGGGGCGTCTGGGTGAGGGGCGGGGGACAGTTGTGGGGCGAAAAAGGGTCGTTGAGCAGGTGGGAGGGAGGGAGGTCCCTTTTTAGGGGGGGGGCCACCGCACGCGCAACTTCCTGGGGGGAGGGCTGCTTGCGGCCTTTGCTTTTGCCCATGCCGCCTGTGCTGGAGCCAGAGGCCGGTTGAGAGTAGGAGGGGGAGGGGGTATTGGCGTGGTGGAGGTGACCGGGGGTGAAAGATGCGAAGTCGTAACCCGCACTTCGGCATTCTCCGGCTTCGTAGGACTGGGGGAACCGCTCGGCATACTTCTCGGAGTTCCCGCAAGCCTTGCCAATCTTTGTATGATAGAAGGGTATGAGGTATTTAGGATCCTCAGTTGTTGCAGGGGGGTGGAAGTTGGGGGTGTGCGGGCCCT
>Ga0307509_10007525_pt1 | contig 14196 bp, 14 predicted proteins | sample 10_EM_MG_FD_202245 | JGI IMG/M metagenome (GOLD analysis project Ga0307509, IMG submission 202245) | Populus trichocarpa ectomycorrhiza microbial communities from riparian zone in the Pacific Northwest, United States - 10_EM | ecosystem: Host-associated > Plants > Roots > Unclassified | place... | reverse complement strand
TCAAATTGCCCGGCCCCGCCAGCTGGGCATTAGTCGGCAATTCGACAGCAAGGCGAGGTATCACAGTTCAGGATCCAGGAAAAATGGAAAACGAAAAAAAAAAAGTAAAACAAGTCCTCAAGCTACAATAGTATGTTGTACAGTACAGAAGAGGAGAAAAAGAAAAGAAAAAGGTAACAAGTGAAGAGAAGGGCTCGGAGACTCAGTGCACAGACCCCTGGCCAGATCCTCCTGCCGCTGTCGACGCGGGCGGATGTGCCGAGTGCGGGTGCGGATGCGAATGCGAGTGCGCGAGCCTCGAGATGTACGTATCCCAGTCCTCGAGCCTGTTTTCAACCAACCGAGGCAGTTCCTCCAATCAGCCAGTCCCCGACACGTGCGCCACCCGCGCCAGAGTAAAACGGAAAAGGTACGCACTCGTAGCCAGACGGCACCGTATGCCATATGTCCACGTTCCCATCTTGTCCTTGTCCAGGCCCAGGTGCGGGCACAGCAGGTAGGGCACCCGCCCCCATAGGCTGCGGTGCGACGAACGTCGTATATGCTTCCGCGCCCGGCGGCGTCCCGTAGGGTGTCCCCTGATGGCTTGTGGTAGGTGGCCCGTAAATCGGCGCGGCGGCGTGCTGGCCCGGGTGCTGATGCCGGTGCGGGTGCGCTTGTGGTGGCGCGAGCCACGACTCTGGGGCGGGTTGGAACACGTGACCGGGTACCCGGGCGAGCTCATCGCTGTGCGTTGGTAGATGCGCGTACGCGAAGCCCTGTGTCTGTGTCGGGTGGGGCATAATGTCCGGAGGGGCCTGCTGCGCAAACGCCTCGGACGCGTGCGAGTATAACTGGTCCACGAACGGCGTGCCACTGCTGGCACCGCCCAGGCTACTTGCTGTCGGCGAGACGGACGCACGCTGAGGCTGTTGTTGTTGTTGTTGCTGTTGTCGTGCCTGCTGGTGTGGTGGCTGCGGTGGTGGCGCGCGGCTACCTGTGCTCGTGCTCGATTGTAATGAGATAGGGCTGTCCGAATCGCGCTCGCGTTTTGCGGAGGGTGGGCTCGGCATAGGGAGGGGGAGGTCGCCGACGGATGCTAGTTCATAGAGGACATCCCTATGAATTCCTTGTCAAAACATGAGGCAGAAACAGGAGGCAGAAAACGCACCACAAGCGGCCTGAAGCGTGCCATCTACGCAAGAAAATACATAAATGAACTGAGGGAAAGGTATATACCCTATGTCCGGACGTACCGTCCTTCGGCCGCCTGTAGGACGGCCATACACCTGTGTACATCTTCCATTTCCCTAGCAGGGTTCGTCATGCCACCAGCGCGCTTTGCACCCCATATATTCAATAAGAGAACGATGCCAGCAGTAAACGCAGGGAGCTGTAGAGGAAAGTCAGCCACATTTCATGAAAGGCATGGGTGACACGTGCCTGGAAGTGCGACGAAGGATACTGTGGGGCTCGGCGGCGTTGCAGGTCCACCACGTGTGCGCATGATCGAGCCGCGTTCGTGCAAATTGCCAGGGATGGAAACGATAAGGGCGACGGCTTCCGCGGTGTAGGTATAAAGGGCCGATGAACCAAGATTTGGAGGTGATAATAGTGGCTATACAAGGTTGCGGACTGAAGGAACCATCTAATATCTCTGAAGTTCTGCCCAGTTGTATCCCATTTGACTAGTCAAGGATCAGAGGTGATTCCGCCGACGCGCTGAAATAAAAAGTACGCACGGTGTTCGGGTACTGTATCGATCCATTCGTTGAGAGAAGAGTCAAGCTCTGCGACAATATGTTGCTCCCAGTGTGGACCCACAAACCCAAGGAAGATTTTTGACTTGTTAATCGAATACTACGCCAAGCCCTGAGCACCTAATGGGGCTACATGGAAGCTGCGAGACTCACGATGGTCCTCAACGCGACGGCTAAGATTTGAATGAGCTTGATGAGAGAAATGAAATACGACAAGAGCGATGGCTTTCCAGGCGGTTGCTTGAACGCCTGCTCAGGTTCGTGTTCGTTTTCCCAGTATTCGTCGTCAACTTCTGTCGGTAAATCGACATCGAAGCTGTCATGAAATCGTAAATCCACACGAGATAGCCTAGACCGTAAACACGTACTCTTCCTCCTGGATAGCACACGGCCGACCGAGTGACGCACTCATCAACCTGTCCAGAACCACGAGGACCCTGTGAGAAAGAAGGAGATCGTCAGCCAGCTATCAAAGTCGAAGACGGTCGTGGTTCAGACCAAAATGCGCGACGCCACTGCTCTGCTTCGACCAAGTCCCGGGAACCGCTATACACCCTCTTTCGATGTCTCCCAATGTCCTGAACAAGTCGGATGCCCACGCCGATCACCGTCCAACACGACTGGGGGGCAGAGCACCCCTGTAAGAACAGGCAGGCCAGCTATGAATTAAGCGAGGATGTGCCGTCAGCGCCAATCAGCTCACGACACGCATAGCGAAAATGACGACTCACCGCATACATCTGCACGTCATACAGCGTTGGGGGGCCTATGAGGCTCCGCCGGAGAACCTGCACCTGCCCGAACCATTTCCAACCGGACGAGTGCCAAGAGGTAGAGCCCTCGAGGAGCACGTGAGGATCATCCGAGTAGCGCGACGCACACGCACACAAGCACAGCAGCACGCTCCCAAAGGCCTGGTCATGGAAGTGCAGGTTGTCACGCAGATTTCGCTCGAACGTTGGGCGGTGCAAGAGCGGGAGGAAGAGATTGATACGCGAGAAATACAGGTCGACGAGATGGTCAATCATGTCTGGCTCTGGGAAATTGTAGCGTGGTGGGTCGAGGCGGAGGGCAGTGCGTTCCCACTTTCGACCTTGTATGAGCGGGGCAAAGGGCACGCAATTAGCAAGGCGGAAGACACTCACTGTGTGTTGAGTCCAGAACTCGGGTCGGCGCTTGGCCATGTGCAGCTGCATAATGTCTTGTTCGGTGCCGCTGTATTCAGATTTGAGATCAAGGGCGGTCTGCACGAGATTCGCGCCGCTTGATTTGCCAAAGAAACGGTAACTGATGGAGAGATCGTCGAGCGTTTCCTGGAGGGATTGCACCTTCGTAGTGTTGACGTATTCGTCATCACTCGGCTCTAGATCGTGGTCGGCCATATCGTCCATTGAGCTGATGGTGCCGGGGCGCAGTTGCGACGGCGGTCGGTATGAGGGAGTGCCAGGTTTATTCTGAAGGGAGCGCGACAACGAGTCCCGACCGAAGGTTTGCCGATCAATCGGCGCTCCCAGTTCTTGCGTAAAGTCGGCGTCCGGACAGAGCTACATTGGATGAGATATTCTAGCGGGACTGTGCTCAGTCGTATGACGTACCCGTTGTAAGAGGCTCTCCATTTTTTCCAGCCGTGACTCGAGACTTTCCACATACCTTCACGCAAAGGTTGGAACATATCAATAATGCCTGAAACATTCCACGCACCCTTTTGGTGGCCCTCGTTTCTGATGTGGCGGGTTAGAGCCCACTTGAAGGGATATCGTACATACACACCTTGGCAGCCTCCTCATACTTGCACTCAAAGTTGTACGCAGAACAGTTGGAACACTTATTCCCCGGCATCTGGCTTCCATCGCCTATTTGGAATGGTCAGGAACGACACAATGTCAAGAAGAAGAGTAACCGTACACCGGACTGGCAGGAAGGGTCAGCTGAACACGACTCGCCGAAAGAGGTGAAGACATTACTTTTCTTGCGCCGACACACATCACAAGCTCTTTGAACTCTTCTCTTCTTGGCAATGCGAGACGCGGTGGTCTCGGCGTCGTTGATGTCTTCTTCCGCAGAGGACATTAGGTGGGTTATGGACGGGGGTCGAGCGAGACGTAGTGGTAGTCAAGAGGAAAGATCGTTTCAAGTTGTGGAGAGACCCTTAACCACAACTCGATAATAATATAGCAATATAATCTTGGCGGTTATGGCACTTTTGTTGCAGTCGGAAGGTCAGGACGCCGGTGACGCGCAGCCGTCGTGTGGAAATAGTGGAATTGTGGATGGTCCGTAAAGTTGGCTCATCCGTATGACAAACGATTTCTACCAAAAAAGTGACTCGAGCGTGAAAAAAACATTCGATGGGAAAAAGGGGCGATGAAATGCCACCATACAGTACAACGTGGGGAAGAATAAATTTATCTGCGCAGCCATATGGGCGTGGGTGTATCGCCCCAGGGACGCCCCATCTCCACGATGGTCAGTGTTGAATGCACAGCAATAAAAGGTAACTTCCGATCAAGGTCTTGACAACCTCGACAGGGCCATCATAATTCATCGGCGTCTTCTAAAACTAGATCTTCAGAAAAGACCACAGAACACTCATAGAACGTGGGTGCTGGACACTCGCCGTTGGTACAGTGGTGTATGATATTGGAGTCGGAAGTACTAACTACGATCGAGAGTTAACTACTGTAATTAATTGGCTTTACCCTTTCCCTTGCGTGCTGCCACCCGTTCATATGCATTCCGGTCGTCGCAACCCCTCGCTTATTCTCCGGCTCTCAATACCGGTCATCCCCTTCCCCATCCACCTGGTGCCGATGGCGGCGGTACCGTCCGGTCGGCTTCGCCGTACCATCGAGACTCGGAACCAGATGAATCTTTGTCCGACGACTCGTCGAATTGTCTTAGTCTATGGTAGATGCAACAAACCGAAAACGTGACACCCTTCAGCATTATAGATATACATATATCTTCCAACATCAGTTCCTGCAAACACGTACTCTTTGATTCCTTCTTGTCAAGGCCTTCATTGTCTACGACGTGCTCATTCCATGCAACATGTGGGCCATCGTGCGGAGCTCCACGAAGACGCACAGAGCCCACAGGTGGCAGCCCCACAGCAAGTTCCGGTGGTCTGCTGATGACATGTCTCGCTGCTCCGCATTTTAAACCACAAGCGCCGTGTGCGAGGCTCCCCGTGCCATCGCGCTTGGTGGCCCACCTTGAGGAGCGAGAAACATGGTGTGTAAAAGGATGCGATGATTCCGGCGAAAAGGAGATGTCGAGGGAGCTATACAGTATGACTGACGCTCTAATCCAGTGCTCCGCAACCCATCCAGTGGCGGTGGCTGACAAACCGAAAACAATGAGGGACACGCGTTACCACGGTCCGCGTCGCGTGGCTGGGGACCTTTCGGCAACTCTAGCCGGAAAGTGACTTTCACCACATGTTCGAAGACGAAGACACCACCGTCACCACCACCTTCTTCCTACGGATATTATTGATGAAATGAAGTTCTCGATTTTTTTTCTCTCATTAATTTTTCTCAAGACAAGACAAAAAGGCATAAGACACGTCAGGGGTTCCCCTATTACTGCAGCGCAGCGGAGTACAGCAAATCGCCAAAAAAACACGTGTCGATGCAATGCACGCACGGTGATCGACCGATCATCCACATCCAACGTCCTGTATACGTGTGATTATGCATGCGTTTCGGATATGACATCAATATCGCTATTTTAGCGGGAGAGATGCATGTTTGGCCTGAGGTGGGTTTCAGGCGTTCTATGAACAAATGCCACATTGGTCTAGGGGCTCAATGGATTCCGCGTTTGCGTCTACAGCAGACGGCGTTGACATCTGCATCGCCTACGCGTAGATAGCTCCTTACTGAGATCAAACTTACTCCAGCCGCTTCAAATCGTTGATGCAGAACAAACCGTTATACCGGAGGATGCTCCTTGCTATTTTCTCTTCCCAACAACTAAAGACCTGCCTGCTGGCGCTCCGCAGCAAAAAGTCGGACAAGCTTGGGAGCGCCTAGGGGAGGGGAAACCCGTTTCTACCCTAGTAGCATACATAGCCTGGCCTTGCGATGTGGACATGCCTCGCATACAGTCTTCGTCCACCGGACCTACTCCTTTCCAGGCGGCCATCTTAGCTACCCCTGCTGCGGCGCGACCCCAGCTCCAATAGTAGCACATATTTGCCCTCCCCTCATCAGCATGGCAGCACCGACTGGGCCTTTTCGCTGGACACATGACTCGAGTCTCGCTTGACTCGCTTCCGTATCATTTGTACATATACAGTACACCACTGTATATCAGGGATATTTGATTTGACCACGTCTGGCATTGTTCTGCCCATCCGGCGTTTCTTGCGCAGAAGGAACCGGTCGCCATTTGTTTGGGAATTTCAACCCAAATTTCAAGTCTACATTGCTTGGCAGCCAAGTCAGGTCGCCATACCGCAGCCTCAACACGATTTTGGCGATCATCTTCGTCAGGCTCCATCCGGATATGCTGGTACGAGCTTCCTCCCCAACAGGGGATGATAATGTTAATTAAGCAGGACCCAGGTCAACAGAATGCACCCCTCGACTAACTCGTGCTGGGTACGAACAGAGATGGACCCTAAGAAACGCGATTTGGCGTTGCACTGCGCCTCTTCCACATGGGGTGAGTGCCGTCTCTACCGTCTGGTTATAATATAATTATCAAAAGCCATTGCATTACGTCAGATATACAATACAGAATAATGGTCGGCGACGCCTCCCAAAGCGTGACGCCACCAAGACTCGACCAAGTCTCATGTAACCTGTCAGCGTACCAACATTGACGTATCCTGTGCTATCGTGGGGCGCAAGGGCCTTGACACCATTATAAGCCGATGTGGTCGTCGCCCATTGATCCCTAGCCTTCGTGAGCAACATGTGGACGCTAGTTTTCGGGGCAAGCTACCACGTGGCAAAGTTATATGGAAATTCGAAGGAGTATCGATAGTAATATAGGGGACACGTCCTATTTTGGGAGACGAAATTGTTTATGTACTGTATCCTGAGGTTGTTGGGACCACAGTAGTTATTGTCTATGGTTTGCTGGTCAGGGGCCGAACGTTAAAGCCCTCAAGCGTACTAGAGTAGGGCGTACAATATATGGCATCGAATGGAGCGTTTCTCAGCACTAGGGTGCGTACGGCCGCAGTGTGAATAGACCCGTCGCATCCTTCCACGCACCCATGAATACGGTTCACGAATGTGGCGTAGCCGCCCGTCGGCGACCCCTGCCCGATATCCAAATCTACCCGAACAACAGTACAAAAAAAAAGGAAAACATGAGTACGACCCACGGGATTGAGAAGGACCCCGAGAGGATACAAACAGGAAAAAGGTCGATTTGCGTACCCGTCCAGGACGGCATCGCCGAAACGCCATGCCCAGAGTCAGTGCCACCGAGGAACCTGTCCCGCTTTTCCGCGAACAACCTGGCGTGGGCATCCGGGCCGAACTTGAAGGCGACTTGCGTGATCTCGCCACCGAGGGCCAGCGTGACGATCTTCCGTTTTTTCTTGGCGCACCTTGATTTGTGGTGTCATGAATGAGTAATCTAGAGGCTACGTCCCTGCGAAGTCGCGGTCGCCCGCGCTGCGGATCTGTTGTAGTAAACACCTCTCCACTCCCTTGTCAGCGTCAAAAACGATCACTCGGTCAAGCAAGGTAAAAGGTACGCGGCGCGGGAAAGAAGAAAAAGGGAACTCACAGTCGCCAGATTGAGAATGGGCTCGCTACAGACGCTGACGAATAAACTCAGAAACGAGATGATGTTGATGTTGACGGTGGCGGTTCGGCAGTAGTCGTCTATACTTTCGTCCCTCCCGCAACCTCTTTTGCCCGATAGTTGGATATGGTATCAACAACATTCATACAGACTACAGAGCAGTGAGACGCAATGGCTACACGGCAAGCCACAGGATAGAATAAGCGCCACTCATTCGGTTGGTATCGAGGAGTATGAAACATACCTGTCGTCGCTGTAAAGTAACATGTGGCTATCGCTTTTGGCGCCGGAACCCTTGACTATCCACACAAAGTCCGATTTGCCTGCACCACAATTCCCTTGGCTTTGCTGAGACTCGGATGGAACCGAAAATCCGCCGGCCAAGATGGGTCAGATGTACATTGCACGGTGACCCAAGAGTGGCCGAGGACGAGAGTGCCAGAGTGAGGCTTAGGAGAGTCATATTCCCCTTGGGGCGGAGTGGGAGACACGGCCTTTCCATTGTTGCTGGAAGGTCCCATGCTACCAGAGGCCATGAGGTGTATAATGAAAGGAAATGAGCACAAGCATCAAGAACTTGGACTGGCGAGCGGTCACCAGTGCCAGGCTTAGTAAACAGAGCAGCTGTAAAAGACTTGTAAAAGCCAGGCTGACCATCTACCGGCTGTCAAAGACACAGAAGAACCGTGGTATTTGTTCCTGAATACATCTAAGGATTGTGAGAGGCTTACAACCAGCGGCTTATATGATTAGCGCTTATCTTATCATGATCGATTATCCCCTATATAAGAAGATCACGTGGGCACAAGGACCAAGTATTGTGACCATCGTGACCATCGTGACTCGGACCAGTACCAGTGCCGCGGCGGTGGCAGGGCACATTGGCACCGACTGCCACCGAGTTCCATCTGCTTCCCTACTTCGAAATGATAACTGAGATGTTAAACGTGGGGACTGTGATGCACGCGGTCGTCGTCGTTGTCCTCTCCGACTATTTCAGCCTTAAATTCGTGCTCATGCGGTAAATGCGGGCTCTAATCCGGCTGCTTTCAAAGTTACTTTTCGTGCGTTGTCTTGGACCACTGACTAGGACCACTGGCATGATTACTACTCATCATCGATGGATCATTAACTGTTTACGTAAAACCATTGTCACAATAAATGATCAATGGTAAGAACCCTCTCGTCTACTTCCCGCAAGACTTCCCGGCTTTGCCGTAAATGGATACACTATCAAAATAGAACCACGCCACACCACACGGAGCATGGAGCACCGCCCTGGTTAGACTCTTAATTCGCCTCGCTTCCAAAATTCGTGTTCGCAATCACTGTAACTAATATGGTACTAATACCTTCGGCCAACAGCCAAATCTCGGGTCACGTTATCTCTCACCCCACTGAGTTGCATGGCATGTGGTGCTTCTTATCACATCTAATTCACCCATTTCAGGCACTATATAATGGCCACGTTGCAGCATCGGGCCAAATATTTGCAGGTCATCTCGCCCAAAACACAGAGTCGTCTTTCCTAGTTCATCTGCGCCCCCATCATTCGCTCCTTTACAACCCAGCAGTAGACCATGTCGGCCCCCAGTGCATTTCCCCCTATCCCTCCAAACATTGCAGAAATGTAAGGATGGTTTTATCTGATTACGTGACTAGTTGACTTAACCGTTTTCTTCAGAGCTGCACCCCAAGTATGTCTGACCATTTTCACGTCGTCTCTTACTAGCATTCATACTCTCCCTGCCGATACTAGCTTCTGGGTGGTATTTTCAACTGGTGCTTGTATGGTGCTCTGGTAGTCCAGTTCTGTGAGCGTCATCTCTCGTCAACCCCGACCAGGTTACTTATCTTTCTGGTTATTTCAAGATGTGTACACCTATAACTTTCCTGGGGACAGGAAACCTATCAAGCTACTAGGCAAGAGAATCCTCATCCTGTCGCTTGAATTTCGCCTCATCATACATTTCATAGTGTACATCGTATTCCTGCTGGAGACATTGCAGACAGCCCTTAACGGTGCAGACCTGTACTACTGGTTCGCCTCTGGATTCGGCGACATGAATCACCTCGCTTCGCCGTATGCTTCGGCCTTCGACACTCCAATAATGGGATCCTTGGTTGCGCTATGTGTTCAATTCTTTTTCGTTTATCGGATATGGGTTCTCGGCAAGAGAGCGACATGGTGGCTGTGCATTCTCATCTGTCTGGTAATGTTGCTCCTAGTCTGGGTCTTGGAACTACCTCACAATTACTATAGTTCTCAGTTGTCGGTGCAACAGCAGCGTTCATGGGGGGCACCTATGCGAGTCTAATTTGTATTTCTACACACGAAACATGGCTCATATGCAACAGACGCATGTGCACGGGAAGTTTGCCCATGGACGGGTGTTGAAAGTCCTTGCAACGGTAAGGTCTCCACTGGCAAGTAAGCCAAGATTCACGCCTCTAACGAAATGGCCCTGCCCCTTCAGACCTGGCTTGCCGGAAATACAGCCTCCGATTTGCTCATCGCAGCCGCAATGCTTTATCACGTAGATTTGTTTCGTTTCATGTTAACAGGGGTTCGCCCGATGCTGATTATCTCACCCCAATCCTACAGTTGGTACAGCGGAGGGCCAGGGATGGCCGCATAAGCAGTCACGCCCTCGTAAGCGTGGTGAGGTTGACTGTTGAGACCAACATTATGACGAGTAAGTCTCTTCCCGGTCCTGATACGTCAATCTAAGCCTTATTTTCGCTCAGCTACCGTCAGTATCGTGGGGTTGCTAGTGGTCGTCCTTTACCCAGTGAGTGATTCTGTCCGGCGCGTAAACATCTCCCCCTCGCCAATATTGACGCATCGACAATCGAAAACAGGAGAAGGACTGGTTCGTGTGCCCGTACGTATCCCAGTTCATCCAAGTTCCCATCATGCGATGACTAAATTTTTATTCATCGGTTGCATAGCACAGCGGTAGTCGGGAAGCTGTAAGTGCCCATCAGCGTCCTATCTCCGTCGAGTCCTCACGCCACACATCATTGCTGACCAATAAATGTCTTTGACAGATACTCCAACACCCTCCTCGTGTCCCTCAACAATCGTATTTCGATCCGTGACACGTCCGTCGCTTGCGGAGGGGTCGTCCGGTCTCCAGGGTCACTCCCCAGCACGGCCCGTTCAGAAGCCACGACAGACATCATACTCATGGACATGGAGAAGTCTTCAAATTCTTTCAAGATACCACCACTACAGGTGATCGAACCGTAGGAGCGGTCATCGGAGGTGGGGTGGGAGGGAACCCTTCTTCACATTCTCTCACGTCCCAAAGGGGGCAGACATCGCATGATTCCGATTCAATGACCAATGACGAGAATTTATTACTGAAGTTCATCGTACGAAAAATGATGGTCTTATTTATCGCTTAAGAGATGGTCTCGCACTGTGAGACACATGTATGCGTTGATTCTTTGATGCCTCATTAGTTCAAAGTTCCTCCGTTCTTCCCGTATCGATTGTTGTACGCATATGCTGTAAGGTACTATAAATATTTGATCCAACGGGCTTGGCATCGTTCTTCCTGTCTGGCGTTTCATGCGCAGAAGGAATTGGTCGTCGTTTGCTTCGGGATTTTCAACTCTTAAGTATAAGTGTGCATCGCTCAGGAGCCAATTCAAGTCACCCATATTGCAACTTGGGCCACAAATACGATTCTATTGACCATATCCGCCAGGCTAGCCCGGATATTCTGACACAATCTTCCTCTCCAATAGATGATAATAATGTTATCAAGTAGCGTCCTGATCAACAGAACGCGCCCTTCGACCAACCCGTGTTGAGTATGAACAAAGATTCACCTCGGGCCCCTCGTTATTAGACAATGATTGGCTATGGTTTGGTATCGATATCATCGGGGTCGTTGTGGAAGAAGCGCGATTTGATGTGGCGCCGCGTCTCTCCACAAACAGTGAGTGAGGTTTTTACTGCCTGATGGTAATCATCATTGGCTTCGCAGCGTTACGTCAGCAAGTGATGAGGCCATCGATGAGGCTCGAAATGCCAATTGCAACTGACCGACGGCCAGCGACGCCTCCCAGAGCATGACGCCACCAAAACTCGACCAGGTTTCCTGTGCTTCCTTTATGTAACCCGCTAGCGTACCAGCATTGACGTATCCCGTGCCATCGTGGGCCGCAAGGGCTCCGATGTAAATCTTGAAGTCTCTATTCGCCGACGTTGTCTTCGCCCATTGATCCCTGGCCCCCGTAAGGAACAGTGAAACGCGAATACTAACTATCCGGGCAACCTACCACGTGGCAAAGTTATATGACTGGAAATCACGAGCGTCGTCGGCAATGTAAGAAACGCGCCTTAGTCGGGAGACGAGATTATTACACTACCTTGGGATTGTTGAGGCCACAGTAGTTGTTATCTATGGCTGGCTAGTCAAGAGGCCGAACGATAAACCACAGAAAGGGTACTAGAGTAGGACGCACAAAACTGTACGTGTATGGCATCGAATGAGGCGTTATTTAGTGCCTGGCCGATGTTCACATCTGGGAATGGGCACTGGGGTGCGGCTGTAATGTAAATCCGCTTTTCACACCCTTCCGCCCTCTCGCGAATCTGGTTCACGAATGTCGCGTAGCCCGTCGGTGCGCCCTGCTCGATATCCAAATCGACCCTAAATAACAGAGCAAAACGAGTGAAGGTGATGGGAGCACGAACCACGGGATGCAATTAGGCCTCGATTGGGAACGAAAGAAGAAAAGTCGATTCACATACCCGTCGAGGACGGCGTCGCCAAAAGGTCGTGGCTGGCCAGAGTCGGTGCCATCGAGGAATGAATCCCACACCTTGTCTGCGAATGCCCTGGCCGTGGCATCCGATGAGAAGCCGACTTGTCCGATCGCGCCACCAAGGGAAAGTGTAACAATCTTCCCCTTCATTTGACAAGCCTTGATTTGCGGTGCCATGAACGAGCAATTTAATAACTGCGTTCCCGCGAAGTAGCTGCCTCCCGCGCTGCATATCTATCGTACTCAATACCCACATCAGCGCGAAAACGATCTCTAGGTCACAACGGCAACACAAAAAGCGCGCGCCTGGTACAAGAAGGGAAGAGGACTCACGTTCGCTAGATTGATTTCGGGCTCGCTACCAACACCGTCGAATATGTCCAGAAACGAGACGATAACATTGTTGATGGTGGTGTCTTGACAGTAGTTGCTTATGTTTGTCTGCCCTCCCCCGGCATTTTGTCCCCAGTAGCTGGGTACGACTCGACATCAGCAAGGGTCAAGGGGAGCGATGAGACACGACTGCCTACACGGCAAGCTGTGAGAAAGAATAAGACGTTCGGTCAAGATCGAGGAGGGTGAAACATACGTTATCATTCCTCATAATGTTATATGTTGCTGCCACATCAGGCGCCAAGACAATCAATGACACAAGGGAAAGCAAACTGTGCATGCCTTGATGGTGTGCAACTCTTTGCCGCATTTTTGTTAATTGTTGAAGGTGATCCGACAGAAAGAAAAGCCAACAAACAGAGAAAATGCAACGACTGTGGAGATAGCCTCCAGAAGCTAACTCTCATGAATAAAAGGGTCATCGGCCCATACCTTTTTGACAATGAGGCACCACCTCGCTGTGTGCTGGCGAAGGCATGCATGCTGGGCTAAGGTGGGGATAGGCATAAGGTTTGCAGTCGTGCAAGGAACGCAGAGTACAAGAGGCGATTCCCCGAATGTCAAGATCCAAACTGAAGGCACTGAAATATACTGTATTCCGCAGGGCAAAAGTCGGTCAGGCTGGCTGGTGAGCTTAAGATACGGTTTCGTCGTCACATATACAGATGACATAGGACCAGCTCGCCTTCTTACCGTATATGTAATACTCCCGAACGACCAGGCCTCAACGCTAAGACAACGGTGAGGAGTAGGAAAATCTCCAGTTAAGTTTTGCGTCGCGAGAGCGGGAGATGACAAGATAGGTTCGGAGAATATAATGGAGAATTTTCGGGAATATGTTATTCTAGAGCTGTGCGGTATCGGCTGCGTTTGGGTAGGGTGCGTGAAGTGTCCAATGGTGAATAGCAAGCTAAAGGTGTGCGGTAAGTTCATGTGAGGACACCACAAACTAATGATTGTCATCTGTCAGCACAACTGTCTATCCCACGTCGCCGTCTCGTACCTGCCAATTCCCAACAATATTCTAAAACTGGAAGGTTTCATTCAGTAGCCATTTGCGTTACTTTTACACATGTCACTCCCGTTGGTGTGTATCTGGGTGGGAGGTCTGGTTTCACTGGTTGGCGGTGGGCGAACAGGAAAGGTCCGGGGAGACGAATATCGTGACTTGGGGTTCCTGAGCCAAACCGAGCGATATCACGAAATGTTATCTCATCTGCCATAGGAACTAATTTACACCACAGGACAGCATCAGACGTGTATCGAAGACCCGGGATGATGGCAAACTATGACTAGTCGACAACGAGGTCAATGAAAGAATTGCCAGTGGACTAACTCACAGGGTGAAACTCTGCCAGTGCTACAATACTAAACAGGCTTATGTTCACCTTCCTTTTTTGGCAACCACCACCTCCGCGGCATAATTCTCGCCAACGAAAGTGGCAGCTTAGAGTAGGACAGAATACACAAGGAGCTCATCCTTTTTTCAACGGTCAATAGCACTAGGATAACG
>Ga0307509_10007524_pt1 | contig 14196 bp, 11 predicted proteins | sample 10_EM_MG_FD_202245 | JGI IMG/M metagenome (GOLD analysis project Ga0307509, IMG submission 202245) | Populus trichocarpa ectomycorrhiza microbial communities from riparian zone in the Pacific Northwest, United States - 10_EM | ecosystem: Host-associated > Plants > Roots > Unclassified | place... | reverse complement strand
TAAAACTGAGAAAACGAAGGGGAAAAAACCCCTAGAGGAAAAAGACATTAACGAATTAATAGAGGGAAAAGAAGTAAATATAAAAGGATGAAATCTACAAGCAATGTAAAAACTCGACCTTTCACAAAGATGGAAATTTGACTCAAAGAAAACACAATGGAACATGAAAACGGAAACTGGGAAATCCTCACACTGCCGGGAAAGAACTACTCGAACGGGGCGGGGGGGGTATGGGGTGTAGCTGCATTGACAGGTTATGGGATTACCCCCGTCGACAGGATAATGTCTGAGTGCGTCATAGAAGGTAACGTGCGGGAAAGGGAAGGGACGGCGGGTATTTCGACGGGGAGGTGTCTCCGGGGGCTTAAGTGGTACTGGGGGTTGCCGCTTTGTGAGATTTTAGGAGCGCTACTATCTTCTCGTGTCCATTCCGAGTGGCAAGCGAGAGCGGTGTGCTGCCCCAATCATTTGGCTTGTCCGGGTTGACCTCTTCCCGTTCGAGTAATATTTTTACCACTCCCTCATGTCCGTTCTGAGCGGCAGCCAAGAGCGGTGTTCGGCCAAATTTATCTGGCTTGTCCGGGTTGACCTCTTCCCGTTCGAGTAGTATTTTTACCACTCCCTCATGTCCGTTCTTAGCGGCAGCCAAGAGCGGTGTTTCGCCGCCCTCGTCTGGCTTCTCGGGGTTGACCTCTTCTCGTTCGAGTAGCATTTTTACCACTCCCTCATGTCCGTACCAAGCGGCAGCCGAGAGCGGTGTTTGGCCGTCCTCGTCTGGCTTGCCCGGGTGGACCTCTTCCCGTTCGAGTAGTATTTTTACCAGTCCCTCATGTCCGTTCCGAGCGGCAGCCAAGAGCGGTGTTTGGCCCCATTTATCTGGCTGCTCGGGGTTGACCACTTCCCGTTCGAGTAGTATTTTTACCACTCCCTCATGTCCATTCCCAGCGGCAAAAAAGAGCGGTGTTTGGCCGTTCTCACTTGCCTTGTCCGGGTCGACCTCTCCCCGCTCAAGCAGAATTTTCACCACTTCCCCATGTCCATTATACGCGGCACATGAAAGTGGTGTGAGACCAAAAAACCCTTCCCCGTTGATATCAGAACCTCCAACCTCTATTAAAGTAGCTACCACTTCGGGGATTCCAAAGAGCGATGCGCAGTGTAGCCCGCTAAACGGAGTACAAGTCTCGTCGTCCTTGTTATACAGATCTGCATGGGCAAGGAGTAATTCGGTTGATTAGGCTATAGCCCTCCTTTAACAGCTCCAACGCAAGTGATCTCCCGTAGTCCGAGAGCTCTTTTTTTGCATGCGCTCCCCAGTATATTGAACAATATTCTAGAAAGGGTGTGTTCCAAGTATCATCAGAATCAGCAGTCGAAAGGGCTTTGACCTGTTTGGAATTCAGATAGGTCAAGCAGATTTCGGCCATTGCCGCGTGGGGTTTACTGAATATATCGGGATGAACGGAAAGATACTCCTGCAGGGTAAAGTGGATCAATCGCACGGTTGATGCCTCCTTATCTACAGTAATCAGACCTTGGCAGCAGTTCACCAATGTTGACATCGAAGGGATGTTGCCAACATCAAACTCCGTGGAGCCTAGCTGGACTCCTAAGGCGTGGCAGAGCTCATCCGATCGCGGTGGCCGTTCCGCATGGCTGATCCACATCAACGTTGTCATCCCGAGTCTCGATTTGTCTCCATCTTGCGCCTTTATCCGCTTGATCGTCGCGCCGTAAACATCTCCCACTTCCAATCCATTGGTCATTTTAGTTAGTTTTTCTCGTCTCCGGGAGATTGTGGATTCGTGTAAAATCCCATCGATACTTAGGGAAACGAGTAGAAACCTAGATACATATCCATTAGCGGATGGTGGATGGTGGGATTCCTAGTATACTCGCTCCTACGTACATTTCCGACATATTTTCGGGAATCTTCTCCAGAATGTCTGCCTCGAGACTTTCATTCATGGCTTCCGGAGTTTCGTCCTCGTCTAGTCTAAGACGAAGGTATCCCATGATATCACTCTTGCTGGTTCCTACCAACACACTTGTCACTCGTCCAGGAAGACGCTTTTCGACCTCAGCCCGGACATGAGGCCTTCCAATGATGAATATTCGCGTGTGCGGGGATGATTTGAGGATTTGTTGGAGCGAATTAAGGAGCTTGAGTCGATTCGCTGCCGCACATTCGTCTAAGGCGTCTATGCATACAAATGCACGCACTGAGGATGTGATGGACTGTAACATCTTCACGATATCCGGGAGTGGTGGTCCCCGTCCAGCATTAGACAATCTTTGCTCTTCAAAAGCCCGTGTTATTTCCACTGGAATCTTTTCCATTCCGCTAACGACCTGTCTCACTAAGTAACCCAGAATACTGGCCACGGACTGCTCCTTTTGCGCTGCGAAGTCTAGGTAGAAGCATGTAACCGTTGTGTTTTGCCCCCTGGACTGATAAGAGAGCCTGTCCACTACCAGTGAACTGACATGGTGGTCAGTTAGCACGGACTCCATCCCTTTCTTCGCTCCTCCGAGGATAATTCTCGTTACCTAATAAATGTCTTCCCGACCCCTGGACCTCCGTAGCAAAACAATACTGCCTTATCGCCCTCACCTTCACCACTCCCCTCATTCCACCTTCTGAATTCTTCAATTTGTGGGAGCCATTCTCCCACACCGTCGGCGCGGCGTTCTTGGATGTCCCGATGGCGTAACTAGGGCTGTAGGGGGGATAGCCAGGTCAAGAGTGGAGACCGATCATCAGCAGCAACATAGTTATGCTGCACATTATAGTTCGTGTTATTGGAGTTCGTAGTATTGAAGCAGTTGATATTATGATGGGTGGGATTTTGAGACATCTTCCGATGTTGCTGCTTGTACTGTTGTAGAGGAGTTGTTAAGTATGGTCGGTTGGTGATATTCTTGGGAGCTGGGGGAATATGGGAGTTGGGGAAATATGGGAGCTGGGGGAAAGCGGGGGTCTTCTGGCATTAAGGCAGCGTTACACATAACACCTCATGGAACAACGAAGAAAAAAGAGAAGGGTTGCACCATAAAAATGACCATTCACAAATGAACTCTAAGCGCCGGACGTAGAGCAAGCCCAACTAATTCAATGGATAAATTATGGCAGCCTTGGTGGCTGACACTGCGAGAAGCAATCCTTAGTGAACCCACAAATATCATCGCAGGTGGTGATAGCGAGAGTTTCTACTTAAGATACAAGGATTTCCCACTTTAGGGATTGAAGTTCCCCAATAATATATACTATAGATGGCCACTGCAATAACGAATAAAAGTCACCATTTCTCTTATCAAGAGTCAGGTATCCCAGTTAAAACTGTATGCTTGCACGACGCGAACGACGATTTGATTGGTTATGAAACTGCGATAAGATAGTCTTTATCATACAGAGAACCCCCGATGGTTCCCACTCTATAACCTACCCCGGGACATATATCTCACATTGATATCCTTCCTAAGTTTCGCAGGATAAATTAGGCTCCAAGAACAATGATTTCTCGATCCTTAGCCACTTAGGCTGCTTCCTTAGGAAAGCCTTTAGATCTTGTGAAAAACCGCGGGCTAACATGCCAGCCACCTTGAAGAAACATAGCAAAATTGTACAGTACAGTATCTGGTGTAACTAAATATTGGAAATCTCTTGCCCGCAACGATGGAATGTTCTATAGCGGCACGATCTTGGCGACATAACTCTTTCGCACCCCCCCTCCCCCATGTATTTTTTATTTTATTTTATTTTTTACCGGTGGGCGGTTTGTTTATAGTTTATCTATGGATACCCTCAAATTTCTATAATATGATAACATAATTGAAATTTTTTGGTTCAGGGATTGCAAGGGGTCTCCAGAAATAACCTACCGTTTGATTGTAAGGCACGGAAATGCTGCAGAGAGATCACGGAAAATCACTCGCTCACGGACTTCCACCTCCGGCCCCGCACAGATAGAAGTCTTCGCCAGGTCATCAAACGCTATCCACCTCGCATCGGCCCCCGTTCCCCGATTCACCGACTTTACCCATACCGAGCGTGCCTATTCCTACCCACCCAAGTCAGTTCCAAGCTAGACTCCATATTTCAGGATACTTTTTTCAATGCGCAAGTATTAGAGTAAAAAGCCCGAGTCCAAGATCCATGCAAGGGCATTGCTATAAAGGCTATGGTAGAGACTTGCTGAGTATTGTTTTGCTATACAAAGCCGGGAGCGGGCAATTCTGGGATAAAGGTGAAAATGGATGGGGGGCTGTCCTCATGTGCTGATGAAAGTGATATGTGCGAAAGGTGTGGTTATGTTTGCACATTCTTGGAATTTCTTAGATTGTGGATTTTAAGGTGGGTGTTCTGATTATTAGTGTTGGGATGTGGAATTGGGTTGTTGCACGGTTACTTGCGGAGCTTGTAGAATACTTGTGGATGAAAGGGGTAGAGGAGACGGAGGATTGATATAATACGGGTATTATATATGCCTTGCAGGTACTTAGCTAATCATGCGTCCACTTTATAATCTGTGATACTTTCTACCTGTATTCTTCCGTGGCTTGGGTTTTGATCGCAGGTGATTTACGCCAGTCATCCTTCGGACACTGCTCTGCTGGATAAACCTTACAGCGGCAGAACTCGAAGCCAATTAGCAAAATTGAAATTGAAAATTGGTTTCCAAATTCCGCAGGACTTGAAACAGACACCGGAACTCCCTGCGATATTTTTCCTTTTCCTTTTCTACTAGTGGTGTCTTGCGGAAAGAGGGCTATCGAAAGAAGATCAAAATTGGCTCTATCATAGTACCTGAAGAAACCGGTCTGGTATAGCTAATGGCCGGATGGTACGTGCTATTATCCTAGTCTTCTGCCGCAGGTACAGTCCGGTCTTAATCCAAATTTTGGCAATCCTTGAACTATCATACACTGCCTTTCTCTATGATAACTTAGAAAAACAATCCTATATTGCGCAGTCCAAACCGTCCGGGGAATAAAACTGAGAAAACGAAGGGGAAAAAACCCCTAGAGGAAAAAGACATTAATGAATTAATAGAGGGAAAAGAAGTAAATATAAAAGGATGAAATCTACAAGCAATGTATAAGCCCGACCTTCGCAAGGATGGAAATTTGACTCAAAGAAAACGATGGAACATGAAAACGGAAACTCGGAAATCCTCACACTGCCGGGAAAGAAATAGTCGAGAGGAGGGGGAGGATATGGGGTGCAGCTGCATTGACAGGTTATGGGATTACCCCCGTCGACAGGATAATGTCTGAGTGCGTCACAGAAGGTAACGTGCGGGAAAGGGAAGGGGCGGCGGGTATTTCGACGGGGAGGTGCCTCCGGGGGCTTAAGTGGTGCTGGGGATTGCCGCTTTGCGAGATTGAAGGAGCGCTACTACTTTCTCGTGTCCTCTCCGAGTGGCAAATGAGAGCGGTGTGTCGCCGTCCTCATCTGCACTGTCAGGGTTGACCTCTTCCCGTTCGAGTAGTATTTTTACCACTTCCTCATGTCCGTTCTTAGCGGCCCGCGAGAGCGGTGTTCTGCCCCGTTTATCTGGCTTGTCAGGGTCGACCTCTTCCCGTTCGAGTAGTATTTTTACGATTCCCTCACGTCCGTTGTTAGCGGCATACGAGAGCAGTGTATGGCCCCATTGATCTAGCTGTTCCGGGTCTACCTCTTCCCGTTCGAGTAATATTTTTACCACTCCCTCATGTCCGTTCGCAGCGGCATGCAAGATCGGTGTTCCGCCGTGCTCATCTACACTATCAGGGTTGACCTCTTCCCGTTCGAGTAGTATTTTTACTACTCCCTCATGTCCGTTCTCAGCGGCAAGCGAGAGCGGTGTTTCGCGGAACACACCCAGCGCGTCAGGGTGGACCTCTTCCCGTTCGAGTAGTATTTTTACCACTGCCTCATGTCCGTTCTCAGCGGCACACGCGAGTGGTGTTTTGCCTATTCCATTTTCCTTGTCCGGGTCGACCTCTCCCCGCTCGAGTAGAATTTTCACCACTTCTTCATGCCCATTAAGCGCGGCCCATGAAAGTGGTGTATATTCATAAAACCCTTCCCCGTCGATATCAGAACCTCCCACCTCTATTAAAGCAGCTGCTACTTCAACAATTCCAAAGAACGATGCGCAGTGTAGCCCACTAAAAGGAATATCGGGCTCGCCTTCATCGTAAAATAGGTCTACATGCGCAAGGAGGAATGTGGCCGATACCGGGTTATAATCCTCCTTTAACAGCTCCAGCGCAAGTGATTTACCGTAGTCTGAGAGCTCCCTTTTCGCATGCACTCCCCAGTATACTGAACAATATTCTAGAAACAATGGGTACCCATCGGGAGAATCGGCAGTCGAAAGGGATTTGACTTGTTTGGAATTTAGGTAGGTCAAACAGATTTCGGCCATTGCCGAGTGAGGTTTAATGAATATATCGGGATGAGCGAAAAGATACTCCTGCAGGGTAAAGTGGATCAATCGAACAGTTGATGCTTCCTTATCCACAGTAATGAGTCCTTGACAGCAGTTCACCAATGTCGACATCGAAGGGATGTTTTCAACATCAAACTCCGTGGAGCCTAGTTGGACTGCTAAGGCGTGGCAGAGCTCATCCGCTTGCGGCGGCCGTTCGGCATGGCTGATCCACAGCAGCGTTGTCATCCCGAGTCTCGATTTGTCTCCATCTTGCGCCTTTATCCGCTTGATTGTCGCGCCGTAGACATCTTCCAGTTCCAATCCATTGGTCATTTTACTTAGTTTTTTTCGTCTTCCGGAGATTGTTGATTTGTGTAGGATTCCGTCGATACTTAGGGAAACGAGTAGAAACCTAGATGCATATCTATTAGCTGATTGTGGATGGTGGGATTCCTGGTAGCATCGCCCCCTACATACATTTCCGACATATTTTCGGGAATCTTCTCCAGAATTTCTGCCTCGAGACTTTCATTCATGGCTTCTGGAGTTTCGTCCTCGTCTAGTCTAAGACGAAGGTATCCCATGATATCATTCTTGCTAGTTCCTACCGACACACTTGTCACTCGTCTAGGAAGACGCTTTTCGACCTCAGCCCGAACATGAGGCCTTGCAATGATGAATATTCGCGTGTGGGGGGATGATTTGAGGATTTGTTGAAGCGAATTAAGGAGCTTGAGACGATTCGCCGCCGCACATTCGTCCAAGGCGTCTATGCATACAAATGTACGCATTGAGGATGTGATGGACTGTAACATCTTCACGATATCCGGGAGTGGTGGTCCCCGTCCAGCATTAGACAATCTTTGCTCTTTAAAAGCCCGCGTTATTTCCTCTGGAGTCTTTTCCATTCCGCTAACGACCTGTCTCACTAAGGAACCCAGAATACTGGCTACAGACTGCTCCTTTTGCGCTGCGAAGTCCAGGTAGAAGCATGTAACCGTTGTGTTTTGCCCCCTGGACTGATAAGAGAGCCTGTCCACTACCAGTGAACTGACATGGTGGCCTGTTAGCACGGACTCCTTCCCTTTCTTCTCTCCTCCGAGGATAATTCCCGTTACCTAATAAATGTCTTCCCGACCCCTGGACCTCCGTAGCAAAACAATACTGCCTTATCGCCCTCACCTTCGCCACTCCCCTCACTCCACCTCCTGAATTCTTCAGCTTGTGGGAGCCATTCTCCCACACCGCCGGCGCGGCGTTCTTGGATGTCCCGATGCCGTAACTTGGGCTCTAGGGGTGATAGCCAGGTCAAGAGTGGAGACCGGTCATCGGCAACAGTATAGTTATTCCACACATTATTATTAAAAGAGTTGATGTTATTAAAAGAGTCTGTATTATTGGAGAGGTTGGTGCTGCTACTGGCGGTATGTTGAGACATCTTCGGGCTTCTGCTGGGTGCACTTTTGTAGAGGAGTTATTGATTATGGTCTGTTGGTGATTATCTGTGGAGTTGGGAAAGAGCGGGCCTTGCAAAGTAAGAGCGGGGGTCCTCTGGCATTAAGGCAGCGTTGCAACATATCGCTTTATGGAACACTGAAGAAAAAAAGTGTTGCACCATAAAAATGACCACTCACAAAGAAACTCTAAGCGCCGACAGCAGAGCAAGCCTAACTAATTCCATACATAAATTATTCCAGCCTTTGTGGCTGACACTGCGAAAAAAAATCCTTGGTGAAAGCCACAGATACCATTGCAAGTGGTGATAGCGAGAGGTTCTATTTAAAATATACAAGGCTCTCCCACTCTAGAGATAGGAGTTCACTAATAATATATAGATGGCCCCTGCAATTACAAATAAAAGTCACCATTTCTCTTGTCAAAAGTCCGGTACCCCAGTTAAAAACTGGATGCTTGCACGACGCAGGCGACGATTTGATTAGTTATGAAACTGCGATAAAATATACTTTATCATTCAAAGAACTCCCAATAATTCCCACCCACACCCGACCCCGGGACACATATCTCATACTGATATCCTTCCCAAGTTTCGCGGGTTAAATTAGACCCGAAGAACAGTGATTTCTCGATCCTTAGCCACTTAGGCTGCTTCCCTAGGAAAGCCCTTAGGTCTTGTGAAAAACCGCGGGCTAACATGCCAGTTAACTTGGGGAAGCGCAGGAAATTTCTAGTATCCGGTGTGTCAACATGTTGGAACGCTCTTGCTCACTTACAACGATGGAATGTTCTATCCCCTGCAGTGTTGATAGTGCCGAATTTCCCTACATCACGCTAAAATGCAAACTAAAAAACTAGCTCCCCACTTCTAGATATGTCAATCGAGTGATATCAAAGCATTTCAGGTGAAGTTATGATGCAGATCTTTTTCCATCCACAGGAGCACTAAACCTGATATGAGAGCGATGTTAGCCTTAGCTGTGAGGTAATGCACCTGTTGAGATTTACTAACCAACATCCCGAGTCATGTGATAGCTTTACACAGCTATGAGATTGAATCCACCAATCAGAGAAACACGCTAATCTTGCTAGTGCCTCTTTAGCACGATGTAGGGAAATTCGGCACTATCAACACTGCAGGGGATAGTGGCACGATCTTGGCGAAAGAAGTTGTCTGGACCCCCCCCCCCCCCTCCGAGTCTTTTTATTTTATTTTATTTTTAATTTTAATTTTTACCGGTGGGCGGTTTGCTTATAGTCTATCTATGGATACCTTCGAGTTCATAAATTTATAATAGCATAATTGAAAATTTTTGGTTCATGGATTGCAAGGGGTCTCCAGAAATAACCTGCCATTTGGTTTGTGATGCACGGAAGTGCTGCAGAGAGATCACGGAAAATCACTCGCTCAATGAGACTTCCACCTCCGGCCCCCACAGATAGAAGTCTTCGCCCGGTCATCAAACGCTATCCACCTCGCATCGGCCCCCGTTCCCCGATTCACCGACTTCACACACACCGGTCGTGCCTATTCCTACCCACCCACGTCAGTCCTAAGCCACACTCCATATTTCAGGATACTTTTTTCAATGCGCAAGCATTAAAGTAAGAAGCCCCAGTCCAAGATCCGTGTAAGGGCATTGCTAGAGGCTGTGGTAGAAACTTGTTGAGTATTATTGCGATACAAAGCTGGGATGGAGCTATTTTGGGATAAGGGTGAAAATGGATGGGGGGCTGTCCTCATGTGCTGATGAAAGTGATATGTGCGAAGGGTATGGTTATGTTTGCCCATTCTTGGAATTACTTAGATTGTGGAATTAAGGTGAGTGTTTCTGTTGGGGTGTGGAATTGAGTTGTTGCACGGTTACTTACGGAGCTTGTAGAATACTTGTGGATGAGAAGGTAGAGGAGATGGAGGATTGGTATAATACGGGTATGTACCTTGAAGGCGCTTAGCTAATCATACGTCCACTTTACAATGTATGATACTTTCGACCTGTATTCTTCCGTGGCTTGGGTTTTGATAACAGGTGATTTACGCCAGTCATCCTTCGGACACTACTCTGCTGTATAAACCATGCAACGGCAGAACTCGAAGCCAATTAGCAAAATTGAAATTGAAAATTGGTTTCCAAATTCCCCAAGACTTGAAACAGACACCGGAACTCCCTGCGATATTATTTTTTCCCTTTCTACTAGTGGTGGTGTCTTGCAGAAAGAGGGCTATCAAAAGAAGATCAAAATTGGTTCTATCATAGTCCCTGAAGAAATCGGCCTGGTATAGCTAATGGACGAATGGTAGGTGCAATTAAACTAGTCTTGTACTTCAGGTACACTCCGGTCTTTATCCAATTTTTAACAATCCTTCAACTATCATACACCGCATTTCTCTATTCAAAAACAACCTTATATTCCGCAGTCCATGTCGTCCGGGGAAGAAAACTAAGAAAACGAAGAGGAAAAAAACCATACAAGAAAAAAGACATTATAAGGATTTACAAAGAGAGAAGAATTAAATATAACAGGATGAAATCTACAAGTAATATATAAACACGACCTTCGCAAGGATGGAAATTTGACTCAAAGAAAACTATGGAACATGGGAACGGAAACTGGGAAATCCTCACACTGCCGGGAAGGAAATAGTCGAAAGGGGAGGGGGAGGGTATGGGGTGTAGCTGCATTGACAGGTTATGGGATTACCCCCGTCGACAGGATAATGTCTGAGTGCGTCATAGAAGGTAATGTGCGGGAAAGGGAAGGGGCGGCGGGTATTTCGACGGGGAGGTGTCTTCGGGGGGCTTAAGTGGTACTGGGGGTTGCCGCTTTGCGAGATTTTAGGAGCGCTACTACCTTCTGGTGTCCTCTCCAAGTGGCATGCCAGAGCAGTGTTTGGCCCGAAATATCTGGCTTGTCGGGGTAGACCTCTTCCCGTTCGAGTAATATTTTTACCACTCCCTCATGTCCGTTCTGAGCGGCAGCCAAGAGCGGTGTTCGGCCATATTTATCTGGCTTGTCCAGGTTGACCTCTTCCCGTTCGAGTAGTATTTTTACCACTCCCTCATGTCCGTTCTCAGCGGCATGCGAGAGCGGTGTTTGGCCCCAACCATCTGGCTTATCCGGGTTGACCCCTTCCCGTTCGAGTAGAATTTTGACCACTCCCTCATGTCCCTTCTCAGCGGCACGCGAGAGCGGTGTTGGGCCCCATCTACCTGGTTGGTCGGGGTTGACCTCTTCCCGTTCGACTAGAATTTTTACCACTCCCTCATGTCCGTTCAGAGCGGCAGCCAAGAGCGGTGTTCGGCCAAATGCATCTGCCTTGTCCGGGTTGACCTCTTCCCGTCCGAGTAGTATTTTTACCACTCCCTCACGTCCATCCCAAGCGGCAGAAAAGAGCGGCGTCCGGCCGTTCTCACCTGCCTTTTCCGGGTCGACCTCTCCCCGCTCGAGTAGAGCTTTTACTACTTCTTCATGCCCATTAAACGCGGCACATGAAAGTGGTGTAAGACCCCAAAACCCTTCCCCGTCGATATCAGAACCTTCCACCTCTATTAAAGCAGTTACCACTTCAACAATTCCAAAGAACGATGCGCAGTGTAGCCCACTGAACGGAATAAAATTGTAGCCTTTGTGGTACATGTTATCATGCGCAAGGAGTAATTCGGTCGATATCGAGCTATAGTCCTCCTTTAACAGCTCCAGCGCAAGTGATCTCCCGCACTCTGAGAGCTCCCGTTTCGCATGCACTCCCCAGCATACGGAACAATATTCTAAAAAGGATGCGTCCTGAGTATCAGGGGAAGGGGCAATCAAAAGGGCTTTGACCTGCTTGGAATTTAGATAGGTCAAGCAGATTTCGGCCATTGCCGAGTGAGGTTTAATGAATACATCGGGATGAACGGAAAGATACTCCTGCAAGGTAAAGTGGATCAATCGCACGGTTGATGCTTCCTTATCCACAGTAATAAGGCCTTGACAGCAGTTCACCAATGTCGACATCGAAGGGATGTTGCCAACATCAAACTCCGTGGAGCCTAGTTGGACTGCTAAGGCGTGGCAGAGCTCATCCGATCGCGGTGGCCGTTCCGCATGGCTGATCCACAGCAGAGCTGTCATCCCGAGTCTCGATTTGTCCCCATCTTGCGCCTTTATCCGCCCGATCGTCGCGCCGTAGACATCTCCCACTTCCAATCCATTTGTGATTTTGCTTGGTTTTTCTCGTCTCCGGGTGATTGTGGATTCGTGTAGGATTCCATCGATACTTAGGGAAACGAGTAGAAACCTAGATGTATATATATTAGCTAATTGTGGATGGTGGGATTCCCAGTAGCATCGCCCCCTACGCACATTTCCGACATATTTTCGGGAATCTTCTCCAGAATGTCTGCCTCGAGACTTTCATTCATGGCTTCCGGAGTTTCGTCCTCCTCTAGTCTAAGACGAAGGTATCCCATGATATCATTCTTGCTGGTCCCTACCGACACACTTATCACTCGTCCAGGAAGACGCTTTTCGACTTCAGCCCGAACATGAGGCCTTGCAATGATGAATATTCGCGTGTGGGGGGATGATTTGAGGATTTGTTGAAGCGAATTAAGGAGCTTGAGTCGATTCGCCGCCGCGCATTCGTCTAAGGCATCTATGCATACAAATGTGCGCACTGAGGATGTGATGGACTGTAACATCTTCACGATATCCGGGAGTGATGGTCCCCGTCCAGCATTAGCCAATTTCTGCTCATCAAAAGCCCGTGTTATTTCCTCTGGAACCTTTTCCATTCCGCTAACAACCTGTCTCACTAAGGAACCCAGAATACTGGCCACAGACTGCTCCTTTCGCGCTGCGAAGTCCAGGTAGAAGCATGTGACCGTTGTGTTTTGCCCCCGGGACAGATAAGAGAGCCTGTCCACTACCAGCGAACTGACATCATGAGCTGTTAGCACGGACTCCATCCCTTATTTCTCTCCTCCGAGGATAATTCCCGTTACCTGATAAATGTCTTCCCGACTCCTGGCCCTCCGTAGCAAAACAATACTGCCTTATCGCCCTCACCTTCACCACTCCCCTCATTCCACCTTCTGAATTCTTCAGTTTGTAGGAGCCATTCTCCCATACCGTCGGCGCGGCGTTCTTGGATGTCCCGATGCCGTAACTTGGGCTCTAGGGGGGATAACCAGGTCAAGAGTGGAAACCGATCATCGGCAACAACATAGTTTTTCTGCACATTAACAAAGTTCGTGTTATTGGAATTCGTAGTATTGAAGCAGTTGATATTGTCATGGATGGGATCTTGAGACATCTTCCGATTTTGCTGCTCCTACTGTTGTAGAGGAGGAGTTATCGAGTATGGTCGGTTGATATTCTTGGGAGCTGGGGGAAGGCGGGGTTTTGCTGAGGAAAAGCGGGGGTCTTCCAGCATTAAGGCAGAGCTGCACATATCACTTTGTGGAACACCGAAAAAAAGTGTTGCACCATAAAAATGGCCCTTAACAAAGAAACTCTAAGCGCCGACCGTAGAGCAAGCCCAACTAACCCCACACTCAAATTATGGCAGCCTTGGTGGCTGGCGCTGCGGGAAACAATCCTAGATGGAAGCCACTAATATCATCGAAGGTGGTGGTGGCGATTGTTTCGACTTGAGATATAACCTAGAGGGCTTCCCTGCTCTATAGTGAAGTTCGCTAAGGATATATGGATGGCCACTACAATACGAATAAAACTCACCATTTCTCTCATCAAAAGTCCGGTGCCCCGGGTAAATCACTGGCACCTTACGCCACATTATCTATGATTTGGTTAGTTTTGAGCACCCCCACGATCCCCACCCGATCCCGCATCCGGGGGCACGTACCCACAATAATATCTTTCCCAAGTCCCGCAGGACCAACCACGCTCGAAGGGAAACGGTTTCCAGATGCTCACAACAATTGAATGTTCTATAGCTGCACGATCTTTGCCACAAAAGTCACTCGCACCCCCCCCCCCCCGCCAATTTTATTTTATATGTTTATTTTCACCGGCTCGCGGTTTGTCCACAGTTTATCTATGGATACCCTCGGATTTATATAATATCATATGTGGAATTTTTTTTGGTTCAGGGATTGCAAGATGCCTACCGAAATAACCTACCGTTATGCTAGAATGAAACACTGCAGGCAGATCACGGAAAGTCACTCGGTTGCTGACTTCCACTTCTTGTTGAAACAGTGAGAACGGAACGATGGTTTTGGAACTGATTGAGTGACGAGAAGAATGATGAATTGCTTAATTAACTTCTCAGTAGAGAGCGAACTACCCAGACTATCTACTGTTGAGAGCGAGA
>Ga0307509_10007523_pt1 | contig 14196 bp, 22 predicted proteins | sample 10_EM_MG_FD_202245 | JGI IMG/M metagenome (GOLD analysis project Ga0307509, IMG submission 202245) | Populus trichocarpa ectomycorrhiza microbial communities from riparian zone in the Pacific Northwest, United States - 10_EM | ecosystem: Host-associated > Plants > Roots > Unclassified | place... | reverse complement strand
AATGTATTCACTGAACTCTACCGAGTAAACCCGGCGGACCTACATAAGCCGGACCTCTTACACAACATTTATCTCGGCCTATTCAAACATATGATGGAATGGGTGGAAGGGTTCCTGAAAAAGCATCCACGGCAGCAGGCGTTGGACGATACCTGGAAAGAAATTCCGCCTTATCCCGGATTCAGTGTACCAAAAAGGGCCTATCGTGAAGTCACACAATGGCAGGGAAAGGAAATGCACAACCTCGGTCGATGCATTTCAGCAGTAGTGGTGTCCGCATTGTGAAATCCGGACAGTTCTCAGCATCAGGATTTCCATATCGCCTTGAAGTGTGTTGGTACGCTGGTTGATTTCTCCCTAATGACTCAATATCGCAGTCATACACCGAATACACATGCCTATATGGAAAGGTACCTGCAGACCTTTCACCAGACAAAGGACATTTTTCTTGAGTTCCGCACTTCAAAGTCTACACGCGCGGAGGTAAATCGTCAGGACCGGGAGTTAAGGAGATTAATGGCGAATCAGATTGCTCAAGAAGCCCACCACATCTCTGCTGCCCAACGCTGTCGGCAGGTGGATCAAAACAGGCTTCAGAGGGTTAACCGGCGGGCAGATTTGATCCAGCGAGAAAACCACTTCAACTTCATCAAGATGCACTACCTTAGTCACTTTGTCTCCCATGTGCGACGTTTTGGGTCTATTTTGATGTATTCTACTGAGATGGGCGAGCTGGCACATAAGGAACAGATTAAAGAGGGTTACTGCAGGTCAAACAAGAATAACGCTGCCCGACAGATCTTGTCGTACTAATGCCGCAAGCACGCCCTGGGAATGAGGTTGCAGACGATAGAAGCACTTTCAAAAGCCGAGAATGCGTTCGTAATGGGAAATGGCGGGATGGAGGCACCGGCCTCAAGCCGGTGTGCGCCTTGGCGAGTTCTCAAAGGCCGCATGATGGAGAACATCGGCACTCTGACCGAGCTATGCAGAGCCCTCAACATCGATTATTCCGACATGATTGAGGAGATGCTACGTTTTGTCAGGCAGACAATAGCGGACGACCAGCGGCTGCCTTCTGACCGCACGGAATTGGGATCACTTTCCGTAGAGCAATTTACACACCTTGAAATTCCGGTTTCAGACTTTCAGGAAGCTGACGTTTTCCAGATCCACCGCGCCTGCTGCACCGGAACAAAGGCCTTCGGCAACTGCGATCCTAGAAACGATTGGATATGGGTCCAGGCTGGCAGAGAAGAAAGTTATAGGGATCTGCGAGGGCGGGTAGTAGCACAATTGTTAGCACTCTTTATGATAAGAAACGTCCTGAGCGGGGCCGGAGATGTCCATCGCCTGGCATTGGTATGCATACTCGATCCCGTCGGCGCTGGTAGATTTCACCGCGGAAGCGGACATATATGAGTCAGCAAGCGGCCCAATGGTCGAGATATGCGAATAGTTGGTATAGGGGCAGTGATCGGGCAGGCGCATGTAATTACCAGTGGGGAGAGGCAATGGATAGTGAATCACAAGATAGATCTGCGGACGTTTAATGAGATATATTAAGTTATTCTACAGGATTGCGTATTCGGCCGCATGAGTATAACTTGGTTAATCGGCGGACGTTTGAGGATTGGTCCGTGGCCGAAGTAAACCCAGACCCTCCGCATCCTTATACATCCGCCGGACCCCCTTTGTGTATCCTCCCTTATACGGCGGACGTTCTCCCTTCTGTTTCTCCTCCATACCCATTTCGTCCGCCGGATGTTCTACCCTTCCTCCGGATGTTCTACCCTTCCTCCGGACGTTCTACCTTCCTCCGCTTGACACCTTCCCAACCTTCTGAGCCTTCATTTCGGTGATACCACCTTAAGGGTCTGTCTTCAATTCGGCCGCGCGAGTAGTAGTGTAGTGAATTGCTCTATAGAGTGAATCTGCGGACATTTAATGAAATATATTGAACTGTTCTATATGAAATTTGTACTAGTAGATAATACTACGGTAGTGAAAAGAAATAGAATAACAATCCTGATACCTCTATGAGTGGTGCGCCGGTAGGAAAAGATAAAAGTGGCTCGAGGGCATCCGCGTCGAAAGGAGCCGGACGATTTCAGATGCCACGGGGCGGATTTAGGTCGCCAGAGCGAGAAGGTAGGGGGCAGGTGGTCCGGGTGCTGGGAATTGGGGATGGGTACGCCGGATGCCGTCAGCCGAGAGCAGTAGAAGAGGGGAAGGATGAGGGGGGTGTCGGGACGCAGGGTGGCCGCAACAAGCGCGCTGGGTGCATGGGAGGGGGGATAAGGGCGTTGGGAGGCACCAGGCGCATGGGATGAGAAAAAACATCCGGCGGACAGTCAGGGCGCACGGGACGCATAGGGCGGACACAATCCGTCCGGACGCGGGTTGCGTCTGCCGGATGTAAATCGTTTTTTTGCTGATGGAGTTACAACTGAGTGTCATCCCTCCCCGGTAGCAAAATTGTAGTTGTTCAATTGGCATCTTTCATGGTAGGTGCTCAAGACAGAACTACAGTTCAGATCTTTTCAACCAAGACCAGAGTTACAGCTCAGTGTCATTCCCGTAGATACCTGGGTTGTAGTTGTTGATGATCAAAGAATTGAAAGAGTGTTAATAGAAAGGAAAAGGTAGTTTGTTCTTATAGAATTTTTTTCACACTTTTTTTGTTATGTGATTTTTGTGTGTGACAACGAGTATGACTGCTCCTAGGTCTTTAGTTGTGCTAATACTTTTAAGGACAAAACCCTGAAGTATACTTACTCATCCACTATTACGTTAGTGATATCTTTTTACCAATAATATTTGAATAGATAGTTAAATTACAGTCCGACTACATGAAGCCTATGAGAGCATAAGCCTTCAAGGCCTTAAGAGGGGTTTCTATTATAAGTAAGTTTTCTTTTAGCTGAAGAAAGTTTGATCTATTATGAGATATACATTAACCCATAGTTTTACCTTTCTTTGGTGTCCCTTTACCCTTGCCCTCAATTTTCAAACCATACCCCCTTGTCTCTCACTATTCATCCAGTCCCTCAACACTCCTCAACTCCAATCATTCTCCACAGCTCCCTTCTCACCTCCGACCTGAACCAACATCTATCATACTTTGCTAGAAAGATACAGACGAGCAGTTGCCACGGGGGATGCTAGTAAGTTGTACAGTACATAATAGAAGAAATCACGGCGGATTATACAATACATACACTACAGTGATATTTACATATTTAACTAACCCTTCCTGCCCACCTTTTCTCCTTCCTTCCTTCCTTCACCAACATAATCTTGTTGGAAATTGGGCTGCTCACCACATGCATATGTTCCCATCCTGGCAGGACGAGAAACGCATCTACCATCATCTGTTACACACCAGTGCCTAAAAGCTGTTACACCACTACTAGCTCCATACCACCTGCAACATCGACCCTGCATACTTGATGCGGCAACTCCAAACACCAATTATATGGCACTGAAACAGGAACACTCACGATAACCGAACAACCTCATCCTCGGCTTCACACTCATTGCGCGGCTGGCTGCCTTATACCCTCGGGAATTCTGATTCAACCTCAGAACTAGTTCGGAAGTCAACACGCCGCGACTACAGAATGGGAGACACCGAGAAGAAAGATGGTGCATGCGCAGGTAGCATGGCCCGGTGGAAGGTTAGGATATAAGGAAGCTTGTTTTCACTTTGATTTGTTCACTATTACTTTATCGCATCTCGTTCCTGTCTGCCTTCGTCTTATCTTATTCTTTACTTCCGTTTGATCACTTTTGAATGTCCCTTCTTTTGACTAGTTCTTTGTTACCTCTTTTCCAAAAGTATCTGGAACCTTGGTGTCGAGACAGCTATGTTTGCGCCTGAATTCGCGAATGAGGGCGTCCAGTCTCCCGGATACATTTGGAATGGGCAAGCACAAAACCAGAAAGCTATAATAATGAAAGTTCAAGTGCCGGTGGGTCCCTCTTTCTCTCCCCCTATAGCATCACCCACCCAACCCTACCCTCTCAACCACCACTGCCAAAACCGCTTTACACACCACCTCCTCCCTCTTCCTGTGATCCCCGCCTAGTGCCTTCCTCTCCTTCAATCATCCCCGCAACATCCCTAACCGGCCTCTTGTATACATCTCCCAAAAAGAAGAGCCCACAATGCACACCCACTTCATCCACCGCCGTCATTTCAACCTTCATCCAGCAGGGGTCCGCCGTGCGCGGGGTTAGGCAAAAGTTCCTCTCGCGCATGTTCTTTTTCGCTCCTTCACGCATTCGGGTTGCGGGCAGTGAGGGCGAGGGGGTTGGTGGTGGAGTGTGGAATCTGTATAGGGAAGGGACTGGTAGTGAACTTTGTAAGGGGGGGAGCGCTGTATCCGGACGGATTACAAACAGGAGGCCCTGGAATGCCTTTTAATCGTCGCTCCTCCTGCTCCATTCTTTTCTTTTCCCGCCGTAGCTTCTCCCACTATCATGTTAAGTGGCAGATTTCTTCTCTTCCTTCTTTGCCTTTTCGCGTTTCTTCCGCTCGTTCTTTTCAATCGCTTTTTCCCAATCTTTCACCGTTTTTTCCTAACATTTCACACGATTTTCCCATACTTTCATTGCCATTGCACCCGCTCTCTCACCGGTTTTACGCCCACTTGGGTTCGGGATTTTCGAGTAGTCGAATTCAGTTGGTCTTGGTGGCGGTGGTGAGATTATCGGGGGTGCCGGTGTAGGAGTGGTGGAATAAGTAGGGATAGAAGAGGGAGAATGGTCGAGCATCAGGGGTTCAGACTCTTCCATCCGGGTTGCGACTATAGGCGCAGGAGCAGATCTCCTTTCTTTGTCCTGCGTTTTGTAGGACACCCTGTTATCCAATACCGGATCTGGATCGAGATGTGTCATTTTCCCACCTCCAGAGGAGATAGTGCCTGTGGTAACATTCATGGCGCGTGCTTTAGGGTGAGCAACTCAACTCCAAGGTGCATCTCCCGAGTCATTTCTTGTTGTGTGCTACCGCCTGCTCCCTGGGCTTCCGCATCTGCGATGTCAAACGAGTGCTTCGGGTGCGCTTCTGCTGGTGCTGGTTTTGGTGGATCCTTAGAGTGTCCTGTGGAGAATGTGTAGTTAACAAAACGTACCCGCGCTGTTTTGCCATCCCGAGTGTGCTCGCCAGTCTCGAGCTTCCAAATGGCATTGTGGCGATTAATCTAACCTGAGGGATCGGCCAGCCACTATTTCATCAGCTTAGTGGTTTCGGCAAAAAGAGTGGTAGAAATGGGGAACAAACCGGAACTCAAGATGCGACATCAAGTACTGCCCGTTGCTGTGGTAAGCCAGGAATGGTGTTTATTGATAAATTTTAGCGCCGAATCCATCCCACGGTCAGAAAGTCCGAATTAAGCCAGGCTTTATCCACAAAGAGTTTAGTGAAGGCGTTTTGGTGCGAATTTGAGACACTCCTGTGCTATAAAAAGAAAACTCTTATTTCAACGTCAAAGTTCCACCTGCTCTTGCTAGGGTAGTTAATTTGGTATTATATGTCATTTGCCAATATATACAAGCCTCACCGGTGATGTGCTCTGCGGAGCCTTAATAGTCTATTCTCTCATCTGTACTCAGGGCCTCACTCTTGAGCTAAATAGGGCAATAGCCTGAGTATCACCACTCGAGGAAAAGATTGATTAACTCCTTGGGGCGATAAATTCAACTGGCCAGGTTACCATCGCATAAAGCCACACGTTCATGAGGATCGGAGGACATGAAACTCTAGAACGATGAAGAGAGATCGTAATACTGTAGAATCTGGCCATAGAGACTGTTGCCAAGTGGGGAGGTGGCTAACATTGGTGTCCAGCTATATCGTTTAAGGAAGAAAAAAACATCAATGCGAGAGAGTAATCAAACCTAATGCCTCTTGCTGATTATATATGGAGCAAGGTTGTGCTGCTTAGAGAGGGCAAGCCCAAATCTTGCTTAACCATTTTTGTCGTGCGCTACCAGTTGCGGAGATAGTGTTCAACAATACAGTTCCACAGCAACCGAATACCTTCGCTATTTCCTCTTTCTGCTTACATCCGTGGAAAGGATCGGAGGACTACGATCACTAGTCCTGCAGGTGGTTTGTTTTTTTGTTTTTTTCTACCCTCAGGCGTTGATTGTCTACCTTTCCTCTAACCAGGTGGGACTCCGCAGTCTTTTCTCTAGTGTTTCTAGGTCCCATTTCGTCCTCTCAGTGTGGAAACTATAGTTGGAATGGAGGAAAGCATCAACACCGTTATAGCAGACAATTGCTCTAGGGCGCCCCTCTTGTGGGCTGCCAAAGAGGGGAATGATAGGGTAGTCGAGCTACTTCTGAGGCGTACGGATATCGATCTAAATATGGAGGATACTTGCGGTCGAACACCACTCTCGTGGGCTGCCAGTAGGGGACATGCTGGAGTAGTAAAGCTACTGCTGGGACTGAAAGACATCAGGCCAGATAGGCAGGGGGGCGGTACTGGCCAAACACCGCTCTCGTGGGCTGCAAAGATGGGGCGTGAGAGAGTAGTGGAACTTTTATTGGGACGGGAAGATGTCCATCCCGCCGTGGCAGATTATGCTGGCCGAACGCCACTCTCATAGGCTGCTGAGAGCAGGTGCGATAGAGTAATGGAGCTACTGTTGGAACGGGAGGACGTCAACCCCAATATTACTGATAAATTTGGACAAACCCCGCTCTGGTACGCTGCCCAACATCGGTTCGAGTCATTGGTAAAGCTACTGTTGGAACGGGAAGATGTCAACCCCAATATCGCGGACTATCGTAGTCAAACACGGCTTTTCATAGCTGTCCAGTGTAGGCGTTATGCATTAGTGGAGCTACTATTGAGAAGGGAAGATGTACCGTCGTGGGCACCATAACCATAAGCCTGATTGACGGTGTTCCCTTACTGGTTAGTAATGAAAGATATTGAACACGAGAGTGCCTCGTCCATTACATGACATGACAAGTATTGTTTTGAGATATCTTATAACTCAGTCTCTCTTCCAGAAATTGTGATCGCCCAATTGCTTTGGCCCTGATTCAGCATGTGTAGTTTCCGATTTTTAATTTACCGCCGGAGTAGCGCCCTTATTTCTTGGCATGTGCGACAGAGAGGTTGAAGCCACAGCAAAGCCACAGGATGGTATTATGCTCTTAGCCAAAATTCTGGCCGCCACTGAGCCTCTCTCACGGGTATTCTCTCACGTTCAAGACCTGACCTTAGGGTTATTCTTCTCCAAGTCATCCTTTTATGAAAATTATATCCAGAATATGCCTAATTCAGGTATGAATAAGACCTCGAAATCTCGAGGGGGCTTATGCTAGTTTCTTGCACTGATTGTAAATATTTTGGATGTTCTCTTGGAAATGATTACGGCCACATGTTTCCCAACCATAATCCCAACACAAAAGAGAACCCTCCCCGCGCGCCGAAAAAATGCCCCGACACCCCGGCTCAACTTACGCAACCAAGGAAATAAAAGAAAAAAGCACAGATCACCGGTCAATTTATGACCACTTCCCTACGAAACTTCCCACCCACTTACCCCGCAGCCCCACCACAGCAGCACTACCTTCACGCTGGGGAAAAAACAAAACGCAACAAACCCGAAAACTGCAAATATACACCTCACAAAACCCTCTTGAATTATAAATCAAGAATGGCCGTACCTTATTGTCTCGCTGGGTAGTACCCTCCCCTGAGTTCCCCCTTCTTACTGCTCTGACATAGCTAATTTATTGCAATCCCCCCACCGACTCAGGCTTGGACACTGAAACAGAGGGTGTTTACGTCAACGAGAATGGCGTCAAGTTCAAGGCCATGTGCAAGCCGACCTGGAACTCGAATGCGATTCCGCATGGGAAACATGGTGGCTATTTTAGGTGCGAGAAGTGCTGTGTCAAGTTTTCGAATATCGAGGATGACTCTATTTTCGAAGGAAATAGCGGGGATGATCCCGGGAGGCACCTGGACTGCGGAAAATGCAGTGTTACCTTTAAGGACAAGGGGGAGTTGAAGGGGGATCTGGTGGAGAGTTTCGAGCTCCTTGTTTGTCGTGAGTACTCTTAGGAGTTTCGCATTGTTGAGGCGCTTGATCTTCATTGGAAGCAGGTCTGTTTTTAACCCCTCTTCCCTTCCATCCTGGGAGCGCATTTCACCAGCTAATACTACAGCTAGGTCCACAAGCCGAAACCAAAAACCACTCATCAGTGTCATGCCTGCGATATCTTGTTTAACTCTATTTCTCACATCACCCAGCATATCGAATCTGGACAGTGCAAGGGTGACCCCTCTCGCTCTCCGACTCTTGCGAGCTCATAATTGGCAAACCCTTCTCTCGTGGGCTTCGATATTCGGAAATCTTGGAGTTGTGAAACTCCTACTTGAACACGACCATGTCGACCTCAACTTTGAAGACCATAATGGGAGATCACCACTTACTTTGGCTGCCTATTCTAGGATCAATAAAGTAGACGAGTTACTGTTGGCGCAGGGAGAGGTCAATGTGGATTTACCGGGGATTTATGGCAGAACACAGCTCTTGTGGGCTGCGGGGAGGTGACATGATGGGGTAGTAAAGCTCCTGCTGGCGCGGAAGGGTCTTAATACGAATATTCCAGAGAGGCATGGTGGGGCACCACTTTTCCGCGATAGCCGTCGTTGTACTGACCCTGCACAGAACCAAAGCTTCCCAAGGAACCCAAGGCAAAGAAAAAGAGGGAAATGCCTTCGAAGCCCGATCCAAAACTAAATGGTAGCCCTCCTGGTTCATTTTATGAAATTTATTGCTAATGTTTCTAGCCCCCGTTGATGTGGAGAAGCGATGCGGAGTCCAACTTGCTCATGACGCCCTCTGTGCCAGTTCCCTGACCTGCAAGTCCCACTCAATGGGAGCTAAGCGTGCCGTCCTCAGCCGTTCCCAGCCATACGACATTCTCCTGGCAGCCTACCAGAAGAAGAGCCATGAAAAGCAACAAAGTATATCCAATCCCTTCACGCACTTTTTTACCCAGCTAACAAGCCACTAGAAGCGGCAATCAATGCAGGAGCTCCGCCCACCAGACGAAATCGAAGCTAACGACATACTGATCGACTCCGATGAAGAAACGGAGCTAGTCATGTCTGCGGTAACGCGTTCTATGCCACAGCGGTTGGAACGACATACTCTTGTCCCTGTGCGGAAGAAGTACCAGTACGTCCGCAAGGAGGAGATGTTGGTCAGCGCCCGCAAGCCGCTTGGCCAGCCAATCTTTGATGGCCCCAATGCAGGGTCATTGTTCAATACCTCTATGGCGAACCCTGCCTCTCAAGCCATGCTGGGGAGACAGTCGAACAAGGAAGCAATAAGGCTCCCGCTTGATCTATTTACTAATCTGGTTGACTTTTATAAGATGATTTCTGTTATGGAATTCTGGAGTCCTATTACAATATACCTTCCTTGCTGGTTCTTTTCTCCCATACCTGCTTTCCTCCCATGGCCCGCTTTATTCTTGATCGTGATTGCTTAAATTCTTAGCGTTTCATCTTTACTACCTTCGCTTTTATCTCTTCATTCTTGTGTTCTTTTGCTGTCAAATCCTCAGGTGTCTCTTTGTGTTGGCTGGTTGGGGTTTCTCAGAGAGGGGACAGAGGAGGACATCAGTGAGGGGAGGTTCCGGTGGGGGAGGGATCATGAGAAAGGTCGAATTGTTTGATCCTAATAGCTATGGTACCCGTCGGTTCATTTGTTTATATATTTTTGATGCAACTCTATCAGAAACACATAGCTTATTGTCTACTATCTGTAATTGGTCTCGTGATCGTGCGGGTGATTTTCCAAACACACATATTCGAAGAAAGGCTGTGGACAACGCGCGAGTGAAGAGCTTTGATAATGGATGCTAAAAAAAGGATGACGTAGAAGTTCCCTCCCCTTGAGTCGGAGTGCTAGTATTGTATTTTACCGAATTAACTGGCGTCGCCGATCAAATTTTATCATATCTTTAGACTCCTAATTGTTTCCTTATTCTGACAAGACAATGAGAACATAGGTATTGTAACCCCTTGGGGCAGAATGGAAGCATAGGAGGGGACAAGGTCAAAAAATATCTCTTTGGCAGGGAATCGAACCCCGACAGGCGGATATACGACCCACTTTACACGCCAAGCAGGCAACCCATTGCTATCTCCAAAAACATTCACAATGGTATGTTTTTGCATATCCAGATATACGAGCTATCGCCTGAGAATTTCTAGGAAAGAAGTCCAAGCGGGTTCCTGCCCGTCTCCACCACAAAATCGAGAAGCGCTCTAACAAAATGGCCCACAGGGAACAAAAGGAGGCCAAAAAGCATCCAGAACTCCACCAAAAAAAGATGAATGACAAACTCAATATTCCGGGCTGTTTTCCATATAAGATCGTTTACTTTCTAAGATTGAAGAGGGAAAGCTACCGAAGGAACAGAAGCAACTGCGAAGAGCACTTGAAAAGTAGAGAAAGGAGGAGTTAGTGGGTAGGGTTCTATGCGGGACAATGGAGGGGCTTATTAGAGTTCCGGTGAGTTATATAGCGATGCTATGGATGAAAATGACGCTGATTTTAGAGTTTATTCCGCCATGTGTGACAAGTACTCATTTCTCTTTTTAAACAAATTGCTAAATAGTCATAGACTGGATGTTCCACAATGGCAGCCCTCCTGACCTTACGGCGAGTAAGGGCCTCAGAATATGAAGCCGAACATGGTGGTTTCAGCGGCGAGTCCAATTGCGATTCAGATTCAGAAACCGGCATTCCAGATCTCTAATCCAAGAGCACCGGCAAAGATACCGCATGAAAATCACTTGACAAGATATTCGAGCATGTGGTCGATGCTGCCGACATAATTCTCTACGTCCTAGACGCTTGAGACCCCAAAGGCACCAGTTCCCGCGATGTGGAAAGACAGATAATGAGGGCTGATGGCAGCGAGAAACGACTAATCCTTATCCTGAACAAGATCGATCCTGTGCCAGGAGCGCCTGAATGGGTGATTGGATTATCTCGACAGATAATTCCCAATGCTGCCACTAAGCGCGAGCAGGTCTGCTGCGAATGCCCAGACATTTGATCATAAATCCTTGACGGTAACTTTACAGGGCACCTCAGCTACTCTTTTGGAGGCTCTAGAATCATTTGCGCATGCCAAACAGCTCAACCGGTTGGTATCAGTGGGTGCAATTGGATACGCGAATGTTGGGAAATTATCAGTTATCGACACCCTTACTGACCGTCTGGGTGGCTTATGGACCGCCTGTCCGACAGGCGCTGAAGCCGCCATCACCACAAGCTTACTAGAAGTCAAGCTAGACAAAAGGCTCAAAATGGTGGCTCAAAGGACCACCAGGTACACCTCATCCTCCTAAGCGCCCTCCAACCAAAGCAAATCCTCGACCCGGTACCTGCAGTTCCCCTTCTCATCTACCGGCTATCTACATCCCACACGCTCTTTGACAAACTCCTCCGCTTTTACAACCTCCCTCCCATCGTCGATACTACCACCACTGATCTCACAATAGAATCCCTAATGTAGGTTACATGAAAGCGTGGGCAACCAGGTAAAGGAGGCATTCCCGACATCGAAGTAGCGGCAAAGGCCGTCATAATGGATTGGAGGGATGGAAGGAGTCATGGTTGGATTGATCGCCCCAACTGCGGTTCCTACGACTACAAAGGTGTTAAGCCGGCCGCCGCTGCCATAATTATTGATGATTGGAAAGAGATTCTTAAAGAGTCGGCTGAAGAGTTTAAATTGGATGGGCTATGGGGTGAGGATTGGAATGCAGGTGGACAGGGCGAGGAGATGGAGATGGAGGATCGATGATTCCGTGACATCTTTTCTTTTCTTTATATAAAAGCTTATATAGTGCTTGCTTCAATTTCTTTTGTAGTGGTCCACCACAGTGCTCTAGCTTTTTAATAGATATGAGCTATGAATGTATAGTTCTGGCCGCCCATATGTATAATATCTTTCGCATACGAAACCCTAGTCTCGGTAGCCACCGCAGACCCGTGGGGGAAATCATAACCATTATTGTACTCGAGTACAGCAGTGCTAGCTGAGCAAAAGCCCCTATGGGCACCCACTAGCGATACCCATGTAAAACCGGGAGATGTACTGTACCTCTCACCACCCCCATCCATGATGAAAATAACTTATCACACTCAAAATCTGACAATCAAAATAAAAGGTATAACCTCACCCTTACATCTTCTCCCACCCTGCTCCTCCTCTCTTTGCTCTGTCCCCTCTACGAATCATAAAAATTTGCACCCCGATGCTCTTGGCGAACCTGGGCTACCACCTTGTCGCCGAGACGGGTGTGTATACCATCGAACAACTCAAGTGGGTGAATATTCGTCTCCTCAAATACCTCACTGATCGTGCGGATGATCCAATTGCGATTCCAGCAAGCAAGGATTTCCCACACACCCCTCATGCAAGCACTAGCAACCTAGGGAGGGCGGAGGTATTGGAGGCCAGTGTTCCCAACGGTCCAAGGGCCCGACCGGGCCCGGAGGAGAGAACTGCCAAGAGCCCGGGACCGGAAGGGACGGCAGAAAATATGCCGTCCTCGTCCGCAAAATCTAAAGACGGCCGTCTTTAGCGAGGACGACGGCCCGGCAATCTGACATATACTAATATTCAGGGTGTGCATGAAGACTGCGGGTTTGCTGTGGGAATTGTAGTCGGCGGTGGGGGACGATAGGGGACCCCCATGGAGTTGTCGAGACATCTCGCTCTTATCCGTTGCTCTGATAGTTATCGTGGGTAGGATCACGGGCCCTCACTCGGCTTGGGGAGGCTGGAGGGGGACTATTTTATTTTCTAAACTATCATACTCTGGGATGAAAAATGAAAAAAATGAAAAAAAAAATACCATCTGACATTTGCTCACACCCTGAGAAGGCAGTTCTGAACTATGCTTCGCGTGGTAGTAGATTACGATTGCGGAACAGGAAAAATAGACACACCCAGAAAACATACAGTCCCCATTGATTGATTGATTGATTGATTGATTGGCTCGTACCGTAGGTCAGGATTACTGAAAACCCCCGGACTAATCAGCAGCGAACTGTATATTTGCTACTGTGGGTGTAGTCTATATTTCCTGTTTCTACGATGGTGAATTGAAGGCCACGGCAATACTCGGGGGGGTGGAAGCTACAAAAAAGTAGTGATGGGATGGACAGAGAGCTTGAGGTCCCCCTCCCGGCTCATCGACCGTCAAAGGGGAAAAATGATTTAATTTGGTAGGTACGATAGATACTAGGAAAGGTATGAAAAAAATATAAAAATAAAGATAAAGCTTTGGCATTGCTAAACCCTGCCCATCACTAACCTTTATACTGTACCTAGATAGGTAGCGTCCTAGAATCGCAATATCATACTCGAGCATACTTGTAGTAGGTAAAAGCTCCGAGACAGACTTGTTTTTTAAAAAGATTTTAGCGAGCATATCCGCTCTCTCGCAAGGCTTCCGTGCCAACTTAGCGCGCAGGATGACGGTGTGCTATGATAGGTCGAAGCAACACTCCCTCCCCTCCTTCCTTTCGAGAGGTCGCGGCAGACAAGAGCCGCCCCGGGATGATTTCTCGCCAAGAAGTATGATTTTGCTTTATGAGGCGGGTGGGAGATGTGGGGTGAATATCCAGGTATAATACTCCAAGCTGGTAGTTCAATACTTCAAGCCTAACCGTTAATGAATTAGTGGGGTTCCTTTTTTGTATTCCTTGATAAAGGTTAGGTTTGTTTATGAGAAGGATATCAAAGTCTCGCTTGGGGAATGGGGTTAGGTGAAGCGAATTATGGGGGAATGAGGATTTGTAGGATCCCTTATCGGCAAAAGCTACCTTGTCTCTCTAAATCATAGGTTGGCTGAGAATGATGAATTGCGCAGATAAATTGTTCATTAAGCATGAGCTCTAACTAATGATTAGAGCTAGATTCAAGAGATATCCTCTCTGGATGATCCAGTGTCTCCATCTGACCCTGCCGAGACCTAAGAGTACAGATTCTCAGGACAAAACTAGAGCCGTAAAAGAGCCAACTATGATATGCACGATTGGGAAAACTGGAAATCCCTCAAGGAAAAAACAAAACACTGTACCCTGATTATAACCAGCTATCACAAGACACGACAATTCTACCCCCGG
>Ga0307509_10007522_pt1 | contig 14198 bp, 14 predicted proteins | sample 10_EM_MG_FD_202245 | JGI IMG/M metagenome (GOLD analysis project Ga0307509, IMG submission 202245) | Populus trichocarpa ectomycorrhiza microbial communities from riparian zone in the Pacific Northwest, United States - 10_EM | ecosystem: Host-associated > Plants > Roots > Unclassified | place... | reverse complement strand
TTCCACAATTGTTATTCGTGCAGGTTCAAACACGGGTGATGCAACAACTGGTAAATCTGTCGATTGTGGCATCTCCGCAATTTGTTGAGAGAGGATTTCCTCTGCAGAATCACCATCAATCCCTTCTCCAGGTCTTCTGAACATTAGCTCTTTCCCGTTAACCAAACGTCTTTTCTTGATTGGAATTTCCATGCTTGTACTAGCCGTTTCCCGATATGCCTCAGTGTCTGCAGCACCTGCACTTTTCATCTTAGATCTTTCCTTCTTCTTCTGCCGTTTGGCTCGGTTTTTCTCTGTCTTAGTGTTGGCTGATTGTTCCTTCTCGCGCCTTTGACGCTCGAATTCTGCATCCTCGCTTTCCTAAGGAGGCATTATTACCAATGCTTTCAAAAGAGGGTGAGGAAAAATTCGCACCTTAACAGAAGCCTCTTCTAGAAGCTTGAGGCGCTCATATTCTCGTCGCCTGCTTGCTTTGTACACATGAAATTCCCCACTCCCTGCACCAGCACTGGACCCTTGCACATTTTTCATCATTTCTCGTGCTGGTCGAATCGTTTTCTCCTTGGGTGGAGGGGGTATGAAGGCAGGTTTGATAGGATCCTTGAGGAGTTTCTCCAGTTGTAAGCGCTGTTTTTCCACAGCTGTCATTGCATGTCGATTAACAGGAGCTGTAGGGTTGGATGCTTCGGACTGTGACATATTGCGGTGTGTGGAAAGTGCACAACAGGGAGGATGACTAAGCTTGATAAACTTACATTCACTGGTATAAGTACAAATTCATATGGAGACTGACATAAATCTAGTGGCCACTCACCTTGGCGAGGATCTCATCGAGAAGATCCTCAACCATGAACCCACCGAGGTGATCTCCGCGATTTTGAAAAATGGGGCTCCAGTTTGGTATCAGAACGCAACCGAAGGAATCTCCTCGTTACATGCAGCTGCCTTCACACAAAACGTGGACCTTGTCAACCTCCTCCTTGAGAATGGAGCTGTGTGGAATGCTGGTCTGTCAAACGATCTCTCCTAGCTCTTCATTGCTCATCGCGATTCACCACTTAGTCGACCATCGCAAAAATACAGCAGGAGACATAGCACTCTCCTTCAACAACCGCAAGATCTACACACTTCTTCGAAACGCGGGTATCCGCTCAGGTGCAGCCAATATATACTTTCTCAGACCCTGCTCGTTGCTGAGCGGTCGCAGAGCTCCTCCTCGGTGTACTTGAAAAGCGCCCGCCTACCGACTTAATGACCTTTATACTTCGCACCACTGACGACACGGCATCTGGATCGTCCGACGCTTTCTTGAATTCGAAATTGAAATACACTACGGACGAACATGGGCAACATATCTGCTTGGTTGAGGTCGGTGGTGATCAAATCGGAGTTATGATGGGATGGGAAGAAGGAATTATGCATGAAACAGTGAAAAAGCTCTGTGGTGATCACCCAAAATTCCCCAGCCTCAAGGTACTGAACATTGGATTTGGATTGGGACTTGTATGTTGTTTCGAATTCCCAGCTCAGCAAATCCTACCTAATTTGCGGTTGAAAAGATTGACGGCCTCTTCCAGCGCCTCCCAAAACCACCAATCGAGCATGTGATAATTGAAGCTCATCCGGATGTATTGAAGTTTATGCGCGACAACGGATGGTATGAAAAGGACGGAGTCAGAATTATGGAAGGGCGTTGGCAAGACTTCGTTGATACTCCTGAGCTCCTAGATTCAGGTGGTTTCGATGTGATATATACCGACACGTTCTCGGAGGATTATAGCGACCTCAGACAATTTTTCGAACAACTTCCGAACCTTCTTGCAGATGGGGATTCCCGCTTCAGTTTCTTCAATGGGCTTGGTGCGACCAGTAAGTGTTCCTATTTTTTTTTCTCTCGTCGGATCTGATCTTTCTTTCCAATATTTATTCAGACGCTTTCTTTTATGATATATATACTCATATCTCTGAGCTGCACCTCCTAAGTGTTGGCCTGGAGGTTGAATGGAGCGATGTAGATGTCGCTCCAGATGACGATCGATGGGGGCGAAGTCGAGAATATTTTTCATTACCAATATACAGACTTCCTCTCGGAAGAATGAAGCTTATATAGGTTGCTCCCTTTGAACATAAGAATTTAGTATGATAATCGATGAAGGTCCATGTGAACCGTGAGATCTTGAGACCTGATTGATGGGAATACACGCCTCGCGTTGTTCACCCTGCGATTCAAGGAGCAGCCAATGACGGTACACAGTCTTTATATCTATGATAGGTATGGGTCTCCCGTTAGAGACAAAAAAGTTGAAGCTCAACCGCTCAGGCATTGCACATGTATTTATTATCAGGATTGGCACCGTACCAAGCGTCCTAAACCTGCAGTTGAAGGCGGGATCCTTGTGGCTGTTTCCCAAGCTGTTTCCCCACTTCCTGCAACCACTGTCGATGGCAATACATCTCCGTCCGCCTTTAGCAGTCCTCGCAACACTCTTTCCTCTACCACTGGGGTAGTCGTAGCTCTGAACGAAGGCACGATTAAGCAACCTGCCTCACCCAAACCGCAAACTGCACTTTCGAGTACAGGCTTGCCATTTGATGAAGAGGCCAAACTCGTCTACGGAGTTGTCATCTCCCTGCGAAACATGATAAAGAAACTCTCTGGCAGGTAGGTATCCCTCTTTGCATACTTCATTGGTATAGCTCATATCACCGCCCCAGAAACGAACAATTTGTGAATTATCGCACATCTGCCTATAAGCTTCACCTCTTCGAAACCATCTCAGGGTACAAGTTTGTAATGTTGAGTGATCCCAAAACCGATTCGCTTCGGTTTGTATTGCGTCAGGTGTATGTCGGCCCTTTCCTTGAATATGTAGTTAGGAATCCTTTGGTGAAGATGGATTCCCGGGAGCTCGGTGTAGATAATGAATATTTCCGAGCCAGTGTAGATCGATTAGTGAGAGGACTTTCTGTCTTCCCCTAGCTTCGTTTTTGTCAATTTGTGTAGATGCTTTTTCGACAAGAATATTATAATAAGGCTCTAAAATGAGAGAAAGGATCACTAAAGATCCATCCCACTTCGTCTATGTTTCGTGGTATAGGCGCTAACTCTTGGAAGATCTAGTGGGTGCACGGGTTTCATCACGGGTTTCATCTTGTTGTCGTTCGAACTGTTGCCTGAGTACGTTCATTAAAGACGTCTTCATCGTGCGTTCCGGTGCACTTTCTTCCTTCTCATCATCACCAGCCACTGCTTCGTCGAGAGCTAGCTTCGTCTCGCCAAGGCGAAGCATGTCTTCTTCAATTGTACCCTTGGAAATAAGTTTAATGACTTCAACGTCTCGCTTTTGGCCGATCCGATATGCTCGATCCTGAGCTTGCCGATCATTATGGGGGTTGAAATCTTGATCGAACCTGTGATTTGTTAACCGGGTGTGTCAACGCAGTTAATCAGATAAGGAACACACATGATCACGACAGAGGCCGCTGTCAAATTAATACCCATACCTAATTCATAGAGGTGAATATGATGTCCAGGATAAAGGAAATGATGACCAACCCCCGGCCTTTGTTGAAAGAAGGAATATAGGGATTGATTCGTCTTCAGTGAACTCATCGACGAGGGTTTGTCGAATGTCCACTGGCGTATTACCAGTGAGTATCAAGAATTTGATATCACGATTCCGTAGAACGGCTTGTAAAATATCCAAGATTTGAGTAAACTGCAAGATGCTCAGAACAATAAAAGAGAGGAAAATCGCAAAACTCTGACCTGAGAAAAGATTAATACCTTCCGATTTTCACTTTTGTAACCTTGTAGCAGGTTCAGAAGAACTTGCACCTTTCCTGCATCCACGTAACATTCTTGGTCTTGGAGATACTTCCGAGTAGACTAAAAAAAATTAGATCCATCATTGAGCACTCCTTGCAATTTAATAAGAATCGCACCTTGTAAGTTGCGCAAAAAACTTGGAGTTCCGAATCGGTCATAACTGACATATCTTCTTTGACGAGGTCAAAAACTGCGCCACGTTTCTTGAAGTCCGGCTCTTTCAAAAGTTGTTTGGCAATTCCTGTCAGCGTTTCGTCTGTGAACCTGGTGCGGAAAAGCATGGGATGCGACGCCGCTTTTCTAAGATCCATCAGAACATTCGAACTGTTCTCTGTATATAATATGTCCTTTGTGCGGCCAGTCGTCCGGGTCTTCCTTGTTGATTTCCCAGCTGTGGAACCTTCAACCGAGCTTTCGATGATCGTCTTACGGGAACATTGCAGTGTATTATGGTATATGGTGCTTTGTAGCTCCGTCATGTGGCACCATTCGATACGTTCAGTTTTGTTGGGCAGATCTTTGAGCACCTAGGAATACAGCATAAACTGCGAGAATGCAAATACAGTGCATATTATGCGCACCTGATCCTTCCGCCGACGCAGGACAAATGGGGTCATCATCGTTTTAGCTCGCGATATGCGCTCTTGAGACAGCAAGCTGACTTTGGTATCTCCTTTGACTTTAAATATGGTGCGCAAAGTTTCCATCGAACCAGCGAATTGCTCGGGAAGGATAAAGTTGAGCAATGACTGTGGACAGATTATGGATTATGGAAAGGCAGATATGTCAAGAAATACCTACCACCAGCTCTTGTAAGTTATTCTGAAGGGGGGTTCCAGTCAAAAGAAGCCGCCAGCGAGAGCCATATTTCAGCAATGATTGGTATCGCTGTGATTGGAAATTCTTCAAAACATGGCCTTCATCATAAACGCAACACTTTGGAACGCGTCGTTAAAAGGGAAGGGTAATGAGGAGGGATTGGCTCACATCCCAGTCAATCTTCCGGAAGAACTTCCTGTCACGGTCATCCCCTTGGGCCAAATTATAAGTTGTAATCAAAACCTCCCAACCGTCTGATGTCGTATTTCGACATCTCTGGGTGTCAATGAGGTTCTGACGGAGAAGTGGTCGTACCGTCTTATCAGCATAATAGGTTTGAACCGCGATAGAAGGAGCAAATTTGGCGAACTCCCTACACCAGTTTTCGAGAGTTGATGATCTGCAATGGAAATAATGAGGCTTGCATGTTGTAAACAAATGATCTAGACATACGGCACTACTATCAGATGGGGACCTTGATTACCTTGCTCCTTGAGATATGCAAGGAAACTTATGACTTGAATTGTTTTCCCAAGGCCTAAAAGAGTATAAGTGTTAGAAGAGTATAATTTTCGGCACTACATACCCATCTCATCTGCCAATATGCAGCTTAGATTCCTGCGGTAGAGTAGATTGAGCCAATTAACGCCAAGAAGTTGATATTCTTTCAAGAACACGTTTTGAGAAAGCAAATTTGGCTGGGATGTTAGATAGTTTGAGGCTTTACTCTTTTTCAAAGACGTCAAAGACAGTAGGCTGATAGCGCCGTCCTCGACGGCTTCGGTGGTTGGGCCCTTACTCGCAGTCCATGAAGCAATAGTAGCACGGAGGCTAGAACCAATCTTCTCGCAACTTTCAAGGATACTGTCAACTGATCCATACCCCTTCAGTATCTGCACACAATCATCAAGCATGCGGGGACTGATCCCTGTAGGACCAGCCTTCTTTTTTCCTTGACCCAACTTGCTCCTGATATCGTCACCGGATTCAAACGGCCTCAGAGAGATTAGGGTTTGACCTTGTTCGGGGGTACAGCCTTGCGGTGGTCATCAAAATAAGGATTTTCGTTAAGATACGTAAACACCCACCAGTGAGTTCTTGCAAAGCTTCAAGTGCCGAACAGTTGAGATATTCCAACGCCCGCATTTCATAGGTGGCTTCTTCCAAATACCCTCGCTCTGCATCTCGACCATCGTCCGCGGAATCAGCGAAGTCAGATTCATCGTCAGAATGAATGACAAGCTTTTTGGCTCGTTTGCGTTGGGGGACTTGGATGGCAGGAGTGATCGGAGATGCTGGCGCTGCGGAAGATGGGGTCGTGAGATCGATGACAGGTTTGGTCGATAAGGGAGTGGTGGGCAGCTTGGTCTCGAGGATGGGTCGATTGGCATAAATCAACGATTTCTTCCCCTTCTCCTTCACTGCAGCTCGATGCGCTTTAGAAGCCTCTTCGATTTCCCTGACACGGCCCAGAGTTTCCTTCTCAATGGCCGCAGTGGATGGCAATGTTGGTGACCACGCCGAGTCCGCCAGGAAAGCTGTGGCTCGCTTAACATCTCCCCCTGCCTGATTCCAAGCGGCCTGAATTCGAGCCAGTGACTCTGTGGGATACGTCATCCTAAAGCTAATAAATTCGCGATCTGTCGGCGCCTCTGATAACAACAGATCGAGAGAAGGACTTGGTCGAGTTTTAGTGAGCCGTGACTTCGAAGGACCTGCCATAGTTCGACTCGGTAGGATAACAGACTCCTCTGAAGATATAGAGACATCGTCGAGACCGATGGGTTGGACAGGACGTCGTTGGCTAATGCGTTGAATATCCGGGGAGGGCGGAGAGTCTGGAACGACGAACGCGTCTCGGGATGTGCCACGATTGATTTTTTTTCGAGGCGGACCTTCTTCGTGGCCAAAACGTTCGTCAGCAGTCCATTGCCGGCGCAATGACGCGTCAGATATTCCTGTATTAGAAACAAAACCGCTCGGCTCACTCAAAGGGTCAAATGGGAAACTTGGTTTGGTATGACCCCATCCGTTAGTAGAAAATGAATTTGACGAAGACGCCACTCCGTTTGTTCTGAGATGACCATATGGCTTGTACGGCGTTGAAATAGGATCACTGAAGGAAATGGGGCTTGAATTGGGGACAAGGATGTTTCCGAGGGAAGAGGGAGAACTAGGGAAAAAACGAGAAGGCAAAGTTGCATCCCTGGATTGCGCAGGTGGTGTATGGTAGGAGTTGAGGATAGGGGAATCAGTTGGCGAAGGTGACGAGGGGGAGGGATTTCCATGGTTTATTTGAGGATTCTTACTGAATCTAAGCTGGTCCAGCACATTTCTCTGAGGTAGTCAGGAACATCAGGCACGAAGGCTGGCTAGGAATAACCGAACACCCAAACGTACTTTGTTGTCCGAGGGAGACTCTGTAGTAGATATCATGAGGAACCCGAGGGTATCGTCTGGATGGAGATGGGGGAAGAGGAACAAGAAATGCGGACGGTGATGGCTTAACCAGCTCAGAACCAAATAAATAGTAACTCTCGCCGAGTTCATGAAAAAATGCCTCAGAACCTCTTGTTGTGGAAGTTTCCTTGTTGTTTATTCTACTACTACTCACTCACTCACTCGAAGAGCCGAAAGAAAGAACCTTGAGCGAAATACCTTTTACGAGTGACAAACTGATGCCGTTTGTACAGTGACTTATGGCTGCATGGAGTAACTGTCCTTCATTGAAAAAGGCGTAAATCCTTCACTGGCCACCTGTGGAGCACCACCCAACAGATGTTCGAATGTCGAATGCAATTACTTAGTATGGAATGTATTTTGACAAACTCTCAGTAGCTCATGCGAAGGCGTGCTGGGTTTTGGTTAGGTTTCCGTGGAGAGCTCCAACCTGAATAAGCGGACCACCCTGCCTGCCTAAAGGCATTTCAAAAACAAAAGCCCTGACTGTAGAAATGGGCAGAATTCTCCACCCCCCTGATGCTTGGAAGGTAACAAGAGAATCAAGTACTTAATCGATATCCAATGAACGTTTTCCTTTTCTTTTCTCTTAAGTAAGATCGAATACTAGTGTGGAATACTACTTGTGTTATCACAAAACCCTCCACTATTCTTCAACGTTATGACCCATAACTTAATACATGTGTTGTCGGATTGTCGGTCCGCAAATGTCACCCATCAGAACGTCACACCGCAGTCGTGACTCGTCTGAGCTTCAGCGCCCTGGCCACCGTTACAACCACGAGCGAAGTCAAAATACACAATGGACCCTCTACCAGCTCCCTTAGTGCTTCTCTTTGCCATGGTTATTACTTTGGCCGTCTTCGTTCCCCTCACAGGAGTTTTAGTCCGCTTCAGAGCGAACTATAATCCGAAAGGTCTTCAGTTAGATACTGAAGGGGGGGCGGCTCCTTACACCGGACCCATTGTGAATTCATACTTTGGAATGATGTTCCGCGTGTATCGATTGGAGGTGAGTCCTCTGCCGTTTTCTAGGAAGGATCTGAACGGAATGCACCGCCAGGGCGTGGCTGGTCTTTACAAGGGACTGAGTATGTCCAAATCTCTCCCCGTTTATCGTCATTGAACCTTGTCTCTAGTGCCTACTGCAATTAGCACCTTTCTCGTTAGTGTTGTGATCCTCGTCGCCTTGGATACAGAGAAACCTCGACACGGCAAGTACAGAGCACCAGAAACTGGAGTTCTCGTATGTGCCCAACATTATTACCTCCAACGTAATTTTAAATTATGCAGGGCACGTTATTCTACAGCTTCTCCATGCTCATAATATCTCTGCCAACATCAATTCTGACATATCGGTGAGATTTTTTCGTTTCCGTCTTTGGGAATGCCGCGTCTTCATCGTACTGTCAGATCCATAACCACGCCGCACAAGCTACCTTACTTCAATTTAGCAGCCTCTCTACGTATATTACTTACTCCCACTGAGCGCCGTCGTCCATGGATTCTTTATTTGACCCCGGGACTCTTTGCCGCCGAGAGCATCCACATCTGTATCGTAGTCTTGTTCCTTGGTCCACTACGCCGCTCGCTTTTGCCTGACCTCTCCGGCTCGACACCACCAGTCAACATGTCGTACGTGAAGTTGGTGGTCTACCTCGTGATACTATGTGCTGCTGTGGGAGCACTGACACCACTTGAAGTCATTGCGACAAGGCTCGCGATTCAGCGCAACCATGCCTCCGCTCAATACAATTCTGTTTCTCAAGAGGTAGATGGAGATGCTGAAGAAACGGCGGAATACGCAGGCACAGAAGATGTTATTGGGTAAGTTTTGCTGTTGGTTACGCTAATGCCATTTTCCAATCCTTACTTTTATTTAATAGTTTAAGGAACGAGGGTGATCCATATCTAGGGCTCTTGGATTGCGCCAAGCGGATTCTTGATGAAGAGGGTTGGATGACTCTTTATCGTGCTTGGTGGGTAACCTTGTTGGGAGGTCTGGGAAGTGCCTTTGCATGATTTTACTATGCTCATCTCTGTACCCCAGTACTGTACTTGTGAGTTTCTTTTCTCATACTAACTGCCGAAAAAAAAATCATTATTATTTTCCCCAGTTCCAAGTCTGTTTCTAGAGCTCTCTTAAAACTCACAGGTTCGTGTAGCGTGTCAAACAGAAATATAATCTTCCCTATTTCCAAGTTCCTCTTGACTTGAATTCTGAATGCGCGCGACATGCTGATAGTCCCACGCATTGGGCTGGTGAGAACCTATCATGCTGCGCTTATTGAAATGGCTCCATAACCACTGAATCGGCCACCCAAACCGTCTAGGTAGAGAACCGAGTTGCCCTTCGTGTTATTACTCCTTTCAATGCTTGTATTACGGAAAGGCCTTTTGTTTCCACCATGATGAATCATAATGGCGTAGCCCGGTGTCCTGAATAATTACCTGGGTCAATGCTCTGGTCAGTGCTTCTTGGATGTCTTGCCAAGAAACCCAAACCCTAATGACTTCATGAAATCCCAACATGACAGCCAGATTGGACCTTCGACCGACACACGGTTCCTTTATCAGTCTATGTATCGATATCAATTCCCATGGACCTTACACGTCGCTACCTTAAGAACTGAAGGTATTCGACCCACGGACTCCCACTGGCATCCCATTAGTGTGTAGTTGAGAGAGGTATTTTTTTTTTCACCAGGCACCCATAGTAGTTTTATAAGTTTTGTCACTGTCATCGGACAAAAGAAACTTCGCTCCGACACTGAGAATGCCAAGTGAACCTGTTGGCGTTCATTTCTTCTCCGATGGATCTGACCTCGGCATTTACTAATTATGGGGATTGATTTGTTCTTCCCACGATTCGCCAACCTTTCTGATGTTCACCGCCTGCCAGTGAGAGCATGGTAGGTTTACTTGTTCTAACTTGCATAACGATGTTGGTTCCCCATCTTTGGGGAATTGCCTGCTTCGATCCCCGAAGATCGAGCACTCCATTTCTATTTCCGTTAAATGTGAGCCAAGCCTGATGGAGACTACAAATACCTCGTATCTTTAGGCGGGCTTCTTGGTCTACCCAACAACGTCTATCGCAAATTCTCGCTTTAATCCAAAGTCATGCCCTCCGAGGCCGCCTCTCCAAAGAAAAAAAATACTTCTGACTCCACTTCTATGCCTGATGGAGACCACCGAAAACGGTAAGTAATGTAGCGACTCGCTTGATATTTCTCCAATTTGAATCTTGTTCTAGCCGCAGGAACAGGACAACTCAATCGTGCCTTAATTGTCATACCTCAAAACGGATGGTAAGATCAGATCAGCTTTTTGAATTCAATTTCCAATTTTATTCGATTAGTGCGATAGGAAACGACCTGCTTGTGCGCGGTGCACACAACTCGGCTTGGTATGCCAATCTTATTGTGGCAAGCAACGTATACTTAACCTTTATAGACAGGACTATGTGTCTATGAAGTTGATGACCCTAATCAAAGGACGGAAACCCAAGACGAGAGTTCCCGCCTACTCAAGCGGGTTGCTGAACTCGAAGGAGTCATTCGAGAGGTTGGTCACGGTGCCACAGTTCTAGATGCGATGACATGGTACTTTCAAATAGCTCAAGAATAAACCCCACCCTCGATGGGTACACTTGTCCAACTATGGAGAAGAGTCTAGGAAATGGCACACTCACAGCAACGGAGGGCCTGACGTTTCGTGCTTGATAAATCCTCCCTCTTCCCCGTCTTCCGATAGGGGAGATTCCTCATCGCCAAGTACCACCCATTCGACATCCCCATCGAATTTCCAGAAAGGAGTTGCCTCTAAGGAAATTTACCCTCCTAGTCAGATTGGGGATGTGAAGTCGCCTTTCATTCCAGGTTCTTCGTCAAACGAGACCTCCCCGGGGCTTATGACGCCAGCAGACGAATATCCATTCCCACCTACAGGAATTTCAAATTCCGGCTCAATTCAGGACTATGACTTGGCATCGATGTTTTTAAACTACTCAGGCCTGATGGGATGCAACGAGGTTTCCTTCCCACCCTCGCCAGAGAATCGATACAGTAAACAGAATGGGGGGCATTGCGGTTGTCTTCACGAGCCAGCCAGCTACAGCAACATGCTGGAGCTTTCGTTAAGGCTGAGAAGAGCCTCTGACGTCCTCGCCAGGTCCCCCAATCATCAACTTCGGGGATTTTGTCCATTCCATCAACGCATCTCGGAATTAGATTCCTTCACGACGTAAGATTATTCGTAACTCTGGAATATAATTTGTTGACTTTTCCTCGTCCAGGAATGTCTTGAGCGACGTATCAATAAATCCAAGGTCCATGCCAGATGACTTTAAATTGCAAGGGATATATCCACTTGCATTTCCCCAACGATATTCCCCAATGACGCGGGTCGAAATACCCACCCTACAGTCATGGGATATGCTAGCGTCGAACGACAACTCTTCTATTCCGCTTGATGACTCTTTCATGTCTTGGGAACCGCCAAAACGACCTTAAACCTTGTTCCTTGCTTTAGATCTATGGCGTGGACTACTTATCCTAGAATAGTTACCTCTCTTCCTCTTTTTTTCATGTATCGCCATCTACTCGACAATTTAAAGGCCGGGTCTTCTCGCCGAAAATCATAATCATTTTGTGAAGCCAGTAGCATTGATATGGTCTCAAATCTGCACACAATCACGGTCCGGAGATTTTCCTTGCCTACTAATCCGTGGCCATGTGGCATTGTTGATAATATTCAAATGCAATACAGATTTATAGGCGCGCATTCTCTTTTCTCCTATGTACTTCTATATATCACACAGTCCAAGAGTCCCCTTCGGGAAGATGGGCATCGATTTAGGCGCCCAAGCGTTGTCAGAGTGGTTCGGTTTCTTGAGTATGAAAAGCAGGAAAAGCCAGTACGCTGTTTGTATTGCATACCCGTTCCAATCTGCTAGGCTGATCCCACAGTAATGGAACGCCCGAAAATAGAGGGTGAGTATTTTCCATTGGTGAGGGTTGTCGGAGTCAAAACGACCGACAAATCGCCACAGAGACAAAACGTGGCACTACTCAGCCTATGAAATCATTGATTTTGCTGCACTTTAGATCAGGCGTGACACTGATAGGAGAAAAGAACCAGGCCGCGGAGAAGTCAAGACAAGCAGGCTCAGGCTGTCATATGCGGCAAGTTAAAAATACGACGTCGGTCAACAGCGTACACACAAGGGCGTGAGTTCATTTCGGTAGACACCCTAGACCAAAGAAATATGTTTGCGAGATTAAAAATCTCAAGGTATGGGATCCCTCGAGGCACCAAGAACCAGAAGGTGATCACATCTCGCCACCGACATGACTATCGCTTCAATGTTTAGGTTAGGAGGGCTATGAACAAGCTTGAATTTCTTTAAATGGTTTTTCTGAAGAAAACAATGAGTCAAAAGCATGTATATGACGCTGCGAGTCTTGGAAGCCACAGAGCGTGGAAGAGGAGGTTCGGGGAGAATGGCAGGGCCGAAGAAACGACATGGAAATCGCAGAGCCGCGGATAGGAAAATGGCCCAATTTGAGATTTCCAAGGAGTATTTCCAGCGCTAATTGGTTTCCGAGGCTGCGGGAACCCAATTATTCTGCATTCGGCAGAACGCTTTGCAAGATCATTTTTTTATTCTGTACCCTGGGAAATCAATTTACAACGAATCAGAGTTCGGGAGAATTTATAATGATAGTAATCCCGCAATAGATTTTGCATAGATTCTACCTCGTGCCAAATTCGGGTGTGTAACGAATTCTGCAAAGATGATAATGTATTGTTGCTAGCAGAATTAACAAATTTGCCTCGTTGCAAAGTATCATGAGAATCCGGGCAAATTTTAATGATCCTGCACTAGTTCTGCATTCCGCAGAATTGTGGGAGGATGTAAAAAATTTATCGTTCAACTCTCGGAGTTAGCGTTGCGGCATTATCCGGAGGCGGAGATCATAAAGATGTCTTTGTCAGCGCGAGGATTTTGCTCGCGCTGGCTCTCCCTCATTATCATACTTAATAATGGCTTCTCATCTGGTGGGTATGACTCTGCTTACTCTTCAAAGCTGACATACATTCCTCCATAGGCCAACATCTTCGGTACTGAACAGGACCGTGTCAATTGCTCTTTCTACTATAAGGTACACCTCTCCCTCTCCCACCGCTTCTACCTGACAATTCATATATATCAGATTGGTGCATGTCGCCACGGTGATCGTTGTTCACGAAAGCACATAAAACCGCCTTTCTCTCAAACTATTCTCCTGCCCAATGTTTACCATAATCCTGCACATGATCCTGTCTGTAAACTCACAGAAAAAGAGCTCCAAGAAGGCTTCGACGCTGTGTATGAAGACCTATACTGTGAATTGGCCAAATTCGGACATCTTCTTGAGCTCCATGTAGGTCAAGTTCTATCTCTGCATGCATTTGCTCAAAGTATGCTGCAAGGTTTGTGACAATGTAGGGGATCACCTAATAGGCAATGTCTATGCACGGTACGAGTGGGAAACTGAGGCCCAGGCCGCAGTTGACAGTTGTAACGAACGCTGGTATGCAGGTATGTTTGACGATGGTTGCACCGATCCCATGTTAAGGCATGCATTTTAGGCAGGCCCTTATACGCAGAACTCTCCCCTGTCACCGATTTCCGTGAAGCTTGCTGCCGCCAAAACGAAAATGGCGAGTGCAATAGAGGAGGATTCTGTAACTTCATGCATCTACGACTCGCTTCGAAAGACTTGGTTTCATCTCTTCGTGCTGGTCAAAGGTTGGAGCGCAGGCTCCATCCAACAAAGAGCGAGGGTGGAGGTGGCGGTTGGGAGCCTTCGAAACGAGAAAGCGGAAGAGGACGGAGTGCCAGCCCGCCCAGGAGAGGGGGAACTACTGGCGAGGATCGTTGGACAAGGAAGTAATTCCCACCAGAATGCAGTCTACCTCCATACACTTTGATACTCCTAGTTTCCTTCAGTTTGCTTCCATGAAGGTGGGTAAGGTTATTTGTCATGTATATCTGAAATTTATACTCGACATCCATTTACTTATGATGTCAAAGATACAGGCA
>Ga0307509_10007521_pt1 | contig 14198 bp, 6 predicted proteins | sample 10_EM_MG_FD_202245 | JGI IMG/M metagenome (GOLD analysis project Ga0307509, IMG submission 202245) | Populus trichocarpa ectomycorrhiza microbial communities from riparian zone in the Pacific Northwest, United States - 10_EM | ecosystem: Host-associated > Plants > Roots > Unclassified | place... | reverse complement strand
GCTGCAGGCTGGTGTGATTCAAAGTAGAAAGTTCATTATTAGGAAAACCATAATGGAATGGAGAAGTTGGAAGTCTCTTCCAAATTCAACTCTTTCCAGCAAATGCTTGTTAAAAATATTTGCTTTGAACAGTTTTAAGTAGCTTTTTTGTTCCCAATCTGTAGACAAATCTTTTTTATGCACAATTGAGATAGGTAGTTTTACTTTTGAAAGTACATATACTGTTCATTTGGACTTTAATTTCAATATCATCCATCTTACCAATCCATCAAATTGGGTGTGTGGAACAGTATTCATGGGCGTTAGGAAGGAGCTTGATTCCGTCAAGCAGCTATGGAAGAACAGGCATGAATTGAGGGTTGAGGATGCTGGCATTGCTGCTTGGTTTGGGCTGGTGAGATTGGTGGTCGAGGTTTCACATTCACTGGCTACTATTGGCAGCATATGTTTGAGAGAGTGGCAAGGGTATGGTGCTGACTCAAGTCTATACATACATGACTTCCAGCATAGATTCAGAAATTCCCAACTCGGTGCCTTTACTGGATAAACACTGGACCTCTGGTTAAAACTTAAGCTCCCCTCCCTGGAGTTGATGGCTATGCGTCTTATGCGCTTGATTATTTGTGGTTAAACAATCTTGGAGAAACTGATTTGACAGCCTTATTTGTGGCTAAAATGGTGGCTTGAAGCGAAGCAGAAGATGCCATGCTTTTGATATGCAGCTCGAGTTTTTCTTCGCTCCTCTTTCTTTCTCCTCGCGTTGTTTCTTGAATAGAACAGCCATGTTTTATTTCGCGACCCATGGACAATCTCTCTTTTTGTTAAGTTAGCAACCAAAAACTTGTATACAAGGAAAAGAAAGAAGAAAAAAAAAGACGACGTTGCATGTATCAATTCTAGCAAAAGGGAGAGAGGGACTTGCGTGTTATATATGGAGAAAAAATAAAAAATCATGCGTAAAATTAATATTGAGATTTAAAAAAAATTATGATAATTTTATAAAAAATAAAATAAAATAAATTGAATTAGTTTGATTAATATAAATAATGAAATTAAAAAAATAAATTTATATAAAAAAAAGTTAAATTTGTTGTACACGGTAACGGACCCATGAACTTTCTAAAATTTAGTAATATGTCTTTTTTACGATCACATAATAAAGTTCAATTAGAAAAAAAAAATATCTTGTTAAATCTGCAAATAATGGTAACTAGGGTTGTCTCGCCAAACTCACAAACTGAATTATTCACTGCATAAAGTTTAATACTTAGTTTTTTTAAAAATATATTTTTATATAACTATTTTTTTTTAAAACAATGCTGGAATATTTTTCTGATACCAACCCAATGTTAAAATATTTTTTTATACTACAATAACCATATAAAGACAAATTAAAATAAGTTATATACTCTAAATCCCCATATACACATTATATAAAAACTAAAAAAAAAAATCAATAACTAAAAAAAAAAAAAGTCAATATATATATAAACAAAACTAACATTGTGGATTACCATGTAATCTACAATAATAATAGGTATAAGAAATAATATTTTTCTCATATTTTTTAGCTTTATTTATAATATGATAAAAAATTCATTAACGAGAGAATGTTGCTAAAATCAGGCCTATAAATATTTGTCGCATAACTCAATTAACAAAACATGTTCATACTAATGAACAATATTTTTTTCATTTTAGCCCTATAAAAAACATATATGTACCTAACAATTAAGGGGTAATTCAATCTTTTCATATAGATATATTAACCATTGATAAATTGATTAAGAATAAACTTAACTTTTAACTTTCATTATGAATAGTTAAACGATTTAATTAAATGTATATGTAAAAAAAACCCATCAACTTGCATTATGAATAGTTAAACGATTTAATTAAATGTATATGTAAAAAAAACCCATCAACTTGCATTGAAGGGTCTCTTAAACATTTTTATTTTCTAGGCACAATTAAATTACTAATTGCCATAAAAGCAATAAAAATAAAGCTTCATTTCAAGGAGCTTTTTTGTCTTTTCATTTTGTTTTTTTGTTTTTGTTATCATTATTCTTTCATAAATATAAAATATTAATGGAAAGGAAATGTAGTTGATCAAAATATGGAAGTGTCCTACCTTTTATATTTCATATCCAATTTGGTTCTTATTTTTTATTATTATTTTTTTATTTTTTTTATTGATTTTTTTTTTAATTTCATCCTTAATCATTGGTTTCATATGATTTTTATATTATATTTGATCCTCATTCTTTTGATATTTTTAAATCCTTCAACTAATTATATTTTATTTCAATTTTATCCCTCATCATTTATTTTAATTTTTTTCATGTTGAATTTGGCCCATATTTTTTTTAATGATGTTTATTTAGTTTTGGATCTTTATTTTATTTTAAATTTCATCAATTGACATTTTTTTTTATTAGGCCACGGGTTTTGAAGGTTCACACGAATTGACTTTAGTCCTTTTACAAAATTATTATTTTTTCAATTTCATCCTTTAATATTTGATTTTTGTGGAATTGTTCTTCGTGCTTTTTTTTTTCTCTTTCCTTTCTTTAGGATTATCCAAATCTTATGCATATGGTCACGGGGTTGGTGGATTAACCCGGATTGGCTTAAATGTTTTTTTTATTTCTTTTTTTAATTGAGAATTTTGCTTTGTTGTTTTTTTAGATTTGTCTTCTATGCGGTCAATCTCGGCCTCATAAACACGATCACGAGTTTTAAAGGTTAAAACCGGTATGTTTTGTATTTTTTTATATCTTTTTTTTATAGTTGGTCTTTGTTCTTTTTTTCTAACCTTTTTTTTTCTATGAGATTATCCAATTTCGATTGTCATGGTCGTGGGGTTAGAGGGTTAACCTTGGTTGACTCTGATCTCTTTTTTTGTTTGTTTTTTTAGATTTTTTTTAAGTTTCAAACCTTGGTATTTTTTTTATTAAGAATTTTGCTTCGTTGTTTTTTTTTTTTGTTTGCCTTATATACAGTAAGTCTGAGGCTTTTGATCATGATCACGATCACGATCACGAGTTTTAAAGATTAACACAAGTTGACTTTGGTTTTTTTTAGGTTTTTTTTTATCAATTTATATATTTATTTTCAATTTCATCCTTTAACATTTAGTTTTTTTGGGAATTGGTATCCATGATTTTTTTTCTTCACTTCTCTTTCTAAGGGCTATCCCAATCATGTGTCCATGGTTGCGAGATTAGCGGGTTAACACGTGTTGATCCAGATTTTTTTTTGATTTATTTTATTTTATTATTCAACATTAAGTTGTTTTATAATTGAGCTTCATAGTTTGATTCAGTTCGCTTTCATTTGTGTTTTTTTTCTTTTGTTTTTTTTAATATATGTTTTTCTTTTTCTAATTTCATTCTTTTAACATTTGATTTACTAGAGAAGAGACTTTATGATTTGTTGTGTTTGCTTTCTATGTAGTTATCCGAGGCTGCTGACCCGTGTTGCAAGTTTGACAAGTTAACCTAGTTGACTCGAGTTTTTTTTAATTAGCATTTTTTCCAACTTCATCCTTCAACATTGAATTTATTATGAATTAGGCTTTATGACTTGTTTTGATTTGCTTTCTATAAAGGCTATTTTAGTCTCATAACTAGGTCACGAGTTTTATGGGTTAACCTCAGTAGACCTGGGTCGTTTTATTATGTTCTTTTTTTAGAATGGACTTTTTCCAATTCTACCCATAAACAATGGGTTGACTGAGAATTGAGTTTCATAATTTGTTTCAATTTGCTTTCTATGAGGTTATTCTAGTCTTATGACCCGAATCGCAGGTTTGACAAGTTAACTTATATTGACTCAGGTCATTTTTTTTGTTTCATTTTCTATGAGGTAATCTCAATCTCAATCTCAATCTCATGACCTGAGTTATGGGTATGGCGGGTTAATCTGGGTTGACTCCGATTTTTTGTCCTTTTTTCTTAATTGATTTCTTTTCAATTTTATCTTTTAACATTGGGTTGATTAGGAATTATGTTTCATAATTTATTTTGATTTATTTTAGATGGGGTATCCTGGTCTTATAACTCAAATCGTTGGTTTTGCAAGTGGACTCAAGTCATTTTTTATCTTTTTTTTATTTTATTTTTTTTCAATTTCATCTTTCAACATTTAGTTGATTGAGAATTGGACCTTATAATTTGTTTTGATTTGATTTATATGATATTATCATGGTCTCATGACCCATGTCACACAGATTTGACAGGTTAACCCGGGTTGATCATAGTCGATCTAATATGTTATTGTCTCAATATTAAAAAAGAAGAAGATATCATCTTGAGTTTTTATTAGTCAAATTATGTTTTTACTACTCTTCTAGTTTGCCTTTGAACTATCAAGTCAACCAAGTCACATTAAGTTAACCTCCTCATGATTAAAAAAAAATTTTCTACTAAAAAAAACACTAGCAATGATTGAATGTTTTTTTAATGTTAAAAATAATCGATCTAAGCCACAACATAACGCGGGTCAACGATCTAGAACACCTTCAAAACTAAAATGCATGGCCTAAATAATTTTCATGAACAACATTTTTATTGTTTAAACTTCATAGATATTGGTAAAAATAAAATATAATAAAAGATACGAGGTTTGTAATTTTTATTGCACTGAATTTTTAATGGATCAATATGTTTTAAAAAAATTAATTTTGAGCCTAAGTTCTTGTATAAAAGGTCCAAAGGCAAGATAATAACCTAATGATAAATGGATGAGGCTTGCGTCCATGCTCAACATCCTTAGACTTAGAAGAATGTTAGGCTTAGATAACATGGATCTAGATCGTTTCTAGGCCCAACGACTTTTATATTGGCTACGAATCGAGTCCAAGGGGGCATATGTTTGGCGAGCTACCAGATCCAATATTCTTAGGTTCATTTATTTGTTGAGCTCAAGTGGACATGGATATGGCGAGTTTTCAAACCCAATATCTTTGGGGCTAGCTACGTTTTGAGACTAAACAGACATAGATCTAGTAAGCTATTAGGCTCAAAGTCCTTAGGTTCAACTACTTGCTGAACCTAAGCGTCTAAGGCCATTTAGGCACGGGTTAGACAACCCTCTCGACCCATCGATCTTGGACTTGGATACGTGTCAAGCCTAATTGAGCATGAGTTTGTTTTGCTGTCATACTCATTGACTGTGGGCTTGATAATGTGTTAAACATGAAGGGCTAAAGGTCTAGAGATCATTATAGGCCCCATATTGGGCTATAAAGCATCGTATGTTTATTCTTATGACTTTTAACATAAAATATTATTATCAAGGATATTTGTCTCTCTGCACCCATAAGTGTATAAAAATCTATTAAGAGCCTATCATACTTTCATCTCATTAATATTGTGTAAGAGATATTTATCCCTTATTAATGCTATTATGAGAAAATGACTCTTCAACCCCTCATCTCTAAAAAAAAATGACAAGGTTCAGGGGCTATAAATACCCCCTGAACCATCAAGGTAAAGGGTGTATAATTCCTATTCTCTAGACATTAATACATTTAAATCCCGAAGTATTTGTCATGTCAAAACAAGAACAAACACTCTTGTTCTTAGAATATAAAACTCATTCTCTTATCTATGGTAATCCCTTACTTAAAAGTTATTGACTTTATTAAATAAGGGTCCCTAAAACTCATCAAAAGGGATTGTTTTACAAATGTTAGGTCTTTTACCACCAATCAACAACTTCATAAGCTTTGAAGAATGAAATATTGACATGATCATATGATTACCCACTATCTAAACACCAAAAAACCTCATTCTTTAACATATTGAATTCTAAAACATCATTAATTTTAAAATTCAATTCGTGTGAAAATCTTTAGTGGTACAATATCATGTCTTATATATAGGCAAAAGGACATAAAAGTCCCTAGTAAATATAGCTTAAAGAAGTTAATATACAAGTAAACATTTCACTAGTAAGTGCATACTTTTTAAGAAAAAAATATAAAATAAATAGTTTTTCTTAAAAGAAAAGGGGAATTTGTCTTTGCCATTGATGGGTTTATCGTGTCTCTCATTTGATTTGGCCTTATGATTATATGTTTTTTTAAAGGTTAAAGTTAATCGATCAAGAGACAAAGTGTTAACATTTGGTGTCATTTATGGAAAAATCTAAAATGAAAAGCTATGGGTTGGCATACTAGAACAAGCCAAGCAATAATAATGGATCGTGATCAAAATATTGAAAGAACAAGAGATGTAGAAAGTATACGCTCATAAATATCGAATGAACATTTTTTTCTTTATAAAAATCTGAGATGAAAAGCTATGGCTTAGCATACTAGAACAAGTCAAGCACAAGGATTATGATTAAAATGTTGAAAGAACAAAAGATATAGAAAGTGAATGTTTAGAAGTACCGAATAAGCAAGATGTAAAGGACCATTATTAAACATGGAATATGTACAACCTAAGAACCAACCAACAAATACATAAGACGTACCACTTTACACGGTCGCACAGATATAGTGAATGATTACATAAGAAATACAAAATGCATTTACAAATATTAATACTCAATCTACATCACAATAAAAAGGTGATAATTGTGATGGGGACATGAGCAAAGACACTAAAAAAGAGAAAAATGAAGGGTAAAAGATAGATGAAAAGACAAGTTAAACGAGTAAAAGATGATAATGAAAGCTTTGATAAAAATAATGTAGTAGTGAAGATTGCAGATAAAAGAATAAAAAATATGTTGAGATTTCAATGAGAGGAAGGATCAACATAAAAGGAATCCATGTTCATAAATCATATATTACATGCTTCTGCACCACATATGAGGATTATAATCCTACAACCATATATAATGGTTTAACATATTTGAGTGACCATATTAATTGATATCGATTGATATAGTTATTATACTAAATGTCAAATATAGTCTTATGTCAGGCATTCCCATGAACATTAGAGGGTAAATTGTTGACTTGGTTTTCCAACTTACCTCTATAATACATAACTAATTTTCAAGATTTTTCATATATATTCTTAGAACATTTTTCTATATAAAAAACACCGAGAAAGACATCAATAACTTTAATGAGTATATATAAAAAAGAGACATTAAGGGAATTTATGAAGAGGTTTTATATAAAAACCCTAAAAATAACTAATATTATTATGTCAATCATGGTGTCAATGATTAATTCAAAAAGGCTTTAGATCTAGAGGAGCAAGAAACAATGCAAAAATTAAAGAGAGAAGTCAAATTATATATACATTTTGGAGGTGGTTATAGGGACTACCAAGCAACAATTAGAAGAAAAGTACAAAGTAAAAAGAGGTCAATTGAATGACGATGAAAGTCATTAACTAAGAATGGAGTTCCCTTATAAAAGGGATTTAATGGAATGTTAATGTATAATGAGCCCTATAAGACACTTCCAAGATCATACTCTACTAAATGTTAACCAGACATAAATTTTTATTGTTATAAGGGAACAAAAGATGTTCGATAACCATTTAAAATTGTGATAAAAGTTAAAGAGAAGATTGTCAAAACCTAAGAGAAGAAATTAAAAGTCTAATTAGTAAGGTATTTTTAAGAGTTTTTTTGAATGACATGAAGACTGATCAAAGGGTAAGAGATATTATAAGAGAGAATGGTGGGGAGGAAGATCATTTGGTATAGGAGGTTGATCATAAAAGGTTTACAAAGTGGACGAAGGTTTAATAAAAGAGATAAGAGTCTATCAAAAAAGGGTAAAAAAAGGAAAAATATAAAAAATAAGGTTTGAGATGTCATAAATATAATTATTGATAGACTAGGAGTTGGTAAGGGTAGTGTGAAGGATAGGAAAACACATGCAAAGTTAATGATGATGGTGGTTTTTAATTCAAATAATGCAACAGAAAAGATACAAATATCATTAAAAAAAATGGATTTACAAAAGTTGTAATTATAATTTCTATAGTCATGGCTAACTTTACTTTCAAGAGGATATTTATTGATAACAGGAGGGAAGCTGATATATAATTTTTTTATTATTTTGAGCAAATGGAATCAGAGGAAAAAATGAGAGATAAAACTAATATGTTTTTTTGTTTCATGGATTTGTTGGAGATTTAGTGATGATCAAAGCATGTCCAAAGCCAAGCATAATACTTGTGGATTTTTAGTCATAAAAAAGCCATTGGCTTTTATTGTCATAGTGGGGAGTCTTGTACTAAATGCTCTAGAAGCTATTATTTTGGCTTATAATTATCATATTGTGGGGTTTTGTAAAAGAGAAGATACAAGGGAGACCAAAAGTGATTAGAATATAGCTAGATAATGTTATTTGGCTAAGCTAAAAAAGGATATGATGAGAATTAACAAGCAACACCACAAGTTCCATTATATGTGTCAATTAGGCCAATTACAAGGTCAAGGGCCAAAAACATTAAAGAGGCATTCAATGAGTTTATTCAAGATATATAGACCAGTTCAATACTTTAGAATTCAACAATGGATGATCAAGCTTTAATTAATATGATCCATACAAAGAAATGAGATCTTATTAGGCTTTAAGCATTTGACAGCCTTGGCAATATAGGAAGAGGCAACAACAACTTCGGTTTCCTTTTTTTATGGATTTTCTTTTTGGCAAGGATTCCTTATTATTCAAGAATATTATATGTAGTTTTGGACTTATTTTTTTCTAATACATAATTTTATGCTAATAAGCATATTTTCGATTCGATTGTTAAATCAGACTTAAATTTTTTCAAAAGATTATAAAGACATTGGTTTCTATAGGGTTAAAATTTCATAGCAATCAAAGTTTAAGAAGGTCTTACGATAAAAACCAAAAGTTTATATGAGAATTGCATTATTTTTCTTGTTGGTTTAGGATTGTATTTCTTATTTTATTTAGAAATATTTTGTTATTTTTTCAACCTTGTTTAGGATATTTTACCCAGTATAAATAAAGTTATTTGACTTGTATTTAGTTTTTTTTTTTAAAAAAAGACTTGGATTATTTTCAGAATAATATTTTATATGTGACGAGGTCACTCATATTCTTGGTTCTTCATCGAAATCTTCAGAAATTATCAAAGATTAATTATTTTTATAGCATTCTTTCTTATACTTCTAGTTATTTATTCTTTATAATCAATGGGTTAGGGTTTTCATATAATAAATTTGGTTTTTTTTAATTCAAGTAACCATTGGGTTGAGTTTTTATCAATATAATTTTAGTTTTCTTAGGTTGTTTTTAGCATATTTATGGGTTCTAAGGTTCTTGCTTTCCGAGTTTGTATTATGTAAGCATCATTAGTAAACATCCTTAACATTCAATAAGAGGACTAGGGATAAAGGCATTATTGGTGGAGAAACTGAAGAAATTATCTATCAATGATTAATAGATTTATAGCTAAATCTATTAATCATCACATATCCCTCTTAAGCTTAAGTTGCTAGGAAAAGCAAACTTTAGATGAAATGAAGAGTTTCAAAAAGCTTTTAAAGAACTTAAGTAGTATTTGGAATGGCCTCTCATTTTAAATATACAAGTGCCAATGAAAAAGTTATATATATCTTATAATAATATCAACCTCTTACTGCTAATAAAATGACCAAGTAATAGAGATAAATAAGACCTTATTGTTAAGGTGGAAAACATAGTTGGACATTTAATGAAAAACATACAAGTTTGATATTTAATTAAAAATTAATAAAAAAGTTATTCAAAATATACTTTTTATACAAAAAGAAATGATTTTCATTGATAGTAAAGATCTTATTGTGTGGTTTACTCTTTATCAAACCATTAAAGAAATACCTAATTCTCACCAGTCCAATATCCTTTAACTCTCTTCAAACATAATTATAAATACAATCCAATTCTCACAAAGTATTATGATTTCACAATAAACTCAATTCCTAGTGAATGTTATTTTTTAAAATGTTTTAATTCTTTTTAAGTATTCTAGACGACCTGGTTCCCACCAGATCAAAACCCTTTATAATATAGGAGATTATGATCAATCAAATATGAATATATTATGTTTAGATAACATGGAAAGCTCAGTGTATATATTTTTGGACTAGATGAACAAACCTAAGCCCAAAATGAGGCTTGGTTGTGCCAAACAACATCTTTAATAAAAACAAATATAACTATTGATCCGACTATTAGATCGGACTTAGATTATTCAAGAGATTATACAAGTCTAGTTCAATCATGGGTCAGCTAGTTGTAAATACCCAAGATCAGAAAAACCTTCATATTAAACTCAAAAGATATTGTTTTTGTTAGTTTTATTACTTTCCTATTTAATTTGTATTTTCAATCTTAATTTCAGATTTTGTTTTTATTTACCCTAAATGTTTAGGGATTCTTTTTTTTTTTTTAAGGGTTGATCTCAAAACTATTTAAAGAGTTGTAATCCTTTTTGAAAAGACAAACTATTGGAGATAAATTATTTAGTAATAAAAATCATAATTAGGGTTCTTATCCAGACTCTTTTCAAAAATTATATCTTCCTTAATCTTTTATTCATACTCTATTTAGGTTCAATTGTGTCACTTTAACATGATATGGTTTTTACTAAATATAGTTACGAACATAAGTCAATTCTCATCAAACAAAATTACTTTAATCCTCGCCAAGTCTTATTTACAATGAGATAAAGAAAGTTTCCTTTATAAAAAAATCCTTATTGATTTTAATCCTTTAAAAATAATTTATAGTCAAATAAAGATAATGAAAACAACTATAAATATTTTATGAAAACATATAGGTTAAAAAAAAAAAATAACATACAAATTCTAAATGTCGTTGATCGACCATTTTTCAATAAAAAGATTACAAAATAGTATATTAATATTCATTAATAGCTAGTATACCTCTATAGACAAAAGATTTGGTGATATTATTGTTTTTTGCAACATCAATGTTCAAGGGCTCACTTAGGAGATTCACCTCAACGATTACTTTCTTATCTCTCTTTTGCTCCTTTAGATTTTCTTCCTCATTCATGGAGAAATCATCCACAACAACTAGAGGTATTAAGTTTTCATAAGGATTGAATCCATAATTAGTTATTTGTTTAAAATACATGAGCTAACTAGTGGTATAAACCAAACAAAATTTTAAGTGTTTTTTATTTAAAAAAAATAAAAAGTTAAGCGAACATATATAATTGTATACACAACATTTTTAAAAGTAAATATCTAAATTGTCTTATATAAATATATTAATCTCTATACAATGAATTCAATGAATTCGTGAAGACTTGAGGATTGGATTAACCTTTCCATTACTACAATATTATGTTAGTGAAGTGATTGAGTTTGACCACTAGTCTAATGGATTGACGAGGGTGACTTCCATGTCCCTTGCAAAATAAGTCCCTTATCAAAATAGAAGACCTCTAATGCTTAAGTTAGTAAATGTAAGTGAAGAGAATTATTTTGAGCAAGAAAATAGTAGGTGTAATAAGAAAAAAAAATGTGTAGAGTTAAGTAGAGTAGAAATATGGGAAATGGCTCTATAGCCTTGTGTGATTTGCTCTGTTATTCTGTATAGTGTTATTTTTTATCCACCTGGATGCCCTACTTGGTGACCCAAGATATTTATAGACCTTAGTCATGTTAGGTGAAGAGTAATGTGATAATGAAGAATACTAACAAGTACCTCATGGTGAGTGGAGAAAAATAAGTTTTTGGCTATTATACCATTGATGAAAAGGTTAGTGCTTGTCTTTGGTTGTGGTACCTTGTTGTGTCATTGGTGGTTTGGTAAATGTCTTTTAAGGTGATATATGAGCAGGAAATTGTTATTGGCAAGAGAAGACTACCAATTTATAAGTAAGTCGATAAAAGCATGATATCACGTTAACTCTCTTTGAACTAGTCAATTTGTATTAAACAATCACATCACAATGCATAATAATTTATTAATTAATTTATTTGATTTCCTAGACCCATTCATAATCTCGGCCCAAAGCCTCCCCTAATTTATCTCAAATCTCACCATAATTTACACTTACAACAATCATTACACATCATGATCAAGCATTTCCTGATTAATTCTCAAAAACCCTAAATCAATATACACTAACAATTCAAATATAACTAAAAAGAATAATTACATTCATCATCAATTATCATCCTTATATTAATACATATCAATCACATACCATTAATAAGCATTTAAACCAAATAAATCAATCCCTTTATTTTTCCTCCTAATTTAGCTCGCCTTAGGCTTTCAAAACACATGGTTTCCTTCTTTATTTCATCAAAAATTTACATTAATTACCTTTTATGTCACACTAATAAACCCATTCAAGATGAATTTTGTATTTCCTACAATTTTGACCAAGAGCCCTAATTTGAAAGTTTAAGGATTTTGCTTAAAATTTGACTAAACCTAATTCAAAAATGAAATAATTGGTAGATGGCACACTTTACTCGTCTATCTTATGTTCAATACATGTCTTCCAAGTGAATTTCTTTCATTCATTTTTCCTCTTCAAAATCCTTTGATTTCTCTCTTTAACTTTTTTTTCACCATCATTATAGATTAATTTTAAGTGAATTTAAGAATACTTACAACATTTAATTGAAAAATAATATATATATATATATATATATATTATTTTAGTGAATGATGATTTTTTTAAAAAAAATATTACAAGTTTCAAATTTTATGTACTAATTGTATTAATGGAAACTAATGAGAGTATTTGATTAAGATGGACAAAAACAAATTAACAAAAAAAGTTGGGAATTTTCAAGGTTTGCCAAGAAAAGAAAAGGAAAGAGAGAAAGAAAAGGCACCTAAAAATGACATATGGCAAGAGTTTAGTGGCGACCGTAAGATACCGTAGGTATCCTCACTGCAGGGTATTACCACCTGATTCAAGAAACTTACAGTAGTGACGTCAAACCCGAGCTTAAAACCCTAGCGGCATACGCTCCCTCACTCTATCTCCCATCACGAACACAAGTGATAAAGGTTAGCTTTCTATAATCTGGCAATGCTTTTCTTTATTCATTTATTTTTAATCATTCTCTTACTTCATTTATCAAATCAAACATTTGATTTTTCTCAAAATAATAATATATTACACAAGCGCCTTGCCTTAAATCTTGTTTTAGCTCACTAATTCCTGGAAATTGGGTATTCTTTTGATTTTATCGAGGTAAGATCTGAATTTAATTGCGACCCACATTTTACTTTCGTGATTTTTTTGTTCTTGGGATTAGGTTAGGCAAGCAGGAATGGCATCAAAGCTAACTCAATTGCAATCCAAGGCTTGTCAAGCCTCAAAGTTCGTGTCTAAACACGGTAGTGCTTATTACAAGCAGTTGTTAGAACAGAACAAGCAATATATCCAGGACCCACCTTCTGTTGAGAAATGCAATCTTTTGTCCAAGCAATTGTTTTACACTCGCCTTGCCAGGTCGGTCTCTCTTACTCCAATTCCATGACTTTGTTGCCCACTACAAAAAAATTGGACATATGCATGATATCAATTTATTGCATGCTTCATAGATTTTTAAGTTTGCCATTGTTATCTTGGATTTCTGTGATATGGTATTTGCATCATTTACTTGATTCTCTAGTTGGGATTTCTCGTATTGAAGACCTTGTGAATGTTGGCAATTGTTAGGTTATCAAATTGTTGCAGATGCCTGCAAAATTCTGAATTGTGTGGAACCTCGTACTAAGTGGTTGTTTATGTTTAATTGTGAAATTTGGGATTGGATGATCTGTCTGATCTTAACCATCAACTTCGGATCTGTTTTGGGTTGTTTGCATTCCATGTGAGTCCTAAATTAAGCTGATGTATGGAATCGGCAAATATGACAATGTGGCATAGATTGTTTTAGCCTACGAAACAGTATTTGACTAACTCAATCTGTAAACATATTCCATAGATCATGTCATGTCATGTCATTTGCTTGTGCGGGTGTCCATGTGAATTGGTTGGATTACATTGGTAAGCCAGGTAGTGGTTTTAGGCATGGAGAAAGGATTAGATCAAGCTTAAGCCTCATTTCTCATTCAGGGAATGTCTTTCATCCTGCTATGAGAATGCATCAATGAACTGCCTAAGAACTTTGTACATTAGTTCTGAGAAGAATGGCTTTCACAACTTACTTAATTGAACCTAAATAATAAAAATCAAGTTGGCCATTTCAAATGGCAGCTC
>Ga0307509_10007520_pt1 | contig 14200 bp, 13 predicted proteins | sample 10_EM_MG_FD_202245 | JGI IMG/M metagenome (GOLD analysis project Ga0307509, IMG submission 202245) | Populus trichocarpa ectomycorrhiza microbial communities from riparian zone in the Pacific Northwest, United States - 10_EM | ecosystem: Host-associated > Plants > Roots > Unclassified | place... | reverse complement strand
CCAGTCCGTCCGGGGCCAAGGTCTGGACGGACGCCTCCCTACCCGTCCGTCCCGGGCATTACTGGGCGTCCGCCGTCCGTCCCGTCCAGACCTGATGACGGACGGACTGGACGCTTGGGTTCACTGGCCGCTACAGAGGCGGACTAAATCTGGAGATGGAACCCTATGACGCAGCATAAGTTTACAAGTGGGAGCTGCCCCAATAGGGCTTAGCTCCTTCAAAGATTGACACATTTGCTTTCATAGGCGGAAAGCGACAATTAACCAAAACAAAAAAAAGAAAACACGACTTTTGCTTGCCAACACCGACGGGGAGGTCAACAGTAAAATGAATAGTCGTGGGAGGAAAGAGGGAGAGAAGAAAAGGAGGAACACCTTTTTTTTCAGCATGAACTATGTCGAGATGTACATAGTTGAGATCGTACCCCTCGTCTGATATGGTTGCCATGCTAGGTTATACGTACAGTACCCCACTGGACTAGTAATTACAGGGCAGCCCCATATTGGTAGCTCAATTTCAGCGCAAGTAACCAATCAATCGAGGGAAATGGTCGGACTTCATATGTTTCTTGTATGTTTGTTTTACCAGGGAGACTGAGCACAATGCGATTGCTGGTATTATGGCATTTGGCGGTAGAGGGTGCTTATTGAGCATGAATTGCATCCCCCAAGGGCGCACGTGGCATTACTTGAAATTTGGGCATTTGCTAATAGTGGATGAGGAGATCGCAAGGCTGAATGTGCAGTAGGACGCTGGGGCACGATACCGGTACAATGATAGAGGGTTAAGAATAGGAAAGCGAACTCAAACCCCTAAGATTGCTTGTATGATACATAAACATAGAAACAGTAGACAATGTTGCTTCAAAATCTAGGTCGTTTCCTACCGCCCCCACCAAAATTCTGCGGGTTCCTACTCTATGATGCTAAAAATGGTAGCAAAACCTCTGATTTGACAAGAAAAAAGATGAAAATATAAAATACAAGCCTCAAAGGTACAGGTGAGGAAAAGCAATTACTCGGCAGAAAAAAACTGTGGGAGATGATGAACAGAAAGAAAGCACCTTACGATGCAATTCTATTATTATTTGTAAAGTATCGTGACTGCTTGAACCAATGAAACAACCTACGGTATCTCATCTCTGGCCACCTCCCCGCACTCTATACAATTAAGGTCCCCGTTAAACAATCTCCACCGCTCTTCTGGTGGGTAGGTACTGTTAGGATGTTTGTGTGTAGTACGTGTGAGGTAAGATGTTTATTGATAACTAGTCGTACAAGAGAGAAGACTACTTAAAGGGAAACGCCCGTGCCAAGCCCACTCCCGCACAACCAATGATAGACCTAACCCAAACACAGTAGGTAGGCCCTAAGCTAACCCATAGACATGACCTAAGTGGGTAGCCGTACCTCAACATATCGTAGAGCTAACAGGTACCAGTCGTGTAACAAAAGTCCTGGCACCCCCAACTAAGTGGTCGGTTAAGAATGCCTCAAAACCTACCACTTTGTATCGCCTCCCTCAGTCTAAAATAATGATACAGAATAGAAATCATAAAGTTATGTTTCTCGTTATCGCATTTCTGCTTTGAGCACGGGATATATGGAGTGGTAGAACCAGAGTGAATGATAAAATTTTACAAGGGTGCCAAGACTTTTGTTACACGACTGTACATCTATGGGGAGTCTCAATTAAAGGAAAAAGAAAAGAATTAGAAAGAGAGGAGAAAAATTGTGAAGAAAATGAGGTTGGGATTGCAAAGTCAACTGGTGGAATAAAGAGGTGAAGGACGCGTGGTAGGAGTGTTAAAGATCGAACTAGTCGCTAATCTAGGACTAACCAAATAAGTGTTCGGGAAATAGGGAGACGTTGTGAGCTTTGGTGTCGAGCATCAAAACCTACGAATCCTTTTGGAGGGGTGTTGATCCGGATCGGAGGGCCCAGGGGAGCGGAGGCCTGTAGATTTGTCGCCATCTGACTGGGGAATTGGATTTTTGCCTTCGGATAGTGATTTCACAATGGTATGGCGTTTATTCTTCAGAGCTGGCGAAAGCGCTGTTTTGCCAGCGAGATCTACCAAATGGGACTTGACATCCACTCTGGCTAGCAGCATATTGACAATTCCTTCATGACCATTGCAGGCGGCTACTGAGACAGGCACCCTGCCACAATTTCCTGCTATGTTAGGATTGATATCCTTCCGCTCAAGCAGCCTCTTCACGACTTTTTTATGCCCTCGCCAGGCTGCTTTGAAGAGCGCGGTTTCGCCATTCTCGTCTCCGGAGTTAGGATTGACACCGCCCTGTTCCAGTAATATCTTCACAACTCCTGCTTTTCCAGATATGGCGGCTTCCATTAGAGGCGTTTGGCCACCATTGCGTGCGGCGTTAGGGTTCACGTCTGCTCGGCCTAACAGCTTTTCCACGACTCTTTCATTCCCACAGCGGGCAGCTCCTAGGAGAGGCGTTAGGCCATGCTCACTATCTGCAAGGTTTGGATCGACATCATTCCGCTCCAGTAACATCTCCACCATGTCCTCCCATCCAAACCAGGCGGCTACGCAGAGCGGGGTTCTGCCATCATGAGGCGCAGTATTCGGATTGACATCACTCCGTCTTAGTAACAACTTCACGGGCTCTTCATTCACCTCGTAGGCAGCTATGAATAGTGGCGTTTGGTTATTTCTGTTTGCAATGTTGGGGTCGACATCAGTCCTCTCTAGCAGTCTCTGCACAACTTCCTCATGCCCTTTCTTGGCGGCGATAAACAGTGGGGTTTCGTTAGATGTGTTTGCAGTGTTGGGGTTGACGTCTCCCCGCCCCAGGAGTATCTCCACTGCTCCCTCATGTCCCTTCGAGGCTGCTTTGAAGAGCGGCGTTCGGGCGTCATGGTCTGCGATGTTAGGATCAAGATCCACCCGCTCCAGCAGTGACTTTAGGACTCCTTCGTAGCCCTTTATGGCGGCCCTCTGGAGCGGCGTCCGGCCAAGCTTATCAACAGTATTTGGGTTGGCATCTTCTCGCCCGAGTATTGCCCTCACGATACCTTCACGTCCCTCGTCAGTGGCCATGAGGAGTGGTGTCCAACCATTATCAGTCGCAGTATTTGGGTTGGTATCATCCCGCTCTAGTAGCATCTTCACGACTCCTTCATGTCCCGCGTAGGATGCTATGAAGAGTGGTGTTTCGCCAGCAGAAGCCACAGAATTCGGATTGACATCATTCCGTTCTAGCAGCAACCTTACGACTTCCTCATGCCCCCCCTCAGCCGCTGCCCAGAGCGGTGTTTGGCCTAAATAATTGGCAAGGTTGGTCCTGACATCCGCTCGCCCCAGCAGCATTTCCACCGCTCTTTCACGTCCCTCCTTGGCGGCTATGAAGAGTGATGTCTGACCCAGTTCATCAGGCTTGTTGGGGTCCACATCTTCTCGAGCCAGCATCAAGGCAACCACTTTCAGATGCCCACCCTTGACAGCCCATGAAAGGGGTGTTAAGCTTCCCACCCTGTCGGAACTATCGTCTGCTCCGTTTAACGCCATCTTCACTGTACTGAAAAAACTCATATCAGCTCAGACTCTAATGAAAGGATAACCGTGGGGGAACTCCTAAACGAACAGAGCGGTAAGCTTACAATAGTGTCGCAAAAGATCAACAAAGTAATCGGTATTCGCTTTTGGGTCGAGCGAGGGTTAACAGAGGAACCTATGGGATTCACAATGGTTCGCACAAGAAAAGAATCAATAATGGAAGAATAAAAGAGGAACTGATTCTCGCTGTGTTGGTGTTCTCCCTTTCTCGTCAGGAAGGATGTTGTTGTCTCTCTAGTGGTCTATCATTTCCTTTTAAATAATCTATTGAGAAAGCCACGCTTTGAAAGGTTGTTTGCCCACGGACGCTCCCAACAAACAGTCACCTAGACAAATCCTACAGAATGCCAACAAAAAACGATTGTACACAAATTCGGGTATTAACTAAACCTTAAAAACCCACTTTTCTACCCCACATTACCCTCACACCGGGGGCAGGAGTAGTGTTTGCACACACATATCTACAGTGTTAGGATTAAAATCGTTTGGCTATGATCAGTCGAGAGTATCTTGGGGTCCTTATTGTTCCTATGTCGCCGGAGGTGTCCTATATATACACAAGCTCGACACTATAGAAAAAACTCTTCATCAACATGAGCACTCGTCTCTTCTCCCATCCTTTCTCCCTTTCACCCTCCTTACAACCTCGTCGAACATTCCCAAAACTCATTTCCTCTGACTCCCTAGTTCCTTGTTTCGTCCTCTTACACAGTCGTCCTCATCATCCATGATCCGATACTGTTCTGACATCAGTTTCCTAACTATCATAGTGCGATACCAATGCATCCCAAGCCCTTAGCAAACCTTAGCCTCTGACCTCCGTTGTCCCTAGTGCCAATTCCTCAAACGTCCCAAACATCTCTCCTTCTCTAACTCTTTAACCAAACATACTAACACTCTCCTGATACTATACTACTTGATCGTGCAACCGTCATCAAACAAACCTCTTCTCAACTATGTGCTATTCCAGTTTCAGTGATCTCCCAAAGATGGAATCTTCGTGAAATTTCAACAAGGATGACATCTAATCCCTCCAGTAGCACCACCAAAACCCACGCATGCCTACCCTGGGGGGTCTAGTGTAGCGGGGTTAGACGCCTGATATCACTTGACTTGGATCAGATATCCACCAGTTCTAGGAGCATCTTAAGAATTTCTTCATGTCCATTCTGAACAAATCGGCTATGGCGAATATCAGCAGACAATAAATCGGCGAGTGATAGGCGATGAAACGAAACAATCGCCAAGACTAAAGCAACACTAAAGACAGATCGCACACAGAAGCTGGGAAAACTTTTCTCTTCTCAACAACACCACGATGCTCGATACTAAAACTAACTAACTAACAGTGAACACAAAAGTATAAGTAGGAAAAACAACAATACCTTCCTCCTATCCTTCGAGTACATCCTTTCCATCGTTCACCACACCGATCCATAGCCTTCCACGCATGCCCTCGCTTCCATGCCAGCCTCCTGACCTTCCACGCTCGCCCCCGCTCTTCCACGCAGGTTCCCCATTCTCTTCCGTACAGAATAATCATGCTAACAAAGAAAAAAACACTCGCGACAAAGAAAAAACTCTTCAGGCTCCGTAGCCTACTCACATCTGACTCCTCCTTCACCGATCGCAGGCGTATATCCGGAGTTTGTCGAGCGATAGTGGAGTATGCTTAGCGGCATGAAAGAATTCGCTCCTGGAGGCATCAGTCCGGAGCGCATATCCGATACTGCTTTGTCTGAGGGATAGCGGGATAGGGTATGTGCGGGGCCGGTGGGTTAGATGCGTGCTCGGTGTTTAGTATGGTGAGCAGCAATCGAACAATTCCAACACATTCTAGACCGATGCCGGGGTTGGAACAACCCATTGCCAATTGGGCAAAGCGCATGGAATATGGCTCGGCGGTGGTGGAAAAAGGTATAGCCAGTCGCGTCTGCACCCGGAGGCCATAGCTCGCTACCCAAGGGCCCGGGAGCCACCTGCATATATATGAACCTGGTTCTCCCGGGAGTGGGAGACTTCGAAGCTCGCCACGACTCGCCTTCACATCTTCCAGCTCGTTACAGCTCGTGTTCTTTATTTTTCCCACCCGCCTCCCCACATTTTACCTTGCGCCCACATTGTCACCTAGGGAGATATCGGTGGCAACGATCTCAACCGACAAGGGCAGCGACATCTCCCCAATGCCTCCGACAGTGGACTTAGGAAGAGTGATAGAAATAGGAAATTGCTAGAATGGTGTTTGGCTACAGGATTTCGGGGTACTCTTTGGTTTCTTATTATCTCTTATATTAGCTCTAATCTTAATGTACTGGTCAGCTTGGCAAAATTGGCCCATGACAGTTGAGTGCAGTCATATCTCCCCATCATGTTATAATTGATATCTGTTCATTACACCGGAATGTTGACAAATCCCTCATGTTTATACCCAGAAGCAAGCGGGAGCAGCGTTCAACCAGATTCATGACTCCTATCAGGACTAACACTACTACGTTCTGAGGTATCTTGCCCTCGTGTCAACCTGCGGCAGATACGTGAGGGGAGGTGGGCCATCCACGCGTCTCCTGACGAGACCAAGGGCCTGGAAGATAAGGAAGGGAAACACAAAGCCGTTTGTCTTCTCCCAGGTCCATACCCGAAGCTGCCCAGGTCAAAGCCTGCAGATGCCCAAGCAAAGTCGGGGAGTTATTTAGAATTTCGATTTGCACTGCCTGACCTGCAGGTGCCTAAGCAGCTGGCAGATAATTGTGAAAGACATGTAGGCTGTTCACGATAAATAGCCCATAACGAGAATAAATCTTGCAGCCTATGGTGCTATACCATATATTTCGCTTAAGATATCGTGAAAGGTATATTATGGCTCTAGTTAATGTAGGTGTGAACAAGACATCGAGGTCTCGAGGCAGCTTATGCTAATTTCTTGCAGTGAACGTATATATTTCTACGTTTTCTTGGAAATGATTGTTGTGACTTGTTTCCCAACACTGATCCCAACACTGATCCCAACTTAAAAGAGAAACCCATCTCGACTGCTTTAGAGAACAAAAAAGTACCTACACACCAGTTCTCCTTGCCCAACTAAACAATTAAAATAACAATGCCAAATCCACCCGTGAACAGTGTTCGCAACGGGGCAGTCCGTCCGTCCTGAGCTAGGACGAGGACGGACGGTAGTTTGCGTCCCGTCCAGTCATTTCCTAAAGTTGCCCGGCAAGTAGGAATGGAAGACGAGGACGGACGGCATTCTGTCGTCCCGTCCGGTCATATCTAGAACTTGGCCCACACATCAGAGTGAAGGACCGTTCCCCGGCCGTCCCCCACCGTCCCCTGCCGTCCCCTGCCGTCCCCGGCGGTCCTCTCTAGCAGATCTCGGAATAGATCAGGATTAAATGTAACTTGTGGCCGGGTTTTGTCAAAAGCCGTTTCAATCAAAACCTGACCTTCCTCCAGCGGAATTGGCCCATTCTTTCCTATCTTATGTATTTCTCGATGCTCTATCATATTTTTGGTTGATGAATCGGCGAAGGTAACACCTGAAACTTTTGAGCAACCTATATCTTATATCAGAATTCTGGAATTGGATAGCAGCGGCAGAAGGCAATTTGTATGGTATTAAGTCGAGTGAGAAGTGATGCTTTAGCTGTAGAAAGGGACAAACAATGGGCACATCTCCAGCGTGTCTTTCCATCAATTGTTGTATACTTAGACCCATTTTTGGGGAAATAGACCCAGCTCTTTCAACCCCGTTTTCTTCGCTCATAGATTCCACTCTCTGACCCCACAGTATATCCATCTTCTCCGGGATTGCTTCCGATTGTAGGCGTCAAAAGCACTAGGTGCGCTACTTAACGCACTACCTAGACTGCTTCAATGACTAGGCTCAATTTTATCCGAGGAAATGGTTGGAAGACCAGCCACATTGGTTAGTCCGGCAACCGCATCAATATTGAAATCCCAGATTGTTTGCTGTGAAGCGGAAGCCTCATTGAGTGACATAGAGACCGCTACTAGAATTCAATACTAAAGATAGGGAAATGAGAGAGTAAGTAAAATCGGAATTGAAGTGTGATATTGCGGTATACTCAAGATCGTGATAGATTCTGCTCTCTTTATTTTACCCTTAGACGAGTTTATTCTGAGTCTTCTATGTAACGTTCGCAGATATCCTTTACAAAATCACCATAGGATTTGACGAACATAGAATTATTCAAAGAGGGTGTAGAGATATGGCGTGGATAGGATTTATTCCGTAGTCCCCGGCGGCCCCCCATAGTTTCTCACACTCACCGACAGTTTCCTGCGGTCACCTACAGTCCCCCGCCGTCCCCCGCCGTCCCTTGTATTATATGGTGGCTCGTTGCCGTCCTCCACCGTCCCCTGCCGTCCTCTGCCGTCCCCTACCAGAAGATGCCTCAGATCGTGGGGCTTGTCGTCCTTCCTAATGACGGAAATTCAAGGACGAGGACGGACGGTATTTTGTCGTCCCGTCCAGTCATTTCCTCAAGTTGCCCGACAAGTAGGAATGAAAGACGAGGACGGACTACGTTTTGCCCTCCCGTCTCGTCCCGGGCTCTTGGCAGTCCCCCCGCCGGGTCTTACGGGGGCCCCGGACGGCTGCGAACACTGGGTATCATTGGATAACTGATAGATGGCACAAGGGCTAAATCCTCAAATTTGACAAAGGCTAGACTGTAGGGCAGGTATATTCGTGAGCTTCATTCACCCGTCATAGAGCTGACTTTGATAACCAAAACACGGGTACATATTAGAATAATGAAACCATCTGAATCTCTCCATAACTTCCCACACCCGTTGGTTCCTCTACATGTGAAACCCTATTTTCCAGCGTACTCTTATAATAATAATATAAGAGACATGATCATAAACACCTCCGGCAATTCTTTCAACTCCAGAACAAGTGAAATAGAAAAAAGTATCATCTATCTTTGCCCACTGGCTCCGATGACTATCAGCCTCCGTCAATGTGGTGGAGGGGCGAAGCTGCTTCAGGTATTAAATAAAGAATATAGAAGAGCCTGGGGGGGGGGATGGTGGGCTGAAATTATTTCGTGGGTTGGGATCGACCTCTTGTCTTTTTCTGAGGAGGTTCTCTATTTCCACTTTCCCCTGACGGGTGGCCAAGGAGAGTGGTGTTTCACCATCTACAGCTCGCCATTCGGGATTGACCCCATCCAGTTCTAGAAGGAGGTTCACTATTCCCCTCTCGCCTGACCACACTGCCCAGTAGAGTGGTGTTCTGTTATTATTGTCTCGCGATTCGGGATTGACCTTATCCCATTCTAGAAGCAGCTTTAGTGTCCCCTCACGCGATGCTAAATCAACCCCGGGTTTTATATCCAGCTGGGCTACTCCGTAATCCCAATCTGTGTCTCCTGGGTCGAATCGCGGTGCCAGGGAACCACGGTCCAACCCGGAATTGAGATTATCCAGTAACCGAAGCAGACCAGGGATCCCATGACTTGAACCACTGGCTGCGTGGGACAGTGGTGTTCGGCCAGAATTATCTCGCGATTCCGGATCAACCCCTTCCCGTTCTAGAAGTAGCTTGACTATCCCCTCTCTCCCGAGTTCGGCCGCGTGGGATAGTGGTGTTCGGCCATACTCGTCTGGCAATTCGGTATTGACCTCATTCGACCCAAGAAGTAGCTTCGCCGCTCCCTCTTGTCCATACTCCGCAGCCCAAGAGAGGGGTGTTTGGCCATACATCGTATCTCTGGTGTTGACATCTGCACCCCCCTTTTCCAAGAGAAGCCTTATCATGCGTTCACACCCATTCTTTGAGGCCCATATTAGGGGTGTGCGGCCTACCAAATCAGCCTTGTTAACATCCCAGTCTCTCATATATAATAAAGCTTCAGCAATCTCGTGAACACCCAGATATGCCACGCAATGTAGCCCAGTAAATCCCTTAGGGTGCCCTGCCATAGTGCGCCGGAGTTCATCGACATGCGGATACAATAGGAGCCTTGCTGATATATGGCTATCAAATTTATCCAGGAGCCGAAGGGCTAGTGTTTTAACCCTTCCCGTGGTGTCATTCCTTGCATAGTATCCCCAGTAGCTAGAGGCGTAGTTGAGGAAAGGGTGTTCTTGAGGGTCGGGGTTCAGACTGGGCGGAAGTTTCCTGACGCACTCAAAGTTAAGATATGTCAAGCAAGCCTGGGCCATTACCGCGTAGGGATTCTGAAAGACCTCGGGACAGCTATTGAGATATTCTTGAAGTGTGAAGTGTACCAAGCGGACAGCCGATCCACCCTTATCAACTGTCACAAGTCCAAGACAGGAGGCCAGTAGTGTTTGAATCGAGGGGATGCCATCAGGGTTAGGATCAGTAGACCCAATTTGTATACCTAAGGCGTGGCATAGTTCGTCCGAGCTCATTGGTCGCTCCGATCGAGAGATCCACATTAAAGCCGCCATCCCGAGTCTTGATTTTCCAGTGCCTTGCGCTTTAATTCTATCCAAAGCCACACCATAGGCGTCACCCAAACCTTGGCCATTGGTCATCCTTTTGAGTTGTTCACGCCTGTCGTAGATCGTTGTCTCATCCAATATTGCCGCAATGATTAAAGAAACCAATAGAAACCTAGGTGCTTTAGCAAAGCCTCTAGCCCAGAACACGAAATTGTAGCTACATACACATCCGAAATTGTCTCTGAAACTCGTTTCTTGATTTCAGCCAGAAGGTCGGCATTCATTGCCTCAGGGTCGGGGTCCTCGTCCAACATCATTTCTACATATCTCATAATGTCTTCCCTTCTGGGCTTCACCTGGAGAAACTGCACCCTTCCGGAAAAGTATCTCTCAATCGCCGCCTGAATATGGGGTCGACCGGTAAAGAAAAAGCTGATCCCCCGACAAGACAGGGAAACATCAAGTAATGAGCGCAGGAGTTGGGATAGATGTCTCCCCAGGAGCTCGTCCAACGCGTCAATACAGATAAATGCCCGGTCTAACGGAGCAAGGGCAGCCTTTAGGAGCGATACCGCCTCAGGAACCCGGAGCCCCCGACCTCCGACCCGATCCTGTGCTTTCTGAAATGCTACCTCGATCTCTTCAGGCACCGCCCCTAATCCACTGACGATTTGCTTGACTAGGGCACCCAACACGTTCTCGGGAGTTTGCGTCTTTTGGCTCTGAAAGTCGCAGTAAAAACATGCAACTGCATTTTTCTGATCGGCAACTTGGTCGCATAACTCGTCAATCACCAAGGAACTAAAGTATTGCAATTAGTTAGCATTTGTCTCGCTTTGCCCGTAGAATCCTGCTGTCTTCCTACCTGAGATATGTTTTCCCGGCCCCAGGAGCGCCGGAGCAAAAAAGGGTAGCTCTGCTAGGTCCATCCTTGCCATCACGCCAGTTGACAAAATCGTCTTGCTGTAAAAGCCAATCCCCCAGACCATCCAGCCGGCGGGCGCGCACATCCTGGTGGCGTACGCGAGGTTCTACCGGCGATAGCCACTCTAGGCTCCGAGGACTTTCATCCACATACGTGGCGTTGAAGCTATTTATCACATTAAAACTATTGCCTATGCTGCTAGCAATGGGTTTGAGATGAGTTGACGGATTCATGTTTGTCCATAGCAAGTGTGATAGAGAGGTAGTGGAGCAGAGGAGAAGGTCATTCGCAGAATCTCTCAGGGCTGAAGTCTCTGGAGGGCGGAGCCATATTATGTCATACTCCGACTCATCATAATTCCCCGTTTGTGATCGGCAGAAACGATTGGATGAATTCTGCAGCGCCGCACCGACGGAAAGAATTAATAAACATCTGCAGAGGCCTAAATACAAGTACCTCTAATAATATCTTTCATAGTCAACAACTGTAGGTGGTAGGTCTGCAAAGAATCCCTGGCTAAACAGGTTGTGGCGCAAAAATGATAAAGGTTTCTACTCGTTATGGTCCGTTGACAAAATTAACAGCGTTTGAACCAAGAGGGGAAAACTTGGGCCATGACAACAACACTCCACCACCAACCCCACTATCCTTAAAACTAAGATAGAAAATCAAAGATGTAAGTATTACATAGTAGAAATTAATATTTGAGCTAGAGAAAGTTCTCTAAGTGGTGATGAAAGTGCAGGATCATGAGGAGGGTTGCTTTGATCTCAATCGTTGAATGGCGGTTAATTTTGTCCACATATGATACTAGACTATGGGCCCGTTTACCGATCCGTATGGTTAGGAAATTTTGGTGTGAAAACTAGACGGTTGAGACGCAACCGTCCAGTTTCCACACCAAAATTTCCTAACCAGAGGGATCAGTAAGCGGGCCCTAAGTTAGTGGTGGTTACTGCTTTCGATAATCATAACAGGAAGTTGAGTGACCACCGATGAAGGATAGAAGACCCAGGATACTGAAGGAAGATATCAGCTGCGAAGGAATAGCGGAAAGAAAAAAGGTGGGATAAGTGCTTTCGGATCCTCTTCACAAAGGTCAGCTATTACACCAGGCGCTTTGCTACCACGTGTTTCTATTATGTCTATTTATTCCAATCAGATTGCAGAATTTTTCACAAGATCTCGGATAAATTATTCTGCAGCATCCTCTCACCAACTGCTTATCATACACTTTTTAGCGGTAAATGTTTTAAATAGTTGAGCATTTTGGATGCTAGATTCCAACCTTCCAATCTCGCACCTGCAACGGTTGATATAGACTCTCTGTAGAATTCCCACATAAAGGAGCACGGGGGATCCAGTAGTCACTCCGGTGGCGGATACGGCAGAGGACTCGGGAAAAGGGAGTGGGGCAAGGCTAGAATTTCGAAATTGGGCAGGAGATAAGGTGAAAGAACATCTCTAACATTTAATCTCCATTATTAGCTTTATATGCCTATACAGGTGAGGTTTTTAATTCTTCAGGACTCAAAACAGGAAGGGCAATCAGGAAAATAAACTTGAAGGCAGGAGGTGGATGCACGAAGCTACAGCTATTCCCGCTAATTGGTTACAATCGTTTAGACGACCAAAGGATATCTACTGATTTCATATATAAGTGTTTTCATGATGTGTGGCAATAATGCTATAAGAGTTTAACTGATAGTGAAGGTGGTGATAATAGAGGGTCTTATTTGAGGCATGTTGGATGTGAAGTTTCAAATACTATCATAGCTGTGGTGAATGAAATCTTTATCGCCCTGTCTCACTTACCAGGACTGACAGTGAGACAGCTTGCTGGGGGTAGCGGTCTTGCAAAGGGATATTGGTATTGACTCTAGCCAAACCGGGGGTATAGACGAGATCAAGTAGAGGAGACGGCATCAAGTAATTCAATAGGCTCTATTACTTTATCGAAACTACTAAGAGAAGGCCAAGTGCTTTATGCCTATGCGAAGCTTGAAGATTCTCGAATCGAAGTGAAGAGAAGATCACTGTTCAACCCAGTATATTGAAAACTCTGTCTGTTGAAGTCTGATCTCTCTAAGTCCAGAGAGATACAGGTCTTTAAATACACTTGCTATAATCCATCTTGCATCAATCAAATCCAAATCCTAAGCTATGAAATGATACCTAACCCATAAACAAATAACAATAAGCAAGGCTTACAAGTCTCCTGAACTCGTATCCTAAAACAAAACATAACACAAACTAACAAGGCATACAAGTCACCTGAACTCGTATCCTAAAACACTACATACAACAAATCCATACCCAGCATGGTAACCTGTACAGGTTACAGAATACCTCAGAGTTGAAGTCAGCCAGGGGTCATGTCCTACAATACTAACTGAAAACCTGTAGCGGGGGTACCCTGTAGAGAGGTGAACTCTAAGGTTGCGACCGCACCAAACACTCAAAGTAGAAGATAGAGATGAGGTAAATAATTCAAAAGAATCAACGGTAAAACTTAATATAGTTAAGCTCGAAGCTTCGCTCAATCTAGTTCTCTCAAGGAAAAGTTGGTTGTCGTAGTAGAATGCCAAACGCTTAAACTTAAGTAGATATCAGATTTAAGCCTTTGACATTCACCACTACTCCGACCTTTGTGCGAGCACTCTGTCCTGCTTAGGGTCTGTCCGATGTCTACCATCCATCAGGATTTATCCTGCCGGAAGTGTCGGACCAACTCGGGTACACTTAACTCCGTCAATATGATATGAGTTTCTGCAATGCATCTCCAATACAACTGCATGTGAAAAACTCTTCCTATTGAAGCCATACCAGTGGCTACCTGTTATGACACCAACCGGAATCAATACCTAGGTGGTGGACTCACTGGCCCAGTGGCAGTTTTGTCTATACAAGCAATGAAGTCAATCATTTAATCTACGCGACTATTCAATATGATAAATTGACATACAAGCTCCCTGTAACAATTCTAGCCTGTGAGATTATTATGCAACGGGTAACAACTTAACCTGTTCGTAATTTTCTTTATAACCTCGATAATCTCCTCTCCTTCGATCCGATAGACTATCTTATAATCTATCGTCTGAAGCCTTTTAATAGAACTTCTTTAAGTTCTAACAGAGCTTGGCCTTCGTCCAATATTATCTCGTATTCCCTCTCCTCTTGAGAAGGATATGGGTTCGTAACGTATAAAGTGTTCTTGAAGAATATAAAGTTATATTGCAATATCGTTCGTACA
>Ga0307509_10007519_pt1 | contig 14203 bp, 9 predicted proteins | sample 10_EM_MG_FD_202245 | JGI IMG/M metagenome (GOLD analysis project Ga0307509, IMG submission 202245) | Populus trichocarpa ectomycorrhiza microbial communities from riparian zone in the Pacific Northwest, United States - 10_EM | ecosystem: Host-associated > Plants > Roots > Unclassified | place... | reverse complement strand
TTGTTAAAGAAGTTGGTAGCAAGTAATCTTCATAGAAGATCACTCGCAGACAACCTATTGCATGTGTTGGAATTTCTGTATAAGATGCGGGAATGAAGAGAAAGTGAGGTCTGGTTGAACGTGCTAGCAATATAGTTCAAAGAAGGCGGATCAGAGTTGTTCCGGGGACCCTGCTCCAGGGTTGAAAAAAAGGCTTTCGATAACGCAACCCGGGGGGTTAGAAAGGGGGGGGGTGTGGAATTCGAGTGCCGTCACCTAACCCTCCTCAAACACGATCCTTTTTGCCACCAGGTCGCGAGGATCCATCATTAGCCTCCGGACGACCATGAAAGCACGCGTGCCTATTCGCGTGGACTGGCCGAGTATGTTGCACTCGGATAGATGATGCACTCGGACACGCCTCCAGCGGCGCCGTTCTTCATGTCGAACACGGTCTCGGATGCGTGTCAGGTCGTCTTCTGGAAACGATGTTACCTTCTGGGCGCTCTCACTCATCTTGGCTAGTCCGAATCGCGTGACCATTGAACCCCGCCTTTATGCGTCCTTATGTCGCCTAAGAGTTGCATGTGGCGGGGGTATATGCGAGCGCATCGTGTAGGGTATTTCGTCTACGACTGGATCCCTGTCCATTCACCATCACCATTAGTAACACTGCTTAGGGGCTGATTGGTGAACAAGGGGGCGTTTGTGCGTTTCAATTATTATACCTCGCAGCCTCAATCCCCAAAGCCTCCTTAATCTCTATCATGCTATTTGACATCGCCGGAGTACCCACAACGCCATCCATGTTCATGCAGATCTTGAGTCCGTGGCCGTCCAGAGTGATTTGGTTCTTCCCCGTCATGTCGTCGTTCTTACCTGCCGCCGTCGCTGGGTTCAGCTATCCCCTCATCGCTATGAGCGGTAGGTCCCGCCTCAGATTCTACACGGGTAGGAAGACTTCCGAAGCGCCTTTTTTGCGCTTCTTGCGCTTCTCTCCCATCTCGTGCATTATAGATTCTTATTCTAGTCCTTGTCACGCTGTTGTCTTGGAGGGTGGGTATCGGCTTGCATTTTACGACGGGATTTATTATGCCATCGATAGGTAGTTCAAGCTGGAGCTTGCTAATTGTTTCTTGATCTAGGTGCATGCTGACGTAGTTGTTGTCTCGGGAGCAGCTGTCTTCCATGCAGGGGGTTATCTTATGAGGATTAGCTAGTGGGGGGTGGGGGCGAGTGATCTTGTATGAATGTAGAGAGGGAGGGAGACTGATAGCTTCTAAATAAGTCTTTTCAATCCTACCCTTGACAATTGTAGCAGCTGGCTCGTGGTTCTGTGTTACCAGCATGCAGGTGATGATAGGCGTGTCGATAATCTTTGAAGTGTTGATGATTTGCTTGTTAAGTGGAACTCCAAGAGTAACTTTCATGGAGGAAATACTAGAGAAATGGTAATTCTTCAGGGGCATCTGGGTTCCCTGCTCGGCAAGCAACTGGGTGCTGACAGCACCCACCGCAGACAAGGGCTTTATCTTGGCCTACTGGTATTTCGCCAGACAGTGCTGGAGGGATTCCGGAACATTCTTTTCTTGGATTTTCATGATGCTGGTTACCGCGGTTACTCGGTGTGGCTTACTGTATTAGTGAAGGGCTTGCTGGAGGGGGGATTGGTGGAGGAGAGGTGTATACTGTACATGAGAAGTAGGAGTCGCCCACGTTTATGTAATCTACGTCCGGGGGTTCTTTGTCTCATAGTAGGCGGTATTGTAGCCGCCATGCGCCAAGTTCATAAGCCCTTTCAACCATGTAGTATCAGACGGAGCTGTTGAATCTCTTCTTGATCTCCTGTAACTCGAGGGTTCTGTCTGTTGGATGATTTTTTTAATAGATTTCTGTTCCGGGTGGATCAATTCTGGATATTTTTGCTGATGTGGGTCTAAATATTTATCACGGAATGATACAATCTCTTGTGCGAGGAGAACCTTGTTGGGGTTGCTAACGGTGACATTCTTTGAACCCAGGCGGTGAGACAAGGTAGCAAATGTATTGAGGAGAATGGAGGACTTACCTCAGAGTGGTAAAATGTTCTGTTGAAGATGACGCTCTGTGAATTTCCCTCTAGAGTGATAGGCTCAAAATTGTCACCCGAATACAGGAATTGAAAGAAGCCGGATAAATACGTTAGGATAGTGTAATTGTAGGAGGTGCACAAGTGCCCCAGGATTTTCAATAGACAACGAGACATGTAGTGAGTCTCAGCAGTCTCGACCGTAGTATCGACTAGATCTTCACGACTAGATAGAGCCTGGAAGAGATTTAGGCGGGGTTAGCCCGGAGTAGCAGCAGTTTCTGACGATAACCTTTTGATAGGGGTTGTTTCGCTAAAGTAGAGGCTTTAAATCATTTCTACATTAATCACTATTGCTCGTTGTGCGGAGGTGGCATTACACTTTCCTTGGGTGTCTTTGCAAATAGTGGTTCAACCTGGATCAGTTACCACGCAATTCCTGTTGCACTAGAGGGCCCATCTTTAGGCATTTTGCACGGTTCATTACCAAAAAGAAAGCACTCACCCCGCATGAGCACACGAGCACTCAACCATCTGTTACTCTATCGTCAGGCACACACCTAGCCACTCCCTCATCCCCAGCTTGTCCACTTTCTCTCTGGTATCACCAATCCCGCACAATTATCCCTCAACCCACACAACTCTTCCAAACACTCAGCGGCCCGCTGAAGACGCGGTTTATATACTCGGGCCCCGTCACGATACAAAAGCAATTTCCACCAGTGTCCTATCAACCATCAACGCATCCCATGGCTCTCTTTCTTACCAGGGAAGACAAAATTTCACAGGACCCGATCGATGAGCATGATTGGCCCAGTACCTCGAGTAGCAGATGTATCAAGTTTGAGATTCAAGATGCCTTAATTCTGGACCAGAACAAGTTCAAATATCAATCCGGCCAGGAGCTAGTTAGGACTCTCCCGGGGTTTGCCGATTCGGAGTCTGCTCAGGAACATTCCATATATTTCCACAGTGTCTCCGATGCCGAGTTTGAGGCGATATGAAGGGAGCTACAGGAAGCCGGAACAACGTCCACGGTATGCTTCACATCTGAGAAAGGATTAAATAGATCAATCCTACAGAGAAGACATGGTTCGGCCCATCATCTGATCGCCTCCACCTTGGGGTATAAGTTCACCCAAAAGATGCATGCAATTCGTGGCCGTTGTGAATACTATGTTTCACGCTTTGGGCCAACTATAGTGGGGATTTCTGGCGAGCGCAGCAAGGAAGGGGATGAGTCATTCCGGCTGCGCACGCAAAGGGGCCAGGCAGCGTCGTCTTTGGTGATGGTTGAAGTAGGGTATCCGGGTGGAATCAACTTTCTTCGCTTGGATGCCAAGTGGTGGCTCTTGAACGCTCACGATAATACACGATTTGTGATTCTCATGAAAATCGAAAGGGATTTGTTTGCCCTACACATTGAGTGGTGGATGATGGTTGAGACAGGCTGTCGTCGAACTAGGCATACACCTAGCAGGATCCCCGGCCGTGTTCAGGATTTTGACATCAATGCTGTAAGTGAAGTGACATGAAGGATGGGATCCACTAAGCTTGAAATTCCCTATGATGCCATCTTTGACGTTGGCGACACTGTCTCACCCCCAGCAGAAGCAACCTCATTCAGCTTTGCTAAACTCTCTGAATTCGCCGTCATGCTGTTCGAAGATCTCCGTTGATAGGTATTTCCCATTCTCCTCTTGTTTTCCGCAAGTATTCTAAGCTGAGAACTACTAGAAATTGGATTGGAGGTGGGTCCTGGTCCGAATGGGGGGAATTACAAATAGGGTAGTTCAGTGATGTTTGCACTCATTTGTATATTACTTATACTTTGTTTGTTGCGCTAGTTTCTGTGAATCTGCTTTGAGGGGTAATGTCGATTTGTCCCAATTCGGATGCAGATAATATGGCAAAAACAAAAGTGTTTCTATCATTGAACAAAGGGTTATTTTGACGGCGACAAGGGTGAAACTCATGGTGCGACTGTGCATTGATATAGGTCTGTACTCACATAGGCATGAAAGAATTGGAAAACTTATAGGGGTAGAATGGTCAAGTTTACGGAATAGTCTGCACTCTAGTAACTTAGAGGACGATTTACTCCCGTCTGCTTTTCATCATTATCGCTTTTTCTAATGTCTACAAAGCTCTTTTTTTATCCATAGGGCTTCCCCCTCTAGTTCACTCTCCAGATCATCTTGCCGATCTGTCCTTCCGAATTCTGCATTCCTGGCCGAGTACTTGCATATAACGGTATCTGAGAACCTGAGTTCCACTTGCCCTAGCCATTCCGTCCCGAGCTCACAAATTCTGACTTGGCTAAAGTGTTTTCATATGACTAATCAGGTATTAGTCATCCCCTATTGTTGTTCCAGGCTATACAATTATTTGACTCATAGTATGTCACATGACGAGGCAAGGGCGAGTCATTGTTTTGTTAATTGTTTAGTGACTCACGATTGTGAGTCACACAATGTAATGACTTTTGCACATGACTCACATTGTGAGTCACGGGTTTCACAAATGTGACTCATTCAACCAGATCATTTGTATTAGGGGTTTTGATCGGTTAACAGTATGTTTTGTAGTGACTTACATGAGCCACAAGATTGATTTCACCCTTTGACTCGTTTAAGAGTCATAGAAGTTATGTAATGCGATGTGATGAGTCACTAGGGATACGGTTGTGAAGCGGCCTATATAAGTGGCCCAGGACCGACCAGTAGCAAATAGGCTCTTTACACCATAATCCAAGTTATACAATACTTGGGCATTGGGGAACAAGCTAACCCATTTGACAATAACCTTCCCTCGATCCAAGATATACGACCCTTTTACTCGATTTCTTACAATTACCTCTTAGACTTGAACACAAGTCCTTAGTCTTTCAGCAATAGCACTTTGTCCCTCTAGATCTTATAAGACCTTCCAATGATGAGAATATCATGATGGTATTTCCTACAATACAAGACACTGGTGATTGCCCTGCCTATAATACAACATACACTAACAATTAGTCATTGTCGGTTAAACGAAACACCAACAAGAATGTGTTTGTTACACCTAAAACCACGGCGGAGCTGGCGGTTGAATACTGCACGTTTCTAACCCCTAGGTTGCATTATCGAAAGCATTTTTTTCACCCCTGGAGGAGGGTTCCTACTTGATACCCCATTTTCAAACCATTTGTCAATTTCATCCCCTCTGTGTGCCCTCTAGGCCTTAATCAAACAAAAATGCACTCCGGCAATCACGAACTAAAGGTTGTTTACCTCATACATGCCATCTTGGACATGATTAATGATCATCAGGGCCCACAGCCAAAAGTGTCATCTCAAGTGGATCCACAACTTTCAAGATTGATCAGTGGTCAGGAAAACAATGGGACCAGTGTATCAGACCAAGACTAACACAGGAGAGAGTAGGTGCACAGCCTTCACTCATGCTGGAAGTTGGGTACTTCCAAACACTAGTTTCACTTCAGGAACGAGCTGAAATATGGCTGGATAACTCAAACCAGTGCATCAGATTTGTCTTGATTGCCAAATTCCAGCCAAATCTGGTAAGGGTCAGGATCCAAGGATGGAGGCATTTGTTGACCCGTCAGACACATTCCAAGACGTCATTGTCTCATGAAGATATCAAAATTGCAAGTACCAGATATTGTGTCATCCCCAAAGGGGGCAACACAGCTCACGATCCCTTATGACCACATATTTGGCATGGTTCATCAGCCCCCTGCAGATGAAGAATAGGTTCCAATACCCCCCTCGGATGTGCAAGATCACCCTCCTGTGACGTTGTCTTAACCTTTGACGAACTCCATAGTATGGTGAGGTTAGTTTTTGTAGACATTGCCTGACTGGCAGGTAATATCACCTTGTCCCCATTGTCTGAAATTAATCTAACTCTCTAAGTTCCCCTCAGGATCCCTTCCGAGTCTGAGGCAATACTGCATGAAAGACTCGAATTCATAGGGGCAATGAAAAGCGTGCGTTCTTTGATTTTTGCTTTGCTATTCAGGTATTTGACCTCGTAATGAGACACTTACTAGATATGGGACACTTGGCAATTACAGTGTCCCACATACTCAAATAGCAATACCTCAACCAAAACTGCATATATTAATCTGTAAATCTATCTATAGATAGCTAATATACCATCAAACATGCTCTAGTAATATTACTCTCCCATTGGCAACACTGATTAAGCAATAGTACAAAGTGTAGAGAAATAACCAATTAGCTATATAGTGAGTAATGTATTTTATATAAAATTGATATAAAATGGTAAAAATATTCTAACTGCTGCAGAAGGTAGAGGTATATCTTCTCCTGAACCTGCATACCGTAAGAACTTAAATAATTGATACTCGCGCTAAGACGTTCGAAATTCCCTCTCTTGGATAGGGGGGCGAAACCGCCGCGAAAATTGAGGGCCTGAGCCCCAGTTTAAGACAGAAAAAAAACAAAAAGTGCCAGACCATACCAGCAAAGGCAACTCCAACGTCCTAGCGCGAGTATCAATTATTTAAGTTCTTACGGTATGGTAGAAATTTGATTGAATATCTACAATGTCCAAGTCGTTGATTTCAATCACTATATCATTTGACATACAAAAAAGTATAATATTTCTACTCAGTATTTAACCTAATACATATTTTATGTATTCTACTAGTTTAAGAATGCAATTATATCCTTGTTTCTGTAATTCTGGTGACCTTTAAATAATTGAAACTGGTAACTACATATTGTAAATCTTGTGTAAAATACAAATATTATACTTGAAGTCACCAAACTTGTAATTTATATTTTACAATAATAGGTAATATGAAACGATATACTTTCCTAGCAGTCTCTAGTAAATAGCATAAGTTTATAATTTTCTGTCAATTGTATCAAATATAAACTAGTCAATATGGGTGCAGTTCAGGGAAAACAGGGAAATTTGCATTTTTGGTGGTTTGAGTTATAAGCAGTTTGGTTTGCATGACAGCCATGCCTCTTTTGAGAAAAGAGAAAAAAGCGTTTTAGACAAACAAATTGAAATAACTCAATAATGAAAAGAGTAAGTTGTATGGGAACAGAAGGAAAATAATAGTTATTTCTATCTGTATAATTCTATATAAAAGGATGTGTATTTTTATATGCAGCCTTGTCACAGTTTTGGTTTTATAAGATTTTCTAATACAGGTTTATAATGCCTAAACAGTATCTAAAATATGTACAAATTTACATATAGTATGTAATGGCTAAGAATAATATACTTGAAAATATTCCTAAACTTGGCTTCAAGTACACCTTGACATAGGCTATCTTTCTATGCAAAAAATGGGTTTGAGCTCAATTGCTAAAATAATCATTAATAACTCACCTTTGTTCCAATTTTAAAATTAAATATATTTGAAGATACTCAGAGAATACTCTACCATATACCAGAGACTCAGAGCCATACGATCAGTTTTGTTATTATTGGCAATCTTCACTGTTTTCACTGAACTGCACCCATATATTGTAAATTAGGACATTTTCTACAGTAGTTAGCCAATAGTATCTTTAAAGCCTAGATGCATAATATTCATTATAGAGCATTATTATAGGCTTATCAGGTATTTATAAACTATTTTTCAGCTGTTTTAATTAAGTATTAATGGAGGTCTTAATAGTTTTATGATAAAAAGTGAAAGATATTGTCATTTTCAAAGGTTGAACTGATTGAAATCAACATCCTGAACTTTGTAGATATTCAATGAACTTTCTACCATATGCAGGTTTAGGAGAAGATATGCCTCTACCTTCTGCAGCAGTTAGAATATTTTTACCATTTTATATCAATTTTATATAAAATACATTACTCACTATATAGCTAATTGGTTATTTCTCTACACTTTGTACTATTGCTTAATCAGCTTTGCCAATGGGAGAGTAATATTACTAGAGCATATTTAAAGATATATTAGCTATCTATAGATAGATTTCCAGATCAATAGATTTAGTTTTGGTTCAGGTATTCCAATTTTGGTATGTGGGACACTGTAATTGCCAAGTGTCCCATATCTAGTGAGTGTCCCATTACTAGGTCAAATACGTTAATAGCTAAGCAAACATCAAACACCTTCCGCTTTTCATTGCCTCTATGAATCTGACTCTCTCATGCAGTATTGCCTCAGACTCGGAAGGGATCATGAAGGGAACTTAGAGCGTTAGATTAATTTCAGAGAATGGGGACGAGGTGATATTACCTGCTAGTCAGACGATCTCTACAAAAGGTAATCTTACCATTGTATGGAGCTCATCAAAGGTTAAGACAAGGTCACTGAAGGGTGTTCTTCCTCATCCGAGGGGGGCATTGGAACCTTTTCTTCATCTGCAAGGGGCTCAGGAACCATGTCAAATATGTGGTCATAAGGGATCGTGAGCTGTGTTGCCCCCTTTGGGGATGACACAATATCTGGTACTTCAATTTCGATATCTTCATGAAACAATAATGTGTCGGAATGTGTCGGACCGGTTGACAAAAGCCTCAATCCTTGGATCTTGAGCCTTAATGGATTCAGCTGGAATTTGGCAATCAAGACAAATCTGATGCGATTGTTGGAGTCATCCAGCCACATTTCAGCCCATTCCTGAAGAGAAACAAGTTTTTGGGAGTACCCAACTCCCAGCATGAGCAAAAGCTATGCACCTACTCTCTCCTGTATTACTCTTGGTCTGATACACTGGTCCCTTTGTTTTCCTGACCACTGATCAATCTTGAAAGTTGTAGATCTACTTGAAATACAACTTTGGGCAGTGGGCCCTGGAGGGCATTAATCTTTCCCATGATGGCGGTCATGAGGTAAACAGCCTTTAGTTCATGATTGCCGGAGTGCATTTTTGGTTGATTGAGGCCTAGTGGGCACAAAGAGGTGATGAAATTTGCTGATGGTTTGAAAATGGGATATCAAGTAGGGACCCTCCTCCAGGGTTGAAAAAAATGATTTCGATAATGCAACCCTGGGGTTAGCAATGTGCAGTATAAAATTGGCGTATCAGCTCAGTTGTGGTTTTAGGTGTAACAAAAACATTCTTATTGGTGTTTCGTTTAACCAACCATGACTAATTGTTATTGTATGTTGTATGATAGGAAGGACAATCACCAGGGTCTTGTATTGTAGGAAAGACAATCATGATATTCTCGTCATTGCAAGGTCTTATAAGATCTAGACGGACCAAGTGCTATCGTTGAAGGACTAAGGACTTGTGTTCAAGTCTAAGAGGTAATTCTAAGATAGAGTAAAAGGGTCGCATATCTTGGGCCGAGGGAAGGTTATTGTCAAATGGGTTAGCTTGTTCCCCAATGCTCAAGTGTTGTATAACTTGAATTATGGTGTAAAGAGCCTATCTACTACAGGTCGGTCCTGGGCCACTTATATAGGCCCGTTCACAACCCTATCCCTGCTGACTCATCACCTCGCATTACATAACTTCTATGACTCTTAAATGAGTCAAAGGGTGAAATCCATCTTGTGGCTCATGTAAGTCACTACACCACATACCGTTAACCAATCAAAAGCCATAATACAAATCATGTGCTTGAATGAGTCACATCTGTGAAACCCATGACTCACACTGTGAGTCATGTGCAAAAGTTATTACATTGTGTGACTCACAATCGTGAGTCACTAAACAATTAACAAAACCATGACTCGCCATTGCCTAGTCATGTGACATACTATGAGTCAAAACATTGCATATCCTAGAACAACAACAAGGGATGACTAATAACTGATTAGTAGTGTGAAAACAATTTAGCTAAGTCAGAATTTGTGAGATCGGGACGGAATGGCTAGGGCAAGTGGAACTCAGGTTCTCAGATACTGTTATATGCAAGTACTCGGCCATGGATCCAGAATTCGGGAGGAAATCTTGGCAAGATGATCTGGTGAGTTTACTAGAGTGGGAAGCACTTTGGATAAAACAAGGGCTTTGTAGACATTAGAAAAAGCGAAAATGATGAAGGGCAGAAGGGAGTAAATCCTCCTCTAAGTTACTAGAGTGCAAACTATTCCATAAACTTGACCATTCTACCCCTACAAGTTTTCCAATTTTTTCATCCCTATATCAGTACAGACCTATATAAATGCACAGTCTCACAATGAGTTTGACCCTTATCGCATAAAAACAAGCCTTTATTCAATGATAGAAACACTTTTGTTTTTGCCCTATTATTGTCATCCGAATTGGGACCAATCGACATAACCCCTTCAAGCAGATTCACAGAAACTGGAGCAACAAACAAAGTATAAGTAATATACAAATGAGTGCAAACGTGACTGAACTACCCCATTTATAAATCTCCCCCTTCCCAGCGGGACCCGACTGCAACCCAATTTCTAGTAGTTCTCAGCTTAGAATACGTGCGGAAAACATGAGGAGAATCGGAAATACCTATCAACGGAGATCTTCGAACCGCATGATGGCTAATCCAGAGAGTTCAGCAAAGCTGAATGAGGTTCGTTCTGGTGGGGGCCAGGCAGGGTTGCGAACATCAAAGATGGTATCCTAGGGAATTTCAAGCTTAGTACATCCCATCCTTGATGTCACTTAACCAACTGCGTTGATGTCGAAATCCAGAACACGGCCGGGGATCCTGCTGGGTGTATGCCTAGTTCGACGACGGCCTGTCTCAACTATCATCCAGCACTCAATTTGTAGGGCAAACGAATCCCTTTTGATTTTCATGAGAATCACAAATCTTGTATTAAAGTCAGAGTTCAGGAGCCACCACTCTGCATCCAAGCGAAGAAATTTCATTCCCCCTAGATACCCAACTTCAACCATCACCGAATGCCACTCGTTCTCTCCCCTCCGTGTACGCGGCCGAAATCACTGATCCCTTGCCTTCCTGCGCACGTCGGGAATCCGGAATATAGTGGCAACAAAGCATCCAACTGAGTATTCACCGCGGCCATGAATTGCATGCATCTTTTGGGTGAACTCATACCCGAAGGTGCAGGCGATCAGATGATGGGCCGAACCAGGTGTTATCCGTAGGATTGATGCATTTAATACTTTCTCAAATGTGAAGCGTACCATAGAGATTGTCCCGGCTTCTCGCAGCTCCCTTTCTATCACCTCAAACTCGTTATCGGAGACACTGTGATAACATACGGAGTGTTCCTGAGCAGACTCGGAATCGACAAACCCCTGGACTGTCCTAACCAGCTCCTGCGCGAATTCCTATTCGGACTTGTTCTGGTCCGGAATTAAGGCAGCTTGAATCTCAAACTGGATAGACCTGCTGCTTAAGGTACTGAACCAATCATGCTCATCGATCAGGTCCTGTGAAATTTGGTCGTCTCTGGTAAGAAAGAGAGCCATGGGATGCGTTGATTGTATATACGACGATGGGTGACATCACTTTTGTATAGTGACGGGGCCCGAGTATATAATGAAGATCTTCAGCGGTCGGCGGAGGGGAGTGTTTGGCAGCGTTGTGTTGGTTGAGGGATAATTGTGCGGGATTGGTAATAGGCAGAGAAAAAGGGGACAAGCTGTGGATGAGGGAGTGGCCAGCTGAGTGCCCGCCAATAGAGTAAGAGATGGTTGAGTCCTTGTGTGCTCACGAGGGGTGAGTGCTTTCGTTTACGTAATGAATGGTGCAAAACGCCTAAAGGTGGGCCCTCTGGTGCAACAGGAATTGCGTGGCAACAGATCTAGGTTGAACTACTATTTGCCAAGACACCCCAGGAAAGTGAAATGACATCTCTGGACAACGACCAATAGTAATTAATGTCGAAAGGATTTAAACCCTCTACTTTAGGGAAACAACCCCTATCATAAGGTTTCGTCAGAAACTTCTGCTACTGCGCTCTAACCCTGAATGAATCTCTTCCAGTCTTTATCTAGTTCTGAATATCTAGTCGATACAAGTACTGGGGTCGATACTGCCGAGACTCACTATATGTCTCGTTGTCTAATCAAATTCCTGGGGTGCTTGTCCACCTCCTGCAATTACACTGTCCTAACGTCGTCATCCGGCTTCTTTCAATTCCGGTATTGGGGTGACAATTTTGAGCCTCTCACTCTAGAGGGAAATGCACCGAGCGTCATCTTGAACAGAATCTTCTACCACTCTGAGCTAAGTCCTCTGTTCTCCTCAATACATTTGCTACCTTGTCTCACCGCCTGGGTTGAAAGAATGTCACCTTTAGCAGTCTAAAAAATGTTCTCCACGCACAAGAGATTGTCTCATTCCGCGATGAATCTTTAGTCCCACATCAGCAAAAATATCCAGAATTGATCCACTCGGTATAGAAATCCATGAAAAAAATCATCCAATACACAGAACCCTCGATTTACAAGAGATCAAAAAGCGATTCAACAGCTCCGTCTGATACTACACGGTCGAAAGGGCATACGGACCTGGCACATTATGGCTACGATACAACTTACCATCATACAATGAACCCCCGGACGTAGATTACATAAACGTGGGCGACTCCTACTTCCCATGTACAGTATACACTTCTCCTCCACCAATCCCCCCTCCAGTAAGTCCTTCACTCACACTGTAAGCCACACCGAGTAAACCCGGTAACCAGTATCATGAAAATCCTAGAAAGAAATCTTCCGGAACCCCCCCGGCACTGTCTGTCGAAATACCAGTAGGCCAGGATAGAGCCCTTGTTCGCGGTGGGCGCCGTCGGCACCCAGTCGATTTCTGAGCCGGGAACCCAGATGGCCCTGAAGAATTACAATTTCTCTAGTATTTCCTCCATGAAAGTTACTCTTGGAATTCCACTTAACAAGCAAATCATCAACGCTTCCAAGGTTATCAACACGCCTATCATCACCTACATGCCGATAACACAGAACCACGAGTGAGCTGCTAAAATTGTCAAGGGTAGGATTGAAAAGACTTATTTGGAAGCTGTCGGTTTCCCTCCCTCTCTACATTCATACAAGATCACTCGCCCCCACCCTCTAGCCCCACTAGCTAATCCTCATAAGATAACCCCCTGCATCGAAGACAGCTGCTCCCGAGACGACAACTACGTCAGCATGCACCTAGGCCAAGAAACAATTAGCAAGCTCCAGCTAGAACTAGCGATCGATGGCATCATAAATACCGTCGTAAAATGCAAGCGGAAATCCACCCTTCAAGACAGCAGCGTGACAAGGAATAGAATAAGAATCTATAATGCACGAGATGGGAGAGAAGCTCAAGAAGCGCAAGAAGCGCAAAAAAGACGATTCGGAAGTCTTCCTACCAGTGTAGAATCTGAGGCGGGAGCTACCGCTCATGGCGATGAGGGGATAGCTGAACCCAGCGACGGCGGCAGGTAAGAACGACGACATGACGGGGAAGAACCAAATCACTCTGGAGTAGTGATGGGCACGATCATGCTCGATCATAAAACTTTGGTGTGCTCGAGCACAATTTATGCTCGAGCATCGGCTAAATTTTCTGCTCCAGCATGATCGTGCCCATCACTACTCTGGAGGGCTACGGACTCACGATCTGCATGAACATGGATGGCGTGGTGGGTACTCCGGCGAAGTCAACTGGCATAATGGGGATTAAGGAGGTTTTGGGGATTGAGGCTGCGAGGCGTAATGACTGGGACGCACAAACGCCCCCTCGTTCACCAATCAGCCCCTAAACAGTGTAACCAATGGTGATGGTGAACGGATAGGGACTCAGTCGTAGACGAAATACCCTACACGATACGCTCGCATATACCCCCGCCACATGTAACACTTTGGCGACATAAGGACGCACAAAGGTGGGGTTCTAATGGTCACGCGATTCGCACTAGCCAAGATGAGTGAGAGCGCCCAGAAGGTAACATCGTTTCCAGAAGACCACCTGACACGCATCCGAGACCGTGTTCTACATGAAGAACGACGCTGGCGGAGGCGTGTCCGAGTGCATCATCCTCGGCCAATCCACGAGAATAAACACGGGCGCTTTCATTGTCGTCCGGAGGCTAATGATGGATCCCCGTGACCTGGTGGCCAGAAGGATCCTGTTTGAGGAGGGTTACGTGACGACACTCGAATTCAACACCCCCCCCCCCCTTTCTAACCCCCCTGGTTGCGTTATCGAAAGCCTTTTTTTCAACCCTGGAGCAGGGTCCCCGGAACAACTCTGATCCGCCTTCTTTGAACT
>Ga0307509_10007518_pt1 | contig 14203 bp, 13 predicted proteins | sample 10_EM_MG_FD_202245 | JGI IMG/M metagenome (GOLD analysis project Ga0307509, IMG submission 202245) | Populus trichocarpa ectomycorrhiza microbial communities from riparian zone in the Pacific Northwest, United States - 10_EM | ecosystem: Host-associated > Plants > Roots > Unclassified | place... | reverse complement strand
AGGCCTTTGCGGCCGGCGAACTCACCGGCGACATGGTTGCCGTGGTGCGCTTCCAGGGACCGAAAGCGAACGGCATGCCGGAACTGCACAAGCTGATGCCGCCGCTCGGCGCGCTTCAGGACCGGGGCCTCAAGGTTGCGCTCGTCACCGACGGCCGGCTGTCCGGCGCCTCGGGCAAGGTTCCGGCGGCGATCCACGTCACCCCTGAAGCGGTGGAGGGCGGTGCGATCGGCAAGATCCGCGACGGCGATCTGATCCGCCTCGATGCGGTCGCCGGGCGGCTGGACGTGCTCGTCGAGCGCCATGAATGGAACGCACGCGTGCCAGCGCAAGCGGATCTGTCTGCCGCGCAGGCTGGTGTCGGTCGCGAACTCTTTGCCCTGTTCCGCGACCGTGTCGGGCGCGCCGACGCCGGAGCCAGCATCTTTGCCTGATTGATCGGCGGAAGGCCGCGGACGCGGGCCCCATTTCCATCTAGTGGACCCGTTTCCATCTATTGCCATGACGTGGGTCACAACATCCGGCACGACCAGCAATGCATGTCGGGCCACATCTCTGACGCCGGTCGAGATGGCGCTGCCGCGGCTATGCAGCCGCTCATCTCATGGGTCGCATGCGCAACAGACTCAACATTTCTCGAAGCAGCAAATGACATCCGAGGCTACCCTCCCAACTTAGCGCCGCTGCTATTCCCGGCAACAGTGCCGATTTTTGGATAGTTCGATATTTTGGCTTCCTGACCCGAGGGTGTTTTCGATCCCAGCCTGCCGCGGCAATTCGCATGTCCGATACGGCCGCGCGCCGCCTTGAGCCTGGCAAGATCATCGCCGTCGACTCGGCGTGTTGTTGCGGAGAGGCGGCGATAGCGGATTTCGTCTTTCCGCGAATTTCACCTTCAGAGAAATCCGTTGAAGCTGAAGCCACTCAAGTCATTGCGCGGCCATCACTTCAGGATTTATCTGAAACGGCAAACCCTAGATGTGGAGCAAATTCTGATATCGAAGCGCTTGCGCAAGCGCTTCGATAGCTGCTAATCTACTCCCGCTGCAGACGAGATCCAGCGTGGGAGAGAGCGTTGCGAGCAGGCCATTGGGCTGCCCATTGAAGAATTTCGCGTGCGGCGCGCGTTGAAGGACCGAACAACAGAAGCGCGTTCCCGAGGAAACGATCCCAAACCTATCGTTAGATCCAGCGCGAGCAGCGTCTGGAAACGACGTGTCATGGAGGAGTCACAGCATGCAATCCAATCGCATTTGTTCACGCCGCCGCTTCATGGCGGCGGCCTTGGCCATCGGCTCACTTTCCGCGGCCCTCTGCGGGATCGCGCCGGCATTCGGCGCTCCGATCGAGATCCGCTATTTCTATCGCGCGCCGTGGCCGTCTTCGGAAACCTATGCCAACTGGCTGATCAACGAATGGAACAAGGTCAATGGCGACCGCATCCATGTCACAGGCGCCAGCGTCGATGGCGAGACCTACAAGACCAAGCAGACCATCGAGCTTGCTTCCAGCAATCCTCCGGATGTCTTTTATTCCTGGGAAGGTGGGCGTGCTGCCGAAGTCATCAAGACCGGCTTCGCTGCCGATCTGACACCCTATTACGCAAAGTACGGCTGGGATAAATTCCTCGTTCCGGCCGGCGTTACGCTCGCGACGTTCGGCGACAAGAAGTACTTCGTTCCGACCGAAATTGGCGCTTCGGTTGTCTGGTATCGCAAGGATCTCTACGAAAAGCTCGGCCTCAAGGTCCCCACGACCTGGGACGAACTGATGGCGAACGCGAAGGTGGCCAAGGACAAGGGCTACTGGCCGTTCATGCTGGCCAACCAGAAGAAGTGGCCGGCGCAATTCATGTGGTCGGCAATCCTGGTCAACAAGTACGGCCTCGACACCTATCAAGGCCTGGTCGACAACAAGATTCCGTGGACCGATCAGCGCGCGGTCGCCGTGACGAAGATCATGCAGGACCTGGCCAAAGCGGGTATGTTCGAGCCGTCGTTCAACTCGATCGACGTTGGCCCTGCCATGGTTCCATGGTCGCAAAGCAAGGCGGTCCATTGGTATCAGGGATCGTTCAACCTCGGCCGTTTCCGTGGCGACAAGGAAAAGTGCTGCGTCGTGCCGATGGACTTCTTCCCCATGCCTCCGATCGACGGCAAGAAGCCGGTCATGTCGGTTTTCGCGGAAGATACGATCATGATTCACGCCAAGAGTTCGAACAAGGACGCAGCGGCTGAATTCGTCAACTGGATGATCGCGAAGCCGGCGATGACGGAGAAGCTTGTCATCGACAAGCCGTATCCTTCTTCGAGCGAGGCTGATCTGTCGCGTCTGTCGGATATGGAGCAGCGTCTCGCCAAGGCGATGGTGGACGCGGGATCCTTCACCTTCATGCATGTCGATCATGCCGTCTCGCCCGCCATATCGGACAAGTTCCTCGATTCGGTTCAGGCGGTTTTGGCCGGCGCTATGACGCCGGAGGATGCCATGCAGCAAACCGAGACTGAAGCGGTTCGCGTGCGCGGCAAGATCTAGCCGGGCGAAACCGGACGAACGGCCGCGAGGGAGATAATCGCTTCCTCGCGGCGTGCTCGTCCCTGAATTCAGCTACCTTTTTCGGATCGGGAATCCTTGCAATGGCACAGCCCAGCCTTGCCGATGAGCGGACCTCGTTCATCCGCTTCGCGCAGTCCCATAAATTCGTGACGTTGTTCGGCATCCTGGTGCCGTTGGCCGTCTTTGCCGTCTTCGTCGGCTATCCAATCGTCTTTACGGCCTATCTCAGTTTCTTCGATTGGAACGGCATGGCGCCGGAAAAGACCTTCGTTGGATTGCAGAACTACCGCTATCTGCTGTTCAGCGACAAGTATTTCTACACGGCGCTGCTCAATAATGTGAAATGGGTCGGCGTCACGCTGTCCTTTCCCGTCCTGCTCGGCCTCATCATAGCCTATGGCCTCAGGAGCCGGATCATTCCGCTGCCGGCGCTGATCCGAACGGTGATCTTTTTTCCGGTCACTATGTCGCTGATCTCTGTCGGATTGATGTTCCTGCTGATCCTCAATCCGCTGTTCGGCGCGTTCGACGCGATTCTTCAATCGATCGGGCTCGGCTCCCTCGTGATGGAGTGGTTCGGCGACTATCGCATCGCCCTGTATACGCTGGCCGTCGTCTCCGGCTGGGCCTTCACCGGAATGCCGATGATCCTTTATTTTGCGGGGCTCGGCGATGTCCCGAAGGAAACCTTCGACGCGGCCAGGATCGAGGGCGCCGGTCATTTTCGGATGTTGACGCAGGTCGCCGTACCCCAACTCAGGCCTGTCACGGCGGTGGTCGTCATGCTCACTTTGTTCGAATCGCTGCGCGCTTTCGATCTCGTCGCGGTCATGACCAAGGGCGCTCCCTTCGGTTCGACCAACGTGCTCGGCTATCTCGTCTATCTCGAGAGCTTCTGGAATTCCCGCTTCGGCTACGGCGCGACGCTATCGGTCGCCATTCTCGTCATCTCCATCCTCATGGCCACTTTCGTGATGAAGAAGCTGATGAAGGGGGCGTTCGATGTCTGATGTCGCATTCTTGATGCGCCAGGGGAGCGTTGCCGCCGGCAAGCTGATCGGGCTGATGCTGCTCGCAGCCCTGGTCTTCGTTTGGCTCGGTCCGATCATCCTCGTCGTCATAACCTCGATCAAGTCCAATGACGCCTTCTTGGCTGGGCCGTTTGCTCTGCCGACGGAGCCGACCTTCGCGCCATACGTCACCGTCTGGAATGCTCTCGGGTTTGGCCGACTTCTGGCGAACAGCTTCCTTTATGCGACGGCCGGCTCGGCGTTGGCCGTGATCCTTGCGCTGGTGCCGTCCTTTGCGTTGTCGCGCTTTGACGTCCCGGGCAAGAAACTCGTCTTTGGCGTCATCCTGACCGGGTTGATGTTGCCGCTGCAGACCGTGCTGATCCCGCTCTATGACACCCTCAGAGCTCTGAACCTGCTCGACACCCGGATCGGCCTCATCATTGTCCATGCCGCTTATGGAATGCCGGCCCAGATCCTCATCTTGCGCGGCTTCATGACGACCATCCCGCGGGAGATCGAGAAGGCGGCCTTCCTCGAAGGCGCGACCGACTTCCAGGTGTTCTGGAAAGTGATCCTGCCGTTGTCGGTGCCGGGAATCACGGTGGGCTTTACGCTCAACTTCATCGCCATCTGGAAGGAGTTCGTGTTCGGGCTTGTGCTCCTCAATTCCGAGGCGAACTTCCCGGTGACCGTCGGCATGTTGAAGTTGAACAGCGACCGTTACATGGCTGTGTTCAACCTGCCGGCCGCCGGCCTCGTGATCTCGCAGATCCCGATCGTCATTCTCTTCCTGCTCTCCTACCGCAAACTCTCGTCGGGCAATTTCGCCGGCGCGGTCAAAGGCTGACTCTGGTGTTTAAGGTATCAAGAAGAAGGCATGATCCATGGCCGAAGTGACCCTCGAAGGGGTGGAAAAGCGGTACGGTTCCCATACCGTCGTTCCGTATCTCGATCTCAAGATCGAGGATGGCGAATTCGCCGTGCTGGTCGGGCCATCCGGCTGTGGCAAGACCACAACCTTGCAGATGATGGCGGGCCTGGAGACGATTTCTTCGGGCAGGCTCTTGATTGGCGGTCGCGACGTCACCGTGCTGCCGCCGAAAGAGCGCGATATCGCGATGGTGTTTCAGTCCTACGCGCTGTTTCCGCATATGAACGTGCGCGATAACATCAATTTCGGACTCAGGATTCGCCGGACGCCCGGCGCCGAGATGCAGACGATGGTCTCAGAGGTCGCGCGACGCCTGCAGATTGACAGCTACCTCGATCGGTTGCCCAAGGAGTTGTCGGGTGGCCAGCGACAGCGTGTCGCCCTGGCGCGCGCGCTGGTGCGGCGACCCGGCGTCTTCCTCATGGACGAGCCGCTGTCCAATCTCGACGCCAAGCTGCGCGTCGAGGCACGCAGTTTCCTCAGCAAGATGCACCATGAGATTGGCACGACGACGGTCTACGTGACGCACGACCAGTCCGAGGCCATGACCATGGGCAGCCGGATCGTCGTCATGAAAGGCGGCGTGATACAGCAGGCGGCGCCTCCGTTGGAAATCTACCGCAAACCAGCCAACCGCTTTGTCGCCGGCTTTATCGGATCGCCGTCGATGAACTTTCTGGAGCTTGAGGTCGCCGAAGGCGCGCTCGTGGACAGCGCCGCCGGGATTCGGTTTCCGCTGCCCGACAGCAGGTCCGCCGAAGTGGCCCGGTCGGACGGCCCCACGGTCGTGCTCGGCGTGCGGCCGGAGCATCTCCAATTGGTTGCGGACGGCCAGGGCGAGCAATACACGACCGTCTTCCAGGTCGAAGTGGTGCAGCACCTCGGCAATGAAATGCTGCTGGACATCGTCGCCGGCCCGCACCGCGCGATTGCGCGAGCCGACGCGGAGGCGCGGGTCCGCGCAGGCGAGCGACGGACCTTCAGCATCGACATGGACCGCGTGCACTTCTTCCATCCACGGACTGAGGTCAATCTGGCGATTGCGGGGTGATGACATCCTCTTTACCATGCCGCCTGTTTCGGCACGCGTTCGAGCGGGGTCATTCGTCTAACTCACGCGCAGAATCATGTGTGTTGTTTGATCGTGGGATGGGGGCGCCGGAAACGGCGCGACACCCCCTCGCGCGTTACAGCTCGTCAGGGAAGCGAATTTCATGGCTACGATAGCTGACGTGGCACGGGTGGCCGGTGTCTCCACGTCGACAGTTTCGCATGTGTTGAACGGAACGCGCTTTGTCAGCCCTGAGACCGAGCAAGTGGTCCGCGATGCCATCAGCCGGATGGGCTACACGCCCAATACACTGGCCCGAGCGCTTGCGAAATCCACCAGCAACAGCGTCGGTATTGCGATCTCGGGTGTTTCCAACCCCTATTTCAACGACATCATACGCGCGGTGGAGCTTGAATGCGCCAGCTTCGGCATGACCGTCTTCCTGGCGGATACCCATGACACGCCAATGAAGGAGTTGGAGGTGGTGCAGGCGCTGCATCAGCGCCGCGTCGATGGCATCATCCTGGCGCCCTGTTCGGATACCGAGCAGAGCGCGCTCGCCTATCTGCGCGAGAATCAGATTCCGACCGTGCTCGTGGACCGGCTCGCGTCAAAGGATTTTGACCAGGTCGGTGTACGCAACGTCAATTCGGTCGAGCGCCTCGTCGACCATCTGGTCGGGCACGGGCACCGGCGGATCGGCATGCTGCCGGGCCAGCCGGGATTCGCGACAACGATCGAGCGCATCGAAGGCTTCCAGAAGGCGATCCGTCGCAATCGCCTGGACCCGGACCGATGCCCAGTCGCGATCGGCTCGATCGATGTGGAATCCGCCGCGCGCCGCGTCGAGACCTTGATGAGCAGCGCGAATCCACCGACGGCACTGCTGGCAGGTAACAACATGACGTCGATCGGCGCGATGCGCGGGTTGAAGCGCATGAAACTCGTGGTGCCCCGCGACATGGCCCTGGTGGGCTTCGATGATTTCGAATGGGCCGATTGTTTCGAACCGCAGTTGACGGTGATCGCCCAGCCCTGCGAGGAAATCGGCCGCAGTGCAGCCAAGATGCTGCTGGAACGGATCAAGAAGCCGGATCGGGAGCCCAAGACCGTCAGACACAAGACGGTACTCATCATCCGAAATTCGTGCGGCTGCTAGGTCGTGTGGATACGACAGCTCCGTCGCGTTAGGCCAGAGCCGAGTCCTCTTGGTCTGGACCCACATCATCCAGCCGGACGGCCGCTCGATCGTGCTGGAGCGCCAGCCCGGCGCCGACACGCAGGGCTATGCCGGGCTCGAGGACGAGGTCGACAACGATTGGGGCATGCTGTTCAAGGCCGCCGTCCTCTTGACCCTCCTCAGCGTGGGCGCGGAGGAGGGCACGAGCCAGGACGAGAACAATCTTGTTCAGGCGATCCGGAGCGGCGCTTCCAACAACATCAGCCAGACCGGCCAGCAGATCGTTCAGCGGCAGCTTAACATCCAGCCGACGCTGACGATCCGGCCGGGCTTTCCGGTCCGCGTGATCGTCACGCGCGATCTGGTGCTCGCCCCTTACAGCCAGGGAGGGACGCCATGACCAAGCTCAAGCTGGGGCCGCCAACGGAAGCCGGTCATGCTCACCGTCGAGTTGCCCGCTACGATCCATCGCGATCTGGTCGCCTACGCCGAGGTGCTTGGTCGGGCCACCGGTCAGTCCGTGTCGACGGGGGCGTTCGTCCTCGCCGAAAACGCTCTCGACCGCGATTATCTCGACTACGTTCGTGATCCCGCGAATGGCTATCTGTCTCAGTCGGTCACCCTCGACGAAGCGCGCGGAAACGAACTTACGGTGGTGACCCGCTGATGGCGGTGACAAGTCCAGACCGCGTATACAGCTGCACGTGGTTACCAGGGCAGCGATACTTTCGCCATCCGTGCCGCAGGAAAAGGTCCGAGTGGCCCTGGCACATTGATAGTTACGCTGAACGCAACGATACAATAAACGCGGCGCCAACCTTATGCGGGAAAGCCCCACGTACGGTTCTGTGCGGGGGGCGCTCAGCAATGAGCATGTCTGCCGCGATCCTGGCCATGTCGCTTGTGATTGCGGCTGCGACCACCAGCGATGCCGAGGGGCTGCGCAACAGAAACAACGCGCCGACTGTTTGGGTCTTCAAGGATGCTGATGCGCTGCGTCGCTTCGATAAGGTCGCGAACGCCGCAGTGTACGACGAGGCCGTCATCGCTCCCCTGCTCGCGTGCAAGGTGCCGCAAGGCAGTAAAGTCGTCGTCCTCGGCAGCGGCTACCGAATGGCATATGGCCGCGTTGTCGGGGGTGATGCGCAAGGCTGCGAAGGCACCGTTCCCGCCGCTCGCTTGCAAGACGACCTCCCGCACCGTCGGAGCATCGCTGGATGTTCGAGTGAGCCCGACGTGTCGCCTCGCAGCGTCTTGCCGTGATGCATGAGTCTTCCTGTTGTCCCCTTGGTGTCCAGCACACCATCGCTTGCCTCGGGGGGGCGCGGCCGGACCGTCCCATCGGCGCAAATCAATGATGATTTCAGTCACGCTCAGTCGAGCGACGTTGGTGCCGATCGAGGCGGAGTCTTTGCGTTCTCAAGCGCTTGATCTCGTCATCAAGCGCGTTGATTTCTTCGGTGAGTCGCGCGTTCTTGGATTTCGGCGCGTCTGTGCCGCGCAGTTTTTTCAGCGCTTTCTCAACGGACAGTTTCGGTGTTTCAGCCATGGATAAGCCCTCACAAGCGACAAGCGTTCAGACAATAGCGCACACCCCATCAATCGAAATCGAAGCCGACGAGCTACGACGACGAAGCTGCCCGGCCGATCTGAATGTTACGCTTCCGCGCGAGGCTTACAGCTTCATTCCGGCGAAGGCGTTCGTTGATCTAGATCAAGATGAATTGTGCAGCGTAGATTTGTTCTATGTTCCATGACCGCCGAGACCTCCCAGGCGGAAGACTGTCTCCTCAATGGGGAGCTAGGACGGTTTCGGACAGCCGAATGACGGCGGGGAGGTAACCGTGGCTCGTCTCACGCGCTAGCCAAGCTCTACCATGTGAGCCCCGGTCCGCCGCAAATCCGTGACTGGTGCTTCTTTCCTCGCTCCAGCCCATCTTGACGAATTCGCGGGTAAACTCATCCAGCTCCAATGACGGTTGAGCAAGAAGGCGGCAACAACATGAACCCGCTGCTAAGGGAAATCCGACATACCCCGTTGCTCTGGATGCTGATTTTTGTGCCAGTCGTGCTGGCCGCAGCAAGGATTGTGCCTGCGGCTCACACGCTCCTATTTGTGCTTGCTGTCCTTGCAATCGTTCCGCTTGCCGCCCTTCTTAGTCATGCGACCGAAGCCGTCGCCGAAAAGACGGGTGATGCGATCGGCGGGCTGCTTAATGCGACGCTCGGGAATCTGACGGAGTTGATCATCGCAGTGACCGCACTTCAGGCCGGAGAGTACATGCTGGTGAAGGCGTCGATCGCCGGCGCGATCGTTACCAATACGCTGTTCATGCTGGGGGCGTCATTTCTGCTGGGCGGACTCCGGTACCACGTTCAGGACTACAATCGCGCCGGGGGAAGAATGTATTCAGCGTTACTCTTGATGGCAACCATCGCACTCCTGGCTCCGGCGGCGGTCTCCGAACTCGATTTGACGCGCGGCGAGGTGATGGCCCAGAAACTCAGTGCCGCACTCGCAATATTGCTCATTGTGGCATACGGTTTGGGCCTGCTGTTCTCGCTCAAGACGCACAAGGAATTGTTCGCGAGCGAAGACCACGGCGAGACGCAGGAGGCCAAGTGGCCGATCGGCCTTGCGGTAGCCACGCTCCTCGTTGTTACGGTGCTGGTGGCGCTGGTCAGCGAAATCTTCGTTGAGTCGGTGCAAAAGGCGGCAGCGACGTTGGGAATGAGTCCGGCGTTCGTGGGGTTCATCATCGTCGCGCTCGTCGGGGCCGCGGCTGAAATGGCCGTGGCGTTTTCTGCGGCCCGCAAGAACCGCCTGGATATGAGCGTCAGCATCGCGCTCGGAAGCGCTTCCCAGATCGCGCTGTTCGTTGCACCGGTGCTGGTGCTCCTCAGCTACGTCATTGGGCCCAAACCAATGGATCTGCAATTTTGGCCCGGCGCAGTGACGATGGTGATGATCGCCGCCGTGACGGCCACCTTCATCACCAACAGCGGTCGTTCGGCATGGTTCATTGGTGCCCTCCTGTTATTTATCTACGTCATATTCGCCATGACACTCTATATGGTCCCTCCGGGTGCGCACGGACCGGTGTGATGCCGTCCGGCCGGTGGCCGATCGCTAAGCGAGCTTTAGCACCAGATGGACAGTATGGGGGTCTCGGCGCGAGACCGGCCTGAAGCCGGATTTTCCAAATACTCTTAGCATCGCGGTGTTTTCGGGCAGAACTTCTGCAGTCAATTCCTGCAGTCCGGCACCGCCTGCGATCTTGATGAGATGACGTATCAGTATCGAGCCGACGCCTCGTCCCTGCCAGGCATCGACCACTACGAATGCCATCTCCGCCCCTCCGGGCTCAAAGACAATGTAGCGGCCGCCGCCGACGATGACCTTGCGGCCGGCTTCCTCTGCGAGCGCGACAAGTGCGACATGGTTCTTGAAGTCGATGTCCATGAAAAAAGCCCGCTCCTTGTCCGAGAAGTGGCGCTTCATTGCAAAGAAGCGGCGCTGTAGCGATTGCGCGCTGGTCTTCTCGATCGCGGCGAGCAGGTCAGCTTCATCTTCCCGTCGAAGAGCCCGGATTTCGATTGGGCTTCCATCGCGAAGAAGCTCGCGCGCAGCATAGTTGGTGGCGTCAGACATTGGGGCTCATGCAGGTACCGCAGCAGTCTCGATCGGTGCTCGCTGATGAGACCCTGACCGGCCTGTAGTCGTTTGATCTGGATCAAGACTACCGCGCAGGAGCGGCAGGTAACTTGCCAGCAGCATGCCTGCTCTCAGATGAAGGCGCGCCATTGAAAACCCTTCGCCAGCTCCTGTCCGGGGATGACGTCATCCAGCTCGTGATCCGGCTCGGATTGCTTGCACTGCTGATCATCTGGGCGTTCGTCCTGATCCGCCCCTTTGTTCCGATCCTGGTCTGGAGCGCCGTACTGACCGTCGCGCTCTATCCAGTCTTTGCCTGGCTGGCCAAAATTCTCGGCGGCCGACCCAAGACGGCCGCTGCGATCATTACCATGATCAATCTCGGGATTGTTATCGGACCGGCGACCTGGCTCGGGTTGAGCGCGGTAGATGGGGTGAGGGAACTCGCCGGAGAGCTGAGTGCAGGCGATCTGGCAGTTCCTTCACCACCCGCGCAAATCAAGGATTGGCCGTTGATCGGTCCGCAGCTCTACGAGCTGTGGAACCAAGCGTCCAACAACATTCGGGCGGTCTTGCGCGAGCTGGCTCCCCACCTGAAGCCGTTGGCGGGGACGATGCTCGCGCTAGCCGGCAATGCGGGCGTGGGTGCGCTCAAGTTCCTTCTTTCCGTGGCGGTGGCTGGCTTTCTCTTTCCCTACGGGTCGCAGCTGGTGGCGGCGGGCAGGGATTTCCTGTCCCGGATCACGCCAGATCAGAGCGAGCATTTCCTGGAATTGGCGGGGGCGACCATCCGCGCAGTATCCCAGGGCGTCATCGGCGTCGCAATCATTCAGTCCTTGCTGGCCGGTATCGGCTTCAAGCTGGCAGGCATTCCCGGCGCCGGCCTGCTGGCCTTCATCGTTATGCTGCTGGCCATCGTGCAGATCGGCGCCGCTATCGTCCTGCTTCCCGTGATCATTTGGATCTGGATAGACAAGGATTTCACCACGGCGATCCTGCTGACGCTGTTCCTGGTCATCGTCGGTGTGCTCGACAATGTGTTGAAACCGCTCGTGCTGGGGCGCGGCCTGACGACGCCGACACTCGTCATCTTCGTCGGGGTGATCGGAGGAACGCTCGCGCATGGAATTGTGGGTCTCTTTATCGGACCGATCATTCTTTCCCTGGCCTGGGAACTGACATTGGCCTGGATCCATGCCGATCGCACCAGTGCGGCATCGTCGCCGCGGTGATCCTCGAACGTTGACCTATGTCAACATTCCATGTCCCGAGGCTCCTTGTATGAGTTAGGTGACAGCGAGGTCGGAACATGTCGATGGATAACGCAACGCAGCCAGGCGGCCCCATGTCAGGGCTCGTCGCCTCGGCCGTAGAGTACATGGTCGACGCCGGACAGCGGACCGTGCTGTTCCTTGACGTCATGCGTCGGCGCGGCGATCAGTATCGGGAACACGTTGCCCAAACGGCGCCGCATGTCCTGCAATATGCCGCCGAGTTGATCATCGATGGCCGCAAGCTCGATGAACCGGTCAATTATGCGCTTGTGCGCGTCGTTCCGCCCAAAGACGTCGAAATCGATCTCGACCGGCGGCCGTTCATCGTGGTCGATCCGCGCGCCGGGCATGGTCCGGGAATCGGCGGCTTCAAGGCGGACAGCGAAATCGGCGTCGCGATGAAAGCGGGTCATCCCTGCTATTTCATAGGCTTTCTGCCGGAACCGATGCCTGGACAAACCATCGAGCGTATCGCGCGCGCCGAGGCCCTGTTCATCGAGAAGGTTATCAGCCGCCATCCGAAGGCGGACGGCAAGCCGTGCGTGATTGGCAACTGCCAGGCCGGCTGGGCCATCATGATCCTGGCATCCCTGCGGCCGGAACTGTTCGGACCTGTCATCGTCGCAGGCGCACCGCTCGCCTACTGGGCAGGCGTGCATGGCCAATATCCGATGCGCTATGCGGGGGGGCTGTTGGGAGGAAGCTGGCTGACCGCGCTGACCAGTGATCTCGGCGGAGGCAAGTTCGACGGCGCTTGGCTAGTACAAAATTTTGAGAGTCAGAATCCCTCGAATACGTTGTGGACCAAGCAGTACAACGTCTATTCGAAGGTCGACACCGAGGCGAAGCGCTACCTCGAATTCGAGCGCTGGTGGGGCGGACATGTCAATCTGAATGCCGAGGAAATACAGTTCATCGTCGACGAACTCTTCGTCGGCAACAATCTCGCCGCTGGTCGGATCAAGATGTCTGACGACCAGCCGGTCGATCTGCGCAATATCAGGTCACCGATCTTGGTGTTCTGCTCCAAGGGCGACAACATCACACCACCGCAACAGGCGCTGGGCTGGATTCTCGATCTTTACGCCGACGTCGACGAAATCAGGGCCTACGGCCAGACGATCGTCTACACGGTTCACGAAAGCGTCGGCCATCTCGGCATTTTCGTTTCCGGCGGCATTGCCAAGAAGGAACATGCGGAATTTTCCAGCAACATCGATCTGATCGACGTGCTGCCGCCCGGTCTTTATGAGGCAACTTTCGAAGCCAAGAGCGACGAGACCGCGAATGCCGATCTCGCCGGCGGGCAGTGGGTGATGCGCTGTGAGGCCCGGACGCTGGATGACATCCGCGCCATGGGAGGCAATTCGCCCGAGGACGAGCGGCGCTTCGCGGCTGCCAAGCGCGTCTCCGAGATCAATCTCGCCGCCTACCAGAAGTTCGTACAGCCCTGGATCAAGCGCATGGTGACGCCGCAAATGGCGGAGATGATGCGCAACCTGCATCCGCTGCGGCTGCAGTATGAGGTCCTCAGCAGCCGCAGTCCCTTCATGCCCGCGGTGGAGTCGCTGGCGGAGAAGGCAAGCGAGGACAGAAAGCCCGTCTCGCCCGACAATCCCTTCTTTGCATTTCAGGAGCAGGTCTCCAAGCAGATCGTTCATGTGCTCGACAGCTGGCGCGACTCGCAGGAAGCACTCAGCGAGGCAATTTTCCTCAATGTCTATGGCTCGCCGGCGCTTCAGGCGGCTGTCGGGATCGATCCGCAGTCCGTGCCGTCGCGACGGCAGGAGATGTCGGCCAAGCATCGCGAGATGCTCCAGGCACGGATCGCCGAGCTGAAATCCAGAATCGGCGAAGGGGGCCTCAGGGAAGCGGCCGTTCGCGGCCTGCTTTACGTCGGCTCGGTGCGGGGAATGGTGGACGAGCGCAGCCTTGAAGCGCTGCGTAACCTTCGTCGCAGCGACACGGGCGCGCGTCTGACGCTGTCCGAGTTCAAGATGCTGGTCCGCGAGCAGTTCTTCATGTTGCTTCTGGAGCCGGAAGCAGCGTTGGCCGCTATTCCAAAATTGTTACCCGACAATGCCGACGATCGCCGCGCGGCCTTCGCCAAGATCCGCGAAGTGCTATCCGCCAGCGCCGCAATATCGGGTGAGGTCGCCACACGTCTCAGGCGTGTAGCCAAACTGTTCGGCGTCGATGCCGCGGAAGGTTCGGAAAGGGGCTCGAAGGTTGCCCCTTTCGATCCCAAGGCGAAGGCGTCGTAAGGAGTGGGAGCGACATCATGCCGGTCGATACAAGCAGAGCGCAGTCTCCCAGCAAATATGATCGCCTGATCGCCGCGGCCAAAGCCGTGCTGCCGGTGCCGACCATCGTCGTCCACCCCTGCGACGAAACCTCGCTGCGCGGCGTCGTCGATAGCGCGGCCGCAGGCATCATCCGGCCGGTGCTGGTCGGGCCCGAAAAGAAGATCAGGGATACGGCCGGAAAATGCGGCCTCGATATTTCCGGCTTCGAGATCGTCGATGCCCCGCATAGCGAACAAG
>Ga0307509_10007517_pt1 | contig 14204 bp, 16 predicted proteins | sample 10_EM_MG_FD_202245 | JGI IMG/M metagenome (GOLD analysis project Ga0307509, IMG submission 202245) | Populus trichocarpa ectomycorrhiza microbial communities from riparian zone in the Pacific Northwest, United States - 10_EM | ecosystem: Host-associated > Plants > Roots > Unclassified | place... | reverse complement strand
GAAAATTTCGCCATATACAAATCCAAACTAAGAACAGAGCCCGCAGACATGCTCACTGGGATCATTATTGTGGGCCTTCTGCTGTGTGAGTATAATTTACCAACTCCATCATATTAAGTGACACGGAAGGTTTCGACCGCTGTGGTCAGACACGGTGGTCAGAAAATGTGTGAAGATGGTATACACTGACATTTGGGTTGTCTCAAGTGCACATCGAGTGTCCATAGGTTCCAGTTTTCCATAATTTCCAGAGGGCGTACTATGTAGTCCGAAATTGGACAAGCTGACGAGATCTTTCTTTACAATGCTTTATCTAGGCCCTTACGACACTCCAAAGCGCGATGTAGGTCTAGAACGCCGCAGAGCATGACGCAGCGATATACTGACATCACATCGTGTTAACAACTTCTATTTAGCTTGCTCCAAACCACAACGTCACTTATCATCCTAGCTGCCGCCCCGCCTCAAGATTGAACTAGGTACTATGGTAAGGGTTATCATCTCTCCCGCATGGCTTTGAAGCCAACCATTTCTTAGCCTGAGAACGTAAGAGCCTGCACATGTGACGCTTCTGTTCCACTGGCAGCACCAGCCAGTAGTCGACATGACAAGTTCTACTTGACAGATGAAATGACAGTGTTCCAGGTCTGTCGTCACCACCTAGTATGCATACTAGTTCGTTACTTACCCGTCATGATGTGACCCTTGGCCGCCCTCTACGTCTCTCTCTCTGTACAGGTGGAGAATCGTCTTTTCCGTATTCACCGGCACTTCTTCGCCGAGAACTCGCCCATCTTTAACTCGATGTTTTCGCTGCCTCGCGTTCCTAACGAGGATGGCGCCGCACCTGTCGAGGGTGCTTCCGACGAGAACCCAATCTACCTCTCTGGAGTGACCGAGCTTGAGTTCGAGACGCTGCTCCTGTACTTTTATATGGGGTAAGTCAGGGTTTTTCAAACCGCCTCTCCTTTCTGCCACTACCAACCGAACATGGCTAACTCGTGTACCGGTGCCGGTGATTCTTTCTTTCCCGCCGCCGGACCTCAGCATGCACGACGGTTTCTCTCTACCGCAGTCGAGATGGATCGCACTGCTGTCCATCGCTCACCGCTACGAATTCATGAACGTGCGCGCGCGAGCGATCCGCGAGATCTATCCTCTAGGGAAACGGGACCAGGAGAAACCAGCTTCGAATCTGGTCCAAGATTCGAAACCACTCAGCTGCCTGGAGCTCATATCTCTGGCGGAGAAGTACGACGTGCTGCTCGAGCAGGCACTCCCGTACTTCGTAGAGCTCGTGGTGCGGAAAGAGCCGCTGACGGAGGCCGAGATCGCGCGTTCGCCGGTACTTACCGTGCACCGGCTTGCACGCGCGCGCGAGGAAGCCCGTGCGAGTCGTGGGCTCTTCGACAGCCGTATAACAAAGAAAATTGTGGGCGACATTTGGCCAGCGGGCAAAATATAACAGAACGTCGACGTATAAGGAATACTGTAGGTAGTGAATGGTGTGTAGGGACAATATTACAGGGAGGGCGACTTACGAAGCGGTTTGGTTTCAAGTTGTTTTTGGCTACGTAGACAGTCACCGGATCTACATGCATCTATTCTACCTTTTTTTTGTATCTATGACGCGTTCGATCAGTTACTATGATCGGACGAAACTGAAAGAAGAGTGGGGAGAGCGTGAAGCGCAAGCGCGTTCACAATTCGTCCCGCACGCATCACGTGCCACAAGCCACGGGTTCGTGACAATGTGATCTCCTACGCCAATGACAGTACTGTAGTGGTCTTTCCAGCTTCCCACCACTTCGGGTCTACATGTGCCTAAACTTCGCGTATGGTGCGGTGTATCCAGGCATGTTCCCCTTTTTTACTGCGACTATATTGCCCTCGTGCATTGCGTGTTCGGAAAAGGCTCCTCGGGCAGCCCCCGTCAATTGGTCGTCCAAGTCCTCGTCGTGTTCAAGCGGGCCCGGGGACGGGGGAAAACAATATGGCCGTGATTCAAAGGCGCAAGCACGGGCCGTCTCGTCGTAGCTTCTTTTGGTTTATACCACACTAGTCTCAAGGCAATGAAGAGACTTCATTTGCTGGTCGACGACATGCATTCAGGCCAGGCAAGCTTGATCCAGCATTTCAACGGTTGCGGGCATTGAAAATTTTGCCATGTTCAGATTCAAACTTAGAACGGAGCCCGCAGACATGCCCGCTGGGGTTATTGTGGGCTTTCTGCTATTTGAGAGCGTAGTTTTACCAACGCCATCATGTTGAGTGGCACGGAATTCTTCGACTGCTGTGGTCAGACACGGTGGTCAGAAAAAATGTGGAGGTGGCATACACCGGCATTTGGGTTTGTCTCAAATGCACATCGATGATCCATATCGAGCAGGTTCCAGTTTTCCTTAATTTCCACAGTGCGTACTATATCGTCCGAAATCAGAGAAGCTGACGAGATGTTTCTCAGAATTCTTTACCTGGGCCCTTGCGACAGTCCGCAGCGGGGTGTAGATCTAGAACGCCGCAGAGCATGACGCAACGATATACTGACATCACACCGCGTTGACAACTACTATTTAGCTTGCCCCCAACCACGACGTAACTTGTCTCCCTAACTGCCGCCCCGCCTCAAGATTCAACTAGGTACTATGGTAGGGTTATCATTACTCCCACGGGGCGTTGAAGCCAACCATTTCTTAGTCTCAGAACGGCAAGGGCGACGCTTCTGCTCCAATTATTAGTCGACATGACGAGTTTTACTTAACAGATGAAATGACGGTGTTCCAGGTCTGTCATAACCACCTAATATGTGTGCTAAATCGTAACTTACCCATCATGATGTGACTTCTTGACCACCCTCCTACGTCTCTCTCTCTGTATAGGTGGAGAACCGTCTTTTCCGTGTTCACCGGCACTTCTTAGCCAAGCATTCTCCTATCTTTGGCTCGATGTTTTCGCTGCCGCGCGTTCCTAACGGGGATGCCGCCGCAGCCGTCGAGGGTGCTTCTGACGAGAACCCGATCTACCTCTCTGGAGTGGCGGCGCTCGAGTTCGAGACGCTACTCCGATACTTTTACAGGTAAGTCAGGGTTTCGCGAACCGCGTCTCCGTTCCGCCACTACCGTCCGAACATGACTGACGCGTGTACTGGTACGGGTCTTTCTTTCTTTCCCGACGCCGGTCCCCAGCATGCACGACGGTCTCTTCCTACCCGAAGCGAGCTGGATCGCACTGCTGTCCATCGCACACCGCTATGATTTCCAGAACGTGCGGGCGCGAGCGATCCGCGAGATTTATGGTTCTCTAAGACAATGGGACATGGCGCAACCAGGTCCGGACTCAGACTCGGAAATCTGCCCGGCCCCGACCCCGGCCCCGACAATACCAGACCCAAACCACCTGACGCTCATATCGACGGCGGAGAAGTACGACGTGCCGCTCCGGCAGGTGTTCCCGTCCTTTGTCGGGCTCGTGATGCGGGAAGAGCCACTGACGGTGGTCGAGATCACGCGTCTGTCGACACTTACCGTGCATCGGCTTGCACGCGCACGTGAGGACTACTTACGCAGGACTACGAGAATGGCGGACTTGGACACCCGTAGAGTGGCAAAGGAAATCGTGCGCGATATTTGGCCGGCAACCAAAAAATAACGGGCACCAATAGAACGTCGACATATAAGGAATACTGTACGTAGTGAATGGTGTCTGAGGATAATGTTTACGAAGGGCGAGTTGCGAAGCAGTTTGGATTCAAGTTGTTCTTGGCTACTTAGTTAGTCATTGGATTTACATACATCAATGTCTACCTTGTTTTGTATCTGGGACATCTTTCTTGTACACGACCCTGTTACTCTCCCCGTGGTTGGCTTTCCCCATTCAGGAGGGACAAACTCGTTGATGGTTAACGTTGTCATATGATCAATATTACACTGCAAGGAGCAGAACGGACAAGGATGAGCGGTATTGAACGGATAGCGAATCGAAGCAAAGATGCATTGAACGCCTCAACAACTCCGACCGCATATATCTATGGTACAAATACAAGGGTTTGTCCTCCAACTGAACAAAACTGCGGCGCACGCCACACTGACTGGCTCGGGGTACAAACAGGTTATAGCAAAATTGATTAGGTTCATTACGAATGGGTTCGAGTGAGGAGTGGAGATTGGGTTTTGATTTGTGATGGCGTGCTTGTGGGGATAACTTACTATAGGACGTGGAGCAAACGTCAGATCATCGCGCGTGACTGAATTAGGCGCAGAGCATATTAGACTTTGGACTTACGAAGATGCTGGATGTGGTGGAATTGTCCTTGGGGGGAGAACCAGAGACGGCGATGGAAGAGCGAGCGATGTCCGCAAGGTTGATCTCTGTGGAGTGGCATCCAACCCATAAGATTACAGCAAAAAGGAAGGGGCATGTGGCAGGAGAACATACCACCGTTGCTCTTCAGAGCATTCTTGCGGATCTTGAGGGCATTCTCGCGGTCCTCGTCGGTGACGCTGCTGGTACGGCGCACTGGAGCGGGTGCCTTTGGTTGGGAGTTGGGGGCTGTGGGACACGGCGTTAAAACCAGGGACCGCAATTGTACGTCAGAGAGACGGGCGCTTACTTCCTACTTCTCCAGCTTGATCGTTGAGTTCTGCAGCCTCGTCGTCGATGGCAGCAGCCTCGTAGTTATATTCAGACTGGAGGGAGCCCCAGTTGTGACTACCAGCGCCACCCTTGGGAAGAGAGGTGTCCATGCCGTTACGGGCCTCTGAGCGGTCCTTGATGAGAGCGCGGAGAGACTGGGAACGTTCGGTACGGGTCATGATGAGAGTGGTTGGGATGTGGGTATGGGGGGTTGAAAAGATGGGGAGTGGAAAAGTTGTGGGGATGATGAAAGGAAACAGGTGAAACGGGTTGGGATTAAATAGTTCGCAGGGGCCTCGCCACCTCTTCTCACTCGCCAAGGGGACGATGATACCCGTGGCTCGCGTGATCTTATTTGGTTTCCCATTCTGGATCGTTCCATTTGCAACGTCGCTGCGACATGATAATCCCGTCTAGAAGGGGACCCCTTGGCTACGCTATTATGACATCGTATTCTATCATAAGGCTGCGCATACTCCAGACCTCAAAAACAAAAGTGACGACAAACTGCTCTGGGCAACGGAGAACCGAAATTGCGGGGAAACGTGGGAAACGGTGACGTTGGTCATATGACCCATTGTGTTACGCAGCCAGCACCAGCTCGAACTGGTTTAGAATGTTCGAGATATAATTACGTAATTCCCATGAGAAATTATAAGGGGTCGTTCACTCGTGAAAAGGAAAGAGAAATACCAAAAATGAGCGAAACGACCGAGTCGCAACGAGCCATCACTTACTTTGACATCTCCATCGCAGGTATACCAGCCGGAAGGGTCATCTTTCAGCTCTACAACGACCTTGTCCCCAAAACAGCGGAGAATTTCCGTCAGTCTTTGTCCCTTTCACTCGTCGGTTCACTTATCTCGTACCGATAGGCGCACTCTGCACTGGCGAAAAGGGCGTCGGCAAGCTCGGAAAACCGCTATGCTTCAAAGACAGCGGCTTTCATCGTATCATTAAGAAGTGCGCACGATATTTGCTCATGTACACCTGACCTTGATTTTGATCGCTGCGCGCCTGCGGCCGCAGATTCATGATCCAGGGCGGGGACTTCACCGCTGGCAACGGTTTGTTCTTTTTCCCATCACGGTGCTCGTCCGCCTCATCTCTTGCACGTAATGTAGGAACCGGTGGTGAATCCATCTATGGGGAAAAATTCGAGGACGAAGCCTTCCCCATGGAGCATACCCGACCCTTCTTTCTCTCCATGGTGCGCCGCAGCCCATGTCGTACTCTCCCCTTCTCTTGCCTTCTCATCCGACTGCGCGCAGGCTAATGCTGGCCCCGACACAAACGGCTCCCAATTCTTCATCACATGTACCGCCACGCCTCACCTCGACGGGAAGCACGTCATATTTGGCGAGGTCATCCGCGGCAAATCTATTGGTATGTCGTTTTTTGTGTCCTCGTCTCCTCAAAGTCACCCCCTGTCTCACCTACCTAACCCATTCTCACAGTTCGCCGAATCGAGAACTACTCGACAAACACCGGCGATGTACCCACCGATCCCATCGTGATCACTGACGCAGGCGAGCTCGAGCCCTCCGACCCGTCCCTTACAGAGACCGTCGTCGTGTCCGATGGTGATCCGTACGAGGATTACCCCGAGGACGATTTTCGCGACACTGAAGACTCAGCCGTGGTACTCGAGGCGGCACGTACGCTCCGCGAGCTTGGCACCGCGCGCTGGAAAGACGGATCGGCCGCCGATGCACTCGCCAAGTGGCAGAAGGCGCTGCGTTACCTTGACGTGCACCCTGTCCTACCCGACGATGCGCCGTCAGAGCTTGTGGACGAGTTCACCGCCCTTCGCACGCCCTTGTTACTCAACTCGGCCCTCGCGGCGTTCAAGGCACCTGGCGGCGTCCAGGGCGCGCAAATCGCACTCAGCGCGACAAGTGCCACACTGGAACTACCGAAGCTCGCCGACGCCGATCGTGGTACGTGGCGTCCACAGTTCCTCTCTCGTTGCGCACGTGGGAGATACTTACTGTGGCTTGGCGGCGCACCGCATCTGCAGCGAAGGCACTGTATCGACAGGGTCTCGCGCAAGTCACGCTCAAGGAATACGATGAGGCAGAGAAGGTGTTCCTCGAGGCACACTCACTAGCAAAGGATGACAAAGCGATCATCGGCGAGCTTGATCGTCTCCGACAACGCAAAAAGGCACAACGGGATAAGGAGAAGGCGGCCTACAAGAAAATATTCGCCTAGAGGGCTTCGATCTTCGGGGAATGGATCAGAATTGGACGCAGTTTTTGCGTAGAGAAGCGAACGCATTTGTGCTCTTGACTGTAATGATTTGACTAGGGGATATACAACATGGGAGGGGGGCTCGTCTTGATGCTTCATGATTCCTCCATGAATAACAACAGGAATCTCTTCTTTCCCAATAAAGAGACATGCGAGGTCGCGTCGATGTTGTCTCGAAGCAAAACCGATGCAAAAATGGAAGCTTGCGTTGATAAGCTGATGTGGTCCTTTTCCCAAACGAAAACGAAAGTCTGGTACGTACCAAGTACCTCTGCGCGAGAAGGAGGGTTGAGAGGCCGCGCGTCGTCCTCGAGAACCGAAAGGCGCTCCTCTTGGCGCTTACCTTGAGTCTCGGCCTGGCGATGGTCCTTCAACGCAAGGAGGTGCAAGAATGCGGTCACGGAGACCCAGACCTATTAGCAACGAAGCAATCATCATCGTCGACATGTCGGTGCTTTGGAATCAAAGGGACGAGACCCACGTTGACAGACGAAGGAGGAAACGCCGAAAGCATCTAGAAAACGTGGAAAGGTCCACGAAATGAGACGTACGGGCGTCAACTACTCCTGAAACCATGACGTCGCAAAATGACCCGAATTGCACGTTTACCTCTATGGCCTCGTCCCTACTCGTGATTTCGACGCAGTGTTGGTGTAGCGAGAGCGGTACGATGGGTTCAGGCAACGAACGGAGGAAGGCAAGGAGCACCGCCGCCACGGTGCGCGCGTAGTTGGCGTCGACCGTCCGCGGTGCCGCCTTCTCTGGCGCTGGTGCTGGACACGGAGGGAGCTCTGCACCCGTGTCCAAGCTCTGTGGCGAATGATCAGTTCCCTCCACCCTCACACGCGTGTGTTAAGCGGGGCAGTTGCAACAGCTAGCTGACCTCACAAATCTGCGCTGCTAAACTTTCGTCTCCCGGTGCGATGAATAGATCGTCCTGAAAGGGAATTGCAGTTAGCGGAGACTGGTTCACTTCACACATGTTGGAAGCGTATGAAGGGTACATACGACAGTCTCGACATCGTAGGCCGTTAGCCAGCCCATGAGCTTCATGAATTCCCGCGATGAATGCCCGCCCCCTTGCGTCTCTGGAAGGAGGTCCTCTGGATTTCTCAACTTGCGTATAGGGCCCGGCAGACGAGCCAGGGCGGATAGAGGTGTTCCGAAGCATGAGGATTCTGGGGCATAATAAAGATGGGTCCCGACATGAAGCGAGAACTGCAATGGCCCGCACCGTATTCTCCACCGACGGAGAGGAAAAGGTCTTGCCCAAATAGCGTGTGTATGATGAGTAAAGTGGACAGCTTCTGCATTCTCAAGTTCAGGGGCGCCGCGATAGTATTGGAAACGAATACGGTGAGTTGGAGCAACTTTTCCTCTCCCGGAAGAAGTAGGCCCTTCAAGTTCGAAAAGTAAGGCGGTGAAGTGGTACGGAATATGCTATCCCTCACAGCCATGGGTTCAATCTTAAGCCAACGAGGATCTAGATTAGGGCAGTCGACTGCATTCATGCATACACTCAGGGGTGTTAGAGGGTTGTGACATACGGACGGGAGAGCCGCGATCGCGGGGGAAGAAACGGAATGCAGCGGGAACCTGGATTTTGTGTCGGAGCCAGGCAGAGGAAATGATTTGAGAGGTCCAGTCACCTTTCCTGCATTGTGTATGCAAAAGGTTTGCGAGACCGGTGTCGCATATCTTCCGTCATACATGAGTCTCTGCGTCATCGCGCCCAGAAACTATATCATCACGTACGATATTTTCCCAAAGTCCAGTGCCGACTTGTCCAGTTTCAAAAGTGGAATGCCTGATGGATCCTCCGGGTCAAAAACTGCGATGGACTTGTACAGGTCGTTCGCGACTCGGTCCAAGGCCATCGAGTCAATGCATGGTACCTACGAAATAGTGTAGTGTGAGAAAGACTTGGGAGTGGGACAGTGTGCCCGGCACAACTCACATCTACCAGGAATTCAGCGGAGACGGGTCGGTGGTCACTCATCGTGATAGATAGATGAGAATCGTAAGACTTCTGGGTGACAGGGACAAAAGGGGAGGATTTATGTAGTACGCGATCCGTCCAGGCTGGTTTGCGTCTGAAATGTAGTAAATATACCACGAAACGCGCTGAAAAACGGGGAAGGAACACTTGATATCATAGCCCATGGAATCAGTTTGTATGGCTGTTGCAAACCGATATGTCCTATTTCGAAGAGAATCAGCAGGCGCCACCCCGCTCAACTACTACGCCTAACGGAAGGAAAGTTATGGGATGTTCTTCAAATTTCGTGAATGCTTTGGAGTGACGAATTGAACTCTTCAGCTGCAGCAGTGGAATAGCTTAATAAGGGGACATCTACTGTAGCGGCGAGCAAGCACACCTCGTCGAATTGGAGCAGTGTTTGTATCGCCTGGAAAGTTCGCGCCGAGCGCAATGCATGTCGGACATCTGCATCAGGTAAATTTAGTCTGTAATTTAGGTCTTTTACGGGTAGTACGTCAGCACGGTGTGACCAGCAAGATATTTCAACTGCAGAATACCTCCCTGGCATGTGACGTAAGGGACGAGACTATAGCCCTGAGTGTTGGGGTCACTTACAATCCAAAATAATACATCGGAATCATATATATTGAGAGTCTGTGGCTCTGTTCCTGAGTGCTCCGTACGTGGATCCCACACATATTCTTTGCAAGGCCCAAATTCAATGCGTCGTGAGATGTCGTGAAAGTCTGCGTTACGCCGCTCCATCTGCTCTTCGAAGGCGGACAAATGGGAATTGACGAAGGTGAATGTAATTGGTAGCGGAGACGGTGCGGAGGGCGTAGGTTTTGGTCGGTAATTAAGTCGAACAGCCACCGCTCCTTTGTTTCCCTAATAAAACGATATATGGATCGAGGACGGCGTCTCGACCGATTGTTGTTTTGAGGCTCACCATGACTCCCTGTGAGGTAATTTAAAGGACGCGCGACCTGTAAAGAAGCGTGCTCACCATGAAGCCTGTTGCCACGGAACTTTCCATCATTCCAGAGAAACAACTTTGCACCTCCCTTTTCACGAAAACGATCAAGAGGATACCTACGAGTTGCTTAGATACGAGCTAGGCCAGTGGCAGTCAGCTGCAATCCCCAACCGTGACCACTGGGTGATCACCTTCTCGTATCGCCCAGCCCTTTCTCCCAACGAGGCAAAGATGGCATCCGTCCAGGCATCTTCTCTTGCAGCCCCCGTAAAATTGAAAAAAGCCTCAGTTGACAGGTCAGCCTCCTGGAATGCCATGACAAGCACGTCTGCCTCTGGGGCCGATGTTTGCCCTTCGGTTTCTGAAAGGCGGAAGAATGGGCGATTATGTGGAACCCACACGAAGACTTGCTTCACCTGTCCCGTAGTATGATGTGCCTTTGTCGCTCAATGAGAGCGGTGACAGCTCCTTGAGCGGAGGTATGGAGTACTTATTTTCGTTATTATGGGCAGTTGAGGACGAGATTGCTACTCCTAACCACGGCGATAGGTCCTGAGACGGCAATTTGCCGTTGACATTGAATGTGCCTACACGGATCCTGTGGTGTCTCTGTCAGTCTTATGCGCCTTATTTGAGATCACTGACATACTTGAGCTGTTTTGTCTCTGGGTCTTTTCTAACGGTTGCATGTGATAAGCTCTGAGACCATAGCCAGTCATCACGAATTACGACGTAATCTGCAGCATCGTTCGCTGGCTGGCCTGCGCTACCCAGGGAGAGACCCAGGTGCACAGGTTTGCATGCAAGCCGCAAATCGCGAGGAGGCCTTACTGATACATCACCCAGTTGATTTGATATAGCTGGTAAACCACAGTGGGGGCAACATACCGGATAGCCACGAAGTTGGATGGAAAGTGTATGGCTCCAGCCACTGATAAGACTCTGCATCATTCGAACACTTCACTGATCAATAAAGAATATGAGAAACGGGAAGTGTAATGAAGTTCATCTTCATACAAGCCGAGTCGCGAAACCTTCGGCATGCCGATGTAAAGGAAGAAAGGCGCTCCATGTCCTCCGTGACTACTGTGTAGGTGACTTCGCCCTCGGATAGTTGAAGGCAAAACTGAGAATCTAAGTATGCCGTGAATTTTTAGTATCACCCTGCCAAGAGTCACCGACCAGCGGGTGAGGGAGGAAGTTCGATTTCTGGAGAATCGTCCAACACGTCCGAGGCCAGCAAGCTAGCGAGTTGGGATATCTCAAGAGAAAAATCTCCGTAAATCGCAAACGCATGTTGAAGCGTGAGTGGGAAACCATCGGTGGTATTCGATGCCGCCTTGTTCTCGGTGTAGAGAAACACGCTTTGGGGGGGTGTTTAGCAGAGAGTGATAGAGGGAATGTATTGAGCATCGACCTTCCATTTGTTTCCCTTGCGTGATTTATGTGCCCGACTATGGCTAGAGTGACACGCGATTCTTCGGAAGGGGATCCCAGAGTGGTGCGATCAAAGGAAATCGGCGGAGGAGCTTTCGGGTCCCTTTCCCCGCCGCGGCGCAAATGGGATCCCTCGAGTGTGAGCACGAGGTGCTCGGACGGTCGTAATGCCGATCGCACGTCTCGTTCTGGCTCCCAGTGCCAGTCCGCCATTGAACCTAACGTCGTAATCCAGTTCGCGGCCTAGAGGACGCGTAGGGGATGGGTCACACACTTCTGTCGTTCTCAATATAGCGTTCCGTAATTGGTATTGAGAGCGCCTTTACGTGCTGTCTATAGTCGTCAAAATGCTGACATCTAGTAAACACGAACGCTTACCGTGATGATGAGCCACACAGACGGCTCGGTGGCAAGGATCAGATTGCGACGCGACACGCGGGTGCCACGACGCGGCTCCACGCGACTTGCCCACGCAACTGACTTGGACCAGCGCTAACTTGAAAGCTACTCTATTCGAAACGCTCTCTACTGCCCCCCCGTAAAATACGGACTCGGAGGGTTGGCTCGAGGTTCCGTAAGCGTTCTCGTATCCTGATCTTAATCCTTCAGTGTGGAGTCGAGAGTTCGAATCCTGTGTTCTACTCGGGCGAGACGTCATGGCATTCAGTTCCGTTCGTCTTAATTATCACATCCCATCAACGTTGTGCAGTACGTAACTCCGACTCCTGCAGGAAACGAGGTTTCAGCCTCCGTTTACAACTCGGAAAACTGCAGAAATTTGCGTGATGACGTTACAGAAGGGTTTTGGCAAGTCCCCACCATCATCCGAGCCGGAGGCAAGAATGATTCTGTATTACAGTCCCACAGAGAACCCCATATCCCGCAAACGTCGATTCGTCGATTGAAGTTTTTTTTTTTTTCAGTAAGCACCCTGATTTTACGGATGTCATTGTGTGATGAATCACCCCATTCTAACCGAACACTTATCTCGGGGATCGTAACCTTGTCCGGCGGCAGCCTGAGTGCCAACACCACCCAGTGTCACCGTGTACGATCGGGCTTACAGTTACGGAGCCGCACTCGATGACAGACGTGTTATTGTGCATCTGCCAGTGAGAACAGAGTCGGCCCGGAGCCCAAATCAAGCGCACTGGCACGAGACTAACGCCGTGCTTTGTTCTCAGCGTCATCGCAGGTCACGATCGCTTGACTGTTTCGCCAAGGACAGACTAATGCGATTCATGCTTTTGTAGAGCCACTCGAGGTAGATTTGCCAGCAGGTACCCGTCTTGGCGCACTGTGAAAACGTCAACGTCATTGTCATCCGATCATCAGCTCGGTGTTCAAGAGAGACACAAAAATCTTCAGTAGTCTTGGCGCTATTGGTGCCGTTCTTGGAACAAGTCTCGTTATACTTCCTCAGTTCAGGTAACATCGCCATTGCCCCCGCTTTCGCGTAATCGGGATCTTCGACAACGACTACTACGCCACTGGACACATCAACGGCATCGAGGTGCCACTGGTTCCGAAAAAAAAAAAAATTCCGATTTTAATGCCATCATTCTCGCCACAGACGGCGAGCGTGTTGTTATGGCATATCCTGAGCAACGGTGATTTCCTGGATGCTCCATCATTTTACCTTAGCGTCCCAGCGACCATAGTACGGCACCTTTTACATGTACACCCTCTTCACAATTTCACCCTTGTCATGATCACCTTACAAGGGAGAGCACTGGCCGGTTTCTGCCCGATGATATACGGATAACTAGGTCAACGACTGACCGTTTACAATGGCCCAGAGATACCGACTAAGGCTATACTTCTGGGCCTTATATTTCTTGAAGGCAAGCACCCTAGGGTATGTCTATGAAAACGAACGAGCGACACGCAACTACAATTGAATGGGTTAAAATTTCTATCAGAACTGGGGACCGTTTCTTTTCTGTAAGTAATCTCTAAGTATCAAGCTATCGTGTCATCGTTGAAACATTTGTACACAGTACAAGGGTATAAAATAAATATACGCGACGAGGGTTAACCAGAGAGACGTTCTAATTTCTAAATCGTCGTGACAATATTAGGAACAGGAAGTGGCTTCAACTCCTCGTATGTCAATGTCATGGATGGACGTGTCGGCGACGGTAGTATCGCCTGGAGACGGGAACTGGAATGTCGTTGCTATCATTGCTATCGCTGCTTGTGCGGCTTGGAGAGAAGATAGATGATAGAAATGCCAAAGGGCCCCCGGGTGTTGCCGGGTTGGGTAGCCGAAGGGAAGCGTGAGGAATGCCGTGAGCGTGCTGAGCGTTATGGTAATTTCCCAAGACGGCTGCGTGGACAATGGTTGCGGAGAGGAATGCCAAGAAGGCGAGTAACAGCGAGCGCATTTCTCGTGAGAAGTAGATCGTTACAGCGTACTGAATCCACAGTCAGCTATGAGTGGCGGCGCACGTGAGACAAATTCTGACTTACATTGTTTTTCTCGTGGTAAACAAGGGAAGAGTTGTCGATAGCACGGAGGTACAGGACGCCCTCGGACACGACTCAGGAGGGGCAAAGGGTGATCGAGTCATGGAGGCCGCCATGAAGCGACCTTTATGTACATTCAGGCGGTCAGACACCGGAACAGAACAATATTAAAATTTTGGGGTTTGTCCGCGGGGAACCGTTCATCGTGTACTTGGCGAGGGGGTGGGTCAACCATAATCGATCTGATGCAATGCACGCCGCTACACACTCGCTACACTCAATCATTTTTTGCATGTTGGGCGAGTCAATTTCCGGGGTGAGCATACGGTCATTCGTTTCCCGCTTCCGCAAAACTGTGGGCGGGCCGTGATACCCGCTTGACGTGCCGCGGTGCCAAGTGACCGTTTCTCATCATCGACCACCACCAACATACGATGACGAAACACAGCAAAAATA
>Ga0307509_10007516_pt1 | contig 14205 bp, 7 predicted proteins | sample 10_EM_MG_FD_202245 | JGI IMG/M metagenome (GOLD analysis project Ga0307509, IMG submission 202245) | Populus trichocarpa ectomycorrhiza microbial communities from riparian zone in the Pacific Northwest, United States - 10_EM | ecosystem: Host-associated > Plants > Roots > Unclassified | place... | reverse complement strand
ATTTTATTTTTCTTCGGCTAGAATTTGATGACTTCCTCTGTTCTCTCTTTACTACAGTGATTGAAAAATAATAAAACTAAAATTATATATCAAAAATGAATTTTACAAATCTACAGGGACAAAAATATATTATTAAAAAATTAAGAGAACCAAAATTAACTTATTTCACAAACTTTGCAATCACCACTGATTTTCTCTACATTTTTTACTTTGGATCTCTGTTTTTTTATTTTATCATCTCTTACCAATCTTACTTAAATTGGCCTTAATTTAGTTTAGAAATGACAATAAAAAAATAAAAAGACTTGGAAAAAAATAAAAACTCTATAACCAGTGAATGCACAGTGTTTGGGAGAGGATCCACCGTGCAATTTTGCACGGTGAATCTCCTTATTGTTAATAATAATTAATGAAAATTCTTAATAAGGAAAAAGGGGGCATCAATATAATTTTTATTCAATTTTTTTTTTTCCCTTCCCCCAGAATGCTTGCTTGATATTAATATGGAGCAAGCTGTTTTGGCTTTTGGGGGGTCTCCTTAAAAGAAGCAAAAGAAACACTTTTTTATTGGTGGAATGCTTTTTCCTTGAGAACAAATAGAAAACTCTCTTCTTCTTTACAGCTCTGATCACCATGTCTCTGGGTTATGCAGAAAAGCTTTCTTACATTGAAGATGTGGGCAACGTTGGAATGTCAGAATTCTTCGACTCATCTCATGTTTTGCAAGAAAAAGTAAAGCTTTTTCTATCACATTTTGTTATTATTATTGCATGGGTTTCTTTCTTTCTTCGACTTTGTTAATTGCTTCTAGTTGTTAATTGCTTATAGTGATCATCTATCTGTAAGACTGAAACTTTAGTGTTACTTTACTCGGGTTTTTTCCATAAGCTTGGAGCGCGAGCGAGCGAGCGAGTTTTGATTGTTCTATAATAGTGGTTGTTGTTCGATGGGATCTGATTTCTGGGTACTTCATTTTGTTTCAATAGAATTTAGCTTCTGTATCACTGATTTTACTCATTTTTGGTACTTATTAATCATGCAGATGTCTTTTAATCACTAGGCATCATGATAATGTAAATGGGCAATAATGTTTGTTTATTTGTGGGGTTGAAGGATATTAAGGGAGTTTTAAAAATAAAATAAACTGATATTTTGTTTCAGATCAAATATCGCTGCAATGCGGCTCATTTGGTTTTACGTTGAATTTTGTTATTGTCTGATTGGTTTGTAAGAGGACGGAGGAATTGGAAAATGAAAAGGAAGGATTTTAGACTCGAGCAGATGCATCATTTGCTGATAGTCATTAGATTGTTGGATTTAAAGTTTCCTTTCAACTTGACATTGTCTTTTAAGCAATCAAAAAGGGGAGGGGAGGTGGATAATCTTGAGAATCCTGGAGATAACTTTTTTGTTCTTTTAAATTAGGTTTCATTATAGTGTGGCAGTCAATAGATAGACTACCGTGTTATCAGTTCATTCAATATGAGTAGATTCATTTCAAGTTTTACTTTTTATTGGATGCTATGTGTATGCATATACAGGCTTTTACCAAGCATTTGCTGATTTGGTTATGTGATAACATTTGCATTAGTTAAGTTGCTGATTTTTTGTTACCAAGCATTTGCTGATTTGGTTATGTGATAACATTTGCATTAGTTAAGTTGCTGATTTTTTGTTTTTTTTTCTCCTTTTCAAATAACAGAGCTCTTTTCATCATTACTCACATTTGCATCCATTGCTTATTTAATTTTGATTTGCTTTTTAATTGGCAGATTGAAAGACTTGCTGAGATGATACAAAAGGTTTGGACCTACAAAATTTGTTATAAATGGTGTCTATAATTTTACGTCATCCAATTGAATTCACCACTCAAAAAATTAAAGAAAAGAAAGAAAGAAAAAGAACAAGAAAAAGAAAATACCACTCCCACGATCTTCATTGTTAAAAATATTTTTGCATTTTATGTTTCTTATACTTAATGATTTGTAGATATGTTTGTCCAATCAACCCTTTAAGTTGTTTCTTTGCACTTGCAGAGCAAGCATCTAGTTGTGTTTACAGGTGCAGGAATATCAACATCTTGTGGCATACCTGATTTTCGAGGTCCCAAGGGAATTTGGACGTTACAGGTGAAAATTCTATTACTTACTTGGGAGAAATGGAATTTAATGAATCTCCTTTTCCTTTTGAGAAGAACTCTATCTAATAGTACTTTGTCCTTTACCTGAAGAACTTTGTACAAACTTATAATTACATTTTATTTCAAGGGAGAGGTAGATGGTGGGCCTTCTTCACTATTATGACCTGTGATGGAACTTAGTACTTTTTTGTGTGTATATAAATAGTTTCCTAAACTTTAGATAAATATATGAACATAAGTTGTTTCCTTTACTCATGGAATGTCTCACAAAAGCCAATGAGGAACACATCTCGATTTCCATGCCTTGTCTGGGGTGAGAACTAATCCAACAATGTTTCACTATGTGCTAGGAAATTACTTTAGTATTGAGTTCTGACAACAGGGAGTATGAAAGAGATGGCAGGGCTCCGGTCAGCTTTTTTTTTAAAAAAAAAACAAAGAAAGGAAAAGTTTTCCCTTCAATGATGACTAAAGAAATTAGAAGAAAATCTAAGCTCTAAGCACTTTTGTGAAGCTTCAGTACCTCCAAGACTTAAAAAGGTAGTTAGAAGGCAATCTAGTTGCCGCTGGAAGGCTCGCAGTCATCCAAAGCTGCCTTAGACAAACAAGAAAGGCACTAACATGAGTTTGTGTGTGCATGAGCAAGGACCGTCATGCCATACTGTGAGGTTCATTGTAGTATGATCAAGTTATAGGAAAATTCATAGTTTGGATGTTAAAATCTTATTGGACTTCCAGCAATCTTGTTCCTTTTCCTTTTTCTTTCATTAATGGTTTATTTATCTATTAAAAATTTCATCTTTCTGGAAGCTTAGCTCAGAAGTAAACAAGCTGAGTTTTATGATTATCTATAAGTTTTATTGGGTTATTTCTTTGATTCTCATCAACTGAATGCAGCGCGAGGGAAAACCATTACCTGAAGCATCGCTACCATTTCATCGAGCAATGCCAAGCATGACACACATGGCTTTGGTTGAGCTGGAGAAGGCTGGCATTTTAAAGTTTATTATTAGCCAGGTACGGCTTTAGTGACTCATTCTTCTTTAGCAATGTGCCATATACTTTCTACCCATGGCGAATGTGTTAGCTTCCATATAAAGCCTGCTTCTAGAATAGGATGATGCAAGTCATCAAGTGCAGTTTGTGTAGGTGCCTTGGATGTGTGTGTTTTATTTATTTATTATTATTTTGTTGGTGAGGGGGGGTTGCTTTTTCTGAGATGGGTGTGAGAGAGATACTATCCTTTGATTCAAGTAATTTTCTTGTTGTCGGGTCAACAAAATTAGACATTTGAGGTCCACAATCACTTTTCAACAGTCCCTCAGTAACTTGGTACATTGGAAATGTAACTGTTCATACTGCTATCATTTATGCTTTCTAGATTACTCGGAACCTCAATGACACCCATGATTCCTTTTGCAATAATGCTTTCCTCAACAGAATGATGCTAAAATCTATATGTTTTTTGCATCATTTTGACATTTATCTCTCAAAGAGGCCTCTGGTTATTTTACCATATAAACTAATCTGCTTGCTTTCCAGATACTGATTTGGATCACTTATTATATTCATATGCCAGAATGTCGATGGCCTCCATCTTCGGTCTGGAATACCAAGGGAGAAACTTGCTGAATTACATGGGAATTCCTTCATGGAAGTTTGCCCTTCATGTGGTGTTGAGTAAGATTCATTCCTAAAGCCACTCCTGTTCTTTTAATATTGTAATATGTATCTCTTTTTACTTTTTTTCCTTTCAATTGTTTGCATTTCAAGTATCAACACTGATTAGTGTGGTTATATAATAGTTTTTGTTTGTACAATTATCATTTCCATTTAGAAATTGCTTTCCAAATCTAAGTTTATTGTTGTTGTCAAAACTGTGAAGGTATTTTCGGGATTTTGAGGTTGAAACTATTGGGTTGAAGGAGACATCAAGACGCTGCTCTGATGTCAAATGTGGAGCAAAGCTAAAAGATACAGTTCTTGACTGGGAGGTATATTTTGTTTATTTTCTGGGTTGCTATTAGTTAAGGCTCAAGGAAAAAATAAATAAATAAATAAATAAATATATATATATAGATTCTTGATATCTTATCCTCAACCTTGAGGGTTGGCCAAGTTGGAAAGTGGGTAAACTCCCCTCATCAGTCAGGGTTCAATTCTGAGTCCAGGATGTGAGAATATGTTTTGTCTTGAATCCCTTAGTCCCGGGGTAGATAGATGCCTTTTGACCTCACCTGGAAGGTAGAGTTAGTTTTGGGGTGCACAAGTTGGCCGAGGATACTACCTGACCATCAAATAAAAAAATGATATCTTACCTTCTCAAACTAATCCATTTGTTTGTAATGGCATTTTAAACAAGTTGGTTAGTGGATGGTGAAGTGTAATTCAAAAGGCACTGGATTAGATGCTCAGGTGATGTGAAATATCATGTAGAAAGTTTCTGCTGCAGTTGAAAGATTGTCTTGAATGGATGGGTTAAGGTTGACTCTAGATCAATTTGTTTGAGATGAGGCATGGCACATGCATCTTGTGAAAATTGAAAGACACTGTTCTATGGTATTCAGATAGATAGACAAGGTTACAAATCCTGCTAATTCACAAAGATGATCACTGACTTTTTGATTGAATTCAGTGCTTTAATTAGGCTTTAAATAGCCCCGGGAATAAAAGTTGGATAAATTTAATCTGATGCCTTTGTTTCCACATTTTTTTTCTACAACTTAATTTTTGAACGATAACTACAATTCAATTGAAAGCACATGCTGCTGAGAATCTGTGTGTGCATGCACCAATGTGCATGTGCAGGATGCATTGCCCACAAAGGAGATGCTTCCAGCTGAGAAACACTGCAGGATGGCTGATGTTGTATTATGTTTGGGGACAAGGTAACGAGAGATTTGCTAGTTTACAGTAATGTACCTTTGTATCTAATTTTCATTCTATTCGTTAATGGTGTGCTATTTTCTCAACATAATAAACCACTTTAATGAATCACTGACAACAGGCCTAGCCAGCTGCTTTGGATATACACTTGAAAAAAAGAAAGAAAATGCACATTAAATTCTTTCAAAATCTAAACTAGCATACCTTGGCATATATTCTCTACCGTCATACCCATTGATAAAAAAAAGAAAAAAGCAGGTAGCTTCTTCGTTGGAAATTCATGTAGATTTCTCGAATTACCAAAGCATGCTAGATTGCTTCTCAATATTACATTGATTCTGTGGAAATGCATGATTGAATTGGCTGCTCCTAAGTTACAAACAATATCCTTGCATTCCTGCAACCTCCTATCAAGCTGTTCTCTCTCTCTCTCCCCCTATCTCTCTCATCTCCCTACTCTCTATGCTGCTTCAAGATTTTAACAAAACTAAAAAATTGAGTGTAAAACATTCTAAGTAGACAAAGCCATCTACGCAAGTAAGAAGGTATTGCGTATTGCTTTGTACCCCATGAAAAAGAAATTTACTATCCTTTGTGTCCATATTACAATCTCAGCTTTCAGATGGATTTCAAGCCTTAGGTTTCTTAAAGTGTCATAAATAAAGTAAAGATACCGAAAACGACACTTTTAACAAAATAATTATAACAATCCCAATAAATGTTTAAGCACAGTCATGTATCAGAGGAAAAGGAATACATAGGATCCAGTTGACACACATGCATCTAATAAAAGTGTTAAATTTTAATGCTGGCATGTGTGATGTGAGTAACTTATGAAACTTAAACCTACTACCAGTTGTTGCTCAGTACTTTTTCCAATTGGATTACATATTCCTGAATGTTTTTTTTTAATACATCTCATTACCAACATGATTTACCCTGTGCAGTTTGCAAATCACTCCTGCATGCAATCTGCCTTTAAAATGTCTCCGAGGTGGGGGAAAGATTATAATTGTGAATCTTCAGGTATTTTCACAGTTTCTTTCTAAGGATGTATGTGTTGAAAGATTATAATTGTGAATCTTCAGGTATTTTCACAGTTTCTTTCTAAGGATGTATGTGTTTGTAACTGCAAGTTGATTGAGATTACATAGTAAACTGATACGTGGGTGGAATCATGTATTATATCACCCGCTTATTATGGATGGATCTTTATAGGTTGCCCTAAAATATTTGTTCCCAAAGCACTAGTTTTGCTAACATGAGAGGGAACCAGATTTTTGTAATAAAATTGGAAAAGGGTTCTTACCACTTATGAGCAGTAAATTTTGATCTGTTTAAGGATGACTGGTGTCATTTCGATTTGAATCCTCTTTATTTCTAATTGTTTGCTTTCCTCTTTCCTTTCAGTTAGCAATCACTTGTGTTAAATACTCATAAATGTAGCAAAACACTAACTTATAGTAGGTGACTGAAATAAGTAGATTCTCCATTTCCTAATAATTTGTTGGTGATGCTTTGAAAATTTGGCAGTCCTAAATATTGCTCCAGCTAAAAGCCTCTGAGAGAACAGTGTGGTCAGTGTTGTACTAACAGCAGATATTTTGTTGTGCCTGAGATCTTGAGCGTTCGGGTGGCATAGGAATTGCAGTAGCTTTTCTTTTTCATATACTTTTGATAGAAAATGAAATAAAAATCTAGATATATAGGATTAGGATAGCATAAAACAGAACCACCTTTGCAAAAATCAAACTACCAAGAAGGAAAGGAAATTGTGACGAGGAAATGGTTTCTGCTTGAATTCACCAAGGCATCATTAAAAGGATTTCTCTTCAAGTAGGAATTGTGATTGCAGGACCCTGCAATCACAATTATGAAATGCAATCAAAGCAATGATTTCAGGTTTGGATTTGGAGAACTTCCACGAAAAAATCTGATTGTTGCTTTATTATTTTTATCTTGGCTTTGCGGATGGAAATCGTATTGCTGGGTCAATTGACATGTTCTATTTTGCTTGAATTATTTTTGTACTGGTTTACTCTAGTGTTAATTTTGGAATCATATTGAAATTACCATATTTCCTTGTTTCTATAGCTCTGCTCTTGAACTCCGACTCTTAAGACATGGGTTCCCTCGTGGAAATCGTATTGCTGGGTCAATTGACATGTTCTCTTTTACTTGAATTATTTTTGTGCTGATTTACTCTGGTGTTAATTTTGGAATCATATTGAAATTACCATATTTCCTTGTTTCTATAGCTCTGCTCTTGAACTCCAACTCTTAAGACACAGGTTCCCTCGTGGGTATGAACATCTTTACGGTAGATGATGAATTCATGAGGGAATTAACTGTACTTTGTGATGAAAAGATAGTATCTCTTTCTTTAATCAGAAAACGCAGACACAAAGTCATAAACACGCATAGAATATTTTACTTTATCAAAGATTTATGAAAAGCATGCATAATTCATTGAGGGGACTATCACTATTGGGTTGACATGACCACAATGTCAAAGAATAACAGTAAAACAAAACTGTAATTTATTATAGTAAGGTTTGCATGTTATATATATGACTTCACATACTTTTTTCTTACCCGCTATACAGAAAACTCCGAAGGATAAGAAGGCAAGTTTGGTGATCCATGGATTTGTAGACAAGGTACTGATATTTCTGCTTACAAGTACAAAAGTGATCCTTCCTGTGATTTGCCCCCCCCCCCCTTTTTTTTCTTTTGAGATTAACTTTACATGGACCAGTTGTTGTTGTACAAGCTGGCATATAGAGGGTAATGGGTATCTACTTTCCTATTCTTTCTTTTTTTCTGTTATGTAATTTTTAAAATTTATTAGCCTTTAACACGTGTGCATAAAGTATGTGTAGATTGTAGATCAGAATTTCTCATTGTCATATAGATCCTGAAAAACTGTGTTATTTGCTATTCCAATTTAATGATTTGATCCAGAACAGGTTATTGCAGGGGTCATGAACTTGCTCAATTTGAGGATTGCTCCATATGTCAGGATTGATCTTCTTCAAGTTATCATAACTCAGTCATTGAGTTTAGGTAATCTTCTGCTGATGCACAGAGAACTACATTTAAATGTCATGTCATGCCTGTGAAACATGCATTTAATGTACTGCTATCATCCATCTATTGGACTATCCTAAATGTTAGCAATCCTTCAAGCAACAAACCCTGATGTTTTGGGCCTGGCAATCTTATTTTTTCCATAGGCTCTAGAATAAATTTTTGCTTCCATATAGTCTGGGCTTGATATCTTTTCTAAAAGACTAAATTTAGGTTTTCTATTTCTCTTTTTTAATTTCTGTTGAATGTGTTTACTACATGAGAATGAAGTTTGTCTCACTATTGTTTTGAAAGACATCAGTCTTATCGCTAGTGGCCTCATATGAGACATCTACTGGAAATTCATTTGTAGCATTTGGCAACTATTTGACGCTATGGTTTATAGATTTCTTATGTGGTGTGGCATTTGATAGATGAAAGATATGTGAACTGGAACCTCCGGGTGGCAAGTATACATGCACTGAAAGCACCGTTGCCATTCATCAAGTCCATTGAGGTGAATTTTTTTCAGAGAGCCATTCTGCTTGATGCCTTTAATCATGCTTTGCTTTTGTATGTTGCAGTGTTCTTTTTCTAAAAGTTGGGCTGCAATGGCCTTGGATAGCTGATTGTTTAAGGTTACTGTGTTAAAGTGGCAGACGCAATGCATGTTGGAGAGAACTTTTAGTTACCAAAAAAAAAAACACAAAGAAGGAAGGAAAGAAAAAAAGAAAGCAAGAAACTTCAGCACTTTTCACTTAAAAATATAAAATTTATATGATGCAATGATCAGGATTTAATTAGTCTCCTTTAGTTGTTCCTGCTTTTATTAAAAGTTAACAGGGGCATTTTGTTTTCAAGAAGTCCCACTATTTTATTTATAGTTGTGGTATCCATTCCATGACCAGGGTTTGTCTGCTAGTTGCTAGCAAACTGACTAACTTTGATTTAATTTACATTACATTATTACATAGTTACTTCTTGTGCCAAGTTACACTACTTTGGTCTGATCCATCATTGGACGAGGCAATTTCTTATTTTGTTACCAAACTACTATGCTGCTTCTAATCCTCCTGTTTTACTTGCATTTTAGGTGTCCTTCACAGATGCTCAAAAATACAAAGCGGCTGTGCTACATGACCAGCCATTTAACCTAAAAAGGTTGGTCTAATCCCATCCTGTATGTAAAGTATACTGCTCAAAAAATTGAGAACTTATCGTGAGAACATTTTGTTGAGCTGTATACTTTATTTTCTGCAAAGATGCAATTTGTTGGCCATGCTTCTGTTGCATATAAATAGGTTGAATTGTTGGCCCACAAGTGTTACTCAACCTTCTTGCCCTCACAATTCTTCTGGTTTATATATACATCAGGAGGACTGCACCAGCAGAAGCATTTGAAATCCTCTTGAAACTCAACTTCAGTGATGGATGTGGTTGTCCCTCCATCCAAATTAATGTCCCTGTCAATTTTAAGGTAAGAAGCTTAATGAAGTATGTGAGAGCTGTTTATTGGAAGTTTATACCACTCTTGCTTTGCAAATGAACAGGGGTGTAAGGAAATTCTGTCCCCTCTCTGTGCAGGTTTCAAGTGACTGCTTTAACCTTGACAAGGAGTCGGCCATACAAAATCTGAAGGAGAGGGCAATTCAAGATTTGTGCTGTGGTCAGAATGCACTGATCGAAAGAAAGGTCATTTTAGAGCCAAAAACCGAGGTTGCAAACCATGCTTTAGTAACCAACATTAAAGCTTTCAATTCTGATTCTTGGAGTAATGGTGATGTGAAACATCCAAGAGGGGTTAATGGGACCAAAACATCTCGGAAGCGATCGTTTGGTCGCAAGCGTAAATCGAGATTTTAGAGAGCAAGGCTTGTGGTCTGGATGTATAAATGTGCTTGATTACTTATAGAAAGTAGTATGATATGTAGGGACTGGGTGAATTTTGTTAGATGCGACACTCGGTCTTCCCAGCTACGAATAGGAAGGTAGCGAAACCAGTTAGATTTGACCTAGTCATGTAACCTTTTCATATCCTATACTGCTCCACAGTAGGTTTCTCAATGGCAGCTAAATATTCTCGTCTTGCAGTAGCTGGTGAAAAACTAGTTTGTAATTGCCAATCGTTTCTCTAGTTGATTCATGGTTTTCAAATGCCTCTTCGGTCTAATAGCTTGTTTGGTTTTTTCGGTTATTTTTTTGTGGTTTTCTTGATTTAATTGATTTTTCTGTAATTGCCAATCGTTTCTCTAGTTGATTCATGGTTTTCAAATGCCTATTCGGTCTAATAGCTTGTTTGGTTTTTTTGGTTATTTTTTTCTGGTTTTCTTGATTTAATTGATTTTTCAATTTTCTCGGTTAAAAACATGATGATTTAGGATAAAAAATTAAATGAATTTTAAATCAATCAAATTTAAATTCATAGTTATTTGGATTATTGAAGATATAAAATCTAGTAATTAAATATGAGATTATTAAAAATAAAAGAAAACAATTAAGAGAAGAGAGGGATTGCAGCATGTATAGTTTTTATTAGCGACAACCCAAAAATATGAATATTTTAAGGAGAGGTTGTTTATAGGAGAGAGGAGGGCTAAGAAGTATGGATTTTGAGAATCTTAAAAGTGTTATTTTAATATTTTTATTGTGTAGTATTTATTTAAAACCCAATTATTTATACATTAAAATAAATCAAATAATTTAAAGCTATTAATTATGAAAACATAAGATAAGAAAATAAAGAGTTAAATTTCTTAAATATAGTTGTTATGTCTAAGAAATGTACGGTACAAAAAAGGGAAAATAAAAGGAGAAGGAAAGGTTAATTTTTTGATAACCTAAGCCCCTTGAGTTGTTGGTTTTGGGTTCAATTCACTGTGGTGGAACAATTGGTTTTTACTTCATGGGAACAAGAACACATTGATCAATCAAGCTAGCTAAGACTGGCCATCAATCAAGGAGATTAAGATTTACTTAATCAATCAAGTTCTATATAGAACAAAAGTTTTTAGTAGATTAATCGATGGATGTTGCAGTGTATCAAGAACACATATAATTATTTAGAACGAAACTTGTAAATAAAAACTATAAGTTATACCAGAATTCATATAAATGGTTTGTATAGGATTATGATTTTAACTTTATATGCAATTTTATCCATGTAACAGTATAAATAAACAATCCAGTGGTTGAGAATGATGCAATTTATTGCTTTCTTTTCTTTCATTAGAAGGTACATCATTCTTCACATCTTTCCTTAATAGGCTTTTATCTATCTTTATTGCTTTTTTTTCTTTATTATTTTCACTTATTTTATAGTTTCTTGACATTATTTTTTTCCTCCCCGGGCCTATTAAATAAGTTAAGAATTTCACATTTTGCTTGATTTGCAAGGTTGTCATCTCCTTTCGCTAGGGATTAAATTCCTAACTATATTTTCTCCTAGTTAAAACAAAAATATGAATAATATATAACATATTGATCGAAGAATCAGTGATTAATCAATATATTGACAACCATCTGTTAACGGATTAACAATTGACTAACCAATAGATTGATACATGCCTAGTAAGACTAATTTTTTAAACAATATTAGATTAGTTACATGAAAAAAAAAACTAAACTAGAAAAAACATGGTTATAATGAATGATGACCAATTACTCCACATAACTGATAGAGGTCATTCCCTAGGCTAAGAAAAATATGAAAACAATCCATAGATAAAAAAAAAAAAGCCCATAGAGCAACCTCTATCAGATATGTCACATGATGGTTCTTTATCATTTTAGTTTCTCTTATCAACAAAGAATTACACTCGGATAGAATTATGATGTTCTCATAATACTTCCACCTTTCCCAACATCATTACCTCTACCAACTTTTAGTGCGTATGTTACCATTTCTATGCTTCTAGTTCAACCTCTTAGTTATCCCTTTTTAGGGCTTGATTTCATTTTCAAAAATTCAAAACAAGTTTGTTTATACTCTAATTAGATATTAGTGGATCTTTCTGAAGATATGTTGTTTTATCAAAATTTAAACATATTTAATGTTGATTTAAAGCTATTTATCTAGAGATGGGAAATACAATCAACATAACTTATTATAATAATATTATGGTAGTCAATAAAACTATATAAGTTATGGTTGGTTAGCTCAATCAAATTTAAAACAAGCTTAAGTAGAGTCAATCGAACATTCCTTTTATCTAGATGCATGGGAGGCAAGTTCTAAGATTTAATCATTTTATTTTGTTTCATCTTTTACATTATCTTTGACAAGGTTGATGGAGGTTGAAATCTATGATAAAATGTGCAAACCTCTTTGAATGGTCTAAGTACAAAATAGTAGTAGTCCCTAAACAATTCTTAGAATTGAATTAGGTCATTCTCTTAACTAAACTTAGGTTTTCCTTTAACTGGTAGTAATAAAAAATTAATAAATTATTTAAGTTAATTCTATGTTAACTTTAAAAAAAAAACCTTTTAAATCTATTGTCAATGGTTAATTTTGATTAAAAAAATCCAATTATAATGTTTGTCATTGTAATTCCCAAGTACCTAAGAGAAATGATGAATTAGGTGATTGATTATAAATATTTTTTTCCTTTTAGTTTGAAACCCTAAACTACTTTAATGGCCAATGCAAATAACCACTTAATAAACTATACATATCACAAATATAAATTAAAATAAAGAAATAAGTAATAGAAATAAAAACATCTTGATTTATAGTGGTTCCACTCTAACATGCACTCCATTCCTCAAGTCATAGACTTAGATATTCTACTTAACCATGATAGCCTTCTTTAAGAATGAGACCTCATCTTTTTACATATAGCAATACTTTTCACTAGTTGAAGATCGTAACTCTTATGCTCACAAGCTATCAAAATCCCACTTCCTAAATCTCAAATGGTTGAAGCCTCGATCACATTTTCACAATTTATTCACTTAAAGTTTATCTCATAAACTCACTAAATAAGTAGATTTATAAATGAAAGGCATAAGCTTTTGTGATGTACGGATTTGGCTTTAAATATTCTCAATGAATTGTTTAAGAAAAAAAAAGAAAAAGAATAAGAACATTGAAAGAAAAGAAAAATATAAACCTTTAAAGCTCGCTCAAAACATTGATCTCTTAATGAAAGTTTAGTTTCTCCATAAAAGAATGATTGAGTTATAAATAATTGAGAAAATAAGAATAATCAAGATTATTTGTGAAGAATGAATGAATTGTTACATAAAAAAACAAGGAGCACACATGAATAAGGAAAAAGCCTCAAAAACTAAATGTTTCGATCTTTTTGTATATCTTTATCAAAACTTCTAACTAGTTAACCAAATAGACAAAAAAGAAAACAAAGCTAGTTTATGAAACTAACTATTAGAAAGAAATAACAAGAACTTAAAAATTGATTAGCATAAAATCAACAACTTATAAGAGAAAGATTGAAAATATAGAAAAGAAATGCTTGCATATGTGCCCACCAAAGACGTTAGTCATTGTCTCGTAAATTAAGAAATTTTGTAATATATAAAGCATAGGTGAGACACTAGACAAAAAACTATAATTTTTTTTCTAAAAAAAACATTGATAGTTATAAAAAATATTTAATTATAGATTTGAAGTGATTGATTAAGCAAAATAGAACATGTGTTTAAGCAAGGGATAATGACCACTTTTCAACTAAACTTATAAACATTATTCTATTTATTGCTAACTAAATGATATATGATATGCACGTATACTATGTTTGATGCAACTATTTAAAGCTAAATTTTAAATATATCATAAAAAGTTTAAACAAGATATCAAAATAGCATACCTAAGTTGTTTTATCTTGAAGACTTGATTTCCATTATCATCATCCACTTTAAGTTCTTTTGTATTCTCAATAAATAATACAAATCATTAAACTTCAAAGCTCTTTAAATATTTGAACTTGAATATGTATCTTCCAATAAAACGCTTTAAGTTCTTTTTTGTATCTTGGATAAAAATGTCTTCAAATGAATGCTCAATCCAATCTTTTTTTCTTCTTAATATATCTATAAAACATAAATACTAGAGCACAAATTAGTACCATTAATATTTGTTATCTTCAACA
>Ga0307509_10007515_pt1 | contig 14208 bp, 12 predicted proteins | sample 10_EM_MG_FD_202245 | JGI IMG/M metagenome (GOLD analysis project Ga0307509, IMG submission 202245) | Populus trichocarpa ectomycorrhiza microbial communities from riparian zone in the Pacific Northwest, United States - 10_EM | ecosystem: Host-associated > Plants > Roots > Unclassified | place... | reverse complement strand
TATTTATCGTTGAGAACTTATGAAATGTATAATTTTCAAAACGATTTTATCATTGAGAAATTGAATGTTATGGTCTTAAATATTTTATATTAAATATTTTATATATATTAGATAAACTTGAAAAAAAATTAATTTATTAATAAATTATTTTCCAGTTTATTTTTCATAACATAACCAAACCAAACACTGAAAAGTGTTTTCCAGTTCATTTTTCATAACAGTACCAAATATCAAAAAATACTTTCCTGAAATTCATTTTTTATGAAATTCATTTTAAAAAAAAAACAACTTTCCTACAAACAAACAGAACTTAAAATTTAAAATATTAATCAAATTTTTAAAGCTTTAATAGATTATTTATTAAATCCCACAATAAATATAGAAATATGTTCTTACATTTTTTACAAGAGTACAACATGATTTTATTTATCCTCGCGATATTCAATCATATTCAAATTAATCACTTTCTTTTGTCTTTTCGATTTTATAATTTCATTATCTTTTACTCATGGTCACACATTTACAACATAACATAAATTAAAAAAAAAGTAATTTAAATACATATCCTATCATGTAAAAAATTTTTTTAAAAAAAAAACCCCTAAAAATCTAGGAATTACAGAGGAAGAGTTCCAGGTCTGCAGGAACAGTGCGACGCGTCTTCTCCACGCGCGGCCGACACTGGCGGCGCGTGGGTTCACGCACCGCCGCAGGAAAAACCCAAGAGGCAGGGCGATCTGGGACGTTTTCTCCTCCTCTCCCTTTCTGCACTGGCGGTGGGAGGTAACGTCACCTGCAAAGTCAAAAAAACGCAACAAGCAGTGGTTTTTATTTTTTCTTTCTTTGTTTTCAGATCGGCTTCTCTTCCTTCAGGTCTGCCAACTCTGGAGCCGGGCGTTGCAGCCGCCAACGGACCAGGCGTGTGGATGACTGGATCGGCAACTTCCCTCCTCCCATTTCATTTCTACAACGGCGGTGTCGTCCGCCGCTGCCATGGTTGTGACTTGCGAGATCGGCGCCCATCCAAGTTTTGGTTCTCTCCCCCTTCTTTACTATCCTTTGGCCTCCCTTCTCATTTCCTCATTGTCTCTGTAATGAGCTGCTGGAGAAGGGATGATGCTGCTGCTGGCCGGTTGATGGTGCTTGGCCGAGAGAGGGTCTGAAAGTCTGTTGATGAGGGAATAGATGGCATTCCCGGTTGGGAGGTTTCAGTCGGCTGAGACGGGGGAATGGAGGATCTGAAATGGCCGGGGGTCCTTGGCTCTCTGGTTCTGGGAGAGCAAAAACCAAGGACCCCGGGGACAGCAGCTGCGTCTTCAAAAATGAGGGGGGGGGAGGGGGGCTGCGTCTCCTTTTTGCTTCAAGAGGGAGAACGGCGGCTGCTGTGGTTTGTGTCGGTTTGGGAGAGAACCAGCTGCCAAAGGCGGAAGCGGCCTCTCTGTGTATTTGTGTGGGGTTTCTCTCGTTTTTTGGTAAATGGGGGTGTGGCGGCCTGCTCAATGTTTTTGCCCAAAAGAGAGGAGGGGGCTGCGGCTTGGAGTGGCAGCTCGGATGAGGGAGTGTTGGCTTTTTAGGTGAGGGAGAGGAAGACTTGCCCGGCTGAAGGGAGAAGAAACCGAAAATCAAAACCCCCTTCAGCCAGGGGTTTCTCTGGTTTTAGTTCCCCGAGAGAGGAAGGGTGGCCAGCTGCTCCTCCTTTTGCAAAGGTAGGGGGCAGCCTCTTTTTTGGTCTCCAAGGGTGGCGGTCGCAGGAGAAAGGGCTTTAGGTTAAGGGTTCTTTGTGGGTTTTTCCTTTTTTTCTTTGCACTAAACTTTTCCCCCTATTTATTTAACCCCCCCCCCCCCCCCCCCCCGCGGTAAATTTTTCTCCATTTATAGGTAATAAAATTTGTTATTTTTAATGCTTGGTCCAAGCAACTAACAAGCAACTAAAAAACAAATTGGTCCCTCAATTTTTTTTTTCATATTTGGTCCCTTGTAAATTTTGATTTTTTTGATTTTTGAATTTTTTTTTGAAAACAATCAATATCAACGTCAACTCAACAATGAAAATCAGTAACTGTAAAATTTACGCGTTAAAAGTTAAACGGGTTCAAAATACCTTTAAAAATTTAAATTCTTTTGAGATGACGTTGAAAATGCTAAAAATGATGCAAATATATCAAAATGCATTTTTTGGGGGTTTTCATTGCTTTTTTGCTATTTTTGGTTTTTTCTGAAAATTTATCAAAAACATGGATAAAAAATTAGGTAGCAATAACCCGTATGAGGCTTTTTTTTCCAGCTCCCGCGGTTAAAACTTCTCAAGTTGACCATAAAACTACTCATCTATTCTCTTCTTTAAACCCTGAAATTACACATTCAAGAAAGTCATACCATAGAATTCAAAGCAGCAAATATTCTTGAGCTGATCAAACCTTTATCGAAACCATAATTGTTGGACTCTGATCACCTCTCATAGTTTGTTCCTTATTGATGGTTGCCTCATTTGCTGTTGAAGAAGTGGTCTTCAATGCTGAAAAGATTGAGTCAAGATTATCTCCAATAAGTTAGGAAGTTAGTTACAAATAGATGCTATAGAACAACTCCTTTTCTGTTAAAATCTTGTCATTATTTTTCTGAAATTTGTTATCAGAACTCTTGTATAAAAGAGGGATTCAATCAATAAAAGAAGGTATATTTCAGTCACAATAACAACTATACTATATTGTTGGTTTTACTCTGTTCTTTAGTGTCTCTATACTGTCAAAAACAACATATTGGTATCAGAGCATAATTGATTTTAAGGGACCAGTTTGAGTGAAGAGAGTAATCTGTGAGGAACCCTTTTCCACCAAAAATACAAACACCTAAACCTCCTATCATTTTTCAATGGTATCAAACATTTATTCTCTTGTATCACCACCAGTATTTACTAGTGAAAACTATCAGATGTAGGCTGTAAGAATGAAAACATAGTTACAAACTTGTGATTTTTGGGATGTTGTAGAACAAGAACATGATCCACAACCATTTCTTGCAGATCCTACTCTAGCTCAAATAAAAAATCATCGTGAGGAAAGAGCCAAGAAGTTCAAAGCTAAAACATATCTTTACTCTCCTGTTTCTGAAACAATATTTCTAAGAATCATTGCAATTGATACGACCAAACAAATATGGAATTATCTTAAAGAGGAATTCCATGGAAATGAGAGAACAATTTAGATGCAGGTTTTAAATTTGAGAAGGGAGTTTGAGATGCAGAAGATGAAGGAATAAAAAACAATAAGAGATTTCTCTAACAGATTACTTTCCATAGTCAACAAAGTAAGATAATTGGGGTAAGACCTTCCTGATAAAAGAGTTGTTGAAAACAATTCTTGTGACTTTACCTGAAAGGTTTGAGTAAAAAATATCTTCATTAGAAGAATCTAAAGATCTGTCAATTTTTTTTTGGCAGAATTGCTCAATGCTTTACAGGTACAAGAACAAAGAAGAACAATAAGGCAAGAGGAGTCCATGGAAGGAGCTTTTCAAGCTAAAATGCAAGTTTAGGAAGGAGACAAAGGTGTAAAGAACAAGAAATATAAAGGAGCCGATAGCAGCAATAAAAGAATTGGAAACTTTCTTCCTTGTCAACACTGTAAGAAAACAAATCACTGACAAAAATATTGTTGATGGAGACCTGATGTTAGATGCAGAAAATGTAATCAATCGGGACACAAGGAAAAGATTTGCAAAAGCAGAACTAATCAGCAAGAAGGTGAAGCTCAAGTTGCTGATCAACAATAGGAGGAGCAGCTGTTTGTGGCCACTTGCTTTGCTAGCAAACATGCAAGTGATTGCTGGTTTATAGATAGTGGTTGCACAAATCACATGACGATTGATGAAAATCTATTCAAGCAACTTGACAAATCAAGTGTCTCTAAAGTCATAATTGCCAATGGTGAATATATTCCTGTCAAAGGGAAAGGAACAATTGCTATTGAAGGAAATTCAGGTATAAAACACATTTCAGATGTTTGTTTTGTACCTGAAATTGACCAGAATATGTTAAGTGTAGGCCAGCTTCTTGAAAAAGGATCCTCAGTTGTGTTTAAAGATAAACATTACTTAATTTATGATCCTGATTAGAAATATTCACTATAAAGATGAAAGGAAAAAGCTTTTCACTAGACTGGATGGAAGAGGAGTCAGTTGCCTTTTCAAACACAACAAATCAGATAGAATTGTGGCACAAGAGGCTGAGGCATTTCAATCAAGCGACGTTGGTGCATATGCAGAAAAAAAAGATGGTCCAAGGAATGCCAAACCTGGAAGAAGAAATCTTAGTTTGTACCTCTTGTCAATATGGCAAGCAGAACATACTTTCATTTCCTCTAAACAAGGTTTGGAGAGCAATAGAAAAGCTTCAGCTTATTCATACTAATGTTGCTGGACCTTTGAAGACAATATCTTTAAATGGAAGCAGGTATTATATTGCTTTCATTGATGATTATACAAGAATGTGTTGGGTCTATTTCCTAAAGTTTAAGACTGAGGTAGCAAATGTTTTTCTGAAGTTTAAAAACTGGATTGAAAATCAAAATGGTCATAAAATTCAGGTTGTAAGATCTGATAATGGCACTAAATACACTTCAAACAAGTTTGCCAGGTTTTGTCATGATGTAGGGATTGAACATCGATATACTACACCTTACACTCCTCAACAAAATGGTGTAAGTGAACTAAAAAATAGAACAATCATGGAGATGGTAAGGTGTCTATTATTTGAGAAAGATTTACCCAAAAAGTTTTGGGCAGAGGCTGTGAACACTGTAATTTTCTTGTTGAATAGGCTGCCAATAAAAGCATTACAAAACAAGATTTCATATGAAGCTTGGCACGGTTATAAACCCTCACTCCAGAATTTAAAGATTTCTGGATGCTTATGTTTCACTTATGTTCCTCAGGTGAAAAAAGATAACTTGATAGAAAGGCTGAAGCTGATATTTTTATCGGTTATATCAATGTTACAAAAGGCTATAGAGTTTTTCAATCTCAAACAAAAAAAGGTGATAGTTAGCAAAGACATCAAGTTCATTGAAACCGAAAAGTCGAACTTCAAAGATGTAGAAAGAAGTGCAAGTAAGGAGATTGTGCAAGATCTTGGTGATTATGTTGATGAAGCACCAGTCAGAGGAACTATATTGCTTGATGACATTTATCAAAGCTGCAACGTAGCTGTGTTGGAGCTTGCAGAATTTAAAGAGGCAAAAAACAATCCAAAATGGATTGATGCAATGAAAGAAGAGCTGAGGATGATTGAGAAGAATCAAACATGGAAATTGGTGGACATACCGAAACACTGAAAACCTATTGGTGTAAAATGGATTGATGCAATGAAAGAAGAGCTGAGGATGATTGAGAAGAATCAAATATGGGAATTGGTGGACATGCCGAAACACTAAAAACCTATTGGTGTAAAATGGGTTTACAAAACAAAACTGAATGCAAATGGCACCATCAACAAACACAAAGCCATAATGGTAGTTAAAGGTTATGCATAGATTTTTGGTGTAGATTTTTCAGAGACCTTTGCACTAGTGGCACGACTAGACACCATTAGAATGCTACTAACAGTTGCAGCTCAAAAAGGCTGGAAAATATTTCAACTTGATGTGAAGTCTGCATTTTTAAATGGCTATCCGCAGAAGGAGATTTTCGTGGAACAACATAAAGGATTTGTTGTTGGAGGTGAAGAAGAAAAGGTTTCCTTATTGAAGAAAGCTTTATATGGATTGAAATAGGCTCCAAGAGCCTGGTATAGCAGGATTGATGAACATTTACTCAAACATGACTCTAAGAAAATTTTGAGTGAATCAACATTATACATCAGAAATTCAAATTCTGATTACATTGTGGTTTCACTCTATGTTGATGATCTATTTGTTACAGGAAACAATCCAAGAATGATAGACCAATTCAAAGCAGAAATGATGAAGGTCTTTGAAATGACAAACCTCGGTGAAATGTCTTATTTTCTTGGCATGGAAGTGCAACAAAACTAGCGTGGGATCTTTATTGGCCAACATAAATATGCCAAAAAGATTCTAAGAAAATTCAAAATGGAGGAATGCAAATCAATGAATATGCCTATAAACTTAAAAGAAAAGTTCTATAAAGAAGATAGAGCTGACAAAGTAGACGAAACAATTTACAGAAGTTTGATTGGATGTCTGATGTACCTCACAACAACAAGACCTGACATCATGCATGTTGTAAGCTTATTATCAAGATTCATGCATTGTGCAAGTGAAGTTCACTTTAAGGCTGTAAAAAGAATAGTGAGATATATCAAAGGTACACTAAATTATGACATTCAATTTAGTTGTGTTGAAAATTTTAAGTTACAAGGATATGCAGGCAGTGATTGGGCTGGCAGTTTCAATGACATGAAGAGCACTTCTGGATATTGCTTTAGTTTTGGATCAGGAATTTTCTCCTGGTGTTCTAAAAAACAAGAAATTATTGCACAGTCTATTGCAGAAGCAGAGTATGTTGCAGCAACTGCAGCTACAAATCAAGCCTAACGGCTTAGGAAGATCTTAGCAGATTTAGACATGAAGCAAAGGAAAGCTACTAAGGTTGATATTGATAATCAGGCCGCAATTGCAATATCTAACAATCCAATTTTCCATGGCAAAATGAAGCTTTTCAAGCTTAAGTATTATTTTCTGAGAGAAGTTCAGAAAAATAACAAATTACAACTGATTTATTGCAAGACAAAAGACCAACTTGCTGATATGTTAACTAAGTCCTTATCTAAAACAAGTTTTGAAACTTTAAGGGACAAAATAGACGTTTGCAACGAAAGATGCAAGGAGGAGTGTTGATGGCTGCTAAAGAAGTGGTCTTCGATGTTGAGAAGATTGAGTCAAGATTATCTCCAATAAGTTAAGAAGTTAGTTACAAATAAAGCTGTTATAGAACAACTTCTTTTCTGTTAAAATCTTATCATTATTTTTCTGAAATTTATTATCAAAACTCTTGTATAAAAAAGTGATTTAATCAATAAAAAAAATATCTTTCAGTCACAATAACAACTATACTATATTGTTGGTTTTACTCTGTTATTTAGTGTCTCTGTACAGTAAAAAACAACATTCCTGCTGATCATAAGTCCCGCTTGCTTTGATGTGATCATTATTGGGACTTGATCAGCTGGCCTGCGCTGGCCGAGCAAGTGTCCCGCAATGGAATTGAGGTATGTTGTGTAGATCCTTCACCTCTTTCTATGTGGCCTAATAACTATGGTGTTTGGGCTGATGAGTTTGAGAGCTTGGGGCTTGTAGATTGTTTGGACAAAACATGGCCTATGACTTGTCATTATATTGATGAGCACAAGACGAGGCATCTAGACCGTCCATTTGACTTGGATAAAATAGTTCTTATGGATTGGAGAGATTCCCATCTGGGAAATGAACCTTATATGCGAGCTAGCAATTCAAGGCAGGCTTCCAACATTTTTGTATGTCATGCCAATTGATTCAAACTTGGTATTTTTAGAGGAGGCTTGCCTGGTTAGTAGGCCGGCATTATCTGACATGGAGGTTAAGAGTAGGATGGTAGCAAGATTAAGGCATTTAGGAATCAAAGTGAAGGATGTTATCGGGGATGAGAAAGCTTCAATTGCGATGGGGGGACCTCTACCAAAAATCCCTCCAAGTGTGATGGCTATTGGTGGGGCTTCAGGGGCAATCCACCCCTCAACTGGGTACATGGTGGCTAGAACAATGGCTTTATCCCCAGTTTTAGTAGCTGATGTTATTGTAGAGTGTCTTGGCTCAACCAGGGTGATCAGGGGAAGACCACTTTATCATAGAGTGTGGAATGGCTAGTGGCCTTTAGAGAGGAGGTGTACAAGGGAATTTTATTCTTCTGGGATGGGGACTTTTTTTAAGCTTTGATCTTAATGTAATTTGGAGGTTCTATGATGCTTTCTTCGAGTTGGATCCCTATTACTTTCAAGGGTTCCTCTCCTCAATGTTATCTCCTAGGGAGCTTGCTTCATCTGGCTTATCTTTATTTTGTAACGCCTCAAATCAATGTAGGTTTGACTTTGTTGCAAAGTGTCCTGAGCCCATGGTTAGAATGATGAGCAACTTGGCACGTGAAATAATTCGAGGATAGAAAGTTGCACTTGTTTGTTACTGAATAACAATGATTTTGGAATTTATATATCCAAAAGGAAAATGATTCTTGATTTCATTTCCCATCTCTTGCTATGCAAATCTGTAGAAATATCCTGAAATTCATTTTATCACTTTGTTGGCTATGTCTCAATTTTGGAACCCAAATTTGAATTTCAGTTGTATGATGCCATTCTTACCACTGAAAAGGACGGACCCCATACATCCTTGCGAGTTTGCCAGCAGCACTTTGTCATATATGCCTCATTGGAAAAAAATATCAGGATTTTGGAAAATAGAGCTCTTATTGCTTACAGGTGAACTGCCAAGTTTGATGTTGTTGATGCAAGAATCATCAGATTGCTATTGAGTGTCCAATTTAATGTTTTTAGAAAGTTAAAAACTTTTAAGTGACATGTAATGACGGTGAGCTTTTAACGGTCATGTTTTCCTTTACGTCAACCATTCAAACAATACAGACAGTCAGTTTATGGTAGTCTGCAAACTGGGGATGATCCTTTTCCAGGATGTAATTGCATGGTTTTAATCCAAGAGATGGGGGGTGATCAACAAGCTATCAAGTATATGCCAGAGTGATCATAAAGTGGATAATAATGACGGTGATGGGGGGGTGATCCTTTTCCAGGATGTAATTGCATTGTTGCAGGCTAGTGTTGGAGTGTTGGTGTTTAATGTAGATAAAATTCTTGATAGATCTCTTGCGTAAAGGATTCATTTGATCATGGTGTTAATTGCGACCATGCAAGTGGACTGTTAGTGTTATTTTCTTGATAGATTTCAGCATTCCTCGCATGTTACGGTTCTGGTTTATAGATGATGTTTATCAGTTAATACGATCTGTCAAACTGTTAGTGTTATTTCCATTAAATCTTAGGGTTTGATCTGTCAAACTGTTAGTAATGTAGTTTTAAAGAGTACTAATAACTTGAGATCTCATGCTTTAAACACCATAGGAATCTAGCCTAATCAAGCACTTGCTAAAGGTTCTAGTCCTCCAAGCAACAAGCAAAATGCAAGCCCTGGCACAAAAGTTGGTGCATCTGATAAGCCTAAAACTCCCAAAACTGAAAAGAAGAAACTGAGGCAATCCATCGGAGAAGAAATGAAGTGCAGTTGATTTCTTGATCAGAATAAAGAAGATTTCTCCCGTAGAGACACCGAAAGAAGAATAACAGAGGAGCTAGTGACGGTGGTGGAATGTGAAAAGTGGATGGAAGTTGAGGGAAGGGAGGAAAGAGTGTTGATTAAAAGTAGTGAAAAACCTGAAAACAGAAGAGTAGGTCCTTAAAGAGGAACGTTGTCAGTTCATCGAAGAAGGCAGTTGAGGTGAGTATGGTTCAGGAAAGTGTGGGAGGGACAGTGGAGGAAAGGGGCTGTGAAGAGGCTGAGAAAATGGTCTAGGAGGTAAACATTTATCATAAATGGCTGCTTCTATGTGCTATGTGATTATGACATTTCTGATGTTCTTGTTATTACTGCTCCTGCTTAACTTGAAATCCCATCACAGGAAGTAGGCATTTTCTAAGAACTGGACTAATTTCAAAACATAGGTGAGGCCATTGAAGGTAGCATGAGTTCAAATTCTTCTGTTCCTCTTTCACCAAAATCTGCAAGAACAGAAATGAGTTTCAAAAAGTTTTGCGACATTGGACATGTATAAGAGTATCAACAAATGTAAAAGAGATCTCTCTTACCCATGGCCAGCCATCATCCAAATCATGAATTGCGGCATGAAAATTTGTAGAAAAGCACGTACCACAAGAACTGAGGGTTTGGTTATCTTTGGAGATGATATATACTGTGACAGCATAAACTGATAACAAATGAACGTGGGTAGAGAAACGCACAATTTGAGATCAGAGGACAAACAGTGTCGTAAGAACTTACAGACAAGGAGCCAGATCCAAATTCCATGTAAGGTCGGTAAGCGGTGAGCGCTTTCGATGCCATTCTGCTGGCTGCATGAACTGTACTAATGCGGAACATTCTTTTCTTCTCGTACCTGTGCATGATGAAGCCATAACAATCAGATTGCAATATGCTCCATTTCTTTTGATAAGAAAACTCATCCAACTTTTTGCCAAAAAATCAAATGTATTTGAATAATCAATATTTAATGTCTATTAATATGATTTCCACTGATGCTAGCAAGTTAAGTGATATGTAGTAATGATTTGTTGCATTAAATGTGTTTCCATATGATTTTGGCAGCTCTGAAGTTCTGAAACCTCATCAAGTGGTTGGTATTATTCTCATGAATCCTGGGAAATTCAGTTTTTTGGCTCTAAACCTTACCTTCGAAGCATGGTGGAAATTTCGTTTGACTGTTGAAAATCTAAGCCACTCTTGACAACCTTATCGAGCTCGAGAATAAGTTGGTAGCAGTCCTGCATATGTGATTTGCCAAAACGATTGAGCCTATGAGAACTCATATAGCATATCTTTGAAAAACCTATTCGTTATTCATAGGTCTCGATTACTAATCAATAAGGTATTGCTTCTTAGGATACTGAAATATCAAGGGATGGAGCTTGGTCGTGAATGAACATACCTCAATTGCCATGCAACCCCCTTGCCCCAGATTTGGTTGCATCGGATGAGCAGCATCGCCTAGCAGAGTCACCCTTCCAATCCCCCAGGTGTAGATCATGTCTCTATCATAAATGTCCCTTCGTAGAATCATATCCTCTTGTGTTTCTGATATTAGTTCAACTACTTCCTTGCACCAATGTCCAAACAAATTTAGCAGCCTCTTCTTCTTTCCTGCAGCATTCGAAGACTTTAATTTTTCGGTTGAAGCCAAGCATGTCAAAGGAATCATTTTTATTGCAAGCATACACACGCGCAGTTCAGAGATTTGCCTCTTGGAGGATCTGTGTTATTAGGAGGCTCCTTGTGGAAAGCATACCATTGCATCTTTCCATTTCCAACATCTGAAGCAACAAAGTACTGGTTCAATCCTAAGAACACCCGATACCTTCAAACCAGACACCATCACAAACAGTCCCGATATTCATACACATGTCAAACTAAAAGATTATCTAAAACTATACCAAAATCTAATATCGTCGACATGATGAGACCAATTCACGTACCCAATAGAGTCAACATAATGTGGGACAAAGTTTGCAAGTCCACTATAGCATGTATAATCTGAATATTTTGCATCCTCCTGCCCAAAAAGTTTTGACCGAACCTACATTATCGGCAACACATATACAATTAATGTCAGAGTGTAAATCAAAGAGAGAAATTTATGGAAGAGGAGAAGCCTACTTTTGACCATATGCCATCTGCCCCAACTAAAACATCACCATCATAATGCTGTCCATCCTCAAGGATCACTGTAACCTGTGATTCACCAAAAGATGCCAGGGATCAGTATTTGTGCTTGTTCTTGCAGAAATTAAGATTTTAATACATGATCATACCTTGTTAGAATCTTGCATGAAGTCAACAACTTTAGATTTGTTTCTTACTATGTCTAAACCAACACCGTTGAGTAAAATGTCTTGCAATGCCATTCTACATATAACAGAGGTAACAGGGAGTCCTCTCTTCATAGCATGATTCAAGAGATTAAATTTAATAAACCTGCAAAACTTAATCTTAATATCGATCAATTACAAATGATTAATTTTCCGCTGATCTAGTTGTAAAACTGACCAAGAAAATTTTGAATATTTGTTGTGCATCAGCCCACTTATCACATGTCAACTTTCCCAATCAAAGCACAGTGATGCAAATTTTCAAGCAATGAAGGAAAATCTCATTTACTTCCATAACCATTAGCATCCATGAGCTAATACTGCCTTAACAAGATATCAAAATTAAATAAGATTTAACCAAAATCTGTAGAGGGATCAACATTTACATACCATTTACCTGAGACGCCATCTGCAACGCCATTGATGCGGTCACCAGTAACACAGCCAGCGTCCATAATTTGCTTTGCAACATTCCCATCAATAACCTGCAAAACTGCCAAAGCACTACTCAATAATTGAATAGGACCCCTGTGCCTACCCTCCCCTCTTACTGCACTCAAATCCTTCTCAAACAACTTCACGTCATATCCTCTATGTTTTGCTGCTAAAGCCAAAACCAATCCCCCTATACCCCCACCAGCAATCAAGATCCTGAGCCTCCTCTTCTCATCCCTCTCTACACATGAAGAACCTTGATTACAACAACTTGCCCTTTCACACCTGACAACAAAGCTGCTTCTTTTGAGTCTAAAGTCCACAAAACCAGTATTGCAATTCTTGTAATGGTAATAGCTAGAACTCAGACAATGAAATGTTGCCATTGGTGATTTGATCAAGAATGAAAAAAGTTGGTAACTTTTGGCTTTTCTAGCTTGCTTTTTGCACATCAAATGCAAATATATAAAGGTCTGTCACTGTTTTTGCACCATTTCTGTAGTATTGGGTGATAGAGTCAGCATCTAAGATGTGGTCTGATTCCAAACCCCACCTGGTACCATGAGAAGTGGCGTAACAGGAAGTATAGAAATTGTCCACAAAGCATGTGCAGATGATAGAAGTTTGTGTCCGAAAATAAGACGAAGTGATAAGTAATAATTTAATTTTATTCGTATTAATGCAGGTGTGATCTATATTAAAATATCTTTTCACTAAAAATTAAAATAATCTTATTCCTTTAAAATAAGGTTACGAAGACTTGAATCCTTCACAGAATTTATTTTTTTAGTGCATGTTGTTTGTGGCATCGAGATATGAACAAGTTATGGGGGCACTAGGCTTGAATTATAGAGTTTTGTTATTTGGAAACTTTAAGCCTAGACGACAAACATTTGTAATTACAAAATTGAGCTCTGTTTGACAAGTCCACCTAGTAATTTTTTATTTGTAATTATAAAATTTAGCAAGTCAATCTAGTATTTTTTTATTCAAAATCTAATTTGAATACTGTTTGAACTGGATATATATATATATGAAAATGATGGCATTTTAATCTATTCATTCTGCAACCCAAACCTTGGGCATTATTGATTTCGGGTTAGGTCTTGAAATTATTATTGTAATTTGAAGACTTTCGAATTACAATCGTAATTACAAGACCTAACCTGAAATCAAGGCTTGATTGATAGAGTTTTGCTATTTGGAAACTTTAAGCGTGGACAACAAACACTTGTAATTACAAAACTTTGCTTTGTTTTACAAGTCAATTTAGTGATTTTTTTTAATTTAAAACCTAATTTGGATAGTGTTTTACATTGAACTGGTTATATAAAAAAAATCACTAAATTGACTTGTAAAACGGAAAGTAGTTTTGAGCAACCTTATGAAAACCTAAATATTTGGAATTATTGATTTTGGTTAGTTCTTGTAATTATGATTGTAATTTGAAGACTAAAGACACATATTAATTATTTTACTTGCGCTTTGTTGCAGGTCATATATTTGTTTTTAAAAAAATTAGATATGCAAGTTATTTCTGTGTGTTTTATTACATAAAATAATTCAAAGTGTAATTCAAAAAGCTGATGTAAACATCTAATTAAATAAATCAATAATCATCTATATAAATAAATAAATAAAATTTATTAACAATAACTAAAAGCAAAACTGAAAAAAAAAAAGAAATAGATATAGGTTAAGATATTTGATCCCAGAAAATGAGACATTTATCCGGTTGTGTTTACTGAATTTATTTATTAAAATCAATAAAATATAATAGAAATAGACATACACATGAAACTGATTGAATAAAATAAAAGAAAAAAAATATTATGCAATGTCGAACATGTTAGAAATATTATCTAAAAATAAATATTTTTTTATTTTTAAAATAAATTTCATCAATAAAAAAACAACAAAAAAAACATTATAGATGAATCAAATATCTTCAAAAATTAAATACACAAAAAACAAATTTTGTTTTTTTAAAAAAAACCCTTCGTTCAAAAAAGGCTTGCAAAAAATATGGTCTAAATCATGAGACTAGGATAAACCGATAGAAAGGAAACTGAAAATAACTACAAAACCAATTTCTTTTTTTTTAATAATATAGA
>Ga0307509_10007514_pt1 | contig 14209 bp, 11 predicted proteins | sample 10_EM_MG_FD_202245 | JGI IMG/M metagenome (GOLD analysis project Ga0307509, IMG submission 202245) | Populus trichocarpa ectomycorrhiza microbial communities from riparian zone in the Pacific Northwest, United States - 10_EM | ecosystem: Host-associated > Plants > Roots > Unclassified | place... | reverse complement strand
CATACAGACAAAATTGGTCAACACAAGAGTCTCATCCACAATTAGTGTCACCAATTAAGACTGTATTATTGCTCCCACACGTATTCCTGTATTAAGTCCTCTCCCTCCCTCTCCCTTCCCAGGAGAACAGTACCCGTGTGCAGCTCTGTCCGGTGTTTTTATGTGGGGCTTCCGGCCCTGAAAATATATGATAATACTTATTGGGGGGGAAAAAAGTAGGAGAAGGAAGAAAGAGAAGGCATATTGTTGGTAGAATAATCCAGCTGTGAGAATGAAATCTTGAGTTGTTGTGCATCAAAAACTGACCTGTAATTATAGAAAGGGGCTCCACCGCAGGTCAATTTTGGTACGTGCCTCCACTTAGGTAAGGTTCCTTGTACATAATCCTCTCTTTTTTTTCCCTCTCCATCGAAAAACTCACCAGGACTCGTCTGCTGATTTCGCAGTATTTACCACACGTCTGCCCATGAAAACGAAATTTTAACAGCTAGAGATCATGCATGATTGTGCTGCTAACTCTCGCCTTGTAAGATGCATGATAAGTTCAATGCTTTGGATTTGACAGGATAGGAATATTTTTCCATCATGTTTTTCTTTCCAGAAACAGGAACCATATATCGGGAATTGAGAATCTTGTTCGATAGAGAAATGCGTTTCCATAGCCTGGCAAGGCTGGTCATGTTACCAGCCATCAGAAACCTATATCAATAAATTCCCATCTAACCCTACACAGCAATTATAATTCTGCCATTCTGGAGCTTTTAACTGTTGATTCTATACCTAGACGGCTAGACCTGATACATTTTCAGAGGGTTTGAATGTCACGGTGAGAGATATAGCAAGTCCAGGAAGAGAAAATCCACCTAGTTGGTGGTGGTGCGGTAGCCCTTGGTTCACCCACGGAATAGATCCGGGGAGCTTGAGTCTTGTTCATGGCCTTGCACTAAGCTAAACAGGCACTTGATCTTTTCTCGGGTCTAGTTTATAATAAATAAGTTGAAAAAATATCAATTATACTTGAATTAAATTAATAAAAATAAAAAGTTAAAGAATTAGACGTTTGAAACTAAACCTACGTGCATCCCTGATTATTCAGGTTGGTAAAGTAATTGGTTGATTTTATTTTAATGAAGTACTTTAACTTAAGCATCAATGTTTACTTGAGGATATAAAAAAACCTGGAGCGTAACTTCAGGAATTTAGACCGTTAAAATCTAATTGAAGACTTAACAAGACAACGTGCCACGTTTTATAATCTAGCCATTTTACCTGAATAATGTTATTTATTTTTAAAGAGATTGTATAAATCGTGAATATATTTTAGGTTTAAAGGACGAGATGTCTGTGATTGACAGAAAGCTTCTTTGATTGATTGATTGATTATTTTTTTACTAAGGACAGTAAGTTATAATTAACTGTAAGAAATACTTTACGGCATCGCATATGGAGAGCCGGTTGCTCGAGGAGCCATTTCCATTAAACTAGTTCTTCCTTTATTTTCTTAATGAATGAAAAAGAAACGTATTCTTCTTGAAACTCTCTAGGACAACATGGGATAAAAAGGAGGTTCCTCCGACCCATGCAAGAGCACATGACTGCTCCCGTGGATTTGTGGCGTCCCTAACATGTGAGTTCCCCTACACCCATGAACCTTCTTCAATTCTTCTTCTTCTACTTCTTGTTTTTTTTTTTTATTATTATTTTTATTATTTCCATGACCCTCTACATGAAACCTTCTTAGGCGCGGCAAAGCTTCTTTGCATTTTCTTCTATGTTCTTTTGTCTCGAAAGTTAGATCGTAAGTTACAAATACTGACAGAGCTACAGTAGCCCATGTGTGAGTAGGTTTGTCTAATGTTCATCCAAAACTCATAAATGTGTTGTGTAACTAGTTTAATTAATAAACTACTTAGCATTAATTATGGCCATGATCTGAGGTGAAATTAAGTTATGCTAAAAAACGAGATGAATTAAGTTATGCTAAAGTAAGTTATCTAATTACAAAGTCCTAATTAAGTCCATTATGCTAATTACAAAAATTGAGTGAATTAATTGCAGTAACCTATCTAATAACGTCACATTTTAGAAACAATAATAACTCTCATTATCTTCTAAACGCTCTCTCTTTCTTTTTTCTTTCAATAAAATAAAAATGTTCTTTTATTAAGTTCAACATTTACTTCTCATGCACCACCTAGTTTTAAATGTTTAATTCGATCTTCATTTGATGCTAGTTAACAAAAATATATTAAAGGAACCCAGATAATGTACAGCAATAATGTTTTGGTATCGCTTTTTGTTTTTTATTTATTTTCAATAAAAAAAATGATATTCAAAACTGACTTTTTACACTTTTAACGTGTGATTTAGGAGTTATATCAAGGTAATATGATTATTGATTCTGAGACTTTTAAGGTTGGATTCCAACCGAATGCAAGGCACCCGGAGATAGAGCCAAGACCAAAACCAGACCACCTGGGGTTAAATGGAGCCGAGATCGATTCCAAGATGGTCAAGATTGGGTTCGAAGCTCCTAGGGTGAAGCCGAGACAAAATCCATGCTAGCTCTAGACCGGTGTGTGTAGAGATCAAGCTAGGATAGCTTTCAGGTCGGGTCTGAGGCTAGAAAAAAAAAGACACAAAATTGGGTATGAGGGATCGAAGGACTCATGTAAATAATTTACTTGTTAACGTCTTTTAATCCAAATAAAAACATCACACTGATCGTTAGGAATTTAGGATAATATCTTATGATTATTTGCTTATAACATTTATAGAGGTGCTGATGAATTAGTGTTAGTTGAATTGAAATTTAGATTCATTAGAACATCACGTATTTCTGCAAAAAGAAAATCATAAATTTCGTATGGTGTGTGTGTATATATCTTTAAAAAAGTGGCTGTAAGTCATCAATAATTTTTTTAAAAGAACCTCGCAAAAAGAGAGAGAATGCTGATATTACACCAAAAACTACGCCTACGCAGAAAAGCAAAACAAACAGGAAAAGAGTTCTTCACCCCTGGCAAAGCTGGGCTAAACAATGTGGAACCAGAACTAGAACGTCACATCCTTCCGAGGACAGACGAGGCCATACTATCACCATCGATATTTTCATCTACCAGCAAACTTCCCACTTGCCCTGCCCCGTATGTTAAAAGTTTCGAAGAAACATGCATGATCCCAACTCTTTCTCGGCCTATTAAAATGCCATGGGATTGTGATTGTGATTTCAAACTAGCAAAATGTGGCCCAAGGAGCTCCTCATTCTTGCAACCATTGAAAACGATCCACACAATTTAAGACATGGAACAAAACATCACGGGACCCCTAACACTGATATCAGTTCCTCCGGGCATTTAACTTTTGTCAATTTTCGAATGGCCCGACACCCCGGCAACGTTACAGCGTAACGACGAGGATGCTTCATCACATGGTTAGGGTCACATTCAATCGGGTCAATTGGGGCACTAACCTACCAATACCTCATGAGTTGTAGTAACAAAGTACAATATATGAGGATGATGCGATTCCAGACAATAACACTTCTTTGCTTCCACTTTCTGACTTCCAGTTTCATCCCCCTGTAATGCCCAACAAAATTTAATTTAATAAGTTATAGAAAAAAATAATTTTTCTTATGAGAAAAGCATCTTGACATCAAGAGCAAACCTCGCCCAACCTGTCTCGTAGTCTTGCTGTCAGACTCAGATTCCACTCTTTTCAAAATTATTTTACCTAATCAACCTTGGCCTGTACCGACAGCAAAATCAATGTCGCCCTTCGAGGACGGTCATGTAATTTTATAATACAATTCAAGAGATCGATCCCATGACAAGTGGTGGAGAATAATCGGTTGATGATGAGCTTCAGGTTTATTTTTTATTTTCCTTTATCTTTTAGAAAAAAGTCAAGAACGATTCCTTTTTTATTTTATGTTTTTTTTGCTTAGATTTGGGAAAGTTAATTTTATCTCTAGTGATGCCCGTGGAAAAGAATACAGTTTTTATATGAATCAACAGATCTGTCGATGGTCTCAAAGAGTCCCCAGTAAACAGCTCATCTCCAATATCACATGCAAATGCAACAGATGCCGTGGGGTGTGTGTGTGTGTGGAGGATATTTTTATTATAGTCACGGACATGCAAGCCAGACCCCAGTACAGGACCTCCCTAACAATAGTTTGTGCTGGCTTCACTTGGAAGCTTAGGCACCGAGGCAGTCATGTTTTGATCAGTTAGAATGAGACTTGGATCAAGCTCAGTCCGTTACTGGTCTGAGTTCCACAAAAGCATGGCACGTCTGCGACATGTAAAGAAAATAATAGACGGTGTATTAGTCTTAATCTCTTTTTTAGATTCCCTTATCAGTACCTTCTTGTCGTTATAAAATCCAGACAGGAGGCCTTCGATATTGTAGTGGTCACCCATTAACGATCAAATTAAGATGACTGGTGACAAAGAAGTCAATGACATTCAAATCGAAACTCAAAACATCTAATTACAGCTGTGTAACCAATCGTCATCTCAAGACTCAAACCCCCTGTTGTCAAGTCAAATGGCCATCAAAAGCATTTATAATGACAGTCAAGTCCCCCCCTTACTCGGTTCTCCGTGTACAATTGAGCACCGAGACTGGAAGAACTTCACTACAGCCACCCTTTCCAAATAGAAATCCAATCTACCTAAATGAACCGAGCACAAAGCATTGATCAAGCAACCACGACCTAAAATCTCCTCGATTGCGCAGAATTTGAGTAAAGGTGGGGAGGTTTTAAGGACCCCACAAGGTGGCTTCATTCCTATCAACACAAACCAAATCTGTAGTACAAACTCGGATCCTTCCGCTTTCAACTTAAAGACAACAGACATGCAAACGAACGATATGATGTATGCAGAATAACAGGTCTGTGTACACTGGATCCTTTCATAACAAGGAAAGTTGCTTAGTACCATGTATAAAAAATGGACCCATTCGTATACACAACCCCCAAGATGTTCCGGACATCCTAATTTTTTTTTCATCTAACTATACACAAATCAATCAAAATGAATAATGGACTCGAAATAGGGGTTGGCTCTGACTCCTATCTAAGGTCGGTGTGTAGTTTCATTGATGTAGTGAGACCGCTCAACAGTATTCAGTCTCAGATCACGCTTTCAGTCGCCATCAATCATGCAGCTCCAACAGCAAAAGCATAAACTGGATAGAGTAGAGAAATCCATACCAGTCCTCTCAATGTTAACTATTCAGCTCAACTCCATGTCTAAATGCAGGTTCTTTCATATTCCAAATCACCCACAAGTTATCACCGTTAGCATGCAGCTCCTGTGGTGGACTGAAGAATCTGTCCAACAGCTAATGGCCATAACCCTTTAATAAGATAAGATTAGGTTTATTAAAGTGACATTGTTGTTCGACCATCCTTTTCATCTTTAAGAAGGGAGAAAGGTAGCTGGACCTACATAACAAGAAGACTACATTTCCTTGTGTTCCAGAATTGCTAGGCACCAACAATTCAGCTAGTGGCTCTCCAAAAAAGCAGTCTATAGGCAGCTTCACAATGCTTTCTAGTGATGATCCTTTCTGCTCTTCTTCAGCAACATTGACATGTGATTGGTATTCTTGGCTTGTCTGGGTCCCACCCATCAGCCACTGCTGCGTCTTTTTCTGCACTCTTCTTCAGCAACATAATTTGCATAGCACAAAACAGACATTAAATGATGTCCAATTGTAAGAATAAAAAGCAAAAATAATCAGCAGCACATCTGACTTCAGTATCACTATGCTGCAGTCACACGCTCCAGAGAGTTTTCAGATATCTTCAGGCAACCAAAGCATCAAAGATGCAGGGTTGCCAGCCAGTATTAGTAGTGGCGGCAATCCAACTGCTACCGTGCCAGTCACTGCTATGCTAAATCTATGTCAGGACAGAAGCTGAGCAGATGTTTAGTTACTCCAATTTTAGCAGTGTCAGTTGTTTCCCACTTCACTATGGTGACAACCACTTGCATGCCATTTGGTAGTACCTGAGCCTAAGTGCAATCTTGACAAAAACAACTTGAGGGAAAAAGATGTGCGCTCAATCACAATTCATGAGTTATTAAGAAAAAAGTGTAATGCATTTATGTGCAGCCCATTGAATCCAATAGCAGACCCAACCATAAAATTTGAGATAAGACTCTTCAGGAGAAAAAATATTGCTTTTATCCTAATCAAAGCACACAGAGCATACAACTTTCATCGAACAACATAAGATTTGGAGGCTAACTTACATCTTTCTTGTCCAATGGCATCAAGAAATGATCTCTAACACTAAGGCCTGTAACAACAGTCTGTACTGGATCCAGACAATTCAAAATAGCACCTAAAATGAGCATCTTTCCAAGCTCAGGCTCCAGTGGAAGTATAGTCAAATTTCGACCAGCCAGGAGATAGTCAGATTGAATAAAACTAAATCTTAGCATCAATAAATCTTTTTGCAATAGCATAAGTTACACAAATCTTAAAAATGATAAAGAAAATATAGAGAAATTTAGATCTACCTAGAACAGTCAAATTTTCATTCTGATCCAAGGCTCCAATGATTTTTAACTATTCAATTGCATTTTGAACCTATGATACATAAATTGAAAACAAAAGGTGAAAGAAGTAGGCATGGGAAATCTGCTTGAGTGAAGGGTGAAGTTCACAATAATTTCTACAATGGAAAAAAATAAAAGGAAGCCCAAGCATGTCACATTAATATAAAAGAAAGGAGATAAAATCAAGGGTACCGCTAATAACTCAGGCGACTAGCCCTAGATAGAAAGTCAGAGATACTTCCAGGTTTTAGACTTTTGATTTGTAGACAAAGAGACTGCAAAGGGGTTCTCAGAATTTCTGGCAATTGGTACTATGCAAAAGCATCATATATATCTAGGATAGAGGTGATAACATTCTCCTGGCTGGACACAGCCAGCTCTTCCTCTTCACTACATTATACAAAACATAAAAGAAAACCAACATGGTTTGTAAACATGAATTTGAAGGCAATTTTGCAATATCAGTTAAACAAACAAACAAGAAAACGGCATTCTTCCAAGATCCAGAAATAGTCACATCCCGTCCCACCAAGATCCAGTAGTCACATCCCGTCCCTCAGATCAATTATATGACATACTGTAAATGTTTAAGCAGATAGTCCAGCATCCCTTTTTCTAGCTTCTTCCTTTTATGTATTACAACTTACATGAATAGTGTCCATTATTTTGTTCCTTTGCCCTTTTTTTTTTCTATTAACCGTGAACTAACTATAAAGGCTATAGTTTCATGTTCTTTCTACTAGATAAACTATCTTCAACCATTGAGTGCCCAGGCTTAAACGAGAAGTTGCCCAAAGAATAACTATTCTGCTTTAGCCAATAGAGTGGGCTAGCCCAAGCAAGTAACCAGTAGGCCAACTGGGAAATAACTACATTGCTTCAGACATATTTTTGGGAAAGAAATGGTATAAATTAAAGGTTTACATAAGATCAATAACAATGGAAATACCCCGAAACCGCACCATCTCAACCAAACAATGCACCTTTTTTATATGCACAAATTGATAAGTTAAAAGCCATTTGAACAGACTTTCATTTTTTGACATGCGGCCAAACTCTTTCCCGGAGTTTTAGAAGTCAAATGATCACTTTTGAAGGCTTTTTGGTGTGCTGTTTCTGCCTATATTTGTATACCAATATTGCATTTTATCCACAACCGAGGCAGCTCACATTTTCAGTTGTTACAATGAACTTCAAAAGAGTTTTATTACTAGGAGAGATGGATTATAGACAAGGAAACTCAAAATAATATAATAAACCAAGTGTGAGCTCTTAACCATTATGCTGAATACATTCATTGCTTAGAAACACAGACAGATGCCTTCATTCAACTTAATCAATGCCCACAGATTTCCATGTGAAGTTGCCAACAAACAACTTATAACGAAAAAAAAAAAAAACCTGTGCATTACCAACCTGATTTTGTGAAATGGCTTTCAATATGGCATCCTTCTATTTGTAAGCAGAAAGAGTCTTTCAAAATTCAAGCATTTTGCTGCCTTCTGGAGATTCCTAAAAGCAACGAGAAAACAACATTCACTTCAATGATTTTCTGAATTTAAAATCAGAAACATACCACAAAGAATTGCAGAATTTCAGACCTCAAAAAGAAATCTAAACATCTTAAGTTATATTATAATAAATAATGCATTGTGCCTAACCAAATTATGAATAGACATTAGAATCTCGGACAATCTTTGCAAGCACTCTGACTCTCTGCATATATTTGTACTTGGGCAATAGAGACCTTGCATCATCCAGACTTATTCACAACCTCAGTGAAGAGGAGAGTTAGCATGTCTTACGTCTGGACCAGTATCCACTTGTAAGAAGTGGTTTTGGGTTAGGATATTATATACCTAATAATAGACTGCATGAACACACACTAGTAAGGGCTTGAGGGACAATTGTTTCCCCATAGCAGGGTTACTTACAAACTATATGCAAGCACAAGGATGCTCCAAATATGGTCTGCAACTAATGATATCATTGTCCAAATCTTATTTGCAACCCCAGGGAAGATACTTCAAAAATTCCTCTGTGGTCCACCACATTGTTAAAAAAATGCCAAGTTGAGCTCTGCCACATGACATTTGACAAGGTGCAATCCAAACCTTCAAGAACTTATCACGCCATGACCGCTAGTTAACAATATGGACACAAAGCCTCTCCACCGACAAACACATAAACAACCCAGTTTAGTGCAAAATGAACCTGCAATTATCTAAGTTGAGATACTAAGCAATGCAATAATAAAATAAGCCAAATATTATCTAAGGGGAAAAACAAAAAGAAATCTTTAAAAACTAACTCTGACATCAAAAGTGATGGTGTCATGAACAGAGGTTTAACGAGGGTCTGCCAGTGTAATCCCTGGGACATCATATTTATTAGGAATATTTTTCTAAACTAGTTTTCATCCCAAGTGCTTTGCACGTATATATTCAACTATTTAATTAATAGTCTTCATAATTTTTTCATAAATTGATTCAATATTTAATACTTGAACATCTCATTTATATTTATCATAAGAACTCCTAAACTAATAATTTTAAAAATATCATACAATTTTCTTACACGGTTAAATTTTTAAAAAAAATATCCTTGGGTTGGTTTAGTATTTATGTGAAAAATATTTAACTTTAGGAAAGTTAAATCATAAATGTCATCAAAATAAAAATAATTAGGTTATTAGTAAAAACTAAAGTGTACCTATTTTTTTAGGAATAAATTAGAAATTGTATTTATCATGAACATGGTAACAAGGGTAGTATTTATGTGAAACAGATTTTATGTCAGTAAAGTTGAATATCATCATAATAAAACATAACAATTACCTTTAAAAATTATAAAATAAAAGAAATATATATATATATATATATATATATATATATATGATATGATATGATATGATATGATATTAGGGGTATTTTGGTCGAATCAAACATTCTGACACATGTTCGAGCTTAGGAGATGTTATTTGTGAAAAGGTGGAGAATATATATAATAATTAGTGATGATGGCTATTAAATTGAGATAAATTTGATGAAATACATGTAACTCTCTTTTTTCCTGCAAAAAGAAATCCCAAATCACATCCAATTTAAGAAAAACCTGACAAAAACTAATTTTGATATGACATTTCTAGTGTAGAAAGGTAAATCAATTATCCACTTCAGAATTCATTAAGTACATCAATTATATGAAACTTGTATGCAAGTGTGGGAAAAGAAAGTGGAAAACCAATACTATTTATTTATTTATTTGCATGAGAGATGAGAAGCCACTTTCCTGGCAGGGGTTTGAACTTTGAACTTTGAACCCCCAGCTGCGGCAAAGCTGCTTTTTGATAAATCATAAGTCATTGCGTTTACAAACCATCTTTCCTCATAAGTAGTTAAAGAAACCAGCTGGTTGTTCCAAAACCAGAATGGATCAACTGGATTTTCTCCACGGGTTTTTCTTGAGGTGGGACAAGCCTAGTTCAAGGTTAGCTGTTTTTCTTTTTAGAACTATGAAAATAAAGGGGCCAGCAACCTTCCTCTTTATCCACTCAATATTTTGTGCAAAGTACCTGATATGAGAAAAGTTGTCTCCTTGAGTCTTTATCCCTGACCCTGACTCCCCGAAACTCCACCCACAGTACCACCCCAAGTGCCCAAATCTCAACACCAGCGCAGGCAGCTGCGCAGCTGGTTCCACAGTGGTTTATTGAGTAATACAACGGTACATTGCATTATTGAAGTTTTTTATTGTCGTTTTTTTTCCCAATATTTAGTATTATTGAAAATAGCATAAATTCAAATCAAGGGCCTATTCGCGAACAAAAATGCTGGACTATTTGATTAATTTGAAAAGAAGGATAAGAAAGAAAAGCAATTGGTAGCATTTAATTCTTAACGTTGAAATACAAACACACTGATAACTCACCCAGGGAGGAAACGGGATGGGCTGCATTTATGGAAACGAACAAGAAGAGTCTCTAGGGTCCATGGGTATTCTTCCTCTCACCGAACCCACCTCCTTGATCAAAGTTTGTAGAAGTTCTCCTTTCACACGGTGTGTTAACCACAAAGGAGAAAGAAACAAAGAAGCTTATCCTCTAATGTTGCAATTTCTCAGCTTGCATTGCTAGCACACAAAAAGGAACAATGAAAATCGCAGATTACACGCTAATTGGAACCCACAAGCTAGTTTGGTTAATGCTGCTCAGTAGGTGTAGCCCTTTACGAACATTCCCTTCTTAGCTTCCTCGCTTTCACCCTCAGCGGAATATCTACCAAGCTGGGCCAGCGAGTTAGCCTTGGCACGCACCAAAAGTGATTTCTGAGCAGCTTCCACGTTCTCAGGGCGTCCCTGCCATGTCTTGAGCACGGTGTTCTGCAGTGCACGTGCATATGAGAAGGAAACATGCCACGGGTTGGGGCTTTGGTTCATTGCATTGAGATTGAGTGTTGCTTGCACTTCAGATTGTCCTCCCGACAAAAACTGAAAAGTAAACAGAAGCAGCATACATGTCAAACAACTCTTAGATCATTGTCAATGACTCAACAAAGATTCAAATAGACTGTATACAGAGAATTGCACAGAGAACTTTACTATCTTTTAGAGTTTTACCATCTCAAACCAACATGTTTACCCCAATAAATTGGATCCAATTTTCAATAATTCAGTATCCATCTCCTTTCACTAGCAGAAGTTTAAAATCTCTTGCAAAGGACACTTGGCAACATTCTAGACCAAAGTGTGAATAGTGATTGGGTCAATCAGCATTCAATTTATAAGCCCGGTCCTTCTAATAGGATGTATGCTAGGCACTTAAGACCTTAACGATTCAATTTCACATGGTAAGAAGAGGGAACTTAAGTATACAAGAAATAACGTATATCATTTTAGATTCCTGATGAAAATAGGGTTCCAGCAATCTTACCATTATGCCAGGAACTGCAGGAGGTACTCTCCTTTTAAGCATTGTGAGTGTATATTTGGCTATGGTATCTGGGGAAGCCTTCTCCTTGTGTTCCGCCCCTGGCGTTACCATGCTAGGCTTAAGTAGGATGCCCTCAAACACAACATTGTTTTCAGCCAAGTAGTAAAAGACTTCTGCCCAGACCTTCTCAGCAACTTCAAGGGTCCTGTCAATTGGATGGTCCCCATCAAGCAGAATCTCAGGCTCAACTATGGGCACAAGACCATTATCCTGCACATAAAATTTATCATCAACAAAGGATAACAATGCACCTCAAAAATTCGAATTATATAGTTTTAAAATGAGGAGTGGAGATAAGGACATGACATTGCCTACTCAAACCGTGTTCCCTTCAATTTTGAAAATTTTTTTTTTTTTTCTAAAAATTATTTTTTTTATGTTTTCAGGTCGTTTTGATGTGCTGATATCAAAAAATAATTTTTAAAAAATAAAAAAACATTATTTTGATGCATTTCTAAGTGAAAAACACTTTGAATCACAACCGTTACCACAATCTCAAACAAGCCCTTGTAGAAAGAAAAGTCAACAAATTTTTCTGAGTAAAGTTCCCACCAACATTCCAAATTGCTAATCACTTGGAACTAATTCTGAGTAGCATTAATCACCAAAGCCACAAACTACCCCTACCTCTCCCACAAAAGAAAAGAATATGTACAATAAAAAAACGAAAAAAAGACAACGTTGCAAACAGTTTTGAGATGTCAGTGAGTAATGTGCCATGAAAATGAAAGAATACCTGAGAAATGGCAGCATATCGTGCAAGTCCCCATGCAGCTTCCTTGACAGCCAGAGCAGATGGGCCACAAGGAATGCTGACAACAGTCCTCCTGGATATTCCATGTGATCATGCAACAATAAAACATGAGGCATATAGAATGCTGTTGACGTAGTAGACAAATTAAATGGATAAACAAAGGCACAACAAGGTAAGAAAGCACTAAAACAGACTTACCACTTAGCAAAACGTGCGCCTTGCTTGTAATATTCAGCAGACCTTGAGGCCAATCCATCCAAACCTTGGCACCAAGACTCATTGTTTGATCCTGGCAGGGGAACTAAACCCTGAAACAATAAAAAGATGCATAACCACACACATATAAGCTCATTATAAAAGTAAAAACCAAGTAAGATTAAATCCTTCGGATACATGATTTATATTTTGCACGTTCTTTTGACCGTGTACCTTGTCAACTTTGATGCCAGGTACAATGTTCTCATCACGCAGGCAATCCACGAACTTCCTTCCATCAGTTGTAGACTGGTATAGTGTCTCCTCGAAGAGAATGGCACCGGAAATGTATTCACCAAGGCCAGGAGTGGTCAGTAGAAGTTGTCTGTATGCTTGTCGGTTGGTTTCAGTGTTATCCAAGCCAATAGATGCCAACCTCTTCCCACAAGTTGCATTTGATTCATCTATGGCAAGGATACCACGACCAGGTGATGCAATGAGTTTCTACACCATCAAGCAAGAAGCCAAATTCAGTTTCGCAGAATAAACTAAGTAAATAAAACAAATGATGTCACAATTCTTTCTTTTCCTTTTGGTTTACTTCTCCTTCCATTCTGAGTAAAAAAAAAATAGAAATACTGAAGCAATATACAGAACCGAAAATATTGAAAGGAATGAATGACAAAAATCATTGACAAATACATGCAAATATAGAAATAATTACATTTTAAAAAGCAAAACATGTATTAAAAAAATATAATTAATTCAACAATCAAGACCAAAAAAAAATTATTTACGATGCCTGAATTCAACCGAAGCTTAATAAACATAAGAATAGAAATATTCCAAGCAATCTAATTATAGGCAAGTTCGAACAGATATTCGAATTGTCAACCAGCAGATACGACCAAGCATCAACGATGTAAAAAACATATCTAAATTTAAAAGAAAAAATAAAGATAGAACTAACAGCAGTTTGGACGAGCTCGTCAGTGTAAGAGCTGGCGCGGATCGAGAAGGAGACTCGGCGAGTTGAGGATCCCGGAGATCGCTTACCGAAAGAAGACTTTTGGCCCGTCCATGAAGACGACGCTGCGTTAAGCTTTACAAAGCTTGCACAGGCCATCACTTCGATAAATAATGATTAGATCGGGGGGGGGGGGGGGGGGGTTGGTTTTCGACGCCTACGAGAAAAATGGCTTTCGCGGTCTGCTAAGGTTTTTTCGATTTGCTCTCTCTCTCTCTCTGTTTTTGGTTAGGTGGGATTATAACACGAGTGCGAGAGTGGAGGCTTTGTTTTACCTCGGGGGATCCGGACTGAGCTTTTGGAGAGGGAGTTGGACACGGAACATGCGGGGATACCAAGCAGCCCCAAAGCTTAGCTGGATTTGTTTTTGTTAGATGTTTACCAGATTGCCCTTAATAGTGTCTCCAAATGGACAGCATGGTACCACATTGAACATGTTGATGATTATTATTTTTTTGGCTGCAAGAGAGAAATAGCATGACCTGAGAATGAACCACCGCACCACAATCATCAGCCAACATTATAAACTTTTTTTAAAAAAATATGATTAATAGAATATTTAAGAATAAATTAAAAGTGAGATTTATTATTTTTTAGTTAAAATTTTATTCAAAAATATTTTATAACAGGAATTCTTTAATGTAATCAAATCATATTGTAAA
>Ga0307509_10007513_pt1 | contig 14210 bp, 14 predicted proteins | sample 10_EM_MG_FD_202245 | JGI IMG/M metagenome (GOLD analysis project Ga0307509, IMG submission 202245) | Populus trichocarpa ectomycorrhiza microbial communities from riparian zone in the Pacific Northwest, United States - 10_EM | ecosystem: Host-associated > Plants > Roots > Unclassified | place... | reverse complement strand
TTTGGCTGTGTTAGATCTCGTTAATCCGACAAGCTAAACCTATCTTGGGCTGATGTCGCCATTTGCTGGGGTATACGTGACAGACCGGAGATGGTGGATTTCACGAGATTTTACGGTACTCGAGTAGAGTTGCTGTGGCGGAACCGGTGTTTAGTAAGAGTCCTCATTGGACTATGAGCGCCGCGCCTCGCTGAGGGCAGGGCACGGTGGGTCTAATTCACAAACCCTTAACACAATTCAAACCCAGAGAAAGAAAAACAAAGCAAAAAGAAGGACCAACCTTTTCCGGCTGTCCGAATATCTATCCTAGGTGATCCTCCTCTTCTTGTCTGCTTTCCTAAATTTTTCTTCGTCCGTTGGCGATCCTTACTTTTCTTCTGTTGTGCCGTGGTCGGAAGAAAAAGCGAGAGGAGAGAAAGGTCGTTGCCTTACATAGAGTCGCCCCCCCCCCTCCCTTGTCTGCCAAGACTAAGCAACAGCCACCCCTGTAGTAAACTTGACACCTTCCCGCCCATCGTTCAAAGCCTCCCTTCCCGAGCAGGTTATCATGAACCGCTACCGGTATCTAGGCTCTCTAAGTTATCTGCAAACTAGCTGGGAAGTGCGAACTAAGTGGAGCCAAATTTTATCCGCAACCGTACGGTAACTCGGTGAAAAATACTAACTCACACCTTATTCTAACCTCTTAGCATGAAAACAAGCTTCGCCAGTTAATGCGGTATTCGACGTCTAAATTTAAGTATTATATCATATGCTGGACTTTTTTTTGTGGTTGTCCTGAATAGCTTAAAATAGTAATTTTGAGTGTCACTCTGGCGATCACTCAGAGCTTTTCTTTTTCCGATGGCTCTCAGTAACACTGTACTCGTATTTTTCTGACGTTTATAAACACGACTGCTATTGCATGCCACCAAAATCCTGAGGCTCTGGTTGATTTTTTGCCCATATGCAATAGCAGTTGTGTTTACAAACGTCAGAAAATTACGAGTACTCGGGTATGGTCATAAAGGGCGGAAAACTTTCAGTGACGAAACAAGGATAGAAGGGCTGATCTATGCTGATCGATCAGGAGGAAGTGGAAAAGATGGGGGTGTTATAGGATGCCATTAACCTAGAGCAATAGTGATGTGGCTCCTGCTGTATTATCTATGAGTTTTGTTAAGAATCTGATAGTATCAAGCCAAATTGAGACCAAGGGGGCGGAATCTGGGCTTTTGGAATAGTTCTTCCAGGAGACTTGTTTAAATGCATAGGTTCAACTGCATACTGGCAATTTCATTATCTAGATATTGTCTAGATGGTCAGGTATCATACTAAGATACTTATTCCTTCAGTCTGGATTTGAGGTGTCTGCCAAGGCAAGAATTTTTCCACTGTTGCAACCTGTTTTCTCACTACCCCACCGGATCTTGCTGATCTTTTTTTCAGCCCTTTATGACCACACCCGAGTAAAAGGGATAGCGAATCGGCGGGGGATAATATAGCCGCCCGCCAAGTTTGTTGCTTACCACGATATTTTTTGATATCTTATTCGTCGTCCTGTCTCTTACGCTGAAGCGTGATAAGATGAGGTAGGGGGGGGGTAACATTTGGATACATGCTCGAGCACCGAGCATGTAGCTGGGCAACCGGAAGGCTCATCGATGGAAGTCGGAAGTCAAAACTTCAGAATACTGACTGTGGACAGAAGCAAGACAACAGCCGTGATTGATATCGTGGCCGAATTATTTTCGATTCTTGGCAGCTGGTGTCCACGACTGGGCGAGGGAAACCTATAACCGGAGTACTACCTACTTTATCCTTTTCCTACTCGATATAGCGACTTTTGTAACCTTTTTCACAGAGTCTACGGTACTAGCAGTAGCCAAACCTTTTGTTAAGTCTTGTAAACTTCGCTAGCCTATGTCGTAGAAAGGTCATAGTGGGTCCCTCACCGACACTTTTGTCTCTGTCCCTCATCGACACTTTTGTCTCTAAACCAATAATACCTCTTCATGTGAGCCACTAGAATTGTGTGTTCCTAGGCCGGACTAAATGTTCTACATAACAAGAGAGCTCCCTAACCAACTGTTGTCATGCTAATAAACTAGGAAACCACTTCGATATCCCTCCATCAAGCTCCGAGTTACTAAGTCGAGATGGGAGACACAAGCAAGAACTCTGCTGTTCTACTAAACCCTCGCTCGGCCCTTGAACCCTCGCCGGGATCCGCTCAACCGTCGCAGACACAACCGCTGCCTCCTACCCTTGCTGGGGAACCACCAGAAAGCCTTGATGTTTGGAAAACCATCGGTGAACAGGACTTTGACAATGAGAAAGATTTCTTGTACCCGAGCCGCAACCTCACGAGCGAAAAACTAAAAAATAGAAATGAGGAGGATGTCGTGATTTTTGATTATTCGTTGAGCTCGGCAGATGAAAACCCTCTAGTTGAGGGGGGCGGTCCTTCCTCGGGGAGCTTTAGCGAAGAGGACAATATATTCTTTCAGGTGCACAAGGACAGGCTCATAGGGTCTAAACAATTGACGAAAGAGGCTCGGTTAATACGGCCACGGGGGCCACGGTTGGATATCATGTAAGTTTACCCTCCAATGGCCTACCTTCCAATTCCCAATCTGTGCTATCAGAAATGCTGCGCTGGGTACTCGGGGGTGCAGGAGAGTGATTCACATTTGTGGCGTAGTTGGGGACAAAGTGATAGGACCAGTCTGGCATGGTCCACACCGAACAGGCCCTGTTACTTTGTACCAAACTGCGCCACAAAATGTTAATCACTTTCGAACACCCCCGAGTATCATACCACGGGCCGGGTTCTATGAGAGTCAAACTCATCCTCCACCTGCTAATACTTGAGAGGGGGTTTTTTTTCAAGAGACTTTCCACAATGTTATGATACATCCGTAGGTTTCTCTGCTCCCCGGTTATAATTCTATCTTTTAAACCAATTGCTTAGTAGAACTAGGATGTCAATCTACTAAATTCGATGGTGAAAGAGCTCCACCTTCCAAATCCAGCTACTTTCGGGGATGAACATTCAAACAGAGTTCTAGCTCTCCCTGGTCGTGAACGGTTTAGAACGGGTATTTCATTACGGGTACCTTCCAAAAAACCCTCCGAGTTAGCCAGGCCGGGTTCATCAGAAGAGAAAATCACCCTTTTCGTATCATTTCCCTATTTCGGGAAATCCAACGGTAGTATTCAGTTGGGCCCGGAAAGCGAGAGCGTTAGACTCTTAGATTTCAAACGCCTGGAAATCGATGTTCCTGGCCGCAGCGGCGTGGTGGCCAGGGAGGAAGATGATATCACAGAGATATTAGTTCACCAGGCACGATATATGGTATTTGATAACAGTAAGCTTTGCCCTTTTACCTACTGTTGACCCAAACACCGTTACTAAGCAATTTCCAAAGATACAATGGCGGCCTTCAGATCCAAGGAGGATAGAGTCAAAGATCAAGTCCCAGTTCACTCCCTTCAGGAGCCTATCGGCGCTTTTCACGTAATGACTCATATGATTGCTAATCATATGAACTCCGAAAGATGGACGATGAAGAAACTTCAAACCTCCTTGTGCGAACTGGTAAGTCTATTCTCTCGTTTGGCCAAAGGAATCCAGCATTAATTTTCAGGGAATACTAGGAGGATAATATCGACCAAATGTTATCAGGTGCAGAAAGCTACGAGGATGATCAAGGGATGGAGAGGAAGCAGAAGAGAGTCCGAGACCTCCTCAGAGCCCTTAACAGGCTCTCGGCGGATCTGTTTGCTGCTATCAGCGTAGCTGAGCGACAGATTACTGTTCTTGATGATCTCCACAAGGTATTTTTAACAAGCTACCAAACAAAAACTAAAGATTATGAGAATGGGCACCCACTCCGGCGGAATCCCTTACACAAGGATACTATCACAATCCCCATCTTCTCGGGAGATCCTGAGCAGATATGGCCTAATGCTTTAGACACTATTGACGAGGTCGTTCGAGAGAGGAAATGTTTCATTAAGAAAGTCAAGAAGTTAGTGGAGAACATGGATATCCGAAGAAAAACTGTATAATTTCCACACTTAAACCTATAGCAAGAACGCTAACGACTAGACAGCTTTCCGCATTCTTGAAGGCTGACCAGGCCAAATCAGCCTCATCCGAGAGAACGGCTCAAAGAGCGATAAACGCAATAAAGCGCACCGAACACACCCTCGACAAGACCTATGACGAGATTGTGAAGCAGGGGCGTACGGTAGATGGGTTCACCCTCTTTACTGTATTTTTCCTTCCTCTCGGCTTCAGTACTTCGGTATTCTACTTCCTATCTGCGATACAAGCTCTTTCTGACAAAGGACCCCATCAGTATTACGGCATGCAGACTATAGAGGACGACAATAATAAACTGACCCTCAACGAATTCTGGCTGATCACAGGCTGTATGGTTGCTGTAATAACGGTACTGGCAGCATTGGTCATCACCTGGAATCGCTCATTTACGGTAAAACTCAGACACCGTCTGGGGAGGGCTTTGCTTTGGCCTCTTACGAAAATGATAAAGTATCCCAAGATGCATGCCCCGCAAGGCCAGGCCGCAACTCGGCCTAACTCGCAAGAACAGGCTCTACCTTTTTAGCACCTCTTTCACCCAGCAAGGGGAGAGGGGGATAAAGGATCTGACTGTCAGATTCTGCTCTGCCGTCCGGGGAGCGCATAGGCAGCTCCTACGGTCCGAAATGAAAGACAGGATGTTGGCGAGGATGGACTTTGTATCGTAAAACGACATATTTCTTCTCACAGAGAATGCTACTACTACCCGCCACAACTGTGTATAAGGATTGTAAAGCCAGATTTTCCACACGATCATTAAGTTATTCCCATAAGAACAAGTTTCTCTGCTCCAGTAGCTCTGCACGTAACCAACGAATTCTATGACGTTGTTCGCCACCAACGAAACTGTTTCCTAACCAACCCCCCCCCCCCCACCAAACCCTGCTACAGCTGTCGACAAACACAAAGGACCCACGTAACGTGGTCCCCCAGATAAATACCCTAACTACTCCCCCCCCCAAAAAAAGAAAGTATCCCCGACCTTTACCTACTCGAGTATTATTAGGACCCTACCTATTGCCATAAGCGAAGCGCAGTTCCCAACTACCCTCCCAGGGTGTGGGTGGGGGTCTGGGACGGACCTTTTTTTTCGGAGAGTATTATTACCGGTACACCGTACCATTCGGTAAGAGTCAGATTAGCGCCATTGAGGAGCCTGCTCAACCACCTCTCGATACTTGCTCAAATTGAGGCGGCGATTCGGGGGCTTGCTTGCCTTCTCATTGGCCTAGTTACCCGATCTTGGCGACAAAACCAATTCACCCCCCCCCCCATTTTATACCAAAAACAGGCTCCCCCCCTCACAAAATCTCACCCCTGTCGCTTTCCAAAAATAATAACTCTGTAAAAGATCGAACGGTCGAGCTGTTATGCCGGAGACTTGGGAGAGCAAGAGAGATGCTTAATGACCTCGCGTTATCTGAGAGACTCACCATTTATGTAGTGAAATAGCAACATGTAAGGGCAGTGGAACAGTGATTAGCGGAGACAGTAGCGGTATGGAAGGCAGGAGAAAGCGAATGAGAACAGGATTGCACATCTAATCAATTGGTCGAGTGATAACATATGAGGAGGGGCACTCGAGTAAATAGAATCAGCTGAAATCAGGCAGCTTCAAGCCGACTAAATAATGCTGGACCGGTTATGTCGCACTCAAGGGCTTAAGGATTATATATCTAAAAGTATAATACCATTTCGACAAAAATGCTAAAATCCCCTAGAGCCTTTAGAGCTACCCCCTAGTAGATACAGCCACTAGGCAAAAGCTTTTAGTTATACCAAGTCACCACTAACCCAACCACCCTATGCAACAGACCACACTCCCTGCCCCATGTATCATAACTAGTACCATAACCTAAACAACAGTAATAAGAACGAACAATCTCCCCGAACAAGAACTCTACTCCCACCAATCCCGCCACAAACCAAGAACAAATGATCGCAGAACCACCAGCGCGAGAATTTGATCTTGAAGACTACTACCTCTGCCCCTTGACCTCAATCCAACTGATAACACGTAGCTTGAGCCGAGTCGGCTCTCCCGACTCCAGCACCAGTCATTCCTGACCTCCGGAGAGGGCTGAAAAAGACACATGAGCGGCACCCGAAGGAGGCAACACCAGCAAGAAACCCCGTCACTCTACTATGCCTACCGGGGTTTCCAGACCAACCGACGCAAAGTGGCTGAATAGTTCACGGCAACAGAGGGACCACCGGTAACTATGATACTACTGCTATCATTTGGATTTTTTATTATACTACCATCTCACTCCGGATTAATTGTATGGATAGGTTTCATCTATCCCCTCTCCACGCATCAAGCCCTACCCCGAGAGCAGGCACGGCACGGACAATGTGAAGCCGCGCCACCGACAAGACTCCCGCCCCGTGGCCGCAAAAAAAACTACTACTACGATACCCCGCACGCAATAGGCCCTGCCAATCAATCCCCACAGCAGTACGGAGAAACTGATGGAGGTTCGCACCGATCGTGTGCACGGATGTGTTGTCGGGTGGAGAGGTTGTGTTCTATATTCTCTATGGAGGTTGCTAGCTACGGTTCACCTTAGGTAGTGAAAACTCTGCTCATACATGTCATAGCTCTATGTCTCCGCATATAGCCCTATGTCTCCGCATATGCCCTATACATCCGTTCATTCCCTAGAACGTTCCTGATGTCCACAGTCTGGTGTTCCTCTATACATGTGAGCGTTCCCCGTGCCTCCGCTGTCTCCGCTATCTCTGTGCTCCTCTACTGGGATTATTATGCCATCAGAAACAACTACAAGCCCCAATCACAGCACTACTCCCACGCCACGCACCCCAAAGTGGAAAAATCCCCATACTGCAAGAACCGGAATTGAACCTCAAGCTCGGCTTTGGATCCGCCTTCGCCGGTAAGCTCCAGCTCATTTTCATTTTTACCGTCCTAAGCTAGGGCCAAGGAGGCAAGTTTTCGCCGTACGCTCGCCCCCCCCCCTCCCTAACCAAGAGAGGGAATTCCGGACGTCTTAGCGCAGGTTCCAATTTCAGTTCTTGCAGTGATTTTTATAAGAGCAAGGAAGCTTAGTAAGCCACCTCCACCACACCCCGTTCCACCACCACCAGCCAACCCCCAGATCCAGAACCTTACATATCATACAAAACCTCCCTGCCCTCCTAATTCCACCCAGAAATTCGAATACAGGGGCACAAGCCAGGCCCTGTCGCATAACCAGACACCACAGAAAATATCCCACCACTCGCCGACCAGTTCCAGGATGATTTCTCCCGGGCAAACGATACATACCGGGGAGTCCAAGTGAGGGTTACGACACACCTTACCAAGTGCCCCCGAACAAATAGCAGATTCCAAAAGATACCTTGGTAGCGAAACGAATAATAATTAGCACGAGTGATGAGCTGTGAAGGGGATCTAGCAACCAGGTGAACTGCAAGTGCCCCCCAGATAACGGTTAGGAGAGCAACCGCACAGGACAGGATACGCGGGTATAGCGACAAGTTAGCGAATAAGCATGGGAAAGTTAGCCCCCCCCCCTCACAGCCCCGACCTATTGCAGCAAATGCTGTGAATTAGGATGAGCTCTCCCAGTTCCCTCTCGATCCTGACATATCCCCGGGAAACTTGCTCTCATATTTCATACTACACTACCGGGCTTCCGGGTCCTGGATGAAATTCCCGACCGATCGCCGTGGTGTGCAGAAAGTTGCAAGCGAACCCCTTTTCGGGCCCATCGGACTGATATCCTGTGAGTGGGTGGAGTCTAGAGAATCCCGGTGGAATCAGGAATGCCCGAAGCTCAGGTTACGATATCCGTTCTCAGGCAGCCTATACTGCATACGCCGCCCATACCTTTCTTGTCCAACCCCACGCTATTACCGGCTACCCTCCTATATCTTGTCGTGCATAGTTGGTAAAAGCAATTGTGATGAGACAAGAAAAACAAGACCATCATTATAACACGGTACTAAATTGACCAGTACTACTTCGCTTTGCTAAGAAAAAAAGCTATGTATACAAGGCAATAAATAGGGAGAGGGGCAATAGCTGCCTTTCCAAGGTAAAAGATGCAATTATTATTTTTATTTTATATTTTACTATATTTATGTTTACATTTTTTCATTTTTATTTCTCACATTTCTTTCTTTGTCAACCCCCCCTCCCATTCGCTTCTGCTACCCGCCGATCGCCAACCTTTAAGGTCTAGAGTCGGATTCTACCTCCTCGTAGCAGGATTGATAAACCCCTCAGCCCTATTGATGAAGGCTAAGTTCTCCAATCTCCCAGTCCCCATAGGGCAGGATTTTTTAATTCTCCTGCCCTACATGACGGATCGTTCAATAATAACTGATTGTCAGCGTGGATTGAACTCCTGGGCTCCCGCTAATTGCGACAGGAGTGTTAACCACTGCGCCAGCTAGGTATTTCATGAAATGTCAACTGGGAACTAATATTTATCCTACTGGAAGCCAGATTTTGGGATTTTAATGGGTGAGTAGTGTGTCTCTTCCCGAGTTGCTGGTAGATTTCAACGGAGGTGTTTCTTACTCCTTAAATGTTTAATGAGAGATTCTCAGTGGTTTAAAACAGAATCAGTGCTTTGTGCGCTTGTTGCTCTCGTACGATACGGCTAGCAAAGCCCCACTCGAGACCTCGAGCCTCCCTACTTGCTCCCATGTGCATTATCTCACTATTGCCTTCTGCTCATTCTAGTATTTTGTGAAGGCCTTTTTCTCTTCTGTTCTTTTTCTTTCCTTTTCTTTCTTTCTTTCTTGCATTCCGCCCGGCTTTTTAGGAATGCCTCATTTTTCCCGGGTGGGGGGATCCGCTCCCAGCAAGCAAGTAGGCATCATGGGTAGTTGAGGTTGAAAATATTTCTTATCCGCTTATTAGATCGTACACTGAGATTGAATTTTGATAGGGACGGACAGTACATATAGAGATAAATAAATTACCTTATTTTGGGTGAGCATTCCCCGCAACGGGTTAATTAACGATTAGCTAGAATTTGATTCACGAGCCAAATTCTCAGTCCCTCTAGGGTAGTAACCAACATAATAATTATCTTCTCATCGTCCTATAATAAGAACCTCCGCCCCACAGCCACCTTCAATATCATGCAGCAGAAGCTCATAATAGGTCTTGTAGATTTCGAAGGGATTGCAGATCTTCAGTAGTAGGATTCTCTCCCGGGTCGGGAATAGGCATCAATAGCAGGAATTGCGAACTCAGTTGCCCTTCGGGAGGTCATGCATTTGGATCGAAGGTTTGACTTCGGAGATATGTGCTACTATTACTGCCTTCCCTCTTGCTTATTCCTCAAGGCATTCCATGGACCTATCCAATCCCCTGTTCATTTCAAGCCTTTCTCGGAGGATATACATCCTAATTTTGGATTATTCATTCATTCCGAATATATCTTGGAGCCCAAAAGGTATGAGAAAATTGCATGGTGGAGTTTAAAGGTTTGGTATACCAACAATTAAAAATGCCCTTTTATAGCCATCAAAGGTTTTTTATATTTTTTCTTATACTATGCTCGAGTACAGTACTCGAGTACGATACATAATATCACTTACTTTTATGCCACACTTGCTTTTACCGAATACGAGCGACGCGAAAGACCCGTTGGAGGATAATCGTCTATTAGTGGCCGAGAATGAGAAACTCCAAAAGGCGAGCCCGGACAGCTGAAGAGAAAGAGGGAGGAGGATTTTCAAGGATATTTACTAAGGCGTTGTTTCGAGACCTTTCGTCATTTATTTAAAGCTCGATCAAGAAGGGTTACTTTGTTGAAAATCCCTATTCACACCCCACTTCGTCCTCTCAACAAAAGCGGAAGGAGCTTCATCCGATCTCTGGTACGCTGCGACACCGGAATCTCAAGTATCCCTTGGGTGGCGTGAAAAAGTAAAATTCGCGCCCACACCAGCTTAAATACCATCATATAAAAATAAATACTAGACTTGTAAAATAAATAAGATAAAATAAAAATAAATAAAACCCGGAAAAATATTCTCCTTTTAAATATCTACTTTTAATAATTTTTAACAATTTCCCTTTATTATTATTTCGGTTAATGAATATACCACACCGAATTTTGCGCGAAAACTAGGTAATGTTATGGGACAATACTTTTGAGAGCGGAGCTTATCAAACTAAACCTGCTGTAAGCTGAGAGGCAGGGATTGATGGAGATCACTCGTAATTTTCCCACGTTTGTAAACACTACTGATATTGCATACCACCAAAATCCTGAGGCTCTGGTCGATTTCTTGCCTATTATGCAATAGCAGTTGTGTCTACAAACGTCAGAAAATTACGAGTAGAAGCCAGGCGGAGTGGTAGATAACACTAGCTTTTGCAGTATTTCTCGAGCAAAGGTAGGGTGAGTGCTTGTGTTACCGGGTCAAACTTCTTACCAACACCAAAAAATACTCACTCTCCATCACTCGAATTTCCTAACCCGGCTTAGCCCAGATGCGGATACGACACCTTCGTAATGGAGGCGGGCATGACTTCTGTCTACCCCCAGTACACTTCTCGGCAGATGCACTTACTGCCCATGTTTGGCTCTCCCGGATGGCTTCTCCCTCCTCTGAATTGGAGTGTGCCTCCCCTTGCCCAGAGCGGTTGGCCACCCGGGCAGTCAAAGGTTTTAGCGAGAACCGCAAGACTTGTGAGTGCCCCAGCCGGACTGAATATTCTACATAAGAGCGGAGCTCCCTAACCAACCGCTACCATGCGAGTGAGAAACTAGGAAGCCGCCTCGATATCCCTCCACCAAGCTCTGAGTTGCTAAGCCAAGATGGGAGGCCCAAGCAAAAACTCTGCTGTTCCGCTGAACCTTAGCTCGACCCTCGAACCCTCGCTAGGATCCGCTCGCCAATCATCCTGGGCATCACCGCTGCCTCCTACTCTCGCTCAGGAATCACCTCACTACTTTGACGGTTGGAAAACTATCGGTGAACAGGAGTTTTACGATGAGGAAGGTTTCCTATGCCTGAGCCGCAACCCCACGACGGAAAAACTAAAGGATAGAAAAGAGGACGATGTCGTGATTTTTGACTATTCGTTGAGTCGCCCGAATGGAAATCTTCCAGTTGGGGAGGTCAGACCTTCCTCGGGAAACCCCGGTGGAGATGATGATAGATTCTCTCAAGGACCCAAAAATATGCTCATAGAGTCGGAGCAATTTAGCCAGGTAATTAGCTATACGAAGGAATCTCGACTAATACAGTCAGGGGGGCGGTTGGGTATCATGTAAGTTTACCTCCCAAGGGACAACCCCCCCATTCCCGATTGATGCTATGAGCAATCTTGTGCTACATACAACTGGGTAGCTTCTGCGAGCGTCGAATTTATCCTGAATAATATGCTAATATTGGAGGGATTTTTTGAAGAGACTTTCCCCAATGTTATGATACATCTGTGAGTGCTATGGCCCCCAGTAGTGAGCTTTTCTCGTAAAGCAATTTCTTACTAGAAGTAGGATGATAATCTACTAAATTCGGTGGCGAAAGTGCTCCACCTTCGAAACCCAGCTACTTTCGGGGAAGCACATTCAAAAAGAGTTCAAGCTCTCCCTGGTCGGGGAAGGTTTAGAACAGGTTTCTCATTACGGGTACCTCCCAAAAATCAATCGGGGTTGGCCAACCCAGGTCCATCGGAAGATAGAATCACCCTTTTCGTATCATTTCCATATTCCGGGAAAGCTAGCAGCAGTATTCCCTTGGGTCCGGAAAGCGAGAGCGTTGAACTCTTAGATTTCAGGAGTCTGGGAGTTGATGTTCCTGACCGCCGTGCCGTGGCGAATCCGGAAGACAAAGATATCGGAGGGATACTAGTGCATCAGGCACGATATATGATATTTGACAACCGTAGGCTCTACTCTTCCCCCTACTGCTTGCCTAAAAACCGTCGCTAAGTAACCCCCGAAGACACGATGGCGATATTTAGATCTAAGGAGGACAGTGCCAAAAACCAAGTCCCACTTCACCGTCTTCAAGAGCGCACCGGTGCCTTTCGTACAATGGTCCACATGATTGCTAATCGTATGGACGGGGAATCATGGATATTTGAGAAACTCCAAGCCCGCTTGTGCAAACTAGTTAGTCTATTCTCTCCCTTGGCAAATGAATTAATCATTAATTTTGAGGACGATCAGGAGGAGGGCATCGACAAAATGATATCAGGCGCAAGAACCCACGAAGATAACCAGGGGATGGAGGGAATTTCCGACGATTACCCCCAACCCGTAGTTCCATCACAAGAAATGAGACTTACAGTGGATGAGAAATGGCAATGGGGTGAAGATCATGAGCTAGTCTGGCAGAATAATGTTTGGAAGAGAAAGCAGAGGAGAATCCAAGGCCTCTTTGCCTCTCTTAACAGGCTTTCGGCAAGTCTGCTTGCTGCTATCAGTGTGTCTGAACGACAGATTGCCGTTCTCCAGAATCTACGCGATCTATTTTTCACAAGCTGTCGAACAAAAATTAAGGACTACGAGAAGGGGTACCCACTCCGTGAAAATCCCTTCTACAAGAATATTGCTCCAATCCCTATCCTCTCGGAAAACTGTGAGCAGATATGGCCGAATACGTTGAACACTATTGACGATGTGGTTCGAGAGAAGAAATCTTTCATTAAGAAAGCCCAGGAGCTGGTAGAGAATACGGATATCCAGAGAAAAATTGTATAGTTTCCACACCTAAGCCTACAGCAAGAATGCTAACGACTGGACAGCTTTCTGCATTCTTGAATTTCGATCAGGCTAAAGTAGCCGCCTCTGAGAGAGCGGCTCAAGAAGCGCTATGCACAATGAAGCGCACAGAGGACACTCTCAACAAGACCCATGCCGAAATTGTGCAGCAAGGGCGTACTGTAGATGGTTTCACCTTCATAACTTTAGCATTCCTTCCTCTCAACTTTTGTACTTCGGTATTTTACCCCCTATTATCGCTATAACTTAAGTGCCTCCTGACAAGAAACCCTATCAGTATTTCGGCATGCAGACCATAAAGGAATTCGGCGGTAGCACCCCCCAAGTGTCCGCTGGCTACTTCTGGCAGACCACAACTCCCATATTTCTTGCAATACTTCTACTGACAGTAATGGTCATCATCTGGCAACGCAAATGGATGATAAAACTCAGAATGAAGTTGCGGTGTGCTCTCAGGAAAATGGTGCTTGTAAGAGACCCCGAGATGCCTTGCCCGCAAGAACAAGACACAACTCGGCCTAACACGCAAGAACAGCCCATGCTCAGGTTATCCCCCCATCGCCAAGGTAGGGGGAGCAAAAGATGGAGAATTTGATTGTCAAAATCTACTCTATCGTCAAAGGAGCGGCCGCAGTGGCCTCTACTCTCAGAAACGAAACTATTCGGAAAGCCGAGAGTTGGGCAAACCTCAATCGCAAAACTCTGTCTATGCTGTATAGGCAGTAGTGGAAATATCACGGTCGGAGGATATGGGGGACTGGGGAAAGGAGAGATTTGCTTCTTCAATGCTTATTTTTATACCTTAATTTTTAACACTGCTTGGTGAGGCCAGGGGATAACTTATGTGTGTCTTTTATTCTCACAAATTGGATAGAGATGTGTACGGATATTATCCAAGGATGTTGGCCATGGCCGACCTTGAATACAGCTACAGGTCTTTTTTTATAGATAATGTTGCTACCAGCGGCCATTACAGCCATGCCCGCGGATTGTAAAGCCAAATTTTCCACACAGTCGTTAAGCTTCTCTCATAAGAACAATTTTCCCTACTTTCCGTAGCACATCACCAACGAGTTTGGTGATGATGTTAACCATCAACGAAATCATTTCCTAACCAACCAACCAACCCCTCCCCCCCCCACCGCTGTTGACACACCTTAAGGCACCCTGTTTAACAGGCTCCTCCGGATAGACATCCCAACTAATACGCCGTACCATCCGGTAATGGCCAGATTAGCGCTACACGAAACCAACCCAACCCCATCTAGGCATTTGCACCAAGTGTAGCTATTCGGAGGTTTACTCGCCCTGCCCCCCGGGGGGGGGGGGGGGGGGGGGGGGGCGGGGGGGGGGGGGGGGGGGGGGGGGGGGGGGGGGGGGGGGGGGCGGCGGGGGCG
>Ga0307509_10007512_pt1 | contig 14210 bp, 20 predicted proteins | sample 10_EM_MG_FD_202245 | JGI IMG/M metagenome (GOLD analysis project Ga0307509, IMG submission 202245) | Populus trichocarpa ectomycorrhiza microbial communities from riparian zone in the Pacific Northwest, United States - 10_EM | ecosystem: Host-associated > Plants > Roots > Unclassified | place... | reverse complement strand
AGGGTAATGGTCCCTCTCGGGCGTACTGACTTGTGTCTCCTCCGACGTGTCCGCATGCTGCCTGGCTCCTGAGGCCAGCATCACAAGATGCTGGGCTGATGCTTCCACCAGGATCTGCTCAGAGGCCACAGCCGCGAGATTGTCACTGAGATTGGAAGCGAACGGAGGAGGGCTATCGGGTGGACTAAGCCTCACGGTAGGTAGCGGAGTTTGGTTGGCCTCCCGATGGGGTCTTTCCTGTTCAACCATGATTGTGGGGTGAATTGTGGGCACAGTGCGGACGATCTTTCTCGGGGGTTCCACAGAGTCGGCCGGACGGTTTGGCTCATCAGATTCGGCCATTGCTGTTCGGTCACGCTTGCCGTTGCTATTGACTGTACAGGTAGCTAGCTCAGAGACTTCCTTGATATTAGTCTCCCTTCTGGTTTGTTGGCTAGGCCGCAAGGCACGGTGGTTTAAGTTAGCACAAGGGTAAGAAGATTGCTTACCAGGAGATGGCATGGAATTGGGAGGTGAGGCCCTAATCGCAGCACTGGCCGGATCGGCGCTGACAACAGAAAAACAATCGTCGTCAGATACCGGTTCGTCGACCTCTGCCGGACCACTGCACCTCACCATTCCAGTCTTTTTCATGCTGTTCCATCTGGTCGACCTAGTCCCTCGCTTTGCGGTCAACAGGGATGACTCTGGGTTCATGCCGTCTGCTGAGCTATCATCGCTACTCTGTAACGTGTCAGGAGAAGGACCTCTATTATTTCGACGTGACAAAGATACGCGGACGGGAGAAGGAGTCTCGTCTTCATCCGCTGTTTGACGATGGCCATAGAAAAGCAGATCCATGGGTTCGTTCAGCGTATTCGTTGACCACCAAATGCGGACATCCCGGTCACTGAGGAGTGGGACCATTTCACCAAGCGGCAGCGGCTCATGAGGATCGTTCCGGAGCATTCGGGTACCTTCACTCGTTGCGCCAACAAGCACCCGATATCCGTATCCGCGTTCTAGGACCCTGTCTATCTCCTCCAGGAGGTTGTCAAAGGTGGGCTCAACCATCTCCAGCCAGTAAACCTGCTCCCCTGTCTGCCATGGGACCTTGTCCAATCCTGGAGGATTGGGGGCACCTGGGCGCGAACTGGACTGTTAGGCGGACGGACTCCCCGTAAGGATTTACAGGGCAAGGTTACCCTACCTTGGCGCATACGAACGTCGAAGGAAAAAGATAACACCCACCTCCAGCCCCGGCGTTGGGACGGCGCGTCATCACTGGCCGCCTGGGTAGTTGCATCCCAACACCAAAGACCACTATCAACGGAGCACATCTTATAACACCGTATACGTTGGGGCGGTCCGTCCGACCGGATCCCGTTCGCAGGATATATGGGGGGAGACCGCCGGGCACCTTATGCAAGAGGAAGGAGGTGAATCGGACAACGTCGCATAAAGGTACAGACACTTGAAGACAGACAGTCGGAAGAGCGGGTCGAAGGTGACGGGACGTTTTGCCCGAAAGTTAGTCCCCTCGTACCTACTAAGTCGTGTAGAGTATGAAGGAGGTAACTATGCCCAGTAAGAAGATCGGGTGCATCCACAAAGGCCAAGTTGGTAAAAGATGGAGTCTGAGGGATGAAGCCCATAGGTACGATCCCGAGAACAAGTCATGTAATGCCGGAAGACCAACATACGACATTCACTCGTGTGTCGCATTCTCGACTAAACCAACCAATGTAGGATGGCCATCTTCTGTCCAGCGCGTTAGACTACCCTCGGTGAGAACGGGGGCAAGATAATTCGCAACCATCGTTGTCAACGGATAAACGGATGAGCTGACACCTGACGTGGTCTGCACACCATCAGGGATAACTGACGCCCAGACCGATAAGTTGACCATGGGAGCAACAAGGTGTGGTAGAGAGTTTTCAGGGTCTACGAGTGTTCGCACTCAGGTGAAGTTCGCAGAGCTGCGGGCAAGGTACTTACTTAGTATAGAGTTAGCATGTATACCGCGATTGCTCAGACGCGGAATATAAATATCGAAGCATCTTCCTGCTATTAGACAAAACAAGCAGGGAGAAGAGATCTTATCAATATAATAAGTTATCTACACTTTTATATCTTTACGACTGCTTCGACTATCTACACCGAAGTGAATATTATATCTAGCCTACATTACTCGTGTCTTCTTAACGCGTTCTCCGATATAATTACGATCCAGGTCCTAGCTGTCGCAATTCCTCACGCCGAAGCTACCACCTATCATGGACGGCTCCTCTATCCAGAGGCGGACGCTGCCCGGGCCGGCCAAACCTGCGGGCGACATCTTAGCCTAGAGTATACAGATTAAATGCGGACTCATTGTGACAACTTACGATCATTTCCGGCCGGAATGGGAGCGGCCAGAATCCTAGCTGTCGGAATACCTCACGCCGAAGCTAACACCGAACAGTATATTGATACTTCTCATCGTTACTGAGACGAATGTTTCGCAGAGACACTTATACTCCCAAACCCGAAATTCTTTTTGAACCAAGACCATTGAGGACGACCTCAATAGCACAGGTCTATTCCCCAAGCTACATAAGGGAACTAGGAACACAAAGTCCCTATATCCCGAAACCTACGCATTCTGGATAAATCCAGAAAACATCATCACTACCCAAGACCTAGAAGCCTTATACCAGCATTGGGAAGGCGATGGTTTCCATTACTACAAACAACAGGAGGAAATTGGTCAGGTCTGGTATGTCGGGTACTACGGCGACGAGTGACGCTCGAGCCCGGAGTTTGAAATACCCGAAGTCTGGGGAGCAAACAAAAGATAAGTTTTCCTTATAGAAACCACAGAGATGGCTTCTGACCCCAAAGTGCCTGAGGCCATGGAATGGCGATCAGAAGAAAAACCTGAAGGAGAAGGACAAGACGAATTGTCCCAGGACACAGCCCCGAGCGTGGAAACCGATAGCACTCGACTAGCCCCGTCACACTCTGGAGGCCCCGCGCCCCGATACCCAAGCCTTGGAATCGGCTTCTTGGTCAAGCAACGAAGCAGGCGAACAAGAGGTTCAAAGAACCCTGCCCCAACTCGCGATTCTGTCATGTGAGGTCGCATCGAACGGTTGGACAGAATCCTAGGCCGATTCGACCCCACGCTCAAAGAAAGCCACGATTCACGACATCTATCCTTCAACTCCTTACCAGCTGAGGTTCTAGGCATGGCCCATGACCTGCTGAAATTCAAATCGCAGTTAAGGGCTGGCACCCAAATTATTGGGCAGGAACTTAACCGGATGGACGAACAAGTACAGATCTTGGACCAAGAATCCCAGAAGGTCCAAGAAAGCTTCGCTTCTACAGTAGCCGAGAGGCTGGTCGAAACCGATGACAGACAAGCCAGACACGAGGGTGTCACATCCCAGCTACACGAAACGGTACAATGAACTGAGCCTCAGTCAATACACAGAGACCTACTCCTCGACCAAGAAATCGTTCGGTTAGATGAGCAGCAGAAAAGGGAGCTGGAAAATCATGAGATAAGTCTTAATCAGATGAAGCAAGAGATGTTAGAGCACCGGCTGGCAGAGCAGGCACGAGATGGTGAGATCTCGGAGCTAAAAGCAATGGTGCAAACCTTAATGGGGCAGGTTAAGGGGAAAGGCAAGGTGTCAGATCCGACACCAGAGGCTTCAGGGGCGGGTGGAGCAAAACCACCACCACCACGACACGGAGTGGCAGGAGTTCCAGGCGGAGGAGGGGGAGGAGACCACGATGATGAGGGAGAAGGATCTGGAAGGAACCCAGATGAGAGAAGGAAGGGAAGAAGGGACGAGAGACAAGCACCCCAGCCAGAAGAAAACGACTATGATGCCGAAAACGACAAACAGTTTAACCTGTTCTCACGAGTCATGGCCAACGCCTTGGGACAACGAACAAGAGTCCCAACGGAACCCCCTGCCATGTTTCGAAACGAGAAACACCAAGATATACGGATGTGGCTAATGACATGCAAGAATTATTTTGGTCGAAACAGCTGACAGTGGGAAGACAAGGCACAACGCATCCGATACGTCATAAGCCGAACTGATGGGAAAGAAGTGGCACCATTTGAGTTAACCTACCGACGACAAATGACCGGAGAAATAGGTTATACGAGACGAGAAGGGTACGAGTTCTGGCACATCTTTGCAGAACAAGCCCTGCGACGCTGCGGACCCACCCATGAAGGGGAAAAATCCCTATGAGAAATGGGGTCGGTCAAATATGGCGGTGATGTCCCCAAATTCTTGAGGGAAATGGAAAATCGCAACATCCATGCAATAGTCACCGGGATAGCCTGGAGAAAGATGATTGAAGACGAACTTCCCGTAGAAGCATTGCGACGGCTCTCACATAGAGAATATGTCGACGATGAGGAATGGTTGGAAGCAGTCAGGACCGTAACCCGACCGGAAAAAAATTTCAAGGAACGAAAAGATCTTCGAGAAGGCGGTCCCGCCGGCGCAACATGAGGCGAGAAAAGAAAGTTCGAGGATTCGAAGCCAACGTTGACGGCCAAGCGTGTAAAGAGGGAGTACACGGCTAAGGAAAAAGAGGCCTAGCAGAAGAAAAAGGCGGTGGAGAGAAAGGTAAAGAAAGAAGGGTCGGTGGCACCGACGGGGGATGTTAGACATACGGTGTGGCCAGAAGCACACCAGGGCGTCGATCAGAAGATTGTCGATAAACGGAAATCTGACAACGAATGCACGCGATGCGGGATGAGGAACCATCTTTGGAAACACTGTCGAAAACCGATACAAGTATCGGCGGTGTATCCAGGGCAATCGAAGCCGAAACGACCATCCGCATTCACGCCAAAACGACGCCCCGAGGTAGCCACTGTGGCCGTTGATGGCCAGGGAGAAAGCTCACGACGAGCGGTTCAAAGGCCCCCAGCTTGGGCTTTTGAACAAGACGAAATTTTGTAAGAAAGTCATCAAGGTACGGACAACCACGGTGATCGGGGAGTGAGGTTGCCACCTCAAATCGAAAGACATGCGGCGTAGTCGGTGACGATATCCCACCGGAAGGCAAAAGACCAAAGGATAGCGGTTGCCAGTTTACGTCCAAAATTGGGTAGTCCGTGCGCACCAGGGGAGCCATAAAAAACTACAAGTGAAGAAAGCGGTCCACGAGACTAAAAGGGAAGAAGAAGATTACCATTCGGCGGAACGGAACTTCAGTTACACAACACGCGTGAGGAGTGTCGAAATCCAGGGTAACCTGACTTTCCCTGCGAGTAAAAAAGCCGGGCAAATAGAAGCTGGGGGCGCCTCTATTGGGCACAAGTTTCATCCCCGACGAATGGTGTCCGAGGGGGTTTCGGGAGTGAAACCAAACTCGAAGGCGGAGGTACGGTGGACTCGTCACAGGGGACAGTCTCATATGAGGGCTAAGTCGACGATAGAGGACCGCGCATCCTAGTCGCGAACTCGAGAGGGACTCTAGTGAACCACCACTCCTGTGATATGGGAACTCCTCGGCAGGAGGTAAAGACCGCTAGTAGTGGGCTGCCCGCTATCAAAATTTTACACACTTATTGTAAAAGTTTGTCTGAGGACGCTTTAAGAGCGGAAACTGCGCAGGCGCTGTAACAAACCCCCACATTATTTGTAACCGCGACGATGAAAAGATTTCCTCAAGGACCGTCCGAAAGCTCTAGACCCATTAAAAAACCCAAGCATTACGCCTGCCCTGAGGGGAAGGCATTTATTGAAATCAAACGACTTAAACACGCGATAAACGTGCTCTTAGACTCTGGTTGGAATAGCTTTCTCATGAACCAAAAGACCGCACAACGGCTCGAAATCCCGACCGAAGCTAGGGATTCACCGCCAAAAATTACAAAGTGCGATGGCGAGACCGCGCCAACAGGAGGAACATTCTATACCCATCCTATTCTCCTAGAAATCGGTGCCAATGGCCACCGAAGTATGATATCCTGCGAAATTGCCAATGCAGTAAGATAGGAGTTAATCATACTCTTTGGGTGGTGGCATGATGAGCACCCCCTTAAAAATATTGCGGACCCACTTAAATGGGCTTTTGAAGAAGCAAAGTGCCATGCTCATATAGAAGATCAGGCCGTGGCGGATATGTTTGAATGGGACGAAACTGTGGCTTACGATGAGGAAGCAGAGTATGTGGGATGGATAGAACGAGAGGAAGAAGGGGGAGTACAGTTGGAGACGCTGCCAAAACCGTATTGGCAGTATAAGGAGCTTTTTGAAGAGAAAAAAGCCAAAATGTTGGCGCCTCGAAAGGACTTTCGATCATGCCATCAACCTTAACGAATGGGCCGAACCCCCATGGGGGCCCATTTACCCAATGTCGGCACACCAGTTGAATGAACTGGATAAGTACCTCAAGAAAATGATGCCTGAGGGGAAAATTACCGATAGCGAATCTCCTTACAGCGCTCCAATCCTCTTCGTTCCAAAACCGGATGCAAGTCTACGGCTATGCGTAGACTATAGGAACCTCAACAAGTTGACGATCCTGAATAAATACCCCCTACCAGTCATGGATGAACTCCGAGACCGCGTTGCTGGCGCAAGGGTATTCATGATGCGCGACCTCAAAGATGCATATCATCTTATTCGAATGAGGAAAGGCGATGAACACAAGACAGCGTTTCCTAAACGATATGGACAGTACGAATACAAGGTCATGCCTTTCAGGCTCGTTAACGCTCCCGCACTGTTTCAGACAATGATGAACAAGATCCTGAGGGAATTCTTGGACCACGGGGTAGTCGTCTACCTAGACGATATTCTAATATACTCCGAAAATATGGACGACCCTATCAAACTAGTCCAAAAAGTCCTTAACCGGCTTGAACAACACGACTTAGCCATCACATTGAAAAAGTCGGTATTCCACCAAGATGAGGTCGAATTCCTAGGATCCATTGTCAAGACAAGCGGAGTCACCATGAGTGATAGAAAAGTGAAAAGAGTTCAAAATTGGGCACATCCGAGATCGGTAAAGAAGTCCAGATCTTCATTGGATTCGCAATCTTCTATCGTCGATTCATCAAAGACCTTGCGAAGGTTTGCAAGCCAATAACCGAAACGTTGAAGGGAAACCCAAAGGATTTTCACTGGGGAAGAGAGCAGGAAGAGGCATTTGTGGAGTTGAAAAAGAGGTTTACGACGGCACCAATTTTATCGCATTTTTACCCACGGAGGAAAACCGTGGTAGAGACAGACGCAAGCGACTTTGCGCTGCGATCCGCATTGTCTGAATACAAGGGCAGAAGGCTTCACCCAGTGGCTTCCCATTCGCGAAAACTAAACAGCGCCCAAAGGAATTACGAGATACACGACAAGGAATTACTCGCAATAATGGAAGCGTTCAAGGAATGGAAAAGATATCTCTGGGGTCAGGAAGACCCGTGACGGTATACACGGACCACCAAAACCTACAGTCCTTTTTGACCAAAAAAGTATGGAACCAACGCCAAATTCGATTGGCACAGGAGTTGACAAACTACAACTTCAAAATAGTCTATCGACCAGGAAGCAGAGGCGGGAAACCAGATGCGTTAAGTAGACGGCCGGAGTACCGTCCTGAGGAGGGAGCTCGTCACAGTGAACAGTCAATTTGGAAATCTGAACATTTCCAAATTTCTGTAAGTTATCAAAAGCGAAGCGCAGAGACAGCCCTTATTCCAGACAAACGCGAACCCACAAGCCTCAGAATAATGAAACTGTCGGATAAGGCTATAATCCCGACGGAAGGATCATGATTCGCGGCCGGTCATGACATCTACGCCTTGACAGAGGGGATCATACCAGCAAAAGGACAGACAATGGTGGAAACGGGTATTTCGATAGGATTGCCGGAAGGAACCTATGGAAGGCTAGCCGCGAGAAGTGGTAGTATGGCTAGCAAGATGGGAATAGCAGTGGGCCGTGGTCTAGTAGATGCAGATTACACCCGAGAAGTCAAGGTCATACTTCGAAATCATGGCGAAGCGGACTGCGTATTTAAGGCAGGAGATCGGATAGCGCAACTCATAGTAGAGAAAGTTGTCAACACCGACGCCATGGAAGTAAAGGATCTGGGAATAACCGAGCGAGGAAGGATGGGCTTCGGATCCAGTGACATGAACCCTAAGCGATCCATCACGGCTAAAACAGAAGAAGTCAAAATATGTGTCCTTCAGACGGACACAAGCGAAAATGAATTCTTTAGCCCAGCTGATATCGGATATCACCCTCGGTTAATGAAAGAAAAGGAAATGTTATCAAGCGCTCATGTCAATACAGCCCTAATGGGAACGATGAACGATTCATTTCTGGACAAAATTACCGTGGCTGGAAAGGAAGATGAGAAGTGGCAGGACCGAGGCTGTGAACTAGTTAGGTTAAGACAAAGCGGCAAAAAGATGCCGGACGAATGGATAGAAAAGGACGGGTTACTATATTACAAAAATCATGTGTACATCCCCGAGGACGAAGGCCTACAAACGGAGATAGCCCAAGGCTGTCACGACTCATTAGTAGCAGGGAACTTCGGACAGGAGAAAACGATTGAGATAGTAACGAGGGACTTCTACTGGAAAAGACTCGCAGATTGGATCAGAGACTATGTACAATCCTGCGACGAATGTCAACACAGTAAATCCCCACGCCATTCCAAGTACGGATTACTTCAACGATTAGAAGTACCTTATGCCGCCTGGTCCTCCATAACGATGGACTTTATCACCCAACTACCGGAATCGTAGGGTAAGACCCAGATCATGGTAGTAGTAGACCGGTTCACCAAGATGGCTCATTATATCGGCCTCCACGAGAATGCCACCGCAAAGGATGTTGTGGATACCTTCCTTCGGCAAGTTTGGAAACTTCACGGCTTGCTGATTGAAATCATATCGGACATGGACGCGTAGTTTTCCCACGAGTTCTGGGAATCATTGTGCAAAATGCTAGGAGTTAATAGGCGCATGTCAACGGCTTAAAACCCTCAAACTGACCGACAAACGGAAAGGACCAACCAAGTGCGGGAAGGTTACCTACGAACATTTCTCAATTACGATCAGAAAGACTGGTACCAACTGTTGCCGTTAGCAGAACACGCCTACAATAACTCGGCTACCAACGCACACAATATGACCCCTTTCTTCGCCAATTACGGCTTTCATCCACAAACCGAATGGATGAAAGCAAGAGAAGCTCAGAACCCCGGGGCGACATTGTATGGTCAGTGGATGCAGGACATACACCAACAAGCGAAGCAAACCCTACAACATACACGGGAATCGATGAAAAAATATTATGACCGAAAAGCCACGGAACAACCCAGCAACGAGGTCGGCGACTTGGTAATGTAGAATCTGAAAAACATAGGTATCAAACGACCATCGAAGAAGTTGAGTCCAAAGCTGGATGGCCCGTTCAAAGTCTTAGAAAAGAAAGGAAGTCGGGCATACAAGCTAGAAATATCGCCTAGGTGGAAAATTCATCCCGTGTTGCACATTTGGCGGTTGGAACCCTACCGAGCCTCGAACCGACTGAATCGCAGACAACCCCCACGAGACCCCGAAGAGATCGAGGGAGATTTAGAGTGGGAGGTAGACAGGATTGTCAAGAGTGAGATCATTTCCTACACGTGAAAGGTTCAAGGAAGGAAAAAACCCATGAAAGAGCTTCGGTATTTTGTGAAATGGAAGGGCTGCGCGGAGGCCGAGAATACTTGGGAGCCACCCGAAGGTATGATGAACGCGCAGGAAGAGGTGGAAAGGTTTCATAGAGAGAACCAGGAGATGCCAGGCCCGAGAGAGGTCGAGTAACATAAGAAAGGTTTTCCATCAGCGGACAAGTAAACGCTGGTGGTTTTTACCCCTACTATGTGGAGCTCAAGATGGAAGATAAATTGTATAATAGACATAGAGTATTCGGGACGAACACTTCGAAGAGGGGAGCTCGTGTTAGGCGCATGGACTCCCCATAAGGATTTACAGGGCAAAGTTCCCCTACCTTGGGGCACACGAACTTCGAAGGAAAAAGATAACTCCGCTCTTCAGCCCCGGTGTTGGGACGGCCCGTCATCAGTGGCCGCCTGGGTAGTTGCATCCCAACACTAAATACCACTATCAACGAAACACATCTTATAACACCGTATACGTCGCGGCCGTCCGTCCGACCGGATCCTGTTCGCAGGGTATATGAGGGGAGCCCTCCGGGCACCTTATGCAAGTGGAGGCAGGTGAATCGGACGGCGGTCCATAAGGTTACAGACGCTTGAAGACAGACAGTCGAACGAGTGGGTCGAAAGTAACGGGACGTTTGGCACGAAAGTTAGTCACTTTGTATCCACAAAGTCGTGTGGGGTATGAAGGAGGTAACTATGCCCAGTAAGTGGATCGGGTGAATCCACAGAGGACAAGTTGGTAAAAGATGGAGACCAAGGGAAAATGCCTATAGGTACGATCCCGAGGACAAGTCGTGTAATGCCGGAAGACCAGAATACGATATGCAGTTGCATGCCGAATTCTCGACGGAACCAACCAAAGAAGATTGGCCATCTTCTGTCCAGCGAGTTAGACTACCTGCGGTGAGCACGAGGGGATGATAATTCGTAACCATCTTCCTCAACGGATAAACCCATGAGCTGACACCTGACGTGGTTTCCACACCATCAGGAATAATGAAAGAGCAGACCGATAAGTTGGCCATGGGAGCAAAAGGTGTGGCCGAGAGTTTTCAGGGTCTACGAGTGTTCGCACTCAGGTGAAGTTCGCAGAGTTGCGGGCAAGGTACATAGTTAGTATAGAGTTAGCATGTATACCGCGATTGCTCAGACGCGGAATATGAATATCGAAGCATCTTCGCTGCTATTAGACACAACAAGCGTGGAGAAGACATCTTATCAATAAAATAAGTTCTCTACACTTTTATATTGTTACCCATCCTTCGACCATCTATACCGCAGTGAACATTATATCTAGACTAAATTACTCGTGTCTTCTTGACGAGTTCTCCGATATAATTACGATTAAGGTCCTAGCTGTCGCAATACCTTACGCCAAACCTACCATCTAACAAGAGGCCAGGAAGGTGCTCCCGGGTTCCTTTTTCGCCATTTTAATGGCCTTGAAGTAGGAGGCTCTGGTGGCCCTTGCCGATGCTAGGAGAGAGGCATCTAATCTGTTATGTCGGTATATCCGCAGTGCCGAGGTATATGCCGTTCGTAGGCGAGAGAGGGCCGTGGACCACCTTGGCATCGACTGGTGCGTCACTATTGTGGGGAGGGTGTGCAGTGCCAGGGTAGTATTGCCCCTGGTAAAGTTTGTGTAGAACCAGATTCCCATGGACCTGGAGGTTGGGAGGGCTGGGGGAGACGGGATGATGAGGGCTTTCAGGTCGGGTTCCAGGGCAGGCCAATCGGTCAGGGCCCAGTTGGGCGAGGGCGGCGCATGATGAAAAAGGGGGGAGTCGAAACGGATAAGGATTCGGATGTGATCAGACGTCAAGGGGAGACGATCTGACCATTCTGATAAAAAAGGTACTAGCTAGGGGCAAGCAGAGGGCAGGTTAATGACTCCCGGCCTGCCCAAATGGGACATGGAGAAGCGAGTGTACACGCCAGGGGGGTTGAGGAGGGAAAAACCAAGTTCTGTGGCCATGTCGAAGTTGGGAGTAGAACTCGCCAGGTCGTCCTGTTTGAAACTGCTAAGGGGGTCGGTGGTAGGGTGGTGGAGGTTGAGATCACCCAATGTGAGAGTAGGGTTGGGAAGGCAGGGGAAGACTAGGTCCGGAGGGACCGTTCTCGTGTTGTTCGAGGCACCCTTGGTGGAGTAAGAGTTTATGATTGAAAACTTGATTAGGGAGGGATGGAAGAAGCCATCTGGGGTGAAGAGCTCAAGGGCCATGATGTCAGCTCTACCAAAAAACCGGGGCAAGAGTGTGATAGACTTAAGGAAATCACTAAAAACATAACACGCAACTCGAGGCTGAGAGCTGCAAGAACTGGGGGGGGAGAAACACATGTACAGTTGGAAAGAAGGAAGTTTCCCTCCCTAGAGCCGGGAGTCCTGGAGGGCAACAACAGAGGGGGGGCGGCTAAGTTGGGAAATAGAACCAAATAAGGAAATAAACGCATCCCAGCTCCCGAGGCAGTTGTCTTGAACGAGTGTGAAGGGTTGCGGGAGGGCGGGAGAGGACCCCTCGCTGCCCTGGAGAAACTTGTTGTACCGCATTAACGGGCTGGGCCGGCTACGGGGGATGGGTGAGGGACTAGCAGGCTCCACGGGAGGAGGACCACTGGTACTGTGGGTAGGCCTTGGGGGGGCCGGGAGCATTGTTGTCCTCCTGGCTCATGGTGTCTCTGCCTTGAACCCCTGTTGGAGCGAGCGTGTGGGTGAAGTGGGGGGCGGTGGGTTCTCGTCCTCGGTGGCTGTGTCCATCATGTAGTCAGCGGGCGCCAGGCGTAAGACCTCTGGGGCAGGGGCCGAACACGTGCGAGCTGGAGGAGCTGGGCGGCTAGTGCATTCTTTGTAAAGGGCCGAGTGCTCGCCCCCGCAGTTGGAACAGCAGGCCAGTGAGGAAGAGTCACAGCTACGTGTAGCCTTAAGGATGCTAGCACTAGGGCAGGTTGGGTTGGGACATCTATGGTTGGAGCGGGTGTGGTTGAGGGAGCAAAGTGGGCAAACTCGGGAGGGTGTAGGGCAATGCTGTGTGAGGTGGCCGAAGCCCCGGCAGTTCCTGCATTGTGTGTATCGATTGGAGGAGTACGCTCGTTCGATAGGCCTTGACAGTGAGAAAAGCCTGATTGAGTATCCCATGACGGGGACGTCGCCTGGGTTGACCAAAACAATAACCGACGTAGCCGACTTGCTGGCGCTAGATTCCGAGTTCGGATTGAGGTATCTAGCCGAGAGAATCTCGACCTTCTTTGTGTTGAGAATGGAGACGGCAAGGCTGGGGAAGAGTTCCTCAGGGTCCTCTGGGAGGAAGGCGAGTGGCAAAGATTGAATTGTCAGCTGGACCTCGTTGGGGGCGAGACGAAAGGGCAACCCGGGAGAGTCGCCCACGGGAAACGAGCGGTTGAATTTGGTGGTAAGGGTGTCGAAGTATGGTGCGAAGGAAGCTGAGAGAGTAGTGGTGTCAGAGACCGCATGCGTGACCGACCTCCTAGTGTTGACTTTGGCCGTGACAGTGAGGGTGAGAGTGCAGTTGACATCTCTCCGGACCAGGGCGACAATGTCGGAGCAAGTGGCAGCAATCAGGAGAGATTTGGGGTACTCAGTGGGGGAGGAGCGAAGAGCATAGAACCTTCCTTCAGCCCTCAGGAGTAACTTAGGTGCCTGCGGAGCTGTGGCGATGATACTGGGAGCCACCACTTTGGAGGCTGTGGTGGTGTTCTTATTCTTCTTACCCTTGTTGGAGGCACTGGACAAGGCACCCTGTGCATACCAGGGTTGGGGCTTGGGGCAGTCGGGATCTAGGTGGCCCTTGATGAAGGAGGAGGAGTCAGGGTATTTGCCATCACTGAACGCGTTGGCTTCCCATGAATCTCGGAATTTTGTAGTGTAGTGTTAGGCGCACGGACTCCCCGTAAGGATTTACAGGGCAAAGTTACCCTACCTTGGCGCATACGAACTTCGAAGGAAAAAGATAACACCCCCCTCCAGCCCCGGCATTGGGACGGCGCGTCATCACTGGCCGCCTGGGTAGTTGCGTCCCAACACCAAAGGCCACTATCAATGGAACACATCTTATAACACCGTATACGTCGCGGCCGTCCGTCCGACCGGATCCTGTTCGCAGGGTATATGAGGGGAGACCTTCGGGCACCTTATGCAAGTGGGGGCAGGTGAATCGGACGACGGCGCATAAGGTTACAGACACTTCAAGACAGGCTGTGGGAAGAGTGGGTTGAAGGTAACGGGACCTTTGCACGAAAGTTAGTCCACTCGTACCTACAAAGTCGTGTAGAGTACGAAGTAGGTAACTATGCCCAGTAAGTGGATCGGGTGAATCCACAGAGGACAAGTTGGTAAAAAGATGGAGTCCAAGGGAAAATGCCTATAGGCACGATCCCAAGGACAAGTCGTGTAATGCCGGAAGAACAGAATACGAGATGCAGTCGCATAACGGATTCTCGACGGAACCAACCAAAGGAGACTGGCCCTCTTCTGTCCAGCGAGTTAGACTACCCTCGACGAGCAC
>Ga0307509_10007509_pt1 | contig 14216 bp, 5 predicted proteins | sample 10_EM_MG_FD_202245 | JGI IMG/M metagenome (GOLD analysis project Ga0307509, IMG submission 202245) | Populus trichocarpa ectomycorrhiza microbial communities from riparian zone in the Pacific Northwest, United States - 10_EM | ecosystem: Host-associated > Plants > Roots > Unclassified | place... | reverse complement strand
AATATCATGTGCAAGTATTGAGGAAGTTGTTTGAAAGGTTACAAAAGTTTCAATTAAGACTAAATCCTGCAAAGTGTTTGTTCGAGGTAAAAATAGGAAAAATGTTGGGTTTTGCGGTGAGTAGTCAAGGAATAGAAATTGATCCAAACAAAGTAAAGGCAATCCAGCTTTCTGTGAATTGTCGATGCCTAAAAAGGAGAATGAAGCAAAAAGTTTTCTTGGGCGTGTGAATTACATATCCCAGCTCACTGTGAATTGTGAGCCAATATTCTAATTACTTAGAAAGAAAAATCCAGGGGTATGGGATAGTGATTGCCAAGAAGATTTTGACAAGATCAAAAGGTATTTACAAAACCACCTCTGATAGTATCCTCTCTGCCAATGAGACCTCTGATTCTATAATTAACAATGACAAAAACAAGTATGAGATGCATGTTGGGCTAACATGATCAATATGGGTGGAAAGAACAAGCCATTTACTACCCAAACAAAAAGTGTAATAATTATGAATCCTTATGTAGTGTGATAGAAAGGTTATATTGTGCTTTGATTTAGAGTGCAAAAAGGCTTAGGCAGTACATGATGTATTACATGATTTGGTTGATATCAAAATTGGATTTGCTCACACACATATGTGAAAATCCTTATTTGTCAAGTTGGATAGCAAGATGGAAAATGTTATTGGAAAAATATAATATTATCTTTATGACAAGAAAGACCGTAAAAAAGAAGAAGTGTATTTGTGGATCGTCTAATAGATAATATTGTGGAAGATTATAAGTTGCTAAATTTTGATCTTCCTGATGAGGATGTATTAACGGTTGAGGATGATAGTGGTACAAATGCCTAGTGGACAATGTCTTTTGATGGAGCAATGAAATATATCATGGAATGGGATTAGAGCAGTGATGATTTCTCTAGAAAAGAAGTAGTATCTTATCTCAGTAAGTTTGCAGTTTGAATGAACCAATAACATGACCGAATATGAAGCTTGCATCATCAGTTTAAAAGCTGTTTTGGAGCTGAAAATTGGAAAACTTGATGTTTATAGAGATTCAATGCTAATTATCTGTCAGGTGAAGAGGAAAGGGCAAACTAAAAATGAGAAACTGAGGTCATACCAAGATTACCTCTTGAAGTTGGCTAGTGAGTTCGATAAGATAAAATTTACTCACATGAGTATAGATAAAAATTAGTTTACTGATATCTTAACCACCCTAGCTTCGATGACTCATATCAATATGGGGGGGGTGGGATTCAACCAATAAACATCGAAGTCAAAAATCTCCAAGCACATTATTGTTCACTTGAAGAGTCACTAGATGAAAAATCGTGGTACAATAACATCAAAAGGTTTATCCAGCACCAAGAATATCCTTCAGGAGCTTCTAAGATGGATGAAAAGACTTTGAGGAGAATAACCATGAATTATTTCTTGGATTGTGAAATCCTATATGAGAGGTTGTCTGACGATACTTTTCTTAAGTGTATGAATGAGAAAAAGGTTGAGCAAGCTTTACAAGAGGTCTGCGGGGAAATTTATGCCACTCATGCTAATGGGCATACAATGGCAAGACAAACACAACGATCTGCATACTTCTAGTTGACTATGAAAAGGGATTGTGTTGACTATGTTAGGAAATATCACTAACGTTAAATATATAGGGATAAGATAAATACACCTCTGGCACCCTTGTTTAATATGACCTTGCCTTATCCCTTTGATATGTGGGAATTGGATGTTATAAGACCAAAAATCTAAAGGCTAGCAATAGGCATAGATTCATCTTGGTGGTCATCGATTACCTTACTAAATGGGTAAAAGCCAACTCTTACACATATGTGACACATAAAGTGGTCAAGAGGTTCATCGAGAATGATCTGATTTGTCACTATGACTTACTAGTAAAAAATGATAACTGACAATGCTCAGAATTTCAATGGGAAGCTAATTGTTGAACTGTACACCAAGTGGAAGATTAAGCACTTTAATTCTTCTCCTTACAGACCCAAGATGATTGGTGCTATTGAGGTAGTTAAAACAAAATCTCAAAAAGATCATCTAGAAAATGGTAGTCACTTACAAATATTAACACAAGATGTTTTCGCATGCATTTCACACTTACCACACCATAATTAGAACTTTTACGGGTGCAACCCCTTACTCTTTAGTATATGGGATGAAGGTGTTTATTCCTTTAGAAATAGATATTCCATCATTAAAGGTTCTAATGAATGCAAAACTAGAAGAATTAGAATGGGCGTAGCTGAAATTTGAGCAGTTGAATCTAATTAATGAGAAGAGACGAGCAACAATCTGTCACCACCAGTTATATCGAAGTAGAATGACTAAGGCATACAATAAGAAGGTCAGGTCAAGGCTATTCAAAGAAGGAGACCTAGTATTTGTTGTTACATATTTTTTACCCAAAAATATCAACAAAAGAAAAATAGAAAAAAGAAAATCCAAAAATACAATAGAATACACATGAAGAAAACCTAGAAGATTTGTCAAGTTGGTGATGAATGACCAAAAAGATAAGCAAAAAATTCAAAGAACCAGAATGTACAAGATTAACAAAATTGGCAACCCAATCTTCATTGACAAAAAACCCATTCGGTGAAAATGTTTTTCTTTGTGGTAAAGAAATACAATTTGGATGAGTAAGAACTCAAATAGGATTTTGAAAGGCTTAATCAATTTTATTGAGAACTTGATTGAAAGGAAAATTAGTTTTTTGGAGTCAATTTGGGTTTTAGTTGGAAAAATTGAAGTTTAGGGACTAAAATTGGACTTTGAAAAGCTTAATTAGTCAAATTAGAGGCTTGATTGTAAAAGATTTAAAGTTTGATAGCCAATTAGTGGTTTGATTTAAGAAATTCAAAACCAAAGATGAAATCGTAAAAGGCAGAGACTTCAAGGGCTAAATTGAAGAAAATTGAAAGTTTGATGGTCAATTAAAGGTTCAAATGCATAAATTTGAAAAAAAAGGACCAAGACGAAAATGACACTAAACTCTAGGCTAATGATTGAGTTTGGCAGGGGTGAAATTGCATGAAATTAAGAGTTTGAGAGGAAATTAAGTGTACAATTAAAAGTAATTAAAGAACATTGACTAAAATAAAATCTATCAAATTCCAAATTAAAAACCCTAATTTCTAGGGATTTAACCTAGACGACGCGTTGTTCAACCTCTGTTCATCTTTTTCTTTGGCAGTTCATGATGATTAGGTTGGCACCTTCCAAGAGCTCATTGTGAAGTTCTAGACCATCAAATAACATTCAAGTTTTTTACAAATGGAAGAGAAACATCCCCTCTACAACACTATTTCAATAAAATTGAACGTTTACATCCCAATTCTTCCATGAAAGTCCCCAACTTCTTATCTCTAATTAGCCATCACTTAATTTTTAGATTCTGGGTGAGTTGGCTTCTTCAAGCGAGTGAATGCGGAGCTACAAATCTTTAAATTGAGCAAAGTTGGATCCAAACAAATTATGTGCACTCCCCTCTACCAACTTTAAATGGTCTTCAATGATGATGATGTTAGAATTGCTTCGATAAAGCATTGAAAGTGGCCAACCTAGTCAACCTTGACTGAGATACCCGTTGCATAAAACCACCCAACTTTTTCATGTGTTCACACTTAAAAATTCCCAAAGGATTCTTATTAAAGGCTAATAACACTTCTCTCAAGATCAAAGAGCTGAAACACTTCATCTTAGCCTCCAAGTTTGATTAGAACCACCTAAATCCAAAACCATCTATCCTGTGATAAAACCAACCAAGTTTCGGTTTGTTAGAACCCTAACAAACTCATCTAAAAGCTTTAAATTAGCCTATAAAAAGAGAGATAATCTGACCAAAAAAGAAGGGACGAAAAGAGAAGAGAGTGAAGAAATGTGGTTAAGGTCTAAGGGATTCAATATTGAGTTTAAGAGCTCAAAAAGGTTTAAAGGTTTGGCCTTGATGGGTTCAAAGAGAAGAAGAAAAAAAAATAGCAGCAAAAATCTACTCCCATTGAAGATTTCAAGCTTGAAAGGTATACTATTGCAAACTTTGAAAGTGGAGTTCATGAGGCCTCCTAAATTCAAAACCCTTTGTTTACCATATAATGCAATGTTTTTTTTTAATATATTGATGTGAAGATTGGTTTCATGGCTTGTTAAGCTTGCATTTAGTTTGATTAAAATCTGCTAAATATGGTATGCCAAATACGGTAACAAGGTATTTAACATTTTTCTGGTTTGTTAATGCATTGTTCTAGGCTCTTGAGTTTTGTTTTAGTCCTATAGAGTGTTAAAGTGTCAGTTTTGAACCTCAAATTGGTTAAGCATGCTTGTTGATTTAATTTGGCAGTTTTGGAAAATGGAACTTAATGCATGTGTATGATGATTTGATGTCTTTGTTAGTTTCTTATGATTCAACTATGCTTGGTATTGATAATATGGTTTTTGAGGACCAAAATTAGTAGGTTTAGAGGCCTAAGAGTCCATTTTCTAGGTTTGACAGCTTGTTCTACAATTTTAGGTTTTTGTTGGGCAATGTTCTTCGTGTTCTTGGGAAGAGCATTGCCTTAACCCCATCATTTAGACTAGTTTTAGTCCATTTCTTTGTAGTAAACCATCCGAGCAACTCGATTAGTCAATAATCTAGGATTTATTTGCATCATTAACAAGTTTTTAAGGATTTTAATCTTAGGGTTTTGGTTTTAAATCGAAACTCATTTTGATAAAATCCTGTTTTTTTACTGATAATTAATGGGTTTTTTATGCTTGATTCTTGATCTATACATGTTTACGAATAAAAACTATGCCTTTGTTTGTTTGAAATCTGGTCTAGGTTGGGTTTTACGTTGTTGGGTTCAGGTTTAAATGTTCTTCATTTTCTTTGTATTTGATCTGTTTTGTCTAAGAAATTTTGAGTTTTTATGTTTTTTTATGTTTAATCTATTTTTGGCTTTTGTCTTTGTTTTTGGTTTGTTTTCGGGTCAATCTGGTCGGGTCAAAATCAAGTCAGATATTTATGGCTTTGTTTGGTTTATTACTTTTTTTTTATAAAATGATTTTTGGCCAAAAGAGGTGTTTTTTTTTGGAATTTACAACAAGTTTGTAAAATTCATTAAGGATTTGACCAATATTTCAAGAATCATTAAAAGTTTATTTCATAGAAATTAATGGTTAATACCCTGATATAAATGTTGGACCTATAAGTAGATTGATATTTAAATACTAGGAGTTGACTAGAAATTTTTCAGAATTACTTTTAGATATTCACCAATTTTAATTGAGAGAATTTTTTACCACAATATATGAATTGTGGCAAACCCTTTCACCTTCTAGAATAGGTAAACCTTGTCAAGGCACTTACATAGACCCTATCTATAAGAATTTATCTGGGCATACGAGCCAATCATAAATTCAGAATATCAAATTTATTCGTAAGAGTAAATCTTTATCCTGAGCCATAGACTAACCATCGATTAAAAACCCATCAAAACCTTTAAACTATATGAAGACCACATAATGCAGCTTACCTCATGTAAGATGCACCAGGGGTGTTAATATCTTTCCTAACCACAACTAGTCTCTTACCCTAGAATTTCTAATAAGAGCAGCACACTCGGGTCTCCTAGTGACCCTGAACCAAACAACTAGGTGACAATTTCTTGACCCTTGACACCATTTGCCCATGTGCGACAATATTGAAGAAGATCTTGCCAATATAATGAGAAGATCTAAGCAAATAGGTGTCGAACTATGACAGACCATATGTGGTGAATAAAGCCTTTTTCGAAGGAGCCTTGATTTTGACCAAAATAAACGGAGATGATTTACCTAAACTTATAAACTTTAATGTTGTAAAGAAGTACAATGCATAATGAACTTTGTCAATAAATAAATAAAGATCAAAGTTTGACTAGAAAGTCTTTTGTATATTTTTCTTTTGTAAACTTTGAAGAAAAAAACTCTACATGCTCTTATAGGTTTAAAAAACCTTGTTTTTGTGTTTTCATAAAAGATCCAAAAGTTTTTGGGAAATCAAGATTATTTGTAAAAATTAAGAGGTCAAATTGGTGTTTGTTTTTAACAAGAGAGTTTTGGGAATTCAAGTGATCTCTTAGTGAGGCATCAAATACTAAAACTTGAAAAAAATGAACCAAACACCACTCAAATAACTTTGAAGCTGAGTTTTAGATGGCTAAATAAATATTCATAATTTTATAAAACAATTTTACATATCCTAAACATATGCATTTGAAATGAGGAAATGCTATATTTGATAATCATTTCACAATACTTAAAAAATATCATTTGTTAGTCCTCATTGATCCTAGTAAGTTTTCCTTGCAAGAAAACCCCTGACTAGGATCACACTCTATACTGGGGACAAATAACAGGATTAGAAAAGCAATTTGACCAGAAGATTATACAAAATGATCAATGGAAAGTCCAAGGATGCCCAAGTAAAGCTAGGGGCATGAAGAGATTCAAGGATTCAAAAAGATTGAGCATGCCGTACGAAAATAAAAATAATGAGTATAATGATGATGATGATGATGCTCAAAATCAAATAGTCTGAACCCAACACTAGGGGCATGTATACCAAGACTATTTTACAAAGTCAATCCTAAAGTCTAGGAGACCATCAACCAAAATGAAGGCTCGGGAACAAATGCTAGTGTTCCTTAGTTCTAAGATCCCTTTTACACTTCTTAAGCTTACAAATATCCTTTCTTTTCATATCCAAGAGTCAAAGCCCACATTACATGCTTGATAAAGTCCTTTATAATCAAAAGCAAGTAATCTATGTTGATAAGCAATGATTTCTCATGTGAAATGAGATCTTCAAAGATTACGGTTATGTTTTTTTATTCATACAAGTAAAATGAATGCTTCAAAGTTTTTCTTTTCTTTGAAACTCTCAAGTTGAAGCTTAAGACCTTTGACCAACAAATCATAAAAAAAAAGGTCACCTCATATTTTTCTAAGAGAAAAACCTTCACCAAAATCTAAAATTCAACTTTCATAAACCTTGTCCATAGGAGTTGCTTAAGTTTTTCAAAATAAATTTGTTTTAAACTTTCATTGAAATGGTTTTTGCATTTGAAAATAGCTTTGAAATTCCAAAGATTTTTTTGTGATGTCGATCTTTTATCTTCTTCATAACATCATCTTTGAGAAAACCCAAGCAAACAAAATTAGATAATATACTTAGAGGCATGATCAAACTAGGGGCAATTCAAGAAACCTAACAGGGCTAGCTACACAACTCCTTTTCTAAAATGACAAAAAATGAGAAGTAATTTGTTTAAATCCTCCAATGTCTTTTGAGAACTCAAGTTATAACTAGGAAATCTATCACAAAACAAGTATGATGAATACTGAGTGATAGTCATAACGCCCTAGCAGTGGTACTTATATAATTATAGTGATAAATATGGAGGTCTTGAAAGGTCACAATTAATGAAACAAAGGTCCCTAAATAATAGGGTATGCCAACATCATCTGAGCTTGTCAAATAAACATCTCTTTTTTAAAGGCTAAGTCCATAAGTTGTAGCTCGAGTATGCAAAAGTGAAGAGCCATGAAAACTTGCTATAAAGATTAAAGTCTTGAAAGATAAAGTCCATGAAGAAATAGGACGTATGTTTCTAATGTAAAAATATAAGCATATTAACCCCAATGCATTATATTTTGACCCGTACAAGGACTCTAAAGAAATAATCCTCGACGGAATTGAATTTTTCAAGCAAAAAAAGTCTATTAGAGATTTAATTCCTACTAATACAGGGGTAAAAAAAGCCCAATTTTCAAGATATAAGATCATAAGATACCTTGAAGGTTATGTGTAAGCAACCCTGAAGCATATCATCTCGAGTGCGATTTTAAGCCACTTACTCTTTGACAACATCTTTGAAATTATTTCTCCCGAGTGAGCCTTTGAGCCCTTACCTTTCAGATAGCGCGCTTTTGAGCCCCATCTCTTCTACATAGTGCTTTTGGCACTACTTTCTTCTGAATGCGCTTTTGAGCCCTTGTCATCTGGATAATACATCTTTGAGCCCTATCTCTTCCCTTCTAACTGTGCCTTTAAACCCTCGCCTTCCAAATGGCATGCATTTTAGCCCTATCTCTTTTTTTATTTTTTTATCTAAGAGCGTCTTTAAGCCATTTCCTTTTAGATAACGTGCTTTTAAGCCCTATTTCTTTTCTTCTGAGTGTACCTTTAAGCCATATCTCTTTCCTTTTGAGTGCGTGTTTGAGTTCTCGCTTTTCAGATAGTGCACCTTTAAGCATTATCTCTTCCCTTTTGAGTATGCCTTTGATCCCTTATCTTCTAGATAGCACGCCTTTGAGCCCTCGTCTTCCAAATAATGTGCCTTTGAGCTCTATCTCTTCTTTCTCAAGCGTGTCTTTGAGCCCTCACATTCCAAATAACACGCCTTTGAGCCCTATCTCTTTTATACAATGCTATGACACTATTTTCTTCTGAGTGCATTTTGAGCCCTCATTATCTAGGTAGTGCACCGTTTAGCCCTATCTCTTTTAAATAGTGTGTTGGCACTATTTTCTTCTAAGTGTGTTTTTGAGCCCTCATTTCTGAAATTTTTGTTAGATCTATCATTCTCGGAAATCTTTGAATATCCTATCATTTTAAAAAGTACTAACGACTTTATGATTTGGTAAATCCACATCCCTTTATCTTTTATTCTTTACAAGCTTATTATCCAAAGTCTCTTATGAGACTTTTTGTCATAAGCATTGACAACTGTCATAACCCAATTTTAGGTTTCTAATAATTTTTTTAAAAATAATAAATAAAATAAAATGAAAAATGAAAGATGACCAGTAGCTTGATTGGTAAAGATAGACTAAAGAGGGATTTAAGTGCAAAATTGAAAGCTCAATTGCACCCTTGAAGGACCCAAATGTGAAGAACAATGCAGGTTCAAGGTTAACTTAAATGGATATCGGGTAAATCTGCATAAAAATTAAGTCTGAGGACTTAATTAGATTTTTAATAGGCTAATTTAATTTAACCACAAGACTAATCAAAGGTTTAATTAAGTTTAAGAATTAATTTAGGTCAAAATTAAAAGAATAATTAAGTGCAAGGACTTAATTAGACCTTTAATAGGTCAAATTAATTTTATGAAGGACTTAATTGGTGAAAAATTAAATTTTGAAGCCTAATCCAGGCTTAATTGAGAATATTTAGAATTTTAGAGTACTGAATGTAATTTTTACAAACTCAATCGGATGAAATTAGGGGCAAAATCGAAAGTAAATCAAAGTTTGGGGGTCAATTAAGGACTAAATTGAAAAAATTTCAGACCAATGATCTTTTTACAAAAGAGGTGCGAATCCGGGGACCAAATTTGGTTGAAAATAGGGGTGAAATTGAAGATTTTAGAAATTTGAAGGTGAATTGAGGACAAAATTGAATTAATTTGAAAAACATGCTAAATCAAAGGGTCTTTCTAAAAATTTACAAGGGTAAAATTAAATTAATTCTTAAAATCAGAATTCAATTGTGTACCTAATTGAACAAATTTAAAGATTGAATATTGAAATCAAAAGAAGGATTTATGACCTAATTTAGTTTATGATGGCCAAAACAACGTCATTTCATTTAAATGAAATTATGCGTTTTGACCAAAACATCATGTTTTGGTTCAAAACAATGTCGTTTTGGTCAACACCTAATAAAAAAAATAAAGCCAGATGATGCGTCGTCTAGCCCTGTTCATTGTCTTCTTCCTTTAGTTTCATAAAAGCTTATCGAGAGATCTTTTTGTAGAGCCATTTAATACACCACTCATGCCTCAAGTAAGAAAAAAAAAATACTCTCTAGTATCCCTCATCTTGTACTACATGCTCAACCTTATTCTTAATGATGTGCCACCCAAAGAATCGCTAAAAAGTTGACCCAGACAGCTTTAAAAACCTAGTTTAACAGTACCAAGTTATTGTTTTTCTACTAGTGGTTAGGATCCTTTCCAAATGAATCAAGGGCCAACATACATGCTTGGAAGGGACCCCAAACACCTCTTTCATCCTTTATAAACAAGGGTGAAATTCAAGTAAAGAAAAACCAAAGGACAAAGAGGAAAAGAAACCAAAGAAAAAAACCAGAGAAAAACCAGCTATAAAATCAACCTGAAACCCCATATTCCAACTATGTACCACCTCTATGATACCCCACACCACACCCACGTTTCATTCCAACAAAAAATAACATGAAAACCACTATTAGCCGCCACCCCTATCATTATTTCCATTCCTTTCTTAGCATCTACCATGAACCACCTTCAACCTTCATTGTGAACCACTATGCCATGATCGGACCATCACCTACCAGCAAGGACCTCCTCCTAGCCAAGTAACTTCTTATCTTCTTTTCTTTCCACGTGAATCATACATCAATAATATGAAAAAAAAAACCTATAATTACCTATTGCAGGCAATCTTCTTTGCCAAAGGAAATGGCCATTGGATCGGGCCAATGATAAAAAATAAGGTTGGGCCTCTTGCCTCTACCCAGCCCGTATGGTTGGGCTGAGTCTCATAAAAAAAGGCTTTTGAGCACCTGCTGGCCCAACAAAATCGAGTTTGGCTGGGTTTGATCCCAACTTGTATATGTGGGATTGGGCCTAGTAAGCCTAGCCTATATGGCTGGGCTAAGCCAAACCCAACCTTAAAGGCGTGTTTGGTATGCCCATTTTTTACTAAAAAAACATCCTCTTTTTTTTTTTTTTTCTTAAGACATGTTTGCCAAACACGGTCTTATAGCATTTTTCATGCCTCTGATTTTAGGATAAGAGCATGTTTGAAAAGCATGCTCTACTACCCTTTTTTAGCCTTTGTTTGTTCTTTATTTTTGTATTTAGCAAAACAAGCCCTAAACAATCTCCAAAAGTTTTGAAAAAATTTAGGAACCATTTTTTTAAAAAAAATTGATTCCCTTTCGTGTTTTTTCCAACAATTTCACTTAATGTTAGGCTATATATTTACACTATAAGATATTGAGCCGATATTAAAAATATCCGCTTTTCTCCGAAACATCGAAAAAAAATCAAAAATTCAAAAAACTTCCTTGTTCTAGAATAAAAAAATCTATTTTTGTTTGTGTGCATATAACCAAATTCTAAAAGTTTTTTATGCATATTTTACAAAAAAAAAAAAATCCATCTTTATCATATTTTAAAAAGAATACAAAAATAGATAACATAACCAGTTTATGATTATCTATTAGAATTTGGCCAAAATTTCAGAAATACCATAAAAATTAATTTGTTTAGTTGATATTCGGGGTATGAATTTTATAAAGTAATGCATATTTCCAGTATTAAATTAAATGAATTAATAGAAATAAATGTTAGGAATTAGCTATAGACTTTATTATTTTGGGGTATAACATTACATTATAAAGTATATCCTCAAATATTAAAGATACAAAGTAGGAATTAGTGCGACGTTAAAATTTAGGCCTTAGAATGGTTAGGATTTAGCCTGGTAAAACAGAGACTTCCTCGCAAAGAAATATTTGCATTGAACCTTACATAGACCAATGGATAGAAACATGACCTAGAAAAATAATTAATTTACAATGCAGCTTACCATAGACATGGTGCATTAGAGGTGATGTGTCTTCTACTTGCACAACTAGCTCCCTTACCCAGACTTTCACAAACCATTAGATTTCCTAGTGACCATGATATTAGGTGGCGACTCCTTCAAAATCATAATTTTATGATTAATTCCAAAACCCTTTCAATCTAGGAGGCAAATCCATCATTCGACGCCTGCATGCCACAACAATTCTTATTCTTTTAATTGCTATTTGTTTTGTTTTCTTATCCTTTTTTTATTGGAACTTTAATTTTCAATTTCATATCTCAATATTTTATTAATTATGATTTTGTTAATTGAGAATTTGATTTCATGATTTTTTCGGGTTCGCTTTCCATAGGATGATTCCGGCCTTAGGATCCAAGTCAAGGTTTTGAGAGATTGGCTTAAACTGGCTTAGGTATTTTATTTTAGGTTTGTTTTTACAATTGAATTTTTTTATTCCATTCATTTTATAGGGTTATCTCGGTCTTATGTGTCAAGTGACAAATTTCGTGGGTTAATCTTGTTTGACTCAGGATAAATTTGTTTTTTTCTACCTTATGTGTTATTGTTGCCTATTTTTTTATTATACTATTGAAATAACTGATGTTATTGAATCCAATAGAATCAATAACTTGATTATCAGATTTCTCTTCTTTAAAATCATTGTCGTTATCTATGCATTTTTTTTACATTGAAAAATAATTTAGTCTCGTATTGTACTGGCGACCAAATTAGTTAAAGCATGTTTGAAAGTGTGGTAAAAATTAATTTTTAAAGTGTTTTTCACTAGAAAATGCTTTAAAATAATAATTTTTTTATTTTTTAAAATTTATTTTTAATATTAACATGTTAAAATAATTAAAAAAATAAAAACTAAAAAAAATTAAAAATACAATTGAATTACAGTGCAAATACATCTCAACAGCTAAAGCCGAAGTGTTGACTGCACTGAGAGACAGGGAAAAGAGTTGACACGTGGAAAGAATGGTAAGGTATGGATATAGCTTTGGTTTTAGTTTACTTTGAGTTTTGAGAAGAAACCACAACGGAAGTGAGTGATAAACTGAGAGACAGGCGGTGCGGATGTGGTCCCGGTGGAAGAGCTGCAGAAATTCTGTTTCGCGAGGAGAAAAGCACTGCCCAAAAACCATGGACCCACCATGTCTTAAAAACATCTAAAAAAACATTTGGACGGTAAGATTCGCTTGCAAACAAAAACCTAGTGGCCCACGTGCCTTTTGTTTTGGTTGAAGATTTCAAACTTTAGAGTGGCTTGGCGCAACGAAAGGTCCAGTCTTTTATGTTAAGGTAGGGCACGTTTGGTACAGTGAAAAGGAACAAACCTCGAAAAATGATAATTAAGGAAAAAAAGTTCCACAACTATACAGTTTCTTGATTTGACTCTCCAAATGTTTTATTTAATGTTTCGAAAATTTCCAATTCAATCTTTTCGTCCATATTCTTTCATGAATTCTCCAAATTATACTATTTCCGGTAAGAAATTATATTATTTAATTTTTTTTATTAAAAAGTAGTAAAATATTTTGATTGAATTATAATAAAATATTCTAGGGACCAATAATAAAATATTTTTGGGGAACTTATTTAAGACGAGTCGGGAGACTTTCTTAAGGTTTTTTCTTAAAAAAAATCATTAAGGTGTTTTATAATTGTCCCTACAGGAGATGTGAGCAGGGCTATGTGAAATGGCAATTGGGAGATTTTGTTGGAAAATAAATGGCCATTTAGTTTTTAAAAGAAACTAAAATATTATAAAGTATATATTAATTTCAGAGATGTGATCTAAATAATACTAAGAGATCCGTTAAAGATTCTAGTTGGTCTAGTGACAAAACTTATAACTAAAAGTTTCAAAGAGGCTTTAATGGACTTCTTCAAGATTCATGGGTTAAGGTGAATTTCAAGAATATATTAAATAATGAAGTACAAGTTTTTTTTTTAATTTAATTCATGTTCAAGAAGTGTTTCTACATAGACATTCAGATATTATAAAAAGATTGAAATAAGAAAATTCAAATATTCTAGTTTTGACATTTCACTGTTGTTTTTATCATAATTGGAGTTACAAAATAAATTTTAATATGATTCCAGATGCATTGAAGAGTAGACTCCCATAACTTTCCAAAGATATATGTGGTATGCCTTCTAATTAATTAAAATGAGAGAGAACTATATATTTGAAGTTGGGTTTCAATTTTGCCAACAAATTACAAAAAAAACTTTAGTCTTATTTAAATTAGTTGGCTATTATTTTATTTATATTTTATTTATTATTAGGCATTTTAGAGATATTAGGATCGTTATTTAAATTTGACTTTATTGGTGTAAACTCCCGAATAAATGTAAAACTATAAGTAATGAGACCTTGACGAGAAATGAAAACTCAGGATGAAAAGAAATAAATAAATCACAGAAATAATGATAAATATTGTGTGTAATGGAAATGATGACCTCTATGAATAAATTTAAAGGTATTGATGAAGCTGAATAGAGAATTATGAATTTATGTTCAAAATTCGTAATATTGGTGAAACCGATAACGAGTTTTGATGGATAAAAAATAAAATAAAAA
>Ga0307509_10007508_pt1 | contig 14217 bp, 18 predicted proteins | sample 10_EM_MG_FD_202245 | JGI IMG/M metagenome (GOLD analysis project Ga0307509, IMG submission 202245) | Populus trichocarpa ectomycorrhiza microbial communities from riparian zone in the Pacific Northwest, United States - 10_EM | ecosystem: Host-associated > Plants > Roots > Unclassified | place... | reverse complement strand
AAGGGGGATCATTTGTATGGGGGCACAGACACGCACGGATGTTTTGCCATATATTTCTTTAATCCCTGTTTTCGGGTACTTATGGCCTGGGACAAGTAGGGCTAGGGAGGGGGGGGGGACTCAGACACGGACGGAAAAATTGTCATTCGGATTTACGGATCCAGATGGGAGGAAGGGGGAGGGAGAGAGAAGAGAGCCTTTCTGACCATTTCCTCTGGGGAAGCCGTGAGAAAGGAAAAATTACATTTTAATCATCATTCTTTAAAGGAGGAGAACCTGTTTCGGCAATAACTGTTAGAAAGGGGTAACCCCACGCGTGGTAGATATACCTTACTGACCATGGTATCCTGTTTCCACTGTTGAATTTGCTGTATTTGTATCATTTTTCTAGTAGTCTATGTTATGCTGAGTGGTTAGTTATTTGGTTGTGATCTCGAGTTTTTTTCTCTTGAGAAAATATTTTTCTTGTGGAAAGAGTACCGATGCTGTAGCAATACTGGTAATAATAAGGTAATGATGAAAAAATACAACAGCGAACCCTTTTTTCCTCTCCCGCCAGGATGCAACCACCCCCAGCGGCGATATCCTACTGGCTTTCCCCTTCCCTTCCCACCACCACCACCCCCCCACAGAGGAGCAAGGAAAGAAAAAGAAAAAAAAAGAAAGGAACCCCTCCCCTTCTCTATACCTGCTACCAATCCAGACAGACATACGCACTCAAAGCTAGTGAGAAGGGAATAAAAAAAAACAACCAGTCTTGTTTGCCCCACCTCCGCCCACAATCCTGGGAGTGCTAAAAAAAAAAAAAAGAAAGAGAAACCCCTCGTCCCGCCGCCTCCATAAAAGAGCTTGCCCGCCACACTGCTCTCTCTGCTTCTTTCCTGAACCCTTTCGCATTTGTCCATCACCAGCGATTTAAACACCCCTTCTATCCCGTCAGTTCAGCTCCCATATCCACTCTCGACAAGTTTCGTTTCGACTTCACAGGTTTTGATTTACTCCCGCAATTCGTGTTTGTGACTGTCCCACCATATCGACATCTCGAACAACCGCAAAGCTGTCGCCCACCGGCCTATTCATTACCTCTACCCAAAATATTAGTCCACGGAAGTCAAGTTTGTTCGTCCACAGTTCTGGCGAACACACTGGACTCCGTTTTTAGGCTGTAAATAGCCAAACCCCCAAACCCTTTGAGCACGTTCCTCTTATTCTTATGAGCCGAAAGGACCTGCTCCGTTTCTTGTCTTTGCGAAAGAAGTGAGTCCATTCAGACGAGCCTACCTGCCCTTTGTTCTTTGGTGAAAGTGGAAAAAATAATAGTCTTCAGCTTGACCGTCCTTTACTATTGAAAATTAATTCGCATGATGTGTGACGTTGTTAACTCTTGCCCTTTCAAAAACTAGGCCCAGATAACACGACCTTTGGTAGTCCGCCTAGTTACAACCCGTCTACTAGCATTCTATTTGAAAACCACCTCCCAACCTCACAAAAACATCTTACACCTCCTCGTCTGCTGAACCGGTATCCTGCACGGTATCGGTATCTTGACGACGGGGCGGATAGCCCTCCACCTCCACAATTGATTCGCGCCATCCACCGATAGTCTCCTCCAAAGTCTCCTCCGCCAGCACGGCTCGTCGTTTGACACCTCAGTTCTCTCGCCTTTTGTACCTTCGCCCTCCATAATCCGGCAGGCACCGCATTGTCTAGCTGATTTAAAAAAAGACTACAAACTTTGCGATAAGAAAAACCCCCCGCCACTACTATCGTCTCTCCGCCGCTTCATCTCGAAATGGTCGCCCTCGATTTGGTTGCTGTTGACACAGCGCTTAACAAATCACAGGAGACTACACTTTCCATCAATCATCAAGCTACCATTGACCTAGACTCTTCTAATGCTTTCGAGGGTAACACAGTCCGCATTACCCTTATGTGTAACCCTACTGATATCTGCGTGACAGGACCTGAAAAGCTCCTGGAAGTTTGGTTCACCCCTTCTCCAGAATTGCTCCCTCCCTCTGCGTCGCCCGAGGGCCTCAAATGCGTTTCCAAGGAGAGATGGGAGCAGATGCTCGATATCGTCAAGTGCAAGGTTTTATCTGTTTTGAAGAACGAGCATGTGGATGCATACCTCCTGAGTGAGAGTAGCATGTTCGTCTTCCCTCACAAGGTCATCCTCAAGACCTGCGGAACTACTACACTACTCAATGGCCTTCCCGAGATGCTACGTATCGCAAGCGAGGAAGCTGGATTTGGGCCTGGCGGCGGTGTCTTTGCTAACCCATATAGGGTTTTCTATTCCAGGAAGTCTTTCATGTTTCCTGACAAGCAAATGCATCCACACAAGAGCTGGAGAGACGAGGTTGGATACTTGGACGAGTGGTTCCTTAACGGAAGCGCATACATGGTTGGGAAAATGAACGGAGAGCACTGGTATCTTTACCTGACCAACCCTGGGAACACACTCTCCCCACCGCTTACTCCCACCAACGAGCCGGCCGATCCGCTTGAGAGGCACGAGACGGAAACACAACTGATAGACTTCCCCGAAGCCCAGGACATTGTCTATAAGAATATCGGTGGAGGGCGGGATGGCGGAAGTGGTAATGGCATTTTTGACGAGACCTTGGAAGTTTTGATGACCGATCTGGACCAGGCCAAGGCGAAGCAATTCTACTTGGAAAACGCGAGTGCGGTCGCGGCTGGCCAGTACAGGCGTCGGAAGGACGAGGAACGGTCCAAGGGGCCAGTCTCCGCGGAGGAGGACGACATGGGCTCCGACGATTTGCCTGAGGAGCTCACTAGTGAGGGGCATGTTCTCGGATCAATTGTTTCGGAAGCTTGTGGGTTGGATGGGGTTTATCCCCGCTCTACGTACCCGGGAGCTATGGTAGACTCTTACCTGTTTACACCTTGCGGATTCTCGGCCAATGCAATCATTCCCTCACCTGACCCGAAGATTCCCACCACACACTACTTTACGGTGCATGTCACCCCCGAGTCCCATTGTTCATATGCCTCCTTTGAGACCAACGTCCCGGGTCGTCAATCTGGCCGGGAGACGGCCGAAATCCTGGAACACGTTGTTAACATCTTCCGCCCGGGCCGATTCTCGGTGACCCTCTTTGAGGCGAAGCCTGCCACGGTGGATCGCGGGGCTCGTGATAACATCTACGATCTAACTGCGGCCAAGAGATCTGCCCGTATGGATTGCATCAAGGGGTACAGACGTGTGGACAAGATCCGCCACGACCTTGATGGATACGACCTCGTGTTCCGTTACTACGAACGTGATGATTGGAAGGGTGGGGCTAAGCCTGTTTTGAGAGACTTTTAAGGGTTTTTTTGTTGTCAAGATTGGCTCAAGTTTCTTTTATTTCTACCTTGATCAGTTTACCGCGGTTATTGATTGATTGGTTGGCAAAAGCAAGTGTTTTTTTACCATAGCTTTTTTCAGACAAAAAAAGAAATCTTCAACCCTAGCATCAGCCGGCGAATTTTGACATTTTGTCTTGGGGGTTTTTTTTCCCTTTACATTTTACATTTTTTACTGTAGCCCCTTGTTACTGTTGATGCCATTTCCATTAGTGCTACAAGCTGATAATGCACGGCGACTGGCTTGCCCGGAACTGCTGTAGTCCAAAGTTCGGAATTTCCAAGAGCTCGAATGTGAAAGAAAATAATAATAAAAAGTGCAAATCTGGGCGATTCCCTTTTTAAAAGTTGGTGTTTTTGTTCCCTTCCCTGTCCATCCATCCATCTCAGCGTGGCAGCGTGGGGGGGGGGGGTCGGGTCGGCGGCACTTTTTATTGGAATTTTATTTTTTTCCCCAAAAGCTGGTTGGTGGGACCGTGCGTTGCTTGTGGAAAGGCAGGCAGGCAGGCAGCACAGACAACGGATTCGAGCGAGCAAGCCGAGGCAGAAGGGGTTCAGCCAAGACGGGGGTTTTTTTTTCTTTCTTTCTTTCTTCTTGGTCCGTAGATCCCTTTATGGCGCAATCCGGTTTGTTGCCCTGCGGTTATTTGGGGGGAAGGTGTTTGTTGGGTCACGTGATGGTTCGCCTCGTAATTGTTGGTTATGGTAGCCATAAGTAAATTAGGGGTGTATTTTTTTGTTCAGTGCGGTGAGGTTTAGTACAATAGTTTGGTGTTGTGGTTAGATTGGGAGGCTTGAATGTAACATCATATCTAGAAGAAGCGATTGTGCACTGGGTGGGGGTTCGGAATTTGATAAATAACTAGCTCATGCTTTCTTTCTTTCTTTCTTTCTTTCTTTCTTTCTTTCTTTCTTTCTTCCGTTACCATGGTCTAGAGCTCTACAAGTATATGATGCTGCTATCGCCCAACGCGAGGACCGGGTCTGCTATGATACCTCGCAACGCTTATGTATGTATATATATATACACCCGTGCCTGCCGCTCGCTAGTTGATTAGCCCAGTAAGTACCATACCCGTGATCTGCAATTCACCCTTGTTTCTTCTTTTTCTCCTTCTCCTTCTTTCTTTCTTTCTTTCTCCGGCCCTATCACTCGTTTCTTTTCCAAGGTGTGTGTGTTGTTTGCTTGGCTAGTTTTGCGAGCACGGCGGGTGTGTGTGGGGGTGTGTATTGTGGCGGGAGAGTAAAAGCATACGATTTTTCCAGCCCGCCAATACGAACAATCGAGTGATATCCCATGATGGCAGTGCAAGGGTGGTATCACCACAAATACTAGGATTAATCGAAAACCGTGTGCTATATCGTTGGAGTTGCATCCTCTGGTATCATAAGGTCTGGTGTTTTTTTTTATATACCTTTTTTTATAGCCCCCCCCTACCCCCCCAGAGTGGGCTGAGCAGCTCTTTTTTTGCTGTGTTTTTTTTCCGCCCACTATTCTAAAGTAGGGAATTCTCAACTATGATACAAGTTATAGGCATATATATATATATATATGGAACCCGAACGTCTTGAGTCCGGATTTTTGTATGGACGGTCAGAAGTTTTATCCCTGTGCTTTCCTGTAACTTACCAAAGAATAGTTACAATCGGGGACACACACTACGTTAGTCATGGAATTCGGGGAACTTTTGTTTGTCTTCTGATGAAGAGGAAAGCGAGTGTTTCGGAGGCAGAGCATGATAGATATTCACCGGAACCCCCCCCCCCCCGGTTCCTGGTTCCTGGTTCCATCGATATCATGGGAGAGTACTAGTACTGTGGTTGGATAACAAGGATAAAGTAAAGTATTAGGCCCCTAAACTGTCTATTTTCTAAAATGAAGCAGTTAAAAGATCAAGAGGAAAGAGTATTATCGGCCAGTTCCTATGGTCTAGTGGCTTAGGAGACTGGTCGGCTAATTTGAAAGCAGGGACCGTCATGAGTTCGAATCCGGGGGGCAGTGGAGTAGTCGAGTATTAAAATGCTCGGCGAACCACTTTTTTGCTGGGGGGTAGGTCTAGGGTTAGGTTAGTAATTAATGCGCTTGGGCCAATTCTTCCCGTCAAGTGTTGCGGTGGGACTGCTGGCTAGTGTTTGGGTAATATATGCTCGTAACTTGTACATAGCCCAGGGTTCGATTATTCGAGTTTTTTGCGTTAACTTATGTGGTTTCGGGGGGGGTTCGGAGGATGTGATTGTAAGATGGAAAAAAAGAATGGAATTGCGAGTCTGAGGTGATGGTGTGATAGATACTTGCCTTTCCTCTCTATCAAATAAGGTCCTTGGGGTGCGGGTTCTGCGGCGGATGTTTTCTAGTCGTCCTGGTGAAAATTTCTGGAGAGGTTCGGCAGATGGCTGGATGGTTGGGATGTCTTGGGGGTCATGTATTTTAATATAGTATCCCAAGCTCACGATAATATTAACATGTACTGTACCATACCCTCTCTACCACTTCTGTAATCCATCAACCTTATCAAAACTCTATATCCAACACTATCTTATGACAAAAAAAACCATATCTTCGCATTCAAACTTGCGCAGCCACATGTCAACTTGCACCCTTTTTTTCAGCCTGGCCCGGGCGCACCTTTCAGACTACCATACTTCACTACCTCTCCCTAGCGGCACCGTTCAGGGAATCCTGCCCAACTTTCAAGCAAGTATTATATATAGGCAGCCAGTCACGAGTTCCTGCATGTCAAATAGTCGTTTACTGTTGAAATAAGAATCCAATATGGGAAGCGGAACGGTGGGGGCTTTGTCCAGCTTCAACTCGCCATAACGTTCTTACTACTAGTAATAAAACAAAAAGGGGGGGGGCGGGTAGCCGAACATATATAGAGAAAATCAGTGCCCCTCATCCTCCATGCTACGGAGCCCGTTTCCCGTCTTCAGCCCAGAACGCATCATGAGTTCGGATGGAGTACACGCCTCCAAGCCTAAAGAGTACTATATAAGAAGCCCAGCTCATAAGAAATAGCCGCTGGGTGATCAAGACCCAACCGATGACGTCTCACCTCTCACCACCACCACATAAGATGCAACCCAATGGGTCGAAATGATATGGGAAAGAAAATGCATGCGACAAAGCTGTTGTTTGAGGATAATGGAAGACAGTAATTAACCAGAAATCCAACGTTTATGAAATCAGAAGTTAACCCTTAAATAGAATCGTATTTATTCGTTCTGCCCGCTTGCCCATCAACATATAACAGGTTATATATATATATAAACATCCAAGTCCAGCGAAGCCACCCGGCTTCCATCCATTCCGCTGTTCATGAAACCACTTCTCATTCCCAAGCGCATAGTGTCATTCCTTGTCCCCAACCATGCCGTGCATTCCACCATTCCGTCATACCAGTAACCATTCCTGCAAGCCCAATCATTCCACATTTCCAACATGCGCAATACATTCTTTTGGACAACAGTTTACAGCACAACTTCCCCGAGTGATCTTCCATGAATCTCTTCTCTCTATTCTAATTTCAGCGCTTGTGAAAGGTAGGCGCTGGAATGTAGCAGGAAGGAAGGAAGGAAGGGTTGAATAGCGATCAGGAGTCACGAGCCGTGCTATATAGATCGAGTATTTGTATAGTTCTAGCATTGACAGTATCACCACATATCACAGTTTACACGCTAGTAAAAGAAAGAAAAGAGGACGAGTTCTATAACTCGTGTGAACACCCCCCCGCCCCCGCATTCTAGAAAAAAAATGACAGAGAAGCAGAAAATCATCGGAGCATACCTAGAAACAAAGTAGGTGGTACTAGGATAGTATCCTCACACTACTGCTTGTACGAAAATGTACAATCCCTGAAACGAGGGGGGGGGGGTGTACAGCACACGTCCAAACCCAGCCCAGAAGGGATACAAGCACCACCAAGGCAGGCAGCCTGGAAAGCAATATACATGAGCAAGATATCATAGTAAGTTTTAACACCCTCCACACTTAGGAGCAGGGGAAGGAGAAGGGGTGGTATTTTGCCCGATCTGTTCGTCTGCTCTATTGAGATTTGCTAACGGACTGACTGACTTGAATCGCATTTCTCGATTTCTAATTTTAGCGCGACACGGGGGGGGCGTTTGGAAATAGCCGTGATGTGTGTTATATAAAATAGTCGGGTTGACGGTTGGCCTATCTGAGGGAATCTTGGTGACTCCTTCGTGCTCACCAGGGCTGGCTACCGTAGCTGGTGAGATGGGGTGGTCAGCGAGGATTATGATATCTCTTCTCTCGGGTGTTGGCATAGGCCTGATCTGCTATCGTTTTTGCCACGACTTCGAACTCATCCTCGGGAACTATTCCGCACCGGTTGTCTGCTGAGGTCGGGTTCGCCTTATCTCTATCTAGAAGTTTGGTGATTGCCCCCCTCGCGGCGACTTCCAGCAGGCCACTCGAGCGGTGTGTGTGCCCGGAACGGTGTTCGGAGTCTGGTTTGGCATCGACTCGGTCTGGGAGTAAATTTTGTTATCTTGTCGTATCCCGCCTCCCCCGAGACAATTTTCATCCTCCGTTGTTTCCGGAGATATCATAGAACTACAAGTTACGGGCATATAGTTTATACCCAAACACTGGCCAGCAGCCCCACCGCAACATTTGGCGGGAATTGACCCAAGGGTATTATCAACCCTAGACCTACCCCCCAGCAAAACAAAAGTGGTTCGCCGAGCCTTTTTTTTAAATGCTCGACTACTCCACTACCCCCCGGATTCGAACTTATGATGGTCCCTGCTTTCAAATTAGCCGGCCAGTCTCCTAAGCCATTAGACCATAGGAACTGGCCGATAATACTTTTTCTTCTTGATCTTTTGACTGCTTCTTCAGAAAATGGACAGTTTGGGCGCCTGATATGATACTTCACCTCTGGTAAAAAAGGACATTGGTACCTAATCATAGTACTCTCCCATGATATCCATGGAGCGGGGGGCGAGGCGGTTCAGGTGTAGATCTGTGATTTTCCTCCGAAACATTCGCTTTCTTCGTCAGAGGACAAATGTTTCCCGAATTCCATGGCTAGTATCCCCGATGTAACCATTCTTTGGTGCGGGAAGGGACGGGGATAAACCATTTTTATGGTAAATTATCCATGCCTATCTGACCGCCCATACAGAATTCGGACTCAAGTGTTCGGGTTCTATATGCCTGTAACTTGTACAATAATGCCGGATATTCCTTAAATAGCCCAGTTATTCAAGGACTTCAGCAACCCAGCAACCGAGAAAAGATAGCACTATTCTCTAGCTAGACATTTAGGGATCCGTGTGGCACTCTACCGGTTGCGCGAGGATCTCCTAATAACGCAATTCGCAACTGAGTCACTTCAACTATTCTTGCTCTCGTAGCCTTTTATTCCAATGACTCAACACTAATACAATGGGTTACATATTGAAATATAGCAAGCTATACCTACTTCATACACCATGAACCTTGGTGGATCCGCGCGGCACTATAATATAAAACTGTATTTCGTGTGGCTTATCAGTTCGCAATGTGTGGACTCTACAGCACTTGTCCGTAATATAAACGAAATGCTGATACCGTGATATACTTGTTATTAGTCGCTGGAGTCTCCGGGCATGCATCAACACTGGATTTCGCTAAACATCCGTGTTCCTTATGCACTGTGTACCATACTAGCTCATCCTCTGCCACCCCAAACACCATATTTTTTACCAGCAGACTGTGTCTCGGATACTCCAGCGCCAGGGTCTGTTCTTTCTCCGGAGGTGCCCTCGTCCTTATCAGTTGGGGACGTAGGGGCGCTCAACGAGCGTTGAATAAAGCACATAACTTACACTCCTGTCCAAAAAGTTTCCCGCCCATCCAAAAATACTCCAGTAGGGCTTGGCAGCAACAGAAGTATCAACACAGTATACGAGACTCCGTTAAGGATGCTCCCCGGCCCGGAAGACCAAAAAAGATCGCACATTAAACAAGTGGAAAGAGTAGTCCTTGCCAATCCTGATTCCTCCTTAAGAGAAATTACGGAGAAGTCGAATATGAACTAACGTTACTCAATATATAAAAGCCGACTCGTACTCAAGTACCGTACTGGTACCTCTGTTGCCGCCAAGCCCCTCTAGAGCACTTTTGGATCGGCGAGAACGTTTTGGACAGGAGTGTACAAGTACTGGAATTGCGGGTGGGTGCTACAAAAGCACTAACACAAGTGCTAAGTCGATAACGTGGAAAGGAAAAGAAACTTTGAGGAATTACTAAGGATAGCGGGGTGGAACGGGACAGCAAAAAGTCGTCCGTTCTGGTCAGGTTTTAAGACGGACGGGCTACTCCATCGCGGGCACCGCTTACCCGATACTGTGAGCACACTCTTGAAGGGCAGAGGAAGTCTAGAATGAGAAAGGAGAGATACAAGGCAAAGTGGATGAGATGGCGGGGAAAGGAGAAGAGAAAACAGAGCCCGCGGAGAAGGTGGCGTGGGCGGTCTCGCATCTACCAAGAAAGGGATAGGAACTCCGTATGGTTCTCTGATAACTAACCGGCAGAGTCGCTACCCGCCTGGAATGAGGGCCCCTGTGTCTGACTATGCAGTGCGGGCAAGTGTGTCCAAATCTTGGGCCCTGATAAATCACCTCTTGGCTGGCGGGTCGGCGACCGGCGGCACCGGGCGGTTTGGTTAGCGGTTCGATAGCCCACATCCTGCGGCATGGTGAAGATGGATCAAAAGCCACTGGGGCCAAGTTCCTCTCACATTGCATCAGGGCTTAGATTCTATGTGTGGGAGGGGGCTTGACAGGACGGATGCGCGCACCGGCCTCCCCCGACAAGCCGTGTCCCGGAGACCTCTGTAGAGGAAGAGCCCAAACTCCGAGATCATCTAGACGAGTGCAGTGGCGAGGGTGCGGATGCAAGGCGTTGTCTAGTGCATCTAGGATAGTGTTCAACTCTGCGGGGGTGATTTACGCAGAGCCCGGTATCGAAAAGATGCGTCCTGACACACCTTTCTTCGGAATGGAAGCCACCCCGATCGTGGATGGGCGGATGGAAGGAAGGGAGGGGGAGCTAGAGAATGAAAGCACGGGGAACAGTGAAGGTGCAAACCCCAGTGATCTCTATGGTCGGGTATTTGTCCAGGGGCCGGTAGGTGCTATCCCTTGGGCGGTGTGAAACAGTGAAATTCGAACCCCAGTACGTTAAGCCTATCCTAGAAAGATTTGAGCTTCACGATTTGCTGAGAATGTCCTGACTCGCTAAGAGTGCTGAGTCGGTTGAGCACTTAGGAGATCGAAAATAGGAGTTTCCGACCAAACATAGCTGACTGTGGCCAAATCTGGTCTTAGTGTACTGCGGTCCGAATTTTACTGTTTCACACTGCCTAAGGGATAGGAACAGCAATATCTAGCGAGCGAGTAATCCTTCGCCATAATATATGGCGGTATCTAACTTCATAGCATTAGATCCCATAAGCTTGACGATACGCAGCAATGGCAATGATCTCGCTGTGTTCGTATTGAGCAATCTAAAGTAGGACTGTCCCACCCAAAACATCAATTGAACTGGGGTTGGCCCCGGCTCGAACTAGTAGCATTCTAAAGATTGCCTTGTGTCCACAGAAGGCGGCCATACCGAGTGGCCTGTGGCCGCGAGTGTCTGGCAGGTCTGGGCTGATATTAAGGCAGCCCAATAGCGCTTCCACTATCCCGTTATGCTTTTCTGGTGCTGCTTTACGGAGTAGTGTTCAGCCATAAATATCTGCTCTATTGCGATTGATGTTGGCTTGATTTCGTAGAATCTCTGCTACTGACCCATGGCCTGCCTAAAATCCTAAAAAAGGGGTGCGTCGCTGCTCCCGTTTGGCAAGTCGACATTAGCGGCCCTCCGACTGAGCAGCCATTCCACCATTCTTTGGTGCCCTCTCGCAGTAGCCCAAGAAAACAGTGTGCGCCCCCCCGCTGTGGCAGGCGTTTTTAAGCAGATGTCAACGCTCTCGGTCGTGAAACTGCGATTTCAGTGATCCCAAAACCAGCGATCCGGTGTGATCCAGTAAGCTTTCAGGGGAATGACATTGATTTCAGTGAAAGCTTTCTTCGAAGTGAAAGCAGTATTCAGGTAGATGTCATTTGTAGCCCGGGAGCGCCTCGATAGCAAGTGTCCCTTTAAGTGGTATAATTTTTTTCGGGCATGAGCTCCCTAGTAGTCAGACGCATACTCAGAGAACCCGGATCCCTCGGTGAAGTTAAGAAGCCTTGCTAGCGGTCTTGGTAGAACCGGGGCTAAGATGAGCCAAACAAGCCCCGGTAATGGTCTCAAGACCACGATGGGAAATGTCGATATGGCTGCTTAAATACTCGTGTAGGGTTGCGTGCACTAGCCGAACCGTTGATGTTTCCTGGTCAACAGTTATCGGTCCCAGGCGACTCCTTATAAGAGATTTCATCAGTGGAATATATCGGGTATCCAGGCCAATAGTTCGGGAGGTTGCTGCCACAGCTCGACACAGCGCTCTAGTTTCTAAGGTTTCTCCGCCAGCGATACCCACATCAAGGCTGCCATTCCCACCCAAGTTTGTCCTTGCGTTGCCTCCTGACTCCCCCTGATGCCCTATTATGTGCATGGCTAAAGCCGCCTCCCATCCATCGGAGCTTGCACATCCTTCTGAGGGTGGCAGTTTCTCCCAATATTGCGTCGGTATGCAAAGCAACAAGCAGAAAAGTTAGAACCTATGATACTGTCAGATTCTGGTGATTGCCTGGGTTAATGTAATCACTTCACTCGTGTTTCGGAAAATGCTCCGGACTACATGCCATAATCTCGAGTTCCAGATCATCATCCGTTGCTTCAGGATCGGGCAGCTTGTATAATAGCTTCAAGTTTGATATATCCAAATATCGAAGAGGCTGACCTCGGTAGTTGCACCAAGGTTCCCGCAGAGATTATGTAACATGCAACTGGCTTAGAGCTCAGGCCCCACCACTCAACGTCATATTTTCACTTTATTGAAACTTCAGCCCCCACCAAATCACCCAAAAAAAGCTCCGACCATGCACAAAAACCATCCAGACGCCGAAGGAGGCCGCGAGAAGCCATTTCAAACCGAGAGCCCAACACCGCAGCTATGGTTTGCAAGGTTTGGGAGGGAGACAAGTCCGAAACAGTGCGATAGGGTTGGGTACAGAAGGCCTGTTGGGCTCGATTGGGGTGCCGGTAGCATAACGGTAGCGGTTGTAGGGGAAATAATGAATAGAGAAATCAAGTACGGTACGGTAGCAAACATCGGGTTTGATGGGGCCCCGCTGCACCCATCCAGTTCTTTGTCACTCCGTCATCAACATGCTAGCGAAACTCAGGTTAGTCACTCATTAGTCACCTACAAGACTTGGCTGTTTAATGGACAGGCCAAAGCAAAAGCACTAAAAATTGTGATTTCCGAGCGACCACTGTCGCATGGATTTGCCATTAAGCTTGAAAGGGTACTTGTATCATATATTGGAAAGTGAACAAGTAGGGGTATTCAATGTTAAAACGGTCGGGAGTTCTAAGTTTACCAGTGGGTTTTAAGTAAGCTTGGCATAGACAAAAGGAGTCAATTTACCAATAGTTTACTATACAATATGATACTTTTTATATAGTTAGCTACCGAGATTGAGAGGTCAGTATCCAGTGAAAGTGAGAAGTGTAAAAGGAGAAGCCTAAGCAAGATAGTCCATTAGTAAACCAAAAACCAATTACCCGGATGCCTGGCACCTCAGAGCAATCCCAATTCACCAGCCAGTGGAGTGACATCTGACTTGCAAATATGTTTCAACAATTCTGGTCAGTAAAAATAATCTTCCCTTTCTTGCTTACAAGCTTATTCCAGGAGAAGAAGTACAGCTAGAGCAAAAATTAATAGATGAACTGCCAGTAGGTGATGAGCCTTTAGGACTACAAGGTGAAATACAAGCTGAAAGAAAATGGAGAAAGAGGATATGCTGTTATTATACAAGAAAATGAAGTGCGATAAGAGAAAAACACAAGAAAAGGAAAAGGTACAAGAACCAGACAAGGAAAAAACACAAAACAAGAAAGAAAATGTACAGGAAAACTTGATGAAAAGAGCAGAGAAGGAAAGGTGAAAAGCAGAAAACTTGAAGGGGGGGGGCTGGGAAGTAGAAGGAGGGGAAAGAACAAGGAGAAGCAAGTAAAAGAGCAGAAAATTGCAAGAGCAGGAAAGTATCAGAGAAGTAAAGCATATAGGAAGAATTGTGCAAGAGAAGAAAAATATAAGAAAACTTCCTAATCGTGCCAAGATTGCGGCGTGCGGCCGCAACCCCGGATGTTTACTGGCTTACAACCTGGGCACTCCTACTGAGTGCCTGACAGCTTAACATCACATTACGGCTCAACATCACATTGTGGCTCAACATCACATTGTGGCTGAAGATAGCCCTGTAGTGTAACATAACATTTTAAAGTAGTAGCATTTTATATTACAAAAGATTTGGCAACCTTGGCTCCTGCAGCATAATTGATGATATTTGTAATTCGGATTGATTATGGGTTGACAAAAAAGAAATCTTTCTTCCACCATGAAACCCTTTTTATTACCCTAGCGGGAATAGCTTGCATAATTATGCGCGAGGTATATGCCACCATAGGGGAGAGCATATATCTGAACCTAAGCTTCCTGAGTAGGGACTTCTCGGAGGCATCTGGGAGACTACTCAGGAACCTCAAAGAGTTCACGTTTCAAGATATGGTTAACTGATTGGAACGATGATTAGAGAACCAGTTCTCTACTCTTACTAATGCATACGCATTATGCATTGATAGATGAGTATCGGACTTGATCACTCCATACT